>Ga0255347_1001087_pt1 | contig 46217 bp, 53 predicted proteins | sample wastewater_treat_2_FD_192479 | JGI IMG/M metagenome (GOLD analysis project Ga0255347, IMG submission 192479) | Wastewater microbial communities from Lulu Island WWTP, Vancouver, Canada - plant24 | ecosystem: Engineered > WWTP > Wastewater > Unclassified | place: Canada: Vancouver, British...
GTCTTCAGACTAAACGATCTCTTGCGCATTCAGGAAACGGATTTCTTTCGCTGGCGAGTATAGTGAAACCCTTCGTCTCTGTCAAAGGAAAACCGCCGCTCATGATCTTTCCATTTGCGTCGGTCATTCCTTGTTTCTCCTGTTTTATCGATTCATTTCATCGGAATATTTTAATTGCAGAGTGTGAATGTCCGGAATGCCGCTGCGGCCGCCCATTTGTTCGCTCACGCGCGCGGCTGCCCAGGCGCCCAGGTCCAGGCATTTTTCCGGACTCCACCCGTGAAGGATTCCGTGAATCAATCCCGCGTGAAAAACGTCGCCGCAGCCCGTCGTGTCGATCGCTTTGGCCGGATAAGCTTTTTTTTCAATGAAGCGTCCGTCAACCAGGGCCACATACCCTCTCTTGCCCAGCGTGACGCCGGTCAGCCGCACGCCCATGCCGGCGAGTTTGCGGCAGGTTTCAGCGGGTGTTTCGGCAAAAGCGTTGGAGAATACTTCCGATGTGACAAAGCAGTCGCTTATTTTCGCCATCTCCAGCATGCCGTCGCGCAGGGTTCCCGCGTCCACAATGACGGGAATCCCCGCTTCCTTTGCCTTGCGGCAGGCGAAAAGCGAGGCTTCGGTAAACAGCCCGTCGGTATGCAGCGCCTGGCTCGAAAGCAGGATGCCGGTGTTGATTTCTTCCGGCCGGAGCGGTTCTCCCGTGGGCATCTGGTAAAAGATCGTCCGACGGGCCAGCGCCGGTTCGCTGGCGATAAACGCGAACTGGGACTGATGCTGTTTGCGGATTTGCAGGCCGGACGTGTCGAGGCCTTCGGCGTCCAGCAGCGCCTTGATTTGTGTTCCAAAGCCGTCGTCGCCCAGGACGCCGGCGATGTGGCAGCGGGCGCCCCAGCGTTTGAGCGCGACCAGCGCCGTGGCGGCGGGTCCGCCGCCCTGCAAGAGCAGGTTGGTGAATTCACATTTTACATCCGGAGGGGGATAAGCCGCGACCAGACCAAGATGATCCAGAGAGCACTGGCCGATCCCGAAAACAAGGGGGGCTTTCATCATGGCAATGTCCTTAATTTTTTGCGTTCAATACCATGCAACACTGGAATGTGAAAATAAAAAAGCGTACCCGCAAGATAATTATTGATAAGAATTTCAAGATGAAATAAAAATAATCGAAGGGCGATAATATATACGGCGTGTTCGGGGAACCCGCCCTACGGGGAATTTGTTGTAGGGATTGATCCCCGATCAATCCGCGGGCTAACGGCGCTCGGAGATCGCGTCCTGCAACTAACGCGGTAAACTGTGATATGTAGGGACTGTTCTCCGAGCAGGCCGCAAAACAGCTGTATGTTCAGGGTTCACGCTCGCAGGACAACATCAAAAGAAATCAAAACTATTGAGAGGCATAAAATGAAAGTGCTGTTAATCAATGGAAGTCCGAACAAAAAAGGATGCACCTATACCGCCCTTTGTGAAGCGGAAAAGGAGTTGAACAAGCAGAAGATTGAAACGGAGATCCTCTACCTCGGACAGAAGCCCATCAGAGGATGTACGGCATGCGGGAAATGTCTGGAGACGGGAAAATGCGTCTTTGACGACACGGTAAACGTCGCCCTTGAAAAGGCCGCTCAATCCGACGGTTTTGTTTTTGGTTCTCCGGTCCATTACGCGGGAGCGTCCGGTTTCATCACATCCTTTCTGGACCGCTGCTTTTTTGCCGGCAGTGATGTCTTTGCCTACAAACCCGGCGCGGCCATCGTGAGCTGCCGCAGGGGCGGCGCCACCGCTGCGCTGGACCAGCTCAATAAATATTTTACCATCAACAACATGCCGGTGGTGTCATCCCAATACTGGAATATGGTGCACGGCAACACACCGCAGGAAGTGCTTCAGGACCTTGAAGGAATGCAGACCATGCGGGGGCTGGGCCGCAATATGGCATGGCTTTTAAAATCCATTCAGGCGGGTAAAAAATCGGGAGTTGCGCTGCCGGCGCCGGAAGAACGGATATGGACCAATTTCATCAGATCATGAATGCAGTTGCCATAGTGGAAGGGGCAGCATCGTTGGGAATATTTATGAAGTCCGGTCAAAGCGCCCATTTTTTAATGGCAATAAAAAGGCAATTACATTAGAATCACACCATGAGTGACGAACGAGAAATCATAAAATACTGGTCGACCACCTCAAAGCAAGATTTTGAAACAGCGGAAATTCTCTTTGAGAACCAAAAGTACAGCCACGCTTTATTTTTCTGTCATTTGAGCATAGAGAAAATTCTTAAAGCGCTCATTGTCAGGAAAACACATGCAGCTCCTCCGCTTGTCCATGATCTGGTGCGCTTAGCGGAAAAAACGGGCATCAGCTTATCGGATAAGTTGAAAGGTGAGTTGGCGGAGATCAGTTCATTTAATATTCAGGCGAGGTACGACGATTATAAACTAAGCTTTTACAAGAAAGCGAAGAAGCGATTTGCGGCAAAATACATTGCTGCAACAAGAGAGATTTTAATATGGCTAAGAGCGCAACTTTAAAAAAGAAAGAAACGGATCTTATCAACCGTTATGTCCTGTTGCTCAGGCAAAAAGGAATCGACGTATCTAAAGTAGTGCTGTTCGGTTCATACGCAAAAGGATCGGCAAAGCCGGAGAGCGACATCGATCTGGCAATCGTTTCTTCTCAATTCGGCAAGGATCACTGGAAAGAAATGGTCCTTTTACGAAAATTGGCTCTGGAAATTGATTCGCACATCGAACCACTGCCCTTTGCGCCGGAAGATGTGGAAGATCGTTACAGCGCGCTTTCGCAAGAAATAAAAAAAACCGGAATATTGCTTAAGATTTAGCGCAAAAGCGTGAATCGTTGACAATGCCGTTTTGTATTGCTACATAAAAATGCAAATTCGGGGTGGCAGAAAACAAAATCTGTCTGAGATGATACCCGTTGAACCTGATCCGGATAATGCCGGCGGAGGGAGGATAGAGAAAAAATTGAACCCTTTCTTCCGGACACGGCGAAAGGGTTTTTATTTAACAAAGGGGATCGCAAACCATGGCAATAACGGCGGTGGAGATTTTTAAATCGGTGGAGGATATCCGGGCCGAAAGGCCGCTGATTCACAACATCACCAATTATGTGGTCATGAACAACACGGCCAACGCTCTTCTGGCAATCGGCGCATCGCCGGTCATGATCCATGCCGAGGAAGAAGTGGAAGACATGGCGGCGGTTGCCGGCGCGCTGGTCATCAATATCGGAACGATCAGCGCCCCGTGGGTTCGGGGCATGTTCAAGGCGTTTGCCAAAGCCGCATCCAGAGGGGTTCCGGTGGTGATCGATCCAGTCGGCGCAGGGGCCACACCTTACAGAACCGAGACCGTTCGGGATCTGATCCGATCCGGCCGGCCGACGATTATCCGGGGCAACGCCTCCGAAATTCTGGCGCTGAGGGACGACCGCCTGAAAACGAAGGGGGTGGACAGCACCGCTGCCTCCAGTGAGGCCCTTTACGCCGCGCAAAGCATCAGCAAAACCTATCGGTGCGCGGTGTGCGTCAGCGGCGCCGTTGACTATATCGTAGAAGGAAAACGTCTGGTAAAAGTAGCCAACGGCCATCCGATGATGCCGAAAGTGACGGGCCTGGGTTGTACGGCCAGCGCGCTTTGCGGAGCTTTTGCGGCGGTGGATCGGGATCCGCTGACGGCGGCGGCCAAAGCCATGGCGGTCATGGGCATTGCCGGAGAGATCGCCGCCGAACAATCGCCCGGTCCCGGCTCGCTCCAGATGCATTTGATCGATGCGCTGTACCGTTTGACGAAAGAGGACATGGAGCGCCGTCTGAAAGTGGAGGGATAGCGGTGCGCGGCATCTATCTGGTGACGGACCGCGGGTTGTGCCGCGGCAGACTGCTTCTGGACGTGGTGGCGCAGGCGGTCAAAGGCGGCGCAGCCTGTGTGCAACTGCGTGAAAAGGAGATGCCCACGCGCGCATTCGTGGAGGAAGCCCTTGCCGTGAAAAACATCCTTGCACCCCACCGGATTCCCCTGATGATCAATGACCGGATCGATGTGGCGCTGGCCTGCGGCGCGGACGGCGTTCATATCGGTCAGGAGGATATGCCGTATGAAACGGCCCGCCGCCTGCTGGGGCCGAAAGCGATCATCGGTCTGTCCGTGGAAACCTGGGCGGATGTCGAGGCGAGTCGTGATCTGGATGTCGATTACCTCGGTGTCAGCCCCGTTTTTGCCACGCCGACCAAGACCGATACGAAAGAGCCGTGGGGACTCGAAGGGCTCAGAAAAATCAAGGCATTCAGCCGCCATCCCCTGGTGGCCATCGGAGGAATCAGCGAGGCAAACGCCTGCGAAGTGACTGAAGCAGGCGCCAATTGCCTGGCCGTTGTTTCGGCCATTTGCAGCGCCGATGATCCGGCCGGAGCGACCGCGAGACTCAAACATGTCTTTGATGAGGCGCTGCGCCGTCGGGGAAATCGGGATTGAAAAATTTTCTTGACAAGCCCGGAGCGCTCGTTTATAGGGCAGGCCAAGAAAGAGGACGGTTTTTTTCAATGAACAGACAGATCAATGCAAACAGCAATGCTTTTGGCTATTGGTTTTATTACGATGCGTCGGTCTGCCTGTCGCTGGGGAGGACTTGGTAAGGTAACAAAGCCAAAACAGCCATGGGGAGATCGAGCGAAAGCTGCCCATGGCTTTTCTGTTTTAAAAGGCCATGGCGGCGAAAAGCCATGGCCTTTTTTTTCAAGGGGGATGTATGATTATTGTCATGAAGAGCCGCGCAACGGAAAAGCAGATCGAGGATGTGATTGCCTGGATTGAATCGGTCGGCTACAAGGCGCATCCGTCCAGCGGCGTGGAACGAACCATTATCGGGGCGGTCGGGGACCAACGCGACAAAGCCGCGCTGAAATATGCGGAAAACCTTCCGGGCGTCGAAAAGACCATGCCGATTCTGAAGCCCTACAAACTGGCCAGCCGGGAATTCCATGAAGAAGACAGCGTGGTCCGTGTGGGCGCCATCGCGATCGGCGGACCGGAATTCGTGGTCATGGCGGGGCCCTGCGCCATCGAAAGTGAAGAACAGCTTCTGGAGAGCGCCTATGTCGTCAAAAAAGGCGGCGGCCGGATTCTGAGAGGCGGCGCCTTCAAGCCGCGCACGTCTCCCTACAGCTTCCAGGGCATGGAGGAGGAAGGATTGAAAGTCCTGGAGTCCGTGAGCGGGAAAACCGGCCTGCCGACGGTGACGGAAGTGGTCAATCCCGCGGATGTGGATCTGGTGGAATCCTACGCGGATATGCTGCAAATCGGCGCGCGCAATGTTCAGAATTTCGCGCTGCTCAAGAAAGTCGGCCACGCGAGGAAACCTGTGCTGCTGAAGAGGGGAATGATGACGACCATCGAGGAGCTGCTCATGTCGGCGGAATATATCCTTTCTTCCGGCAATCCCAACGTGGTCCTTTGCGAGCGCGGCATCCGCACGTTCGAAACGGCCACGCGCAACACGCTGGACATCAGCGCCGTGCCGGTGCTCAAAAGTCTGACGCATCTGCCGGTGGTGATCGATCCCAGCCACGCGGCCGGCAACTGGAAATATGTGATTCCGCTTTCCCGCGCGGCGCTGGCCGTGGGCGCGGACGGCATCATTGTGGAGGTGCACCCGGAGCCGGAAAAAGCGGTTTCCGACGGGGCGCAATCGCTCAAACCGGAAAAATTTTATATGTTAATGGACGACGTGCGCGCGCTTGCCAAAGCCATGCGCGGCTGATCCAGGGGGGAACCGATATGAAAATGTTGAAAGTCCATCTGGATAAAAAAGCTCTTTCTTCCCATGAGATCCGCATCGGACGGAATATTCTGGACCGGGTGGTTCTGCTGCTCGCGAAAAACCATAAGGCTTCGCGCTACGGAATCGTGACGGATACGCATGTGAATCGTCTCTTTGGAAAAACGCTGCTGGAATCCATGTCCGGCGCTGGTTTGAACACATTTCTTCTGGAAATTCCGGCGGGAGAGTCTTCCAAGACGATTGCGACCGCGATGGATCTCGCCGGACGTCTGCTGGAAGCCGGCGCCGATCGCGGAACGCTGCTGATCGCGCTGGGCGGCGGCGTGGTGGGCGATCTGACGGGATTTGTCGCGTCGGTCTATATGCGGTCGGTTCCGTATGTTCAGATTCCGACGACTCTGGTCGGTCAGGTGGACAGCGCCATCGGCGGGAAAACCGCCGTGGATTTGCCCCAGGGAAAGAACCTGCTGGGGACTTTTTATCAGCCGCGGGCGGTTTTTGTGGATTTGAATTTTCTCGACACGCTGCCGGAGCGGGAATTCGCCAATGGTCTGGCCGAAATCATCAAGTACGGCATCATTGATGATGAAAAGTTGTTTCAGCGGCTGGAAGAGGATATGGAAGCGGTCAAACGCAGGGATCCCGAACGGCTGCTGACGCTGGTCGAAACCTGCTGCCGGATCAAGAAATCGATCGTCGAGATGGATGAGCGGGAGCAGGGGCTGAGAAGAATCCTGAATTTCGGCCACACGCTGGGGCATGCCCTGGAGACCGCGTCCGGCTACGCGCTGTCGCACGGTGAGGGCGTGGCGCTGGGCATGATCGCGGCTGCCCGGCTGTCGGTGCAAATGAAATATCTGCCCCAGAGCGAGGCAAAAAGGGTGGAAAAGGTTATTGCCGGGGCGGGGCTTCCTGTGCGAATCGCCGCTACCCTTGATACGAAAGCTGTTATGGACAGCCTGAAGATGGACAAAAAGAAAAGAAATAATGTGGTCCATTTTGTCCTGATCCGGAAAATCGGCATGCCGTTTGTCAACGGCAGCATCCAGGATGAGACGATCCTCAGTGTTCTGGAGGGCATGAAGGCATGAAACAACCGTTGGAAACGTTGCGGGAAGAGATGAGAAAGAAGGACCGGGACATTGTCCGGCTGCTCAACGAACGCTCGGAAATATCCGTGAAAATCGGCCGGGTGAAAGGGCAGGCCGGTTTCCCGGTGTACGATCCGGCGCAGGAAGCCAGGGTGCTGCGGTATCTGAGCGAACTCAACGGCGGCCCCCTGTCGGACAGTCAGGTCACGTCCATTTTCCGGGAGATCCTCTCGGCATCCCGCGATTTGCAGAAGCCCACGCGCATCGCCTACCTTGGGCCCGAGGCGTCCTTCAGTCATCAGGCCTCCCTTCTGCATTTCGGAGCCTCCTGTCAATTCTTCCCGCAGCAGGGCATCGCGCGGGTTTTCGATGAAGTAGAGAAGGGCGAAGTGGAATGGGGCGTCGTTCCCGTGGAAAATTCGCTGGAGGGTTCGGTCAATGTCACGCTGGACCGGCTGGCGCTGACGCCGCTGACGGTTCAGGCGGAAATTGATCTTCGCATCAGCCAGTGTCTGATTTCGCAGGCGAAAAGCCTGAAAGGCATCAAAAGGGTCTATTCGCATCCGCAGGGGCTGGCGCAGTGTCAGTCGTGGCTTCGCGCGCATCTGCCCAACGCGGCGACGGGTGAGATGGAAAGCACGGCGGCGGCCGTCGCGATGGTGCGGGGGAAAAAAACGGCGGCGGCTATCGGAAGCGCGCTGGCGGCCTCCACCTACGGATTGAACCTGCTGGCCCGGGGCATTGAAGACAATTCCTCCAACACGACGCGTTTTCTGGTGATCGGCCGGGGCGACACGTTCCCCACCGGCGATGATAAGACGTCGATCATATTCGCCACACCGGACGTTCCCGGGTCGCTGCACCGGGCGCTTTCGTGTTTTGCGAAGCGCAGGATCAATCTGACGAAAATCGAGTCGCATCCCGTGAAAGAGAGGCTGTGGGAGTATTTCTTTTTTGTGGACATGATCGGTCATCTGCGCGACCGGTCAGCGCAGAACTGCCTTGCGGAATTAAAAGACAAAACCATTTATCTGAAAACACTGGGGGCCTATCCGCGGGCCAAGGACGGAAGATGATCTGCATACCGGTCATGGACCCGACGCATCGGGAGGCTCTCCGGTCGGCGCAAAAAAGCGCAAGTCTCGCCGATCTGATCGAATTGCGCATGGATTGGATCGCGGATGGAGACGTGTCGGAGTTGATCCGCGCGGCAAGGCGCGCCTCGGCGAGCGTCAAAATTATTGTGACGTGCCGCAGGAGGGAAGAATCTGAACTTGCGCGGGAAGGCCTCGAAGCCCTTTCCGTGAAAGAAAGAACCAACGCGGCCAAAATGAAGCTGCTGCGGGAGGCTGTTGTATCGGGAGCGGATTTTATTGATATCGAGCTTGCGGAAGGGACCAGAGCCGTCTCGCGGATGCGCGCCTTGTGTCACAGCCGCCCAAATCCTGCGCGGCTGATCGTTTCCTGGCACGACCCTTACAAAACCCCGTCGCTGGCCTCGCTGAAGAAAATCTTTGAGGCCTGTGCGTGGGCCGGCGCCGACATCGTGAAAATTGTTTCGTACGCCCGAAGTCTGTCCGATAACGCCGCCGTGCTGAATCTGATTGACTATGCGAAACACCAGGGACGGGAAATCATCGCCATGTGCATGGGGGAAAAGGGGCGGATCAGCCGGGTGCTGGCGCCTTCGCGGGGAAGTTATCTGGGGTTTGCCGTTTTACCGGGCGGCAGGGCTTCCGCACCCGGCCAGTTGACGCTCAGGGAGATGAGGACTTTTCAGAAACTTCTGCGCCCGCATCGTCCATCGATTGAGCAGCGGCAGAACCAACTTCATTTCGTCCTTCTGGGAAACCCGGTTCGCCAGAGCCTGTCGCCGCTGATGCATCAGGCGGCTTTCCGGACAATGGGCATCGACGCTTCCTACAGCGCCTTTTGCATCGCCGATCCGGCGGGCGCCGTATCCGGCATTCGGGCGATGAACATCCGGGGTGCATCGGTCACGATTCCTTTCAAGACGGCGGTCATGGAGTATCTTGACGACATCGACGCGGACGCAGCCGCTGTGGGGGCGGTCAACACGATCGTGAACGATTGCGGCCGCCTGATCGGCCATAACACGGACTGGCTGGGACTGATGGCGGCGCTGAAGGAAAAAACGCAGATCAGGGGCAGGAGATTTGTGATTCTGGGCGCGGGCGGCACGGCGCGGGCGGCCGCATACGGAATCCGGAAAGAAGGCGGGCGGCCGGTCATTGTCAACCGGACGCCGGAGAAGGGCATGGCGCTGGCCATGCAGTTTGGCTGTCCGTTTTATCCGTTGGCACAGATCAGTAAAATCAAGGCCTTCGGCCTTATTAACACGACGCCGGTCGGCATGTTTCCGGATATACAAAAATCGCCCGTCCCTCCGTCCGTTCTTGCGAATTACCGGGTCGTGGCGGATGTCGTCTATAATCCCCTGAAGACGAAATTGCTTCGGGATGCGGAAGCGAAGGGCTGCAAGGTCATCCCGGGACTGGAAATGTTTGTCCGGCAGGGCGCGGAACAATTACAATTATGGACAGGCAGAACAGCGCCGCTGGCGGTGATGAGAAATGCCGTCCGGGAAAGGTTAATGCAGCATGAATCCTGAGAAAGATCTGCCGGGAAAAGTTTCCAGCGTGGAAGTGCCAGGTTCGAAGAGCCTGACGCAGCGGGCTCTGATTGCCGCGGCGCTGGCCCGGGGGGAATCGTTGATCCGGGGCGCTTTAATCGCGGAGGACACCCGTCATTTGATGGAAGGACTGAATCTGCTGGGCGCCCGTCTGGAGGGGGTTGACGGCGGAATCCGGGTTGTCGGAACCGGCGGGGCGATTGCCAATCCGGACCGTGCAATCTTTCTGGGAAACAACGGCACGGCGCTGCGGTTTTTAACGGCGCTGGTTTGCCTGGGACGCGGGACGTATGTTCTGACCGGGGAGCCGCGTTTGCTGGAACGGCCGGTCGGCCCTCTGGTTGAGGCCCTGAAGGGCATGGGGGTAAACATCGCGTGCAAAAACCAGTGCCCGCCTGTCACCGTATCGGCCAACGGACTGAGGGGGGGGCAAATCACACTGACCGATATCGAAAGCTCGCAGTATGTTTCGGCGTTGCTCCTGTGCGCTCCTTACACAGCCAAGGGGATCGAGCTTTCCCTCACGGGAAATATTGTCTCCGCGCCTTACATTGATTTGACGGTCGGCGTCATGAAGGATTTCGGCGCAAAAATTTACCGCACGGGACGCGATTTGTTCAGCGTTGGAACCCAGTCGATTTACGAGGGTCGGGCGTATGATGTGGAAGGAGACGTCTCCAGCGCTTCGTATTTTTTTCTGGCGGCGGCCCTTTTGAAAAGGCCGGTCCGCGTTTACGGCATTCGCCGGGAGAGCGCCCAGGGGGACATCGGCCTGCTGGATGTTCTGGAGAAACTGGGCTGCCGGATCGAAAGCGGCGAGGCGTGGGTGGAAGTTTCCGCGCCGAACAGCCTTGCCGCAGGCGATGTGACGCTGGACATGGGAAATATGCCGGACATGGTGCCGACGGTCGGGGTTCTGGCGGCGTATCGCAGGGGAAAGACGGTGATGACCAATGCCGCCCATTTGAAAATCAAGGAAAGCAACCGCCTGGCGGCGATGGCAAGCGAACTGAGCCGTGTGGGGATCGCCGCGTCCGAACGGCCGGACGGTTTGACGATCGAGGGAGGCATTCCCCATGCCGCGGACATTGAAACGTACAACGATCACCGCATTGCAATGAGTTTTGCCGTTGCGGGGCTGGCCACGCCGGGGATTGAAATCGCCGACAAAAAATGTGTGGACAAATCTTTTCCGGGCTTCTGGCGGGAGCTGGACAAATTATGAAAATCATCCTGATCGGCTGCCGCGCGTCTGGAAAGTCCACCGTCGGCAGGCTTTTGTCGCGAAAACTCGGCGTGCCTTTCGTAGATGCGGATCAACTCGTCGAAAAAACGGCGGGCATGTCCATCGCGGAAATGGTCGCGTTGAAAGGCTGGCAGGAATTCCGCAGGAGAGAAACGCAGACGCTGGCTTCTCTTCAGGATCCGTCGGTTTGCGTCCTGGCCACCGGCGGCGGAGTGGTTTTGGCGGATGAAAACCGGAGGCTGCTGAAAAAAACGGGTGTCGTGATTTACCTGAAAGCAGACCTGCCGGATGTCGTGGAGCGGCTGCGCCGCGACGCGAAAAATACACAGAGCCGCCCGCCGCTGACAGACGGAGATCTGATCGAAGAAACCCGCTCTGTGTTATTGCAGCGAGCCCCGCTGTATCGGTCGGTTGCCGATTACACGGTGGAAACGCGAAACAAAAATGCCGAACAGGCGGCGGAAGAGATTTATCGGCAGCTTCTGGAGGCGGGCATCATGTCAAAAATGCAGACCTTGAAACAGAAGACGATCGAATAACGATTATTGGGGGACGTATGGCAGGCAATAGGTGGGGAACCTTGTTTTGCGTTACGACGTGGGGGGAGTCGCACGGCCCCGCGCTGGGCGCGGTGATTGACGGCTGTCCGGCCGGGATCCGGCTGACTCCCGAAGAGATACAGCGGGAGCTGGACCGACGCAGGCCTTCCACATCAGCGGCTTCGACGTCCCGCGCCGAGAAAGACCGGGTGGAAATCCTTTCCGGCGTTTTTGAGGGTCAAACCACCGGCACGCCGATAGCGCTGCTGGTCCGGAATACCGACGCGCGATCGGAGCATTACGACGAGTTGAGGAATGTTTTTCGCCCCGGCCACGGGGATTACACGTACTGGAAAAAATACGGCCTCCGGGACTGGCGCGGGGGTGGACGCGCTTCGGGACGGGAAACCGTCGGGCGCGTCGCGGCAGGCGCGGTTGCACGCAAAGTGGTCCGGGCCGCCGGCATGGAGGTGATTGCCTATACCCGGAGCATCGGCGGCATCGGGATTTCGCCGGATGCTCTGACGCGGGATCAACACTGGGAAAAAAGAGTCCGCGAAAGCCCCCTGTATTGTCCCGATCCGCAGGCGGCGTCGGCCATGGAGGAGCGCCTGGCTGCCGTCCGGAAGGAAGGGGACACGCTGGGCGGCGTGGTGGAAATCCTTGTCCGGGGATGCCCGGCCGGTTTGGGGGAGCCGGTCTTCGACAAGATGGATGCGGACCTGGCCAAAGCCCTGATGAGCATCGGAACGGTGAAGGCCGTGGAAGTGGGCGAGGGCTGTGCGGTCACGTCAAAAAATGGGTCCGAGATCAATGATCCGATGGATGCCGCAGGCTTTGTCAAAAATTCCGCCGGAGGCATCCTCGCAGGCATCACCACCGGTCAGGACCTTGTTTGCCGGGTGTACTGCAAACCCATCCCCTCCATCGCCCTGCCCCAGCAGACGGTGGACGAAAGCGGCCGGGAGCGTTCGATCCGGGTCGGCGGCAGACACGATATTTGCGTGATTCCGAGGATCGTTCCGGTTTGCGAGGCGATGGTCCTGCTGGTGCTGGCGGATCACTGGCTTCGGCAGAAAGCGGGTGGCCGATGAAAAAAATGACGGCGGGCATTATCGGCGGAACGCACGGCATGGGCCGCTGGATGGCCGGACTGCTGCGCGCGCAGGGTTTGGCCGTGAGCGTGGCGGGCCGGGCAACAAAAACCACGGCGGTGGATCTGGCCGGCCGATGCGATGTGGTGGCGGTTGCCGTGCCGATTGCGGCGACGGCAGGTGTCATTCGGGAAGTCGGGCCGAGGGTGAAACCCGGCCGGCTGCTGATGGATTTAACGTCGCTGAAAACAGAGCCGGTGGCGTTGATGCTTTCGCATTCCGAAGCGGACGTGGTCGGCTGCCACCCGCTGTTCGGTCCGTCGGTCAGCGATCCAGCCGGACATTCCGTGGTTCTTTGCCGGGGGCGGGGCGAGAACGGCTATGCTTTGATGAAGGCCGTTTTTGAAAAGGCCGGTTATCGGGTTTTGGAGACAACGCCCCGGAGGCATGACAAGATGATGTCGGTCGTTCAGGCCCTCAACCATTTCAACACCATCGTCCTGGGTATGGCGGTTGCCGAAGCGGGGATTCCGTTTCCGGAGCTGCAGCCGTTTTCCACGCCGATTTTTACAACCAAAATGGAGATCGTCCGAAAGGTATTTACGGACACACCCGGACTTTATGCGGATATTCTTGCCGGGAATCCCCACACGAAGAAGATATTGGCGTCTTACGCGCGCGTCGCGCAAAAGATTCGCGCCCGAGCGGATGCCCGCGACACCGCAGGCCTGACGCGGGCCATGGAGGATGCCGCAAAGACGTTGTTCTGAGGCGGGCCGGACGGAAGATTTCCTTTGGATTTTTGAGGCGGATGGTGTATTTTTGTCACGCTGCATAACGTTTCGATCAAAGGAGCGGCCTTCTTTTATGGATCAAAAAATCGATCAAGTCGCGAGACTGGCGGCGAAAGCCGGAAAAATTGTCGTCTTCACCGGCGCAGGCATCAGCACGGAATCCGGCATCCCTGATTTTCGCGGTCCCGGAGGACTCTGGACCAAATACGATCCGGACGATTTCACCATCGATAAATTTCTGGGATCTCATGCAACGCGCAAAAAAATGTGGCAGCGCCTGCGGGAAGGCGGCCTGATGGAAGACGCACGGCCCAACGCGGCGCATTATGCCGTCGTGGAGCTGGAGAAGATGGGCAAACTGCTGTCTCTGGTTACGCAGAACGTGGACAATCTGCACCAGAAGGCGGGGAGCTCGCCCGCACTCATCCGGGAATTGCACGGCAATATGCAGCGGCTGGTTTGCCTGAACTGCCGGGAGAGTTACCCGATTGCCGTGGTCAAGGAAAAGTATGCCGGTTCCGACGATGCGCCGACCTGCGACTACTGCCGGGGCATCCTCAAGCCGGATGTGATTTTCTTCGGAGAGGCCCTGCCGCAACAGGCCCTGGCACAGGCGATGCGGGAAGCGGAAAGCTGTGATTTGATGATCGTGATCGGTTCGTCGCTCGTTGTGTATCCCGCGGCCTATGTTCCGGTTCATGCCAAGCAGTCGGGGGCCGATCTGGTGATCATCAACAAAGGCGAAACCGAACAGGATCACCTGGCCGACGTCCGCATTGACGCCTCGGCAGGGGAGACCATGACGAAAATACTAAACAGGCTGAAGGCTGAAGACTGAAGGTAAAGGAACGGGCGCGAAACGCGCCTTCATGCCGGCGAATACCCTGGAGGGCACGAGTGCCGGCATCCAGAAAAAATTAACCACGTCGCAGCAAACTGCCAAGAAGTAACACCCCATCCCGCAACAGGGGGATTTAAAAAGCCGAAGGCTTACAAAACAGATCTTCAGTCTTCAGCCTTCAGCCTTCGGTCTAAGGATCCTTATGTGCCTGATCCTTTTTGCCTGCAATGCGCATCCGGACTACCGCCTGATTCTGGCGGCCAACCGCGATGAATTCTACGACCGGCCTTCCGCGCCGGCGGATTTCTGGACCAGCCATCCGCAGGTGCTGGCGGGAAAAGATCTGAAAGAAAAAGGGACATGGCTGGGCGTCACCAGAGGAGGCAAATTTGCCGCCATTACCAATTATCGTGATCCCGCTTCCTGGAAAGCCGACGCGCCGTCCCGCGGAAAGCTGGTCAGCCGGTATCTGACCGGATCGGCCGGTCCTGAAAAATATCTCCGGAATGTTGCCAAAAAAGCCGAGGCTTACAACGGGTTTAACCTTCTTTTGGGCGACGGTGCGGACCTCTTTGTGTATTCCAACCGGGGAGATATCCGGAAACTCTCATCCGGGATTTACGGCCTGAGCAATGAGCTCCTCGATACGCCCTGGCCCAAGGTTCAACGGGGGAAAAAATTACTGAAGAGAGCCCTGGCCCAAAAAGGAAAAGAACTGGAAGAGGCGCTGTTTGATCTTCTTGCGGACCGACGCGTTCCCCCCGACCGGAATCTGCCGGACACGGGTATCGGCCTCGAATGGGAAAGGCTGCTGGCGACGATGTTTATCAAAAGCCCCATTTACGGAACGCGCTCTTCAACACTGCTGCTCATCGGGAAAAACAAGCGAGTCAAACTGATAGAAAAAGTTTACAACGGCGAGGAGGAGCCCTGGCTGATCAGTCGGTTTGCGTTTCCTGTAGAGGATCGGACATGAAAGGAGGATGCCATGAAGGTGGTTTATTCCGAAGAGTATAAACAGGTTTACTCATACGATCCCGCCTCCAACCCCGGTAGGATCGAATCCATCGAATTCGCTCTGGCGGGGAAAGTGAACTATGTGGAGCCGCTGCCCGCCACGGAAGAAGAAATCCGCGCCGTGCACACGCCGAAACACGTTGCCGAAGTCCGGCGCGAAGGCGTCTATGACATCGCCGCGCTTGCCGCGGGCGGAGCGATCAGGGCCGCGGAAATCGGACGGTTCGAGCCTTGTTTCGCCGTGATCCGCCCTCCGGGGCATCATGCCTCTGCCGACAGCGCCTGGGGGTTCTGCTATTTCAACAACATGGCCATTGCCCTGACCGCGCTCAAGCGGAAAAATAAAATCCAAAAAGCCTTTATTCTGGATTTTGACCTCCACGTCGGCGACGGCAATATCAACATTCTCGGCAAGACGGGGTATGTGACAATTCTCAATCCTGCGGGTCAGGACCGCAACGAATACCTGAAAACCGTTGCGAACGCTCTGGACAAAACCGACGCGGACATGATCGCCGTTTCGGCCGGATTCGACAATCATGAAGCCGACTGGGGCGGGCTGTTGGCGACGGAAGACTACACGACCATGGGGAGGCTGGTCCGGGAAGCGGCGCGGCGCAATGGGGGCGGCTGCTTCGGCATTCTCGAAGGCGGCTACAACCATTCTGTTTTGGGGAAAAACGTTTGGGCGTTCATTGAAGGTATGAGCGGCTAAAAGGGGAAATCCTGATCGGATGACGTCCGGGATTCGCCGGAGGTTTCCGGATGGATGTATTTTTGAGCCTTTTTGTGCTCCGGCCTGGCGTGGACCACGATGGAGCGGGGCGTCGTCGGACAGGCCAGCTGGCAGGCGCCGCAGCCGATGCAGTACTGCCGGTCGATTTCCGGATACAGGATGGTTTCCTTTTCGGTAAAGCGGATGGCGTGCGTCGGGCAGACTTCGCCGCAAGCGCCGCAATTCCGGTCATCGACGTATACGACGCAGATATCCTTCAGCAGTTCGGCCTCGCCGATCTGCGTGAGTTTCTTTTCGGCAAGCCCGATCGGCAAAATCGCGCCGGTGGGGCAGACCCGGCCGCAGACATCGCATTCATAATCGCAGTAACTCTTCTCGTAGTTCATTTTCGGCTGCAGCGGACCGGATAGTCCAAACGCCGTGAGCGTCGGCGTCAACACGCGGGTCGGGCAGGCGCTGACGCACAGGGAGCAGGCGGTGCAGGCCTGTGAAAAACGCTGCGCGCTGATCGATCCGGGGGGAGTGACCGCCGGGTTTGCCCCGGCGTCGCGGGCGCTGAAGCATTCGCGAAGATTCGCGTTCAGCGCCCAAAAGCCGGATGCAGCGGCAATGGCTCCGAGGATGAGCCTGCGGCGCGAAGGAGACCAGCGGCTTGTTTTGGGCTGCCGTTGTCTTTTTTGGTAGCGAATGACGCCTGATGAGCAGGCGTCGAGGCAGTTGAAACAGCCGACACAGCGGCTCATGTCAACAGCGGCGTTTTGCGGATCGATGCAGGCTGCCTTGCAGGCCGATTCACACCGACGGCAGGCCAGGCAGGTTTTTGGATGTAAGGCAAAGTGAAAAACGGACGAACGCGACAGCAGACCTAAAAGCGTACCCACCGGGCAAATCGTGTTGCAGTAAAGGCGGCCATGCCTGATGGCGAGGACGGAAACCAGGAGAACAAACCCGCCCGTCGCAGCCCCAACGGCAAGGGGGATAAACGTCGTCTGTTTCGGATGCAGGTAAAGATCAAAGGGCTTCAGGACCAGAATAAACAGGTTGTAAGCATGGGCTGCGAGCGGTTGAAGAAAATGGGTGAGCATCCTTCCCGTCAGCGAATAGGGATCCAGTAGAATGACCAGCGACAGGGACCCGAAAAGCGCCGTCGCCGCCGTCAAAGCCAGAAGACCATAGCGCAAAACGTTCAGGGGCTTTGCATAAGAGGGCGCGGGGCGAAGGCCGAGTCTTTTCGATCCGGCCATCAGCAAATCCTGCAGCGTGCCCAGCGGACACAAAAAAGAACAGTACACCCGGCCGAAAAGCATCGTGATCAGAAGGATGAAGGCCAGGCCCGCAAGAAAAACGACGTCGGGCCTGGTGAGGGTTCGCAGCAAAGCCGGCACGAATTGCAAAGGCGGCAGGATTCCGGAAAGGACGGCGGACATTTTTTCCGCGCCTGCGAACAGCAGAACAAAAAGGATAAAAATGGCGAAAGACAGGATTCTGCGTGTTTTAATCAGTGTCAATGAGGGTTTCCCCTTGTTTCGATCCTGAAAAAGTTGCCGGTGTTGCCGGTCTTTGAGCGGCGGATTCGCCGCCCGGATGGCTTGTAAGGCTTGAGCACGGTCGGCCGCAACGGTTCTCTACATCGCGTAGGTGGCGATTTTCAGCTCTTTCAAGTTCATGTTCCCGATTTTCTGCGCGTGGGCGATTTTGATATAGCCGATGGACTCCGGCTCTCTGCCGAAGATTTTGGCGGCGGCCGCGTCGATGGCCACGATGTCGCGCGAGATCAGCAGGGTCTTTTTCATCTGGATATCGGCGGATTGCGGATTGCCGGGGCCTGAAGGTCCATGGCTCATCAGCACGCGGTAAGCATCCACCACGTTGAGGTCCGGTTTGCGGTACAGACAGAAATCCGCAATGCACTGGTCCAGTCCGGTCAGATGGTACGCCATGCGATTTTTGACGACGCCCATCAGGTTTTTCATGGCGATGGTCAGGTGCGTGGAGCTGTGGTGTTTGAGGACCGGCACATTGATGAAAACATCGCAATCCAGGATCAGGCTGTGCACGTCCGCGGTTTTGAGGATTTTGCCTCCGGGAATCCGGACTTCGCGATAGCTGAAATTATCCACGGGGACCACGACGGCGCGGGCGGCTTTGGCGGCTTCTTCGATGCCGCTCAGTTGATAGCAGTTGCGGGCGTTTGACACAGTGGGCGAGACCACGTTGTCGAAAACGTAAACGCGCCTCGCGCCGGCCGCCCAGCAGGATTCGACGATTGTTTTGACGAGCAGTGGATTGGTATTGGCCCCGACTTCCGGCACCCGCGGCCAGCCGATGTTGGGTTTGACAACCACCGTCTGCCCCTTCTTCACAAACTGCTCCATGCCGCCCATCAGTTCGATCGCTTTTTTGAACATGGCATCCGGCTCGCCGTTTTTGACGGCAACCAGATCCGGGATGCGGGCGGATTTTTCTTTGGCCCAGAGGAAATCAGGCTTGCCCGGAATCAACGCGCCGCCCGCGACCAGACCCAACGAAAGACCCCTGGAAAGAATTTCCCGCCGTTTGAATTTTTGTTCCCCCGCCATGGTTGCCTCCTGCCGGTTTTTGACCCGGCGGCTATCGGTTTTTCAATCCGGCGATTTCAGCCAGCAGACGCGAACGATCGAAATAGACCTCATTTCGACGAATTTTTCCCGCATCGTCCAACTGAACAAAACAGACGCCGACGATTTCCAGCGTCGCGCTTCCCACGGGGATTCTGGCCAGCCATTTGTTTAAAAAACCGTCTTCCAGCGGGATGCCTTCCGTCTGCCGCCAAACCCAGTTGGGGTTGACCGCCAGCAGTTTGCGAAAATAAGCCAGCAAATCCTTCTTGCCTTTTACACCATGGGGAATGCCCGGATCCAGGTAAAAGGCGTCGTCGGTATAAAAATCCGCCAGACGTTCGGGATGGTTGCCGGACCAGGCCGGCAGCCATTGTTCGGCAAATTTTCTGGCTTCCTCAGCGGAGAGATATTTCATATGGCCTCCATCTTTGTGATGAAACACCTGTTGTGTCGCCTTCGGCATTTCTGTGTTCGCTCTTGCCTTGGATTCTTACTTAAAAACCGTCTTTTCGTAAAGAATAACTTTTTCCATCGCCCTTTCAAAGGAATCATGATTTTTATGTTATAATTCCTTTGACACAAAAGCGGCAATCTCTTATACTTCGCCGCAAATTCTAACGTATTCTTAAAATTGATTGGGGTCATATGACCGTCATTGCGCTGATTTTATTTTATCTGTTTTTCCCCGTGTTGGCCGTTTACCTGGCCAGGAAAAACGCTCTCTGTAACAAACTCGGCGCCGTCGTGATCTGTTACATTTGCGGAATCGTGATCGGCAATATCGGCGTGCTTCCCGCGAATCTGGCTCCCATTCAAAATCCCCTGATGCTGGTTGCCATCAGTCTGGCTCTGCCGCTGATGTTTTTTTCCATTGACGTGCGTCGCTGGAGCCGGCTGGCCGGCAAGTCGCTCCTTTCTTTCGGTTTGCAGACGCTGGCGATCCTGATCGTGGCCGCTCTGGGCTTTTTCATCTTCCGCGGCCGGGTGGGGGAAGAAACCTGGAAACTCGCCGGCATGTTTGTGGGGCTTTATACGGGCGGCACGGTGAACCTGGGCGCCATCGCCACGGCACTGCGCATCGATTCAACTCTGTACCTGGCCGCTCACACATCCGACGTTGTCGTGTCCGCGGTCTATTTGCTTTTTCTGATGACGGTCGGGCGGCGGATTTTGCTTAAATTTTTACCCGCTTTCCAAACGGCCGGAGTTGTGTCGCCTGCCGATCATCCGGATTTCGATTCTTACGCCGGCATTTTTGAAAAGAAAACTTTTGTTCCACTCCTGGGCGCCCTGGGACTTTCCGTGCTTATTTTTATAACGGGAGGCTTGTTTTTTCTTGTGTGGCATGAGGATATCGCTTTTGTCGCGGCCATCCTTTCCATATGCACGCTGGGGATCGCTTGTTCGTTTGTTCCCCGAATCCGGAATATAAAGATGACCTATCAGGCAGGCAATTATTTCATTCTGATCTTCTGTCTTGTGGTGAGCTCCATGGCGGACTTTAACCGCCTTGTGTCCACTGCCCCGGTTATGCTGGTTTATGTCACTTTCACCATATTGATCTGCCTTGCGCTGCATGTGGCGCTGGCGAGAATATTCAGGATCGACGCGGACACCGTCATCGTGACCTCTGTTGCGGGAATTTGCTCGCCTCCGCTCGTTCCGATGGTCGCTTCGGCTTTGAAGAATAAGGAAATCGTACTTTCCGGGGTTATCACCGGCATCATCGGCTGGGTCATCGGAACCTACCTCGGAATATCGTTGTCGTATATTCTGCGCGGAACAGGCGCTTAATCGATCAATTTCATTAGGGGAGGCTGTCATGAAGCTTTATGAATTTAATGAATCGTACCGGTTGTTCGAGGAAGCGCAGCAGTACGTTCCCAACGGCATTTACGGTCCCCGCACTCCGGCCTTTCTCACCTTCGGGTCATATCCCGCCTTTATCCGGCGGGGAGAAGGATGCCGGATCTGGGATGTGGACGGTAACGAATACATCGATTACATGTGCTCCTTCGGAACCAACCTCCTGGGATTGAAGCATCCGAAGGTCGATGCGGCGGCGAAAAAACAATGGGAAAACGCAGACTGCTTCACGCTGCCGTCCGATCTGTGGCTTCCGCTCGCCAAAAAAATCGTAGGAACGATTCATGGCGCGGACTGGTGTGTTTTCGGAAAAAACGGCTCCGATGTGACGTCGTATGCCATCACGCTGGCCCGGATATTCACCGGAAAGCAGGACATCCTGCTGGCGCACGGGTCCTACCACGGCTCCCACTTCTGGTGTCAGCCCCACGGGCAGGGGGTTCCGGAAGAATGGAAGACGCATGTCCATTATTTTGAATACAACAGCGTGGAGGATCTGGAGCGGGTCGTTTCCGAGCACGAAGGCGCCGTCGCCGGAATCATGCTGACGCCGCACCGGCACGATTCCATGAGGGACCAGGAGCTGCCGGCAAAGGAATTCGTGGCCGCCGTCAACCGACTGGCGCAAAAGCACCGGTTCATGATCATTGTCGACGATGTCCGCTGCGGTTTTCGCCTTGAACTGGCGGGAAGCTCCATTCATTACGGATTCAACGCCGATATCCAATGCTTCGGCAAGGCCATGGCGAACGGATATGCCATTTCCGTGGCGGCAGCTCGGAAAGAAATGATGGATGCGGCAAAAAATATTTTCTTTACCGGTACACATTACTTTTCAGGCGTTCCCTTTGCGGCGGCGCTGGCCTGCATCGACGAGATTCAGGCCGCAGGCGCCATCGAGTACATTCGCAAGACGGGGACTCTGCTCATGGAAGGCTTGAGGCAGGCCGCAAACGCGGCGGGCCTGCAGGTCAATGTCACCGGTCCCCCGGCGATGCCCTACATGACGTTTGCCGACGATCCCCTCTTTGAGAAAAACCGGTTTTTCTGCGGTGAGGCGGCGCGGCGAGGCATCTTTTTCCATCCGCACCACAACTGGTTTGTCTGCGCCGCCATGACGGAATCGGATATTCTCAGGACGATTGATGTGGCCTCCGAGTGCTTCAAACTGACCAAAGAGAAATTTGGGGGCTGATATGAAATGGTATCATGTCGGGATCAAAGCCGCCGCGAGCGAGGCGTCCGTCCAATTTTACCGGGACATTCTGGGACTGGAAGTGATCGACCGGGTGGAAATCTGGGGAAAGCAATTTGTTTTTGTGGGAAACGATGCTATTTCCATTGAGATTGAGCAGGCCAATCCCGGGGATACCCAATCGGATCCTTCTTCCATGACCGGCTTGAATCATTTCAGCCTGATTGTTGAGGATATTCGGGAATTAGTGAGCCAGGCCCGCGAAAAGGGCGCCTGCGTCCTGATGGATCCGTTTCATCCCCGGCCGGACCGACTCACGACCTTTCTCCGGGATCCCGACGGCGTGATGATTCAGCTGATTCAGTTCGTTTAAATGATTTTGATATCGAAGCGTTGCGGCGCCGCAGGCAGTGATGAATGCGTCCACTCACGCGCTCAAGAATGGTTAACAGGGAAAGCATTTCCCGGTTGCCCGCAATTTCGGTGATAAATATAAATGAAAAATTATATTGACATCCCTTAAGTGATTGATTATAAAAACATTGCACATAATGCGTCAGAGAATTCATAAGCCTTTTATTTTTTAGTGGAATCAGGGCGGTTTGGCTTGATTTAACAAAGATTGATTAAACGTAAAGATTACGGTTATTTTAAGGAGAGAAATTATGAAAAAATTTGCTTCATTGGTTGTTGTCCTGCTGGTGGCGTTGCTGGTTTCTACAGGCAACGCGCAGGTGAGGGCGGGGTCTTTTACGATCACGCCGACTCTGGGTTTGTACACGTTTGAAGGGAACGAAGACATCGATCAGGCGGGGCCCTTGGTCGGGCTGCGTCTGGGATACAACTTCAACAAGTACATCGGCATCGAAGGATACGTTCATTATTCCCAAACAGAAAACAATGCCTGGTCTCCCAAAAAGAATGTTGATTTTACGGGGTACGGCGGCGAGATTATTTTCCATCTTTTGCCGAATCAGGCGCTGGTGCCTTTCCTGGCGGTTGGTGCTGGAGGCGTCCACTATTCCTATGGGGTATTTGAGGACGATTCGGATTACGGGACGGACAATTACAAAGACAACAAGTTTACCTTTGATTACGGGTACGGTCTGAAGTGGTTCCTGACGGATTGGTTCGCCCTTCGTCTGGATATTCGCCACGTCATGCCGATCGACCGGTTTCACAACAATATGCTCGCGTCCCTCGGGTTGAATTTCGCTTTCGGCGGCGCCAAGAAAACGACGGCGACGGCTGTTTCCGCGGCCGAGCCGGTCGTGGAGGAGGCGGCCAAGCCCCAGGCTGCGGCCGCTCCGGTCGTTGAAGAATCCAGACCTGCTGTTGCGGCGGCGGCTCCCGTGGTGGTTGAAGAAGTCGTGAAGCCCCAGCCCAAGACCCAGGTGCGCGAAGAAGTCGATGAGATGGGAAGAGCGACGCTGGAAGTCTTGTTTGATTTCGACAAGGCCACCATCAAAAAGAATTACACCAAGGATATCGATCATATGGTCGATGTGATGAAAGAACATTCGGACCTCGACCTGACCATCGAAGGCCATACGGACAACGTGGGCAAGCCCGCTTACAACAAAAGTCTTTCTCAAAAGCGTGCGGACTCCGTGAAGAACTACATGGTTGAAAAAGGCGGCATCGATGCCAAGCGGCTGAAAGCCGTCGGCTACGGCCAGGAAAAACCCGTTGCTTCCAACAAGACCAAAGCGGGGCGGGCGAAGAATCGCCGCGTGGAAGCGGCCGTCGATTATAAAAAATAAATAAGAAAGCCTTCCGTTTAAAAGGTTTTCAGATCAAATGGAGCCCCCGCGGTTTTTTCGGCGGGGGCTTTTTTGTTGCGCGCGTGGCGGGGCTTATCCCCTGGCGGTTGAAGTCCGCCGAGAGCTCTTTGACGAATTGAGAGTTTTGAATAACAGTCATTTTTATCATTTCGACCGAAGGGAGAAATCCATGTCCCGAATGCAATGAGGGATCTTTGGATTTCTCGTCGCTCACGCTCCTCGAAATGACCTTTTTCAAAGCTCTCGAATTGTCCCGCTTGACCGGGGGCATGGAGAACCTTGATTAATCATGGTAAATGTATTAAATCTTCACACGGGTTTTACAGGGCCGCTTCCATGCCCGCCCGGGGATGAAAAAGACAACCGATCCAGTCCGACCCGCAAGAAGGGTGAAAGGAGCAAATATGAAAAAGATTTATGCGGTGGTTTATATTTTTATTCTGGCCCTTTTTCTGCTGGCGGGCTGTGCGAAAGCTCCGCCTGTTGTCAAAAAAGATGAGCCGAAAGTCAAAGAGCCTCCCCCGGCTCCGGTCGTGGTGAAAAAACCTCCTGTTGCTCCGCCTCCTCCGCCCCCCGACATGGAAAAACTACCCGACATTGTGCGCAGCGTACCGGACAGCAAGGTGTGGGTGCGCTATGGAAAAACCAAAATGGGAGAGAACTATTACAACCAAACCAATATCGCCAGATCCTCCAATATCGCGACCGTCACCCTTTATCGGGTTGTGACGGATCTTTGCAGGAAACAGATGATTGAAGAAGTGAAGAAATACAATCCGAAGAAATCGGTAAAATACCATTATTACGAACATGATGTCCGCGTGGATGAGATGGATTGCAAGAATCAAAAATGGCGGGTGAAAGACCTGATCCATTACGACGACAAGGGAAGCGTTCTGGATCATCATACCTACGAAAATGAACCCTGGCAACCCATTAAATTTGTAACGGATCATCACACGCTGCAGAAAAGCATTTGCGTGGCCGAGGAAAAGCCTGTCGTCAAGAAGAAAAAAAAGAAGTGAGGTGAGGATCGTCAACCGTTTTTAGAAGGTTTGCGCGCCGGCCCTTGCGTCTTCGCCCCAACGGTTTTTTTCCGAAGCAGGGCGCCTTTCGGCGCCGGGAAGGGAAGGGGGACGCGGATGAGGTTTCCCGCGTGAGCCCGGTCGATTCTGTTTCCTTCATCATCCGTCATCGGTCGGGCATCGACGGGCAGGGTTTCCTTCGTCAGCAGCAATTCCACATCCTCGCCCGCCTGCAGGAAATTGCGGACCTCCATCCGTAGCTCCTTGGTGACGTTGTCATAGCCGACAACCATTCCCGCCGGTTCATGCGTCTGAATATTTTTGATGTCCGGGCTGGATTCATTGATCTTTTCTTCGGCAAAGGCAAAGCCCGTGGTGTAGCCCCGATGGGAGACGGTTTTCAGCTCCTCCATCCAATTCGGGTCGCAGCGATAGGTCTCCTGGTGAAGGCAAAGGGCGTCCAGCGCCTGCCGATAGGTTCGGGTCACGACCGCCACATAATAGGAAGACTTCATCCTTCCCTCAATCTTGACGCCGGCGACGCCGGTTGCCAGGACTTCCGGCAGATGTTCCAGCAGGCATAAATCTTTTGAGCTCAGCAGATATGAGAACCGATCGTCTTCTTCCAGGACGAGAGGATCATCCGGGCGGGTGGATTCCGAAAGACGGTACTCCCAGCGGCAGGGTTGGGTGCAGTCCCCCGAATTGGCGCTTTTGCGGTTTCGCCAGGCCGAGAGATAACAGCGTCCGGAATACGCCATGCACATCGCGCCGTGAATGAAGATTTCCAGCTCCATGCCCGGGACCGCCGCGGCGATTTCCCCCACTTCCCGGAGAGTCAGCTCCCGCGCGAGAATAATCCGGCTCACCCCCTGGTCCTGCCAGAAGCGGACCGCTTCGGCATTGGTGGTGTTGGATTGTGTGCTGAGATGCAGCGGAACCTGCGGAACCCTCCTGCGGACCAGCCGGACAAGCCCCGGATCGCTGACGATCAGCGCGTCCACTCCCGTTGCGGCCCAGTCGGGAAGACAATACGCCGCCTGGTCCAGATCGGCATTGCGGGCAAACGTGTTGATGGCGGCATACACCCGGACGCTCCGGGCGTGCGCTTCGGAAACGCCCAGGGCCAGATCCTCCAGGGACATTTCGGCGGAGGTTCCCCGCAGGCTCAAACCGGGAACGCCGACATAGACGGCATCGGCTCCGTAAAGCAGGGCGGTGCGCAATTTCTCCAGGTTGCCGGCGGGGGCAAGCAATTCCGGCTGTTGCATCGAAACCTCCGTCAGGGACAATACCTGCGCACCTGCTCCAGGACTTTGAGAGATTTGATTTCTTTTCCCAGTACATGGGAAATAAAGCCGCAGAGGATGCTGCGGGATTCGGAGGCAAGGCTTTCCGTCATGCAGACCATTTTCATTTTATCCAGATCCATGTCTTTCCCCAGAAGCAGCGTACGGACGGCGCCGGCGGAGACGCTCTGGTCGTATCTTTCCGGCCGGGCGCAGGCCGCGCAGAAAATGCCGCCTTCATTCGGTAAAAAGATGTAGGCGGCGCCGTTGGTCACGGGCGTTTTACAGCGCACACAGGCCGTAAGCGCAGGTTCAAATCCGACGGCCTTCAACAGCCGCATTTCAAAGAAACGGATCATGGACTCCGAAACATCTTCCCGGGTCAGAAGCGACAAAAAATCCGCCAGCAATACGAAGACCTTGTCGTTCGGCTTGCCTTCGGGGCTGAAGTGTTCGGTCAGATCGATGAAATAGGAAGCGGTCAGGGTCTTTTCCAGATCCAGGCGAATCGGGGCAAAGTGTTCAAGGATGTCGCAGGAATCGATGAACGCGAGCGCGTCGCGGTTGCGGCGTGAAAAAATCATCTGCGTCAGGGAAAAGGGTTCAAAAACGTTGGCGAACCGCCTTCGGCTCCGTTTGGCGCCTTTGGCAATGCCCTTGAGCTTGCCGAACTCACGGGTGTAAAATGTGACGATCAGATCCGATTCCCCGTATTGAAGGCTTCGCAGGACAAAACCGGCGGTTTTATGGGTTTCCCGGGCGCTCACGGTTTGGATGCCAGTCCATCGTACTTGATGTCGCCGCCCACGATGGTTAAAACGGCGCGCCCTTTCAGTTTTCTTCCGGAAAACGGCGAGTTTTTTCCCAGCGAATGGAAGGCGGCGGCATCGACGCTCCAGGCAAGCTCCGGATGGATAACCGTAATGTCCGCGTCGGCGCCCTTGGCCAGCGTCCCTTTGGGCAGATTCAAAATGCGCGCCGGGTTGCAGCTCATTTTGGCGATCAGTTCCGGCCACGACAGAACGCCCTCATGCACCAGGCTCAGGCTCAGGCCCAGAGAGGTTTCCAGACCGCTGATGCCATTGGCGGCATATTCGAACTCCACTTCCTTGTCCGTGCGTCCATGCGGCGCGTGATCGCAGGCGATGGCGTCCAGCGTTCCGTCCGCGAGGCCCTCTTTGACGGCCGAAACGTCGGTCTTGCCCCGCAGCGGCGGACTGACCTTGTAGTTCGTGTCGTAATCTCGAAGCGATTCATCCGTCAGCGTAAAATAATGCGGGGCGGTTTCCGCCGTCACTTGCAGGCCCCGTTTTTTGGCGTCGCGGATCAGGCGCACGGAGCCGACCGTGCTCACATGCGCGAAGTGGATGCGCGTGCCGGTGTACTCGGCGATCAAAATGTCGCGCGCCACCATGATCTCTTCGGCGATGGCGGGAATTCCCGGCAGCCCCAGAAGCGTGGAGGGGTATCCTTCATTCATCAGGCCGCCCGCGGACAGATTTTTGTCTTCGCAGTGCTGAATCACCGGCAGGTTCAGGGAATCAGCGTATTCCATGGCTCTGCGCATCAGGGCCGCGTCCATCACGGGATTGCCGTCGTCCGACAAAGCGACGATGCCCGCCTCCCTGAGGTCCCAGAATTCGGTCATCTGTTTGCCGTCGGAGTTCATGCTGATCGCTCCGATGGGATAGATATTGGCCAGATTCGCTTCCGCGGCCTTTCGCAGGATGAATTCAGTGACCGAGCGGTTGTCGTTCACCGGCCGGGTGTTGGGCATGCAGGCAATCGACGTGAAGCCTCCGGCCACTGCGGCGGCGGCGCCGCTGGCGACGGTTTCCCGGTATTCATATCCCGGTTCGCGAAGATGCGTGTGCATGTCGATGAGTCCGGGCACGACAATCATTCCGGCCAAATCAAAGACTTTTGCGCCCGGCGGGGCTTTGATGCCCGGTCGGCAACCGGCGATTTTCCCGTCTTCCACCAGCACATCCATGGGGGCGTCCAGGTTACGGGACGGGTCGATCACCCGCGCGCCTTTTAACAGCAGTTTCATTCATTTCCTCCTGAAAGCAGGTACAGCATGGCCATGCGGACGGCGACGCCTTTGTTGACCTGGTCGAGAATGACGGAGCAGCCGGGGTCGTCGGCAATATCGGGGGAGATTTCCACGCCGCGGTTGATCGGACCCGGATGCATGACGATGGCGTCCAGTCCGGTCAGCTTCATGTGCCGGCGGGAGAGACAGTAATGCTGGGCGTACTCGCGAAGCGAAGGGAAAACATTCTGTTTCTGGCGCTCCATCTGAATGCGCAGCATCATGACGACGTCGGCATCCGCAATCGCCTCTTCAATTTTCGTGTAGGCTTTGACCCCCATCCGTTCAATGTCGCGGGGCATCATGGTGGCGGGTCCGGCCACAACCACCCGGGCGCCCATTTTGGTAAGTCCGTAAATATTGGACCGGGCGACGCGGCTGTGCAGGATATCGCCGACAATTGCGACTTTCAGACCGGCGATCCGGCCTTTCTTTTCCTTGATGGTCATCATATCCAAAAGCGCCTGGGAAGGATGCTCGTGCGCGCCGTCGCCGGCGTTGATGATGGATTGACTGACCATGCGCGCCAGCAGGTGCGGCGCGCCGGCGGCGCTGTGCCTGAGCACGATAATATCGGGATTCATTGCCTCCAGCGTGCGCGCGGTATCCAGAAGCGTTTCGCCCTTGACCACGGAACTGGTGGAAGCGGAAATATTGATGGTGTCGGCGCTCAGTCTTTTGCCCGCGATTTCAAAAGAGGTCCGGGTGCGCGTGCTGGCTTCATAAAACAGGTTGATCACGCTTTTGCCGCGCAGTGTCGGAACCTTCTTGATTTCGCGCGTTGAAATTTCCAGAAAGGACTCGGCCGTTTCCAGGATCAGGGAAATTTCGTCCGTTGTCATTTCCTGAATGCCGAGAATATCTTTTTTTCCCAGTTTTATCATACACTTGCCTTGCTTATTTGGGTTTAGGTTCCTTCTTCAATGATCACTTCATCTTTGCCGTTTTTTTCCAGAAGATGGACGCTTATCGCTTCCCAAAGAGATGAGGGAAGGTTTTTCCCGACGTAATCGGCGCGAATCGGCAGTTCGCGATGTCCGCGGTCGATCAGGACGGCCAGTTGGATCATTTTCGGACGGCCGAAATCGATCAGGGCATCCATGGCGGCGCGAATGGTTCGTCCGGTAAAAAGGACATCGTCCACCAGAATGACCTTTTTATCCGTGAGATCGAAGGGAATGTCGGTTTTTCCCAGAGGCGCTTTTTTGCCGGATTTGGCGATGTCGTCGCGATAAAGCGTCACATCGAGAATACCCATCGGAATTTTCCCGTTTTCAATGGTTGAAATCCTTTTTTGCAGCCTCTGGGCCAGATAAATGCCCCCGGTGCGGATGCCGACCAGCGCCAGATTGTCCATCCCCTTGTTTTTCTCCAGGATTTCATAGGCAATGCGCGTCAGACAGCGTTCAATGCCGTCGCTGTCCATCACGATTTTCGGCCGGTTGTCCATAATGAAGCCCCTTTCATTTTGTAATCCGCCGCGGCAGCTTCAAGTCGTCGCGGAAGGTTGATGAAAAAAACGCGGCGGTTATAAAAAAAGCCTTTCCCCTTGCGGAGAAAGGCTTTCACAGGTTTGAATGCAGAACTTTTTCATTTTTTCTTCTTTTTCAATCTCACGGGATCGAATTAAAAGTTTCCTAGGGGGAGTTCATACAACCGGGGGGGGCTGCCTGTCAAGTTAAAAATGTGCAGAGCCTGCGCGATATCAGTGCAGCAGATTTCCCAGACGTTCCCAGCGGATTTTTTTCAAAGGATTGCTCTGGTCGTCGCTGTTCCAGGACCAGTAGATGATCATGGCCTTTCCCTCCACGTCCTTCAATTCCACAAAGCCCCAGAATCGGCTGTCCAGGCTCTGATCGCGGTTGTCGCCCATCACAAAGAGAGCATTTTTGGGGACCGTGACCGGGCCGAAATTGTCGCGGGGCTGGACGATGGCCGGGTAGGAGACCGGATCGGAATAAACGCCGTTCCTGTCCTCGTAGGGCCGGTCATTGATCAATATTTTTTTATTGCGAATTTCGATTTTGTCGCCCCCCACGCCGATGACCCGTTTAATAAAGTCCTTGGAGCGGTCCTGGGGGTAAATGAAAACGATAATGTCTCCTCTTTTCGGATCCGTCACGGGAATGATCGTTCTTCTCAGCAGAGGGATCTTGACGCCGTAAATGAATTTGTTGACGAGCAGATGATCCCCGACGAGCAGGGTGGGCGCCATCGATGAGGAGGGGATCTTATAGGCCTGAACAATCAGCGTCCGGACGACAACGGCAATTAAGATGGCGACGATGATCGCTTCGATGAATTCCTGAACCTTGGCTTTGGAGGAAGCTCCGGATTTTTTTTCCCGGGGCAGGTCTTTCGACGGGGCTTTGTTTTCTTTCATGAGAGGACCAAACTCCTAGGAGTAAATGCCGGACAGGGAAATCAAAATCATGACGAGCGACAGGAAGCCTTTCAGCGCCTTTTGTCCGATCATGGCCAGAAATGCTCCGCCGGAGGCCTGAAAGGGAATCTTCAATTGAAACTGGCGGATCCATTCCGCAATCAGCAGGCCGGCCAGGCCGCCCAGAAAAAAGCCTCCCCAGATGCCGAGGCCCCAGAAAGACGGCGTCAGAAGAATCATGCCGGCGCAGGCGCCGAGGATCGCACCCCGGATGCTTTTTGCGGTTATCGGTATTTTGTGTATGTTTTTGGTTCCCGCCCACCAGTCGGCGGCTTCGGAAAGAACGGCCAGAGCCAGCAGGGCCAGAAGCATCTTCCAGCCGACCCCGGCAAAGCCCGTCAGGGCGGCGTAGAACAAAACATCCAGAAAAATGATGATGGTTCCGGGCCATCCGAACAAACTCAGATACATCCCGGCAAAGAGCAGGAGGATAAAGACAACAAATCCCGCCGCGGCCAGAGACGACAATTTATTTCTTCCTCTTTCCTTTAGAAATCTGAATGTTTTCAAAAGCGAGCACAATGGGGCTCGCGATGAAGATCGATGAATAGGTGCCGATGACCACGCCTACCAGGAGCGCGAAAGCGAAATCGTGGATCACCGGGCCGCCCAGGAAAAACAGGGAAAGCAGAACGAGAATAACCGTGAAAGCGGTCAGAATCGTGCGGCTCAGCGTTTCGTTGACGCTGGGATTGATGATTTCCGCAAGACTTTTCTTTAGGTCTTTTTTGCGGTTCTCCCGGATGCGGTCAAAGACCACGATGGTGTCGTTGATCGAATAACCGATGATCGTCAAAAGTGCGGCAACGATCACCAGCGTGAATTCCTTGTTTAATAATGAAAGGGCGCCGATCGTAATGATGGTGTCGTGAATCAGGGCGATGATGGCGCCCAGGCCGTAGCGAAATTCAAAGCGCCACGCGATGTAAATCAGCATGCCGATCCAGGCAAAGACGATGGAGAGGATCGCCTTGTTCGTCAGATCCCTGCCCACTTTGGGTCCGACGAACTCGATTCGCCGGATTTCGTACGCGCCGGCGCCGAATTGTCCGGTCATGGCTTCTGCCACTTTTACCTGCAGTTCTTTGGTCATGGGCTGGTTGGTGCGGACAATCACTTCATTTTCGCCGATTTCCTGAATAATGGCGTCGCCGACGTTGATGCCGGCAAAGGCGTTGCGGATGGCGTCGGCCGGAGCGGCTTTTGAAAACTTTACCTGAATGATGGTTCCGCCCGCGAAGTCAATGCCAAAATTCAATCCGCCGCGCAAAACGACGGAAAGGATGCTGATGATGATCAGCGCCGCGGAAATCCCCAGGGCGATTTTCATTTTTCCCACAAAATCAAAATGTGTTCCCGGTTTGATAAATTCCATGCTCTTCTCCTCTGTAAGGATCCTGCGTCTAGACGCTGATCCTCGAAATGCTTCTGTTCCAGATAAAGTAGTCAAAGATGATGCGTGTGACGAAGACGGCCGTAAAGACACTGACCACAATGCCGATGCTCAGGGTCAGGGCGAATCCCTTCACCGGTCCGGTGCCGAAGGCGAACAGAAACAAGGCGGCGATCAGCGTGGTGACATTGGAGTCCAGAATGGTTACGAAGGCCTTGGAATACCCGGCGTCGATCGCCGCGCGGGGCGGTTTCCCCAGCCGCAATTCCTCGCGGATGCGCTCAAAGATGAGCACGTTGGCGTCCACCGCCATGCCGATCACCAGAACGATGCCGGCGATGCCGGGCAACGTCAGCGTCGCTTTAAAGCCGGCCAGGATGCCCAGCAGGACAATGACGTTCAGAATCAGCACGGAATCCGCCACCAGCCCGGAAAGACGGTAGTAGATGAACATAAACACGACGACCAGAAAAAAACCGATCAGCGTGGCCATGATTCCCTGGCGGATCGAGTCGGAGCCCAGCGAAGGTCCGACCGTTCTTTCCTCCAGAATATTGACCGGAGCGGGCAGTGCGCCGGCGCGCAGCACAATGGCCAGGTCGCGGGCTTCCTCCATGGTGAAGTTTCCGGTAATCTGCGCCTGGCCGCCGGAGATTCTTTCCTGAATGACCGGCGCCGAATGGACCACGCCGTCCAGCACGATGGCCAGACGCTTGCGGACGTTTTCATTGGTGATGCGGTCGAAATCGGCCGCGCCCTGCGAGTTGAACTTCATGGAGACGTGCGGTTCGCCGAACCGGTCGGAAATTTGGACCTTGGCGGTTTCCAGCGACGCCCCGGTGAGCAGGGTTTTGTTTTTCAGCAGGTAGGGCACCTGGCCCCTCTGGCCGCTGGCCCTGTCTTCCCTTGCACCGTAGGCGACGACGGAGCCTTCCGGAACATTGCCGCGCAGCGCCTCGTCGAGCGAGTTTTCCTCGTCCACCAGCTTGAATTCCAGAAGCGCGGTTTTTCCGATCAGGTTTTTGGCCCGTTCCGGGTCCTTGATGCCCGGCAGCTGGACCATGATGCGGTTCTCGCCTTCCGGAATGATTTCCGGCTCGGCGACGCCGAACTGGTCCACGCGGTTGCGGATGGTTTCAACGCTGTGCTCCACGGTCAGCTTTTTCAAATCCGCGGCCCTTTTGTTTTTGACGCCCAGGGTGATCAACTGTCCGCCTTCGCGAGGCGCGGAGGAGGTGATTTCCAGATCGGAAAACTGTTCATTGAGAATCTTCTCCAGGGCGGATTTTCCGGAAGCTTCCGAAAGCTCCATGGTGATCGCGGCGCCTTTGGCCTTTTCCACGTTGCGGAAGCGGATCCGGTTTTCCATTAACGATTCCTTCAGGTCGCCGGCCGTCCTTTCCATCATGGATTCCAGAGCCTTGTCCGCGTCCACCTCCAGAATCAGATGCATGCCGCCCTGCAGGTCGAGTCCGAGATGAATCTTGTCCTTGGGAAAATACCGATCGAGGGGGGAGGGAATCTGCGCGACAAATGTCGGCACAAGAAAATACACAGCGACAAGACACACGACCGCCGTAATGGCCAACCTGATCTTTAAAGATTTGAACATGAAACGCCCCTTTCTATGCTAGGCCTTTGCCGCCGGAGCCGGCTGGCCTGACTTCTGCAAAACAGCGCCGATGGCGCTTCTGGCGACTTTGATCCTGACTTTGTCGGCGATTTCCAGCGTGACCACCGCATCGGCCAGTCCCGTAACCTTGCCGTGGATGCCGCCGGTGGTCATGACCATGTCGCCGTATGCGAGGTTATCGAGCATGGCTTTGAGTTCCTTTTGCTTTTTTTGCTGCGGGCGGATCATCAGGAAGTAGAAAATGCCGAAGATCACCGCCATCATGATGATGAAGCTCCAGTCGCCGAAGCCTCCCTGCGCCGCCGGCGCGCCCTGATTGCCGCCCATCGCGAATGCTGTAGATATCAATGTTTGTCCCTCCTTCAATCGAGTTGCTTTGAATCAGCCCTTTTTATGGTTTTATCATCCTGTTGTTCAGAAAATCCTTTTCCCATTCCCCAAAACGCTTTTCCCTGACGGCTGCCCGTATGTTTTCCAGAAGGCGCATATAATGCCGGATGTTATGGATGGTATTCAATATCATAGCCAGTATCTCACCGGCAACATAAAGGTGCCTTAAATACGCCCGGGAGTAGTGTTTACAGGTGTAGCAATCGCATGTTTCGTCAAGCGGGGAATGATCTTCCCGCCAGCGGGCGTTTTTTATAACAATCTTTTCGGAATTTGTAAACAATAATCCATGCCGGGCCGAGCGTGTGGGAACAACGCAGTCAAACAGATCAATGCCGCGGGATACGCCGTAAACGATGTCTTCCGGCATGCCGACGCCCATCAGGTAGCGGGGCTTTTCTTCGGGCAGCAGGGGGGTGATTTCGTCCGTGATGGCGTACATCATGACTTTGGGTTCTCCAACGCTGACGCCGCCTACCGCATACCCGTCGAAGCCGAGGGGGACCATCTCTTCCGCGGCCTGCCTGCGCAAATCCGGATAGGTTCCGCCCTGGACAATGCCGAACAGCGCCTGATGGGTGTTGGTTTTGGCCCCGCGGCAGGCTTTGGCCCATTGGAGCGTCAGGGCCAGCGAATCCCGCGTCTGCCTGAACGTAGCGGGGTAGGGCGTGCACTCGTCGAGGCACATCATGATGTCCGAGCCCAGCGCTTCCTGGATTTCAACGGCTTTTCGCGGACTCAGGAAATGTTTTGACCCGTCGATATGGGACCGGAACATCACGCCTTCCGGTCCGATTTTACGCAGCGCAGCCAGAGAGTAAACCTGAAACCCGCCGCTGTCCGTGAGAATCGGCCCCGGCCAGTTCATGAAAGCATGAAGACCGCCCAGTTGGCGGATGGTTTCATGTCCGGGGCGCAGATAGAGATGGTACGTATTGCCCAGGATCATTTGAGCGCCGCATTGCAGAAGATCTTCAGGGCGGAGAGACTTTACCGTTCCCTGCGTGCCGACGGGCATGAACGCGGGAGTATCCACCGTGCCGTGCGCGGTGGATATTTTTCCCAGCCGCGCGCGGGTTTGCGGATCCTTCCCGGTTAATTCAAAAGCAAAAGGCATGAAAGTCATCCTATACAATCAGCATGCAATCACCGTAACTATAGAACATATAACGGTTTTTAACGGCATGGGCATAGGCCTGCCGGATAAAATCCGTGCCGGCAAACGCCGAAACCAGCAGAAACAGGGAAGAGCACGGCAGATGAAAATTGGTCAAAAGCCCGTTCACTCTTTTAAAGGTGTAGCCGGGGTAAATATACAGGCTCGTTTCGCCCGACCCTGGCGAAATATGGCCGTCAATGTCTGCCGCGCTCTCCAGCGTCCGGGTGGAGGTTGTTCCCACGGCGATCACCCGTTTGGCCCCGTTGATTTTTTGAGAGGTCTCCGCGCTGATTTCAAAAAATTCCGGCTGCATGACATGGTCTTCCACCTGCTCGGTTTCAATCGGCATAAACGTTCCCAGACCGACGTGCAGCGTTACGGAAGCTACCTGAACGCCTCTGGCGAGCAGATCATTCAGAACATTCGATGAAAAATGCAGGCCGGCGGTGGGCGCGGCGACGGAGCCGGGTGTTTTCGCGTAAATGGTCTGGTAGCGGCGGCGGTCATCCGTTTGATCCGGATCCGCGCTTTTTTTTCTTTTGATGTAAGGGGGCAGGGGAGCGCGCCCGAAGCGTTCCAGATAGTTTTCAAAACCGTTTTTTGCACGGAAGGCCATCAGCCATTTCTTGTCCGTCAGCCGGGCGATGACCTTTCCCTCGCAGGAATGTCCGAGGTCGATAACATCTTGTTCTTTCAGTCTTTTTGCCGGGCGCGCCAGAACTTCCCACAATTCCTCTCCGTCGTTTTTTTCCCTGCGGGTCAGAAGCAGCAGTTCCAGGATCGCGCCGGTCGGTTTTTTCCCGTAAATTCTTGCCGGAATCACGCGGGAATCATTGATGACGAGAACGTCGCCCCGTTCCAGAACTTCCGGCAGGGCGGCAAACAGGTCGTCCTCAATGGTTTTGGCGCCGCGATGAAGCCTCATCATGCGCGAGGCATCCCTTTGCGGACGCGGATGCTGGGCGATGAGTTCTTCCGGCAGAAAGTATGAAAAATCCTTTAACTGCATCGTTTCCTGGTTTCGTCAAAAAGTTGGGGCAAATAATCAGAATCCGCCGGGACTGTCAATGAAAACCGTCAGCGCCGCCCGAAATAAAGAAGAATCAGCCCCAGGACAATGGCGCCAATGCCCATGACGCGCAGCACGGTCTCCGGCAGCGTTGAGATTTTGATCAGATAGATTTTCAGCTTTTCCGGAAAAACCAGATAGGGAAGGCCTTCAATAATGAAGACCATGCCGATGACGCACAGAAAATAGTCCAATGTCTATAGTCCCTTCTCCCTGGCTTCGTTCCAGATCAAATCCAGCTCCGCGGGCGTCGCGTCCTCCGGCGACCGGCCTCGTGCGGCAAGCTTCCGGGTGATGTACAACCAGCGCCCCAGAAATTTATTCACGGCCCGGTCGGTCGCCTTTTCGGCGTCCACGTTCAGAAAACGGCTGAGGTTCACCAGCGTAAAAAAGAGGTCGCCCATCTCTTCTTCAATCTTCGCGGCATCGCCCTCTGTTCGCGCTTCTTCCAGCTCATCCAGCTCCTCTTTCAATTTATCCAGCACCCCGTTCGCGTCCGGCCAGTCGAAACCGCAGCGGGAGGCCGCCGCCGTAATTTTTTGCGCCCTTTGCAAAGCCGGGAGAGAACGGGGAATGTTGCCGAAGGGATCTTGAGTTTGCTGTGAGCCTTCCCTTTCCCGCTTTTTGATTTTCTGCCAGTTGTCCCTGACATCCTGGACGGATTCAACCTTGACGTCGCCGAAAACATGCGGGTGCCGCCGGATCATTTTTTCCCGGATGCCTTTCATGACATCCGACAGGGTAAACTCGCCCGCTTCGGCCGAAATCTCGGCGATAAACAAAATCTGGAACAGCAGGTCGCCCAGCTCTTCCTGAATATGCCCCGGATCGTTTTCGGTGAGCGCGTCCAGCGTCTCATAGGATTCGTCCAGCAGATATTTTCCGATATCCTGCCGGGTCTGTTTCCGGTCCCAGGGGCAGCCGTCCGGCGCGCGCAGCCTTTGAATCAGCGCCATCAGCTCCTGAAGTTGGGTTTGGGTCTGGTTCATGATGCCTTAAGGAAGGGGCCACTCGCCGCGCGCCTGAAGGACTTCCCTGAAGGCGGCCAGCGCTTCATTGACGGCCGGCATCCCGGCGTAGGTTGCCGTCTGGAAAAATATTTCAACCAGTTTCTTCGGATCGCAGCCCACGTTCAGGGCGGCGTTGGCGTGCACCTTCAGCTCCTCCCGGGCCTTGAGGGCCGCCAGCATCGCGCAGGCCGCCATCTGGCGCTCCTGAAGCGACAGGACCTCGCGCGAATAAAGGTTGCCGGTGATGAAGCGCGAAAAATCATTGGCCAGCCCGCGGTCAAAGGCGCGCCACAGCGAGTAAGGGCGGTCCAGTTTTGCGCCGCCGGAAAAAAGTTTTTCGGCCGTTTCCTGTGTTTTATCCTTTGTTTTCTGATCTTCCATGGCGGCTCCCGGGGGTTACTTTACAATAAAGACATCTTTCTGCCGGTCCTGAAAATAAACATGGTTGTATTGCGAACTGTTCATGCGACTGAAAAAATTCTCTCCGCTTTCGCGGCATTCGGCACAGCAGCTGTTGGGCAGAATGATCGCGTAGATTCTCTTGCCCGTGTCGGCGGCCGAGTCAATCATGACCACCCCTCCGCATTTGTCGCATACCCGGACGGTTTCGGTTTGCTTCTCCATGATATTGTCCGTGTCGTAATAGATGTTCTTTTCGCGGCGAATGTAGGCGGCGGACCCGGTGATCTGCTTCTTCAGGTTTTTCTTTTTCTTCCACAGCGTCATCACATTCCTGGCTTCGTCTTCGATCAGCCGGGTAATTTCCGGCGACTGGCGGATGCGCAAAGCGTCGTAATCCGGCTCGCGAACCTGGCTGAAGTCCAGCCCGGCCATCGCCAGAATGATGCCGACGTTGACGTAGGGCAGGGCTTTTTCGATGGAGTAGCCGCCCTCCAGCACGGCAATGTCGGGCGCGAGTTTTTCATTGAGCAGCGCGTACCCCTGGGCGCTGAAGCTCATGTTGGTGATCGGGTCGCTGTAATGGTTGTCCTGACCCGCGGAGTTGATGATGATCTCCGGCTTGAATTCGTCCAGAATCGGAAGGATGACGTTGTCCATCACAAAAAGGAAGCCTTCATCCGATGTGCGCGGGGGCAGCGGAATGTTGATCGTCGCGCCCAGCGCGTTGGGGCCGCCGAAATCGTCGGTGAAGCCCGTTCCGGGATAGAGCGTTCTTCCGTCCTGATGGATGGAAATGCACAGGACATCCGGATCGTTCCAGTAAATATCCTGCGTGCCGTCGCCGTGATGACAGTCCGTATCGACCACGGCAATTCTTTTAACTCCGAATTGATGGCGGATGTATTCAATCATCACGGCTTCAATATTGATGTTGCAGAATCCCCTCGCGCCGTGGGCGACCAGCATGGAATGATGGCCGGGCGGCCGGACCAGGGCAAAGGCGTTGTCCACGTCGCCCGATAATACTTTTTTCGCGGCGGTGATCGCGCCGCCCGCGGAAATCAGGTGAGAATTCGTTGTTAAATACTGCGGGTTCGGAACACAGATATGGCAGCGGTTGATGTCGGCGTAGGTGGCGAGATCCGGCTTGTATTCCACAATATTGGGAAAATCCAGCAGGCCTTCTTCAAACACCTGATCCTGCGTGTAGAGCAGCCTTTCTTCACGCTCCGGATGGTTGGGGGAAATGGCCCAGTCAAAGGCCGGGAAAAAGATAAGGCCGGTTTTCTTGATTTTTTTAGGCATCGTTAACCCTTTCAGCGCCGGCGGAAATCAGGCCGGGTTTTATCTGAACCTTGACGCGGATATTTTTCCCCGTCGTGTAAAAATCACGAACCATGTTGAATTCCTGAGATTCGGTGACTTCCATGATGATTTCTTCGGGCCGCGCGCCCATGCCGGCGGCTTTTTCGCGAAGAGTTGTTTTGCCGACCTCGACGGCGTCCGCCAGCGCGAAACTGCGGGGAATGCTTTGCACGCGCCCATCTTCGGAGATGATCAGCTCTCTTTTTTCCGTGTCCGCCAGAATGGTGACTTCCGCGGTGGTCCGGGCCAAAGCCACGCCGAGCGCGTTGGAAACCTCCGAGTGGTCCGGGATGGAATAGGGATAGCCGAGATTCTCCGCGATGAACGGGGCGACCGCGGCCGGTCCGCCCGCGACGTAAAGAATTTTCGGCTGAATGATTTTTCCTTCCAGCAGTTCATGGATGGTGTAAACCGGCTTATTGTTGATTCCGGCGAGGATCTGGCGGACATGGTCCGAAATCAGAGCGGCCATCTTTTTCACAATGGCCTGCGCCGCATCCTGAACGTCCATGTGAAGCATTTTGGCCAGTGGAGCGATCGCGTCCCGGGCTTTTTGCCTGTCGCCGAAATCGACAATGCCTTCCACGATCATCGCGTCCGTGGGCGTCGGGACGGGTCCGCCCAGAGCGGCGGCCGAACCTTCGCGCTGCGGACCGATCAAAAGGTCGCCGTTTTCCACCTTCACAACGCTGTCGCCGCCCACCCCGATCGATTTGGTGTAAAGCCCGCGAATCAGCGTTTTGCGCCCGTTGATGGCCACCCCGGACGGCTCCAGAAGAGGAACGCCGTCGGCAAAAACGGAAATGTCCGTGGTCGTGCCGCCGATGTCCAGCGCCACGGCGTCTTCCTTCATGCGCGCCGTTGCCAGAACGCCCATGATGCCGGCTGCGGGTCCGGAATGAATGGTCTGCACGGGACATTCCATGGACTTGTCGATCAGGATGGTGCCGCCGTCCGCCTTCAGAATATAGACGGGAATGTTCGCTCCGATTTTCTCGATAAACTTCTGAACATCCTGCACGAAGCCCTGATAAATGTCTTGAATGGCGGCATTAAGATAGGTCGTGGCGATGCGGCGTGGAAAATTCAGCTGTCCCGAGAGCGTATGGCCCAAAGAAATGTGCCTGGAATCATCCCGCAGCAGTTCGGCCGCATCTATTTCCTGCTGCGGATTGCGGCTGGAAAATTTGCCGACGATTCCGATGTGCCGGATTTGATTTTGAGCAATCTCGCCGCTGATCTCGTTGATTTGCCGGCTGTTCACATTTTTGACGGGAATGCCCCGGTGATTGACGTAGCCCCTGGCAAAATAAACATCTTTGCCGAGGTCCAGCGTTTCCGGCGACAGCCCGGGACCGCTCAGCAAAACCATGGCCACGCGGTTGGTTTTGTCCTGGACAATCGCGTTGGTCGAGATCGTGGTGCTCAATACGATCCTGTCAATATTATTGATATTCTCGTCGGAAATCAGCTTTTGTGCCGCTTCCAGAAGAGAGGCCATGATATTTGTCGGATTTGTGAGGACTTTTGCTTTCCTGATCAGTTGAAAATTCCGGACCAGAACTGCATCTGTGTGGGTTCCGCCGACGTCAATGCCAAGTATCATTCGAGCGTCCTTTTGGTCATTTTTTTTGTTTGTATATATGTTTAAATATCTCTTGACAAGGCAAAAAAAAAGCGTAATGTCACGCACCAGAAACCATAGTGTGTTTTGCACACTAAAATTTTTGAAAGGAGGAATTGTCTAATGAAGAAGGTAATGGCCATTTTTGTTAGCGTGCTTTTCCTGGCTTCTCTGTCTCTTGCGGCAGTAGGTTGCAGCAAGAAGGAAGAACCGGCACCGGCTCCTGCGGTTGAAGCGCCCGCAGCGCCTGCGGCACCGGCAGCGGCTCCGGCAGCTCCGGCAGCCCCTGCGGCTCCGGCAGCGGAAGCTCCGGCAGCCCCGGCCCCTGCACCGGCGAAATAATCTTATAATCAATTGCAGGATTATGGAATCGGGGAACCTTTGCGAATGCACAGGTTCCCCGATTTTTTTTGCCGCTCTCCTCCGGCCGCTTGTGTCACACCGACTTCTCTTTCCACTCACCACTCGTTGCTCATTGCTTTTCACTTATTGTTTTTGCCCATTGCCTATCGCCCATCGCCCATCGCCCATCGCCTGTCTTTTCCCTCTTTGTCCGGCGTGGCTAATCATTTTAAAATGTGTTATAAGGACGGCGAAAAAATAAGGATTATGGAGGTGAGCCAATGGCGGAAAGAGATTGGGATGTGGTTAAAGCGTTGGTGGTTGGCGGCCTGATTGGGGCGGCTATCGGCATTTTGTTTGCGCCGAAAAGCGGAAAAGAAACGCGTCAGGATCTGTCCATGAAAGCGGATGAACTTCTGGCAAAAGCCAAAGAAGAGTATGAGAAAGCATCTGAAAAAGGCAGGGTGGCCTATGAGGCGGCGTCCTTGCGTATGAAGGAATTTGAAGGCGTTGCCAGGGAAAAAGCAGAAGAAATAGCGGGAAAAGCGAGCGAACTGGCAGCGCAGGGCGCCGAGAAGCTGTCAGACGGTTCCGGCCGCTTAAAAAAAGCTTTTGACGCCGGCCTGGAAGCCTACCGGGAAGAAAAAAATAAAATCTGATTTCTTCTTGAGGTTTTTTTCCAATCTTTTATGCTGCTGATGCCGTAAACCAATGAGAGCTTTGAAAAATGTCATTTCGAGGAGAGTGAGGGACGAGAAATCTTAAGGATGGCCGTTTGTTCAAGATTTCTCCCTTCGGTCGAAATGACAAAAATGGCCGTTATTCAAAGCTCTCCCAATATGGGGGAGACAAACGATGGAGACCGGTTTGATAGTAATTGGCGTTGCTTTGCTGCTGCTGGTTGTGCTCAGCATCCCGATTTTGTTGAAACTGTGGCGCGCCGCCAATGATGTTACGGTTACCCTTCAGGCGTTAAACGAGCGGTTGCCGGCCATCTTGAAAAATATGGAGGAAATTTCCGCCAACATCAATCAATCGACGACGGCGATCAATCAATCCGTTCAGGATTATGCCGTCACGGTCCGGCGGCTTCACGAGGTGATGGGCACAGTGGCCAACGGCCTGGAAATTTTTTCGCCGCTTGCTTTGCGGATGCCTTTGTTTCGAACCGTGGCATCCGTGATTCCGCTGGTGAAAGGAATTTCGGTGTTTTTGAATGTGTTGACCGGCAGACAAAAGGTTTGAAGCCGAATGGCCAGGATGACTTTTTCCAATAAGTGGGGACGTGTTGCCGTTTCCAAAAAGCCTGTCGCTTCCGAAGCGCAGAAATCCGTGGAAGACACCGTTCGTGAAATGAAAAACGCCGCCCGGCCGCCCGGCGGCGAGGACTACCGGGAAAGGTCTCTTGCCATACACGGTCTGGTTTGCGCCCGCTGCGGCCGGGAGTTTTCCGGCGTCAACCGGCAGCTCCTGACCGTTCATCACAAGGACGGCAATCATTATAACAACCCCCCGGACGGCAGCAACTGGGAAAACCTTTGCGCCTACTGCCATGAAGATGTGCACAGCCGGGAAGCGCTGGCGGATCAACTGGGAGACAGCGTGTCCGGCCGTGATGTCAGTCTGGTCTATGGCGGATCGTCTTCGGCCGAATCGGATTCCTCCGGATTGCTTGCCCAGAAATTAAAACAAGCCCTGCAGAAAAAGAAATAACCTTTATGAACTCTGGCGCATCTGAAAGTATGCGCCTCATCCAAGAAATTTCTGAAAGATTTGTTTGACTTTGGCCATGGTCTTTTCTATCATGACGACAAGTTATTGAAGAGGTGTTTTATGCGTGGCACAAAGGATATCATTCAAGAGGCTGCCGGGCTTCCGGTGGAAGAGCGTGTAATCCTGGTTGACTCCATCCTTCGCACCCTCAACCACCCGAATCCGGAAATTGACAAGGAATGGACGACGGTTGCCCGGCGACGTCTTGACGAACTTCGGTCCCGACGTATCAGGCCCATTCCGGGAGACCAAGTCTTTGCAAAAATCAAAGAGCGTTTCAAAAAATGAATTTTGACTTTCATCCGGAAGCCGAAACAGAATTTCTTGAATCAATCGCTTATTACGAAGGGTGCGAACCGGGCCTTGGAGAAGACTTTTCTTTGGAAATCTACGCCACTCTGCAAAACATCCTGCTCTATCCCCTCGCATGGCCGGTTCTGGAAGATGAAATCCGCCGCTGTTTAACCAATCGCTTTCCTTATGGTGTGCTCTATAGCGTTGAGTCAGATCGCGTTTACATTCTCGCAGTTATGCATCTGCATCGTCATCCTGACTACTGGAAACATAGAACCTGAATTTTCACTCTTACGAGATTGAATCCCGCTTAAGCAGGACGAGCGTTCATTCTCCGCAGCTTGCTGCGAGGTGTTTGATCGGTTGTAACTTTGTTGGTGACTGCTGACGGAGGAGTGGTTTTAACGCAGAAGAATTTTGGAATTGGCGGTTTCTTTGACCAGTTTGTCGCCCACGGAAGTTCCGCAGTACACACAACTGTAGTCGTACTTGTCCCCTTCGGATAAAACCAGCAGCAGACGTTTGCGCACCGGAACGGCCCGCCCGCACTTCGGACAGAACAGCTCCGTGGCGTCGAAATCTTTGTAGGAAGGTTTCATTATTTCTTATTCTCTGTCCGGAATTTTTTCCCAGTCGTCAAGCCAAACGGCTGCTTCGCTGTCGCTGGGCGCGCGCCAGTCGCCGCGCGGGGAAAGCGATCCGCCCGAACCCACCTTGGGGCCGTTGGGCACGCAGGACCGCTTGTACTGGGAGGTCCTGAAAAATCGATTCAAATACACTCGCAGCCACTTTTTGATTTCCCGCAGGCGGTAGGCGTTTTGTTTTTCCGGCGGCACATCCGGCCAGGCGCCGCGGGTTTTATCCTTCCAGGCCAGCCAGGCCAGAAAGGCCACCTTGGTGGGCAGGTAGCCAAATCGGGTAATATAAAAATTGTTGAAATCCTGCAGCTCATAAGGTCCGATGGCTTCTTCCGTTTTTTGATGCGGCTGCCCTTTGTCGTCGCCCGGGATCAGCTCCGGTGAGATTTCCGTTTCCAGGACCTCCAGCAGAATGCCGGACACCTCCGGTGAAAACTGATGCGTCTGCGCCACCCAGCGGATCAGATATTGAATCAGCGTTTTCGGCACACTGGCATTGACGTTGTAGTGCGACATATGGTCGCCGATCCCGTAAGTGCTCCAGCCCAGCGCCAGTTCGCTCAAATCCCCGGTGCCGACGACCAGAGCGTTTTTCATGTTGGCCAATCGGAAAAGATGCGCCGAGCGCTGGCCCGCCTGAACATTTTCAAAGGCGATGTCATAAACTTTTTTCCCTTGCGCATAGGGATGGTCAATATCCTTGAGCATCTGGAGGCAGGCGGGTTTGATGTCCACTTCGTTGGCTTCCACGCCCAGCGCTTTCATCAGGCGCAGGGCGTTGCGGTATGTTTTGCCGGATGTGCCGAAAGCGGGCATCGTAAAGGCCTTGATTCGCGTGCGCGGCAGGCCCAGCAGATCCATGGTTCTGGCCGCTACGATCAGCGCGTGCGTGGAATCCAGCCCTCCCGATACGCCGATCACCAGATTGGGGATGCCGGAGGATTTCAATCGCTGGGCCAGGCCCTGAACCTGAATGTTGTATGCTTCGTAGCAGCGCTGATCGCGCTTGGCCGGATCGGCGGGGATGTAGGGGAATCGCGGAATGTCCCGATCCGGAAGGATGCGCCCCCGGGGGCATTCCGCTTCGAATTCGATGGTCCGAAACACCTTGATTTTTTCTTTGTGATCTTCGGCGTTGGGGCCGAACGTGGTCAGCCGCATCCGGTCTTGCGCCAGGCGGCCCAGATCGATGTCGGCTGTGATCATTTGCGCCGACGTGGAAAATCGCTCCGATTCGGAAAGCGGATTGCCGTTTTCATAAATCATCGCGTGCCCGTCCCACGCCAGGTCCGTCGTGGATTCGCCGAAACCCGCGTCCGCGTAAAGGTAGGCAGCAACGCAGCGCGCGGACTGATTGGCGATCAGTTGATGGCGGTAGTCCGATTTGCCGACCGTAATGTTGGAGGCGGACAGATTGCCGATCACCGTCGCCCCGGCCATCGCCGCGAAGCTGGAAGGCGGAACCGGCACCCAGAGATCCTCGCAGATTTCAAAAAACAACCGGAGGTTGTTGATATTGGCGGCCTGGAAAATCAGATTTGGCCCGAACGGAATGTCTTTCTGCCCCGCCAGGGATATCGTGGACGTCAAAGCTTGCGACGCCGGGGAAAATTGCCGGCCTTCGTAATATTCGCGATAATTCGGCAGATAGGATTTTACGGCGATGCCGAGAATTTTACCGCGGTAAAAAACCACCGCGCAGTTAAACAGCCGGCAATCCACCTGCAGCGGCGCCCCGACCGCCCAAACCAGATTTAATGCGGAGGAGGCTTTCTTTATCGCGGCGAGGGCCCCTTCCACGCTCTTCAGCAGGGCGTCCTGGTGAAACAAGTCTTCATTGGAATAAGCGGAAATTCCCAGCTCCGGGAAGATGGCCAGCATCGTTTTTTGCCGGGCCGCTTTCCAGGCCAGTTCAATCGTTTTTTGCGTATTGAAAAAAACGTCGGCGACTTTAACTTCCGGAATACAGACGGCGGCGCGGACGAAGCCGTGGTTGTACAAATTGAAGAAAGTGTCCCTTTTTTCGGCGGCCATGAATCTATCCTTTCTCGACATAGGCATAAGCGCTGTGGTTGTGGATGCTTTCAAAGTTTTCCGCCTCGATGCTGTACCAGGTGAAATTGTCGTCCGCGTTTAATTTTACCGCCACGCTCCGGACCAGATCTTCCACGAATTTCGGATTCTTATAAGCCTTTTCCGTGACAAATTTTTCATCCACTCTCTTCAGGAGGGAATATACCTCACCGCTTGCCGAATCTTCAACCATTTTTATCAGATCCTCAATCCAGAAAAACTTTTTAAAACGAACTTTTACGGTCACAATGCTGCGTTGATTGTGCGCGCCGAACGCGCTGATTTCCTTGGAGCAGGGGCACAGCGTGGTCACCGGGACGACCACGCCCACCAGAAAATCCGTCTTTTCCGCGCTGTTTTCGCCGGCAAACAAACAGCGGTACTCCATCATGCTTTTGGCTCTGGAGACGGGCGCCATTTTCTTCAGGAAATACGGAAACTCGATCTCCATGTGCGCGGACTGTGCGCGGAGCTTCTGCCGCATCTTTTCCAGGATGGTCTGAAACGTCTTGATGTTGATTTGCCCCCGAAAATCGTTGAGCACTTCCACAAACCGGCTCATGTGCGTGCCCTTGAAGTGATGGGGCAGGTTGACATACATGTTGATTGTGGCATTCACCGGCTGTGTGCCGCGCACACGATCCAGCACGATGATCGGGTATTTGATGTTTTTCACCCCGACCTTTTTGATGTCGATATGCCGGGAGTCTTTTTGGTTTTGAATATCAATCATCATAAAAAATGGGCAGTGGGCAATGGGCAATGGGCAATGGGCGATGGGCTATAGGTTATAGGTCCTTTGCCCTTCTCTTTACTTTCCCCCCCTATTGCCCCTAGCCTATCGCCTCTTGCCTTTCTCTTCAGCCTTCAGTCTTCAGCCTTCAGCCTTCAGTCTAATCTCCTATATACGTCACCGCCGCGCTTTCCGATTCCCACACCTTC
>Ga0255347_1001093_pt1 | contig 45950 bp, 59 predicted proteins | sample wastewater_treat_2_FD_192479 | JGI IMG/M metagenome (GOLD analysis project Ga0255347, IMG submission 192479) | Wastewater microbial communities from Lulu Island WWTP, Vancouver, Canada - plant24 | ecosystem: Engineered > WWTP > Wastewater > Unclassified | place: Canada: Vancouver, British...
CTAGAGAACAGTACGGTGTAGATAAAGAAGATCTGTTAGTAAGTAAGATAGAAGTTGGAGAAGGTAGAACGTTAAAAAGGACACGATTTGCTTCCAGAGGTAGAGTATCTGTAATAAACAAGAGAAGATCAAATATTATTTTAGAATTAAAAGTTAAGTAATTATGGGAAGAAAAATAAATCCAAAAGTTATAAGAATGGGAATTAACAAAACTTGGGATTCTGTTTGGTATGCTAGTAAAAAAGATTATCCTAAGAATTTAGAATTAGATCTTTTAATAAAGGAAAAAGTTACTAAGGCTATGAAAGATGCAGGATTGGATAGTATTAAGATAAACAAATCCTTAAACAAAATTGAAGTCATAGCATATGTTGCAAGACCAGGTGTAGCTATTGGAAGAGGTGGTGAAGGTATCGATGCATTACAGAAAGAACTACGAAGATTGAGCAAAGCAGATGTAGAACTTAAAGTCAGAGAAGTTAAAAAATCAGATCTCTCAGCCAGAATAGTAGCAAGGTCAATAGCAGATGGTATAGAAAGACGACAACCATCTAAGCTCTTAGTACAAAGTGCAAAAGAGAAAATTATGCAATCTGGTGCTAAAGGATTAAAAATTTGGGTATCTGGAAGGATAAATAATGCAAGTCAAGCAAGAACAGTAAAAGTGTCTGCAGGTTCTGTACCAGCTCAGACATTTAGAGCAAATGTGGACTATGCAAGTGAGGCTGTGAATACAGCTGATGCAGGATTAATGGGTATAAAAGTTTGGATATACAAAGGAGATAAATCAGATATAGATAGGGAAGAATAATATATTAATTAATACTTATGTTACAACCAAAGAAAAGTAAATACAGAAAAGAGATGAGAGGAAAAATGGGAGGTGTAGCATCTGCCAATAATAAAATTACTTTTGGAGAATATGGATTAAGGTCTATGGAAAGTGCTTGGATTAATGCAAGAGAAATAGAGGCAGCAAGAAGAGCAATGACTGGTTTTACAAAGAGAAAAGGTAAGGTTTGGATAAAAATATTTCCTCATAAACCATACACTCAAAGAGCCACTAACAGTAAAATGATGGGAGGAAAGGGTGCAGTAGAGGGATATGTAGCTGTTGTAGCACCAGGAACAATTCTAGTAGAAATTGGTGGAGTTGATGAAGATACAGCAAGAGAAGCATTAAAATTAGCAAGTCATAAGTTCTCAGTAAAAACAAAATTTGTTCAAAGAACTGAGATATAACTTGAGTATAATAACAATAATTGATAGAATACAAGCCGTTATTTAAATAATAAAAATATGGAAAATAATAGGGAAACAACAGGAAGAAAAAGAGAAATAGAGGGGGTAGTAATAGGCAATAAAATGCAAAATACTGTTAAAGTTAGAGTTGATACAGTTGAATCCCATCCTGTTTATAAAAAAACAGTAAAAAGGAAGAAAGTGTATTTTGCTCATACTGATGAGGAGTTAAATATCGGAGATGTTGTAACAATTAGAGAAAGCAAACCCTACTCTAAAAAAGTAAGATGGTTAGTAATAAAGAAGGAGGAATAAAGATATGGTGCAAAAAGGATCAAATCTAAAAGTTGCAGATAATAGTGGAGCCAAAGTTGCGAAGATAATTGGTATCCCAGGAGCTTCTAGAAGAAGATATGCAAATATAGGAGATGTTGTAACAGCATCAATACAGAAAGCCCTACCTAATGCTTCTTTAAAAAGACATGAGATACATAAGGCTGTAATTATTAGAACAACAAAAGAATTAAGAAGAAAGGATGGTACATATATAAGATTTGATGATAATGCATTAGTTCTAATTGACCCAAAGAGCAAAGCACCTAAGGGAACTAGAATATTTGGTCCAGTGGCAAGAGAATTAAAAGAGAGAGGATTTGATAAAATTGTTTCTCTTGCTTTGGAAGTACTATAAAAATTATATTTACAAATATGAAGATTAAAAAAGGAGATACAGTAAAAATATTATACGGAAAGGAAAGAGGCAAGAGAGGTTCTGTTGTTGCTGTTGATGTTAAAAAGGAGAAAGTAGTGGTTGAAGGTCTTAACCTTTATAAAAGACATTTAAAAGGAGATGGAAGGAATAGAACATCTGAGATTGTTACAATCGAAAAACCATTTCCAGTCTCAAAGGTTATGTTGGTATGTCCAGTATGTGGTAAGCCTACAAGAGTATCTTTGAAAAAAGATAATGAAAAGATTATTAGAGTATGTAAAAAATGTGGAAAAGATATGGTAGAGAAAACTAAAAGTTCTGAGAAAAAACAGAAAACAACAAAAAAAGAAAATAGTAAAGAAACTAAATCTAAAACTAAAAAAGAATAATGGCAAGATTATTAGAAGAATATAACAAAACAATAAAGAATGAGATAATGAAAGAGAAGGGATATACAAATCCTATGCAAGTACCTACTTTAAAAAAGATTATAGTTAATGTAGGAGCTGGAGATGTAGTATCCAACCATTCTGCATTGGAGGAAATAATTGAGATTTTGACATTGATAACAGGTCAGAAGCCAATAGTTAATAAGGCTAAAAAAGCTATATCAGCATTTAAAATAAGACAAGGATTAGAAATAGGAGTATCTGTAACATTAAGAGGAAATAGAATGTGGGAATTCTTTGATAAATTAGTAAATGTTGTACTACCAAGAACTAAAGACTTCAGAGGCTTAAGTCCTGATTCTTTTGATGGTGCAGGTAACTATTCAATTGGGATAGAAGATCATACAGTATTTATAGAAATAGATCCTAACAATGTAACTAAAGTAAGAAGCCTACAGGTAACAATAGTTACTACAGCAAAAACAGATGAAGAAGCAAAATTACTTTTAGATAAATTTGGTTTTCCATTTAGAAAAGATGTCAACAGAAGCTAAAGAATACAAAGCAAGAAAGCTAAAGGAAAGTTCTAAATATAGTACTAAAGTCTATAACAGATGTAGTCAATGTGGAAGAGCTAGGGGATATATAAGACATTATGGACTTTGTAGAATATGTTTTAGAAAATTAGCAAGTGAAGGAGGAATACCTGGAGTTAAGAAATCTATTTGGTAATTTAATTTAAAACAAAAGAGCATGAACGACACAATAGCAGATATGTTAACAAGAATACAAAATGCAATCATGAGAATGAAAGAAAGTGTTAATGTACCTAACACAAAAATTAATACTGAAATATTAAAAGTTTTAAAACAGGAAGAAATGATTGAAGATTTTAATCAAAAAGATAATGCTTTAGAAGTTGTTTTAAAATATGATGGCAACGAACCAGTTATTACAAAACTACAAAAAGTTAGCAAATTAGGACAGAGAATATATGTAAGGCATAGTGAAATTAAACCTGTAATGAATGGAAGAGGAATATCTGTAATCAGTACCTCTCAAGGAATTATGTCTGGAGCTATGGCTAAGAGCAAATCCCTAGGTGGAGAATTAATATGTCAAATATGGTAAAGAAATGTCTAGAGTAGGACAACAAGAAATAAAAATAGAAGATGGAGTCACAGTAACAGTAGAGGGAAGGGAAGTCTTAGTTAAAGGTCCTTTGGGTGAAATCACAGTATCTCTTCCTAGAGATCTAAACATTCAGATTAATAATGGAGTCATACTATTAAGTACTGAAGAAGAAACTAAACAAGCAAAATCAAACCATGGAACATACAGAATGATATTAGGTAATGCTGTGGAAGGAGTTAAAAATGGATTTTCTAAAAATCTAGAATTAGTTGGAGTGGGATACAGAGCCAGAATGGAAGGAAATAAATTAGTTATGAGCTTAGGATTAAATCATCCTGTAGAGGTTGAACCAATAGAAGGAATACAGATAGAAGTTCCTGAAGAAACAAAAATAATAATAAAAGGTTATGACAAACAAAAAGTTGGGGAATTTGCAGCAAAGATAAGAGAATTAAAAAAACCTGAACCTTACAAAGGCAAAGGAATCAGATATCAAGATGAATACATAAGAAGAAAAAGTTCAAAATCTAACTTAGGAGATGCCTAAAAATAATGAAGAGTAAAAATAAACAACAACAAAGAGAAAGAAGAAAAGCACACATTAGAAAAAATGTGAGAGGAACATCTTCTAAACCAAGAATATTTGTTTTTAAAAGCAACAAATATTTCTATGCTGGATTGGCAGATGATGATAAAAATATTGTCTTAAAATCCTTTATGTGCAAAAGAAAAAGTGATGATATAATTGCTATGGCTAAAAAATTTGCTAAAGAAGCAGTAAAAAGTGATAGTCTAGTATTTGATAGAAGTGGATATAAATATCATGGATTAATAAAAACATTTGCAGATGAATTAAGAAAACAGAAAGTTAATATTTAAAAATATTTAAATGAGTCAAGATTTTAAAGGAAGAAACAAAGAAAGAAGTGAATTTGATAAAAAATCTTTACCAATAAGAAGAGTAGCAAAAGTTACTAAAGGGGGAAAAAGATTAAAATTTAGTACTGTTGTAGTTGTTGGAGACAGAAAAGGATCAGTTGGAGTAGCATTAGGAAGAGGAGCCGATGTTAGAGGTGCAATAGAACAAGGAGAAAGACTGGCTATAAAGGCAGTGAAAAAAATAGAATTAATAGGAGATACCATACCTCATGAGATTAATTTTAAATATGGAGCAGCCAAAGTATTACTCCGACCTGCTAGACCAGGTACAGGAGTAATTGCAGGATCTTCAGTTAGAACTGTACTAGAACTTGCTGGAGTAGATAATGTATATGGAAAAATTTTAGGAAGTCCTGAACCAAATGCAAATGCATACTGCACATTTAAAGCTCTTAAAGCATTAAGAAAAGACAGAGTTTTAAGAAAAATGAGTAAAATGAGAGATAGAATAACTCTTAAAGAAGAAATGGATAAAGAAAAACAGATTAAGGAAGAAAAAAGACGAAAAGAACAAAGAGCGAAGAAAAAGGATAGCAAAAAATCTGAAAGCAAAGGTAAATCAAAAATACGAAGAAAAGTAGATAAATCTAAAGTAAGCAAGAAAGAGTAATGTATTTAGAAAATATACCAAAAAGAACAAACAGAAAAACCAAAGGAAAAAGATTAGGAAGAGGATATGGATCTGGAGTTGGTGGTCATACAGTAGGAAGGGGTACAAAGGGACAGAAATCAAGAGCTGGTCACAAATCTTTAGTCGCCTTCGAAGGAGGAAATGTTCCATTCTACAGAAGGATGCCTAAATATGCTGGTTTTAAAAGTATGTCACTAGTTAGAACCCAAGTTATCAATCTTAATACTCTTTCAGAAAATTTTAAATCAGGAGAGAAAGTTACAAAAGAAACTCTTGTAAATAAAGGATTAATAAATAAAAAGTCTAATGAGATAAAAATATTAGGTGAGGGGGAAATTGACAAAAAATTAGAAATTGAAGGATTAAAAATCTCCTCTACTGCCAAAGAAAAAATTGTGAAAGCAGGGGGAACAGTTAAATAGTTTAAAACCTGATGAAAAAAACAATTGACAGACTCAAATCTATATTAAGAACAAAGGAAATTCGGAAGAAAATAGTCTTCTCTACACTAATATTGATAATATACAGAATTCTTTCAGCAATTCCTGTATCTGGCATTCCTGCAGAGGCAATAGTCAAACTGTTTGAGGGAACAGGCTTTGGAGATGTACTCTCAACTGTATCTGGAGGAGTTCTAGAAACAGCATCACTAGTTGCAATAGGATTAACACCATACATTAATGCCTCAATTATATTTCAATTATTAGGAACAGTTATCCCCCAATTAGAAGAATTAGGAAAAGAAGGAGCTGAAGGTAGGAGAAAGATCTCTATGTATACAAGAATAGCTACTGTACCATTAGCAGTCCTTCAGTCATTTGTAATCTACTCTACCTTACGAGGCTTTGGATTAGTAGAGACCTTAAACCCTCTAGAATTAGCAACCATGTCTGCAACATTAACTGCAGGTTCAATGATTATGATGTGGTTTGGAGAATTAGTCTCTGAAGATGGATTAGGTGGAGGATCCTCATACCTCATAATGTTAGGAATATTATCAGGAATACCTGGGACATTAAGATCAAATTTCCTAACTATGGATGCCTTCCAAAAATCTATATTTACAATATTTAGTATACTACTAATCATTGCAGTAATTATAATAAATGAGGCTGAAAGAAGAATTAAAATACAATATTCAAGAAGGGTCCGAGCTGGTGGTGCATTGGAAAGCTATATTCCAATTAAGCTAACCCAATCTGGAGTTATGCCAGTAATCTTTGCAATGTCATTCCTCTCATTCCCACAATTAATAGGGAAATTCCTAATAAGTCGTAATTTTAATGAAACAGTCACTACCATAACTGAAAAAATAATGAATCTACTTGAAAACCCATATTTTTTTAATGGAGCATCATTCCTGCTGATAATAGCATTCTCTTTCTTCTACCTAACTGTTGTCTTTAAAACCGACGAATTGGCAGAAAATCTACAAAAACAGGGTGCTTTTATTCAAGGAATTCGTCCAGGAGAAAGTACATCAAAATACCTGCGAAAAATAAGTTTTAGATTAACAGCAGTAGGATCAATTTTTCTTGCTTTGCTTTCCATTCTTCCCGACATCTTTGTTCGAACAGGCTTAATCTCTGCAGCGGTGTTCTCTGGTACAGGATTATTAATAGTTGTTGGTGTTATTCTTGATATAAAGAGACAAGTAGAATCAATGATTACCGTTCGAAGCTACGACAAATACCTTTAGATTGTTGAATATCCGTGTAATATCAAGGACTATATGCTTTTTATTAAAGAATTTTAATATTCTATAGGTGTATCGGATTCCACGAAGTTCAATACATAAAAATTAAAAAGAAATTCATTTGTAAATAAATATCCGAATTTGTTAGAAGAACCAGTAACTGCAATATTATCTTCGATGTATTTGTAAACAATCCTCAACTGATCTTGAGTTGTAATAATTTTGCAATTGTAAGTACTTTGGAAAAGATGTCCAACAAAACCGTATCTTCTATTGAAGTATTTTGTATATCTGGAACCAATTTTTTGCATTACAGTTGCAATAGCAACTTCCCCTTTCTGTCTTACTAATATGTGGTAATGGTTTGGCATAAGACAGTATGAAATGATATCAAAATTGTTAATTTGAAAATGGTAATGTAACAAATTTTTAAAGAACAGGTAATCTTTATTACAAAGGAATATCTTTTCTTTTCTGTTCCCCCTGTTATATAGATGTATGATATGGGTGCTTCTTTGAATTGTCTTAAGTGTCTTTTTCATAGTTATTTTTACTAAATAATTATGAAATTATGATTAACTTACCCCGTAGTATATTAAAAACAGTTCATTTTATTGATATAGTTATTTATGTTACAATCTTTCTAATTAATCTTGATGTAGATGTTGGAGGATAATAAATATGACACTACTTTTTCATGGACCTTCTGGTTGTGGAAAGGACACACAATCAGAATTATTAGTATCGAAATACGATTTCCAAAGTATAGGGACGGGAGAAATGTTCAGAAAAATGTATTCTGATGGAGATATCTCTGGAATTAAAGCACATGAGTATTGGTCCAAGGGCCTTTTTGTCCCAAATGACTTAGTTTATGAAATGCTTGGAAGATGGATAAATAATTATGACCCCGAAAAGAATTGGATCTTTATTTCTGTTGTAAGGGAAGTGGGACAAATCCCTTTATTTGATTCACTTTTGGAGAAGAAGGGTAGATCCTTAGATAAATTTGTTCATTTTGTATTAGGTGAGGAAGCTGCTATCGAGAGAATGTCTCTTAGAAGAGTTTGTGTAAATTGTGATACTACATATCATAGTAAGTACAAAAAAGAAAAGGTGGATGGATATTGTGATAAGTGTGGTACTATGTTGTCTCAGAGGGAGGATGATCAACCAGAGAAAATTGTAAAAAGATTGGCAGAATATAATAGAACAATAAAACCGATACTTGATGAATATCGTAATAGAGGTATTCTACTCGAAGTTGATGCTAATCCAAGTATAGAGGCGATTCATACAAATCTTGTAAGGCTTTTGAACTTGTAAAATGAACTTTTTTTTGTTATGCTTTCTCTGTTCTCTGATGGGTAGCACGAAATTACCGATATTTAACTGCTTTTTGTTGAATTAAAGGTGTTTCTTTGATATAATTCTGAGGATTGTCACTAGATTGATAAAAAGAAATTTTTATGAAAGAAAGCAAAAAAGTATTTGAATTTGATGGTATTGTAAAGGAATGTCTGCCCAATACACAGTTTCTAGTTGAAATTGATGTAGAAGGTGTTAAGCATGAGGTTACTGGTTATCTGTCTGGGAAGATGAGAATGCATTATATTCGTATTCTTGAGGGTGATAAGGTGAAAATTGAAATGACTCCATATGATAAGGAGATGGGTCGTATAACATATAGATATATGAATTAAAAATATTATTATGAAAGTTCAAGCTTCTGTAAAAAAAAGGTGTCCAGATTGTTATGTAGTAAAAAGGAAAAGAAGGATTTATGTATATTGTAAAAAGAATTCTAAGCATAAACAGAGGCAGGGTTAGTCTTAATTAATTTTTTGTTATTAAAAATGGCAAGAGTAGCAGGTGTAGAAATATCAAATGAGAAGAGATTGTGGGTCTCTCTTATGGATGTCTATGGCATTGGGGAGAGTAAGGCTAAGGAATTATGTAAGAATACAAAACTTGATGGTAATAAATTAGTTAAGGATTTAAGTGAGGCTGAGTTGGATGTTGTAAGAAAGTATATAGAAGAGAATTTTAAGGTTGAGGGAGAATTGAGGCAGGGGATATTTAGAAATATTAAGAGGTTACAAGATATTAGAAGTTATAGAGGTCTTAGGCATAAATTAGGTCTTCCTGTTAGGGGGCAAAGGACTAGGCATAATGCAAGAACAAGAAAGGGAAAGAGTAGACCTGTAGGTGGATTAAAACGTAAATTAGAAAAAACATAAAGATGGCAACAGTTAAATCTAAAGGAAAAAGTAAGAAAAATGTGCAGAGTGGTATTGCAACTATTCAGTCCACTTTCAATAATACAATAATAAGCCTTACAGATGAGGAGGGAGAGGTTTTAGGACAGGGTAGTCCTTCTAGAGTTGGTTTTAAAGGTGCTAAGAGGAGTACAGCATTTGCAGCTACTAAAGCAGCAATTGAGGTTGCAGATAGAGTAATAAAGAAATATGGATTAAAAGAGGTTAAGGTCTTTATAAAAGGGCCAGGTGCTGGTAGAAATGCAGCTGTTAAGGGTTTGGATACAGCAGGATTAAGAATTACAACATTAATTGACAGAACCCCTATTCCACATAATGGTTGTAGACCAAGAAAGGCTCCGAGAAAGTAGTTAATATATTTTTATAATTATGGGTAGATATACAGGACCAAAAGAAAAATTAAGTAGAAGAGAGGGAGTAAATCTATACTTGAAGGGTGCTAGATCCTTTTCTGAAAAGAGTGGATTAACAAGGAAGCCTTTTGTTCCAGGTCAACATGGTAATAAAAGGAGACCAAGACTATCTAACTACGGTTTACAACTAAGAGAAAAGCAGAAAGTTAAGAGAATATATGGTTTGAGAGAGAAGAATATGAAAAAAACATTTAAGGAGGCTGATAGAAGATCAAAATTATTTAATTCTGATAAAGGATTAGAATTTCTTAGATTATTAGAGTTAAGATTGGATAATGTAATATATTTGGCAGGTTTAGCTGCTTCTAGGGCTTCTTCTAGACAGCTTGTTACTCATGGTCATGTAAAGGTTAATGGTGAGAAGATAACTATTCCTTCATTAGAGTTAAAAGAAGGTGATTCAGTTGAGTTGGTAAAAGCTAAATTAGCACCAAATGAAAAATTGTTTGAAGCACCTGATTGGATTGAGAGTAAAGATGCTAAATGTAAAGTTGCAAGACTTCCAGTTAGGGATGATATAGATGAAGGTATCAAAGAGAACTTAATAATTGAGTTCTACTCTAGATAATTTTATATTTTTTTTACATGGAATCATTTAAAGATATCAAAGTTACAATCAAAGAGGAGAAGGAAAACTATGGTTTGTTTGAAATATCTCCTTTACCAAGAGGATACGGTCATACATTGGGTAATGCATTGAGGAGAATATTATACTCTAGTTTAAGAGGATCAGGAATTACTAGTATTCAAATAAAAGGTGTAGATCATGAATATTCTACATTGGATGGTGTTAAAGAGAATGTTGTAGATATCATTCTTAATCTTAAGCAAGTCAAGTTTAGGACTAAAATGGACGAAGTATTTACTTGTAAAGTATTTGCAAAGGGAAAGAAAGTAATAACAGCTGGAGATATTGAAGTTACAGGTGATTTGGAGGTTGTAAATAAGGATGTAGTATTAGCTGAGCTTACAGATTCATCTGCAGAATTAGATATGACATTAACTGTAGAATCAGGAGTTGGTTATAAAGCTATAGATGAAGGTGAAAGAAAGGAGATAGGACTAATTCCATTAGATTGTGATTTCACTCCAATTGAAAGAATTAGTTTAAGTGTAGAGCAAGCTCGTAAGGGTCAAGAAACAGATTTGGATGCTGTTTTGATAGGAGTTACAACAGATGGAAGTATTTCTCCTAAGGATGCTTTAGTAGAATCTTCTAAAATTCTACAAGAGTTTGCAGGAAAGGTTATGGTGGCTATGGGAATGTCAGAAAAGGAAGTATTAGAACTTGAGGAAGAAGCTAATAAAGTAGAGATTACAGAGGGTGATGTAAAGGCAGAGGATGATGAGATTGGTAGTTGGAAAATAGAAGAGTTACCTATATCTAAAAGGTCAAAGACTGGTCTTTTAGCAGGTGATTTTAAAACAGTTGCTGATTTGAGAAATACAACAGCTACTGAATTATTGAATTTGCCTGGTTTTGGGAATAAATCACTAAATGAAGTTTTAGAACTTTTAAATGAATACGGTATTAATATTAAAGGTGCATAATAGAAAGTAATGTACAAGAGAGTAAAAAGAAAAAAATTAGGTAGGGAAAAGTCACATAGAGAATCTTTAATGAGGAATCTTTTAAGATCTCTTTTTGAATCTAACTATGTGGTTACAACTACACCAAGGGCGAAAGTGTTGAAACAGGAGGCTTCATCTTTAATAGAAAAGGGAAGGAATATAAAAGAGGAAGTTGCTTTTAGAAGAAATCTCCAGAATCTCTTAGGTAAAGGTGTTTTGGTTAATAAGTACTATGAATATGTAAAAAAAGAAAATATAGGAGTAGGTCTGGTAAGAGTTGGATTTAGAGATGGTGATAGTGCAGAGATGGCAAGAGTATTTCTTTTAGGTTTGGATAAGAAGAAAAAGGTTACAAAAGAGGATGAAAAAGATGAGAAGAAAAAGACTGAGGAATCAAGAGTAGATAGAAAAGTTATAGAAAGAAATATAGATAAGAAAGTTGATAAAACTGCTGTAATAAAAAAGACGGAGAGGGCTAGGAGTAGAGCTGGTATTTAATTAATATAGTGTAAATATGAAGTATAAAACTACTTGGACAAAAAAAGAAGATATTGAAAGAAATTGGTACATAATTGATGTTAAGGATCAAATATTGGGAAGAGTTGCTACAAAGATAGCTTCTCTTTTGATAGGTAAGGAAAAAACAGAGATAGTACCTAATGTTGATTGTGGTGATTATGTAATAGTTTTGAATAGTGATTTTGTTAAATTAACTAGAGGGAAAGAGGCTAAAAAAATGTATTATAGACATTCAGGGTATCCTGGGGCTTTAAAAGAAACTAGATTTGATGAGCAGATGAAAATAGATTCTAGGAAGGTTATACAAGATGCAGTTAAGAATATGTTACCTCAGAATAAATTAAAGAATCAGAGAATGAGTAGATTAATAATATATAAAGATTCTGAGCATAAGAATTCTGCACAGAAACCAATAGAGATTAAATTATAATTAAATAAATAGTGGAGAAATATACAGAAGGAATAGGAAGAAGAAAAACATCAACAGCTAGAGTAAGGATATACAAGGGGGATAAGGCTTGTACTGTTAATGGTAAGGCTTTAGTAGATTATTTTTCTACAAAGGCTGATGCTGAAAAGATTGTTAAGAGACCTTTAATAGTTGTTGGTATGGAGGGTAAATATTATTTCATTGCAAAGGTTTCAGGTGGTGGATTAACAGGGCAGTTAGAAGCTGTGAGATTAGGATTAGCTAGGGCTTTGTATGAAATGGATTCTGAATTAAAGGCAACTCTTAGGAAAGAGGGTTTGGTTAGTAGAGATCCTAGGGCTGTTGAGAGAAAGAAGTATCATCACAGGAAGGCTAGAAAGAAACCTCAGTTCTCTAAGAGATAGTTTCTATTGTAAATATTTTTTCAATCCTCTATTATTTAGGATAATTTAAGTATTTACATATATGAAAGATGGAAAGAAGTTTACCATTATCCTCATATCGGGTTTGATAATTTTAGCTATAGCAGCACTGCTCCTAGGAGGATTTTGGTTATACAGGGTAAGAGATTCATATTCAACTATTAAAACAAGTAATGATTTCAGAGAAGTTGGTATAGTAGAAGAACACGGTTTTGTAGAGCTTCCTTTGGAAGATGCAAATAAAAGTGTAATACGAACTGGAAATATGTCCGTTGCAGTTGATGATATTGATACTACTTTGGAAGAAATTACAAATATTAGGAATGAGTATAATGCTGATGTGGTTAGTTTAAGTGATTATGGTAAGGGTAAGGGGAGGAGTGTTGTCTTAACTATTAAAGTAGAAAAGTCTAAATTTAACGAGTTATATAACAAATTAAAAGGTTTAGATGGAGAGTATGAAAATTCTGGAATAACTGAGGAGGATGTTACAGATGTGGTGATAGATTTAGAGGCAAGGTTAAGAAACTACAGAAGTGTAGAAACCCAATTGTTGGATATTTTGGAAAAAGCTACAAGTGTGGAGGATATTTTGGCCGTACATAAAGAATTGATTGATATTAGGTATAACATTGAAAGGATAGATGGAGAATTAAAAGATATTTCTAATCAAACAGAATATTCCTACATATATCTCACTATTTCACAAAGTAGTACAGGTGTAGATATTTTGGAGAGAGGATGGAAGCCTGTAGGAGTGCTAAGAGATGCTGTGAGGGCTCTTATAGAGTTTGCTAAGTTTGTAGGTAGTGTATTGATATGGGTATTGGTATTTTCTCCAGTTATTGCTCTAATAGTTGGTATTGTATGGTTTGTTAAAAGAAAAGCTAAGAAATAACCTTGTGTGAGTATCTCGCGGGTGTTATAATACTCATATATAAATTATATATTGAGTATTATGGCTAAATATTCAAACAGAATACAGGTAAATTTATCCAACAAATTAAGAGATAGGGTATATTCAGAAGCAGAAAGTTTTGGAATATCTGTTCCAGAATATGTAAGGTATGTGATATTGAAGAATCTAGATAAGGCAGAAAATGATTATCTATTAAGAGATATTAAAAGAGCAGAGACAGAGTACGAGAAAGGTGAGATTATTAAAACAAATAGTACAGATGAAGCTCTTGATGTGTTGAGAAGTCTTTAGAATGATGGTTAAGATTACCTATTCTAAAACATTTTTAAAGAGATATAAGAAATTAAAGAAGGGAAATAAAGAATTAGATAGGAGAATAGAAATATTCATTGAAAAGTTTGTAGAAAATCCTTTTTATTCAGGTTTGGAGACACATAAGATCTTTTTAGATAGTGGGTATGTGTATAGTTCTAGAGTTACAGGGGATATCAGGATATTATGGAGATTTATTAATGATGAAGAAGTATTCTTTCAGTCAATAGGTGGACATGAGGGAAAGCATTCAGTTTATAGGTGATTTTTAGTATAATATCAATGCGCAAGTATTACTAGATGATTGCACTTACTTTTTAAGTAAGTGAGGAAAGTCCGGACTCCTTAAAAGGGTGCCAACGAGAGTTGGGAGGGAGTGATCTTTCGGAGAAAAGGGCAGCAGAAAGATATACCGCCTAATTTATTAGGTAAGGGTGAAATGGTAGTGTAAGAGACTACCGGGTATTGTAGTAATACAGTATCGCGAGGTAACCCCCACCTGGAGCAAGGTTAAACCGCATAGACAGATAATCATCGTTATACAGAATCCGGCTTATTGTGTACTTGCGTATTTTCTTTTTATGTTGTGATTTTTCTTAGGTGTTGATATGATTATGCTATAGGAGATTTATATGGAAAAAGAATTCAATATATTTGGAAATACAGAATTACATGATAGAGCTATAAGAGAGCTTTATACAGGTAATGATATTGATAAAGTACTGCCAGATAAACCTTTTTCTAAGTATATATTCTACGATGTTCTAACTCCTCAGAATGAATTAGTTCCAATTGGTTTAATAGTGTCTTGTAGTGGGAAGAAAGAGGACATGTTGAGAATGATGGAAGATGATATTGTAGCTAGACTATTTAATAGTGGCTATGCAGAAGAATTTGGGACATCAAGAATATATGATAGAGTTAATGAATTAGGTTACAAAATATCTGACAGATTTTCTAATGTTGGTAAAACTGTCTTTATGAAGGATATATCTATGAAAGAGGATTGTGATAATGCTAGTGAGAGAATATCTTCTGGTATTAGAGAATGTTTAAGAGAAGGTGGTTGTAGTACAGCCATATGTATTACAGATGCAAATAATAATGTAATGGATTTAATAGAAGATAGAAGGATTAATGTAGAATTAATAGATGAATTAGGAGATTTGAGAGTTTGGGGAATAGAATCATAATTTGCTGATACTTTATATTTTCTATAGACTTCACTTGTTTTTTCAATGTATAATTTCTTTCAGTAATATTAAAGATTATTTAATGGATCCTATAAGTGACTATTCAGATTCTCCTTTAGAGGAGAAATCTTTGAGAAGCCAGATAGAAAACCTCTCTTCCGAGGAAAAGGTGGGTTTAACGGTTGCAGTTTCCGTTAATGTAATTGCATTTTCAAAAGAACCCTTTAATGAGCCTTGGAAGGATATCTTTAACGATGAACCAAGGATATTAACAGACCTAGATGAGGTATCACAGATAGTTTCATCTTTTATAGAAAATCCAGATTTATGTAGAGTCTATAATGACAAAGAGGGAAAGGAGATATGGGAGAGAGTAGACATAGAAGGAAAAGTTGAAAATAGAGTAATAACAGAATATCCACTTTCAAAAATTTTAAGAACATATATAAGAGAGATGAGAGATCCAGAATCAGTTCTTCTAGTTAAATATATGAATTCGGAAGGAAAGGAGAGAATAGTGGATTTGTCAAAGGCATCTATAGACGATATTCCTACAGAACCAGTAGCTATTTTTAGGATTCGTAATATTAAAGATGATGTAGTTAATGAAATTTTAGGTGAGGTCGGTGATTATCTTACTAAGGATCAAGAGTCGGCTTTGAGATCTAATCTATCTAATGAGCATACGGCTTATCTCGGAGAGGTTGCTAATCTTAAGAATGAGGGATTATTTCTCCTATCAGCATTGAAAGCTTCGATATCATCATTCAAACCATTTCCTAAGCAGCTTGTTTATCTGACAAAACCAGGGACCTCTATAGAGGATTCTAATCGTGAGTCTAATCCGATTAGTAGGATAATTAAAGGTGTTTATAAAACTTTTTCTTTAGTAGAAGAAAAACAGGTTTATGAAAATGAACTTGGAGAGAAATCCATATTGTATATATATAAAATTAATTCCCCCGAAAGTGAATAAACAACCAGAAAGAATAACTCCATACTATATATATTATGCGGAGGAGTTAGAAAAAAATATAAATGATTTCAAATATTTAGAAAATGCAAATGTTCAGATAATGTATGCTGTTAAAGCAAATAATCATGGGCCTTTAATAGAGAGAATGATAGAAGAAGGATATGGATTTGATGTCGCTTCTAAAGAAGAATTATTGTTCGTAAATAGTCTTGGTGCCGATATGAGTAAAGTATCTTTTTCTTCTCCAACCAAATTAGAGGAAGATTTGAAAGTTGCATCGGACTTGAGTGTTCCTAACTATGCTTTTGATAGCGAACAGGAAATTGAGAAAATAGTAAGGCTTGTAGATAATCCAAAATTATTTGCAAGGATGTCTGTATATAATGACGAATCGATGCATGAGTTAAGTGGAATCTTTGGTATGTCAAAGGAATATTTCCGATATATAATGGCCGAGGCTAATAAAAAGGGATGGCCAATAAAGGGGATCTCATTCCATGTAGGTTCTCAGAATCTTTCTATTTCTTCCTGGGAAGGGGCATTGAAATATGTCAGGGAACTCCTAAATATTGCTAAAGACTCTGGTATAGAAATATCCTATTTAAACATTGGTGGTGGAATTCCTGTAGCGTATGACAAATCAGTCGAGCCACTAAGTTTTTATATTGAAGGTATTACGAAACAATTGGAGAGGTTTAAATCTGATACAGGAATAGAAAATATTCTAATTGAGCCAGGTCGGGCTATGTGTGCTAACACAATGTCAGTATTCACAAAAATTGTAAATATCAAAGATTATAAAAATCCTCCAATAGTTGTTACGGAACTAAGTGTGTACCACGGATTTATAGAGCCATTAGAAAAATTAGAATACCCAGTTTATCATTACGAAAGCTATTTAAGACCAGAATTGCAGAGGGAGCAGAAGGATTTTAAGGTTTCTGGTATTTCTTGTGCAGGTACTGATATAATAAAAAATCAATGCTCACTGCCAGTTGATGTTAAGATTGGTGACTTATTAGTTATTCCTCTAGCAGGAGCATATACTTTTGTTTTTGAGAAATTCCAAATGAAGGATTTTCCAAAAATTTATAACGAGTAATATGCTAAATCTATATATAATTTACACATTCATACTATTCACATTAGTTATTAACATACCTACATTCATACGTTATCGTGAAAGCTTTAGTAAATCTGAACGATGGCTTTTTGTTTATTTATTTCTATCTATATTTTTTTGGGTAATTTGTAATACACTTCTAGATGTTGTTAAGATAGAAACGATTGCTCTTTTCTTTGCAAGGATTTCTGTCCTATTCCCCTTGAACATATTGAATGCTTTGTTACAAATAATTAGGAATTATCCGAGGATAATCTCAACAGAGATTAAAGATAAAGTTTTCAAAAGATTTAATTATTTAACTATATCGTTTACCGTTGTTTCTTTATTCTTTCTTAATACAAGTCAAAATCTTTCAGGCTTTACGATGAAAGTTGATGGACCAGTAGATTTCATTCCAGGCCCTATATATTATCTACTTGGGGTAGTATCAACCTTTCTTCTTACATCTATCGTTTTATTTTGGAAGAAACACCTAGCTTATTATACTAGAACACAGAAAGTACAGGTTTTGTCCTTGTTGGGAATTCTGATTTTCATATTTTTTTCAATAACACTAGGTTTTCTAGTACTTCCAGTAATAGGATTATCCACATATAGTCCTTTGATGTTTCTATCCTTATCTTTGTTGTTATTTGTTGTTAATAAAAGCCTCTTGGTTCGGGTTGCAGTAGTAGATATCCAAGAAGAGATCGTTAAGTTAGGTGGGGGATTACTTGCTTCTTTATTAATGTTGTTCTTTTGGGATTTTATTAAACTTGATAGTATAGGATTGGATCTAGTGGCTAGGTTCTTAATCAGCTTCCTAACATTACTCCTAATTTATTATGTATATAGCACAGTTTTGGGTTTTTATGAAAGAAAAAAGAGTAATGCGGAATCAGTTATAAGAAAATTCATAGATATTTCTAGGACTTTGTTAACAGTCGAATCAATAATGGAACAAATAAGTAGCACTTTGGAAAATATTCTCTTAACAAAAAATCTAAAATTTGTTGAATATAAAGAGTTTCAAAATCAGGAACTTTTGGATAAATTCTCGGAATGGTGGGCCGCAAGATCCAAAACTCCATTCGTAAATAAAGAAGTTTTGATAGAGTCGTATTTTGACAAAGAGAACAATAGAGATATAACAAAAGCATTATATAAATATTTACAGGAGGAATCATTTGATATGATAATTCCTGTTTCATCTAATGGGGTCTTAATAGGTCTTATATTTATCTCTGGTGTCAAAACAATAATAAATGAGTCTATGTATAAGAATTTAACTTTGTTGTCAGATAGTATATCTATATCAATATCAAGAGCTTTGATGTACCAAGAACTAGAACAATTCAACCAAACCCTCCAACAAAAAGTAAACCAACAAACAAAAGAATTACAAGTAAAAGTAAAACAATTACAAGAAGCAAGAAAGAAAGAGAGAGATATGATAGATATAATGGGTCATGAATTAAGAACACCTGCTACAGTAGTTAAATTAAATGCAGAACTCTTAGAACAATTCACAGATGATGTACTAAATGATAAGGATAAATTCGAACTATACATTAAGAGAATCAAAACAGCAGTTGATAATGAAATAAAATTAATTAATACACTCCTTAGTAGTGCTAAATTGGAAGGAGATAAGATAGAACTTAATCCTGAGAAAATTAATATTGTTGAAGATATAGAAATGGCTATACATGGACATGAAATAGAAGCCAAAGATAAAGGTTTGGAATTAGTAAATAATGTATCTAAAGACACTCCAGAGATATATGCAGACCATGCCAGAGTAATAGAAGTTCTTAACAACCTAGTAAGTAATGCTGTTAAATATACAAGTAAGGGTTCTGTAACCATATCCTCTAACCATACAGAAGATGTAGTAAGCATATCTGTAGAAGATACAGGTAAAGGAATTCCTGAGGAAGAACTTTCAAAGTTAGGTCAAAAATTCTACAGAATTCAAAACTATATAAGTGAGGAAGAGGGTAAACCAGATTTAGTGAGGCCAGGAGGAACAGGATTAGGCCTATATGTTACATTTGGTTTAGTAGAAAAGATGGGAGGAAAAATGGAAGTCGAAAGTGAAGTAGGAAAAGGTACTAAATTTACATTCTCTCTTCCTAGATACAATAATCAAGACAACGGAATTACAAAAGAAAATAGTAGAGATATGTTCCAAAGATTAGGACTTAAGAGATAACTCCCTACCAATACCATTTAAAAATTCATTTTCATTTGTTTTATTCCTTCCCTCTATCTGAAACTCTTTTATTCTCAAACTAGTCAATGGATCCTTTGTTGAAAAAAATATCTTTCCATCTTTAGTAAATAACACTCCTGAATCTTTTTCGGAAGGTATCTCTGTTAATTCTGCTTCAAAAATCTTTATCTTCTTGCCTCCCATGCTTTTGGGCAAATCTTGCCCTAATACTGTCCATGCAATAGGCCAAGGAACAAAAGCCCTAACCATTCTGGCAATATATTCAGGAGTATATTCATTCCATAGTATCTCTGCTTTTTCTTTGGATATATCCTTCTGCCAACAGTATGTAGCATCCTCATTCTTTTGTGATTTTGCCTCAATCTTTCCATTAACCCATTTAAGCAATGTGGGTATTAGGACTTCAGTACTCTTTCTAACCAATCTTTCCCTTAATGTAATATTAGTATCATCTTCCCTAATTTCCTCTCTAAATATTTCTAATACATCTCCCTCATCCAATCCTTCACTCATTAACATAATGGAAATACCTGTTTCCTTCTCTCCATCCAGAATAGCTTTCTGTATTGGTACAGCACCACGATATTTAGGTAGTATAGAGAAATGAATATTAATACATCCATACTTTGGATATTCTAAAAATTCTTTTGGCACTATTTCTCCAAAAGCCTTACATACAACTATCTCAGGATCATATTTCTTTAAAACTTTAATATAGTTTTCCGTCTTGCCCTCAGTATGTACAACAGGAATACTATTTTCAATAGCATACTTTTTCACATCGGAAGGAGTCATCACCTGCTTTCTACCAACCGGCTTGTCTGTACTTGTAATTACACATACTATTTCAAAATTTGGATCATTGTGTAAAACTTTGAGTGTTTCCAATGATTCCCAAGCTGTCCCCAAAAATACTGTTTTCATCTGTTTATTTTATCCTAATTCATCAAGAATTGGTATAATACCGAGAATATATGAATATATCGGAATTCAAATACAACCTACCAGAGCAATTAATTGCACAATATCCTCCCAAAAAAAGAGGTACTACTAATCTTCTTATTTTGGAAAAGGAGAGTGGAAATATGGAAGATAAAAAATATTTCAATATTCCAGAATATATAGAGGAAGGGGATATAGTTGTTCTTAATGAAACGAAAGTGATAGATAGCAGGACATATTTTCTAACAACGAATAGAAAAAAGGTAGAAGTACTATTTTTAGAAGAAAGAGGAGAAGATACTTGGTATGTGCTAATAGGGAGAGCTAAATATGTCAAGAAAAAAAATATTCTTGTTAATGAAGATTCAGAGGATATTCAAATTGAAATATTAGACAGAGAAGGAAATGGATTTCTAATCAAATTTTTAAAAGGAAATAGCGAAGAACTCTTTGAAAAATATGGTCATACTCCACTTCCCCCATACATGAAAAGGCCAGATGAACAAAGTGATCATGAAAGATACAATACAGTATTTTCAAAGCTACCTGGGGCAGTGGCAGCACCAACTGCAAGTCTTAACCTCACAGATGAAATATTAAAAGAAATTGAGAAGAAAGGTGCAAAGATAGTGAAAGTGGAACTAAAGGTGGGATGGGGCACATTTGCACCAATTAGGGAAGAAGATATAGAAGAACATAATATTCATGAAGAGTATATACATATATCTAATGAAAGTGCCCAGAGTATCAATGAAGTGATACTAAAAGGTGGTCGAGTGTGGGCATTTGGTACAACAGTAGCAAGGACATTAGAAAGTGTTGCATACGAAGATAATTCAAGTGGAAAATATCTAGTTAAAGAGTACCAAGGAAAAACATCTCTCTACATATATCCAGGTTATAAATGGAAGATTATTGATTGTTTAGTTACTAACTTTCATATGCCTGACTCCTCATTAATACTACTTGTAAGCTCATTTGCAGGAAAGGAAAATATTAAGAAAGCATATAAGCATGCAATTGATAATGAATACAAATTTTTAAGTTATGGTGATAGTATGTTAATAATTTAATTATGAATGATCTAAACAGATTAAAAAACGAATACTTCTTCATGCCAGATGCAACTAGAGGTGCTGTTAGATATTTAACTACTAAACAGCTAAAGGAGACAGGTACAGAAGCAATAGTTACAAATACACTACATCTTCTCATACATCCAGGACCTGATATTATTCAAAAGCTTGGAGGGATAAAGAAAATGATGGGATGGGATGGAATTGTACTTACAGATTCCGGGGGTTTCCAAGTATTTTCATTAATTCATTCAAAAAAATGGAAGGGAAGTATAGATGAAGACGGTGCCAAATTTAAATCTCCCAGAGAAGGAAATACATATGAGTTAACTCCAGAATCATCAATTGATATACAGATGAAAATCGGGAGTGATGTGTTAGTTACACTTGATGATTGTAGAAAGAGTGATTTAGAAAAAGAAGAAGCCCAGGAATCAGTTGAAAGAACAATTAAATGGGCAAAGAGGTGTAAAGATCATTTTGAAAAAGAGTATGGTGGGACAAAGAAAACAGGTAAACTTCTAACTTGTGTCGTGCAAGGGGCAAATTATCCAGATCTAAGAGCTAGATGTGCGAAAGAATTAGTTTCCATAGGTTTCGATGGCTACAATTTTGGGGGTTTTGTAGTAGATAACGATCAGAAATTGGTTATAGATGAAATGAGTGCAGTAATTGGAAATATTCCTAAAGATACTATTCGTTATGCAATGGGAGTTGGAAAGCCGGAAGATATTTTGGAAGCTGCTAGGATAGGGTATAACCTTTTTGATACTGTATTGGTCACTAGAAATGCTAGACATGGGACATTGTATACATCCCAAGGGATTGTGAAGATTAACAATAGCTCCATGGCATTAGATGAAAAACCTGTTGATCAGAATTGCGATTGCGAATGTTGCAGCAACTACTCTCGGGCATACCTTCATCATATGATGAAGAATGGAGAAGCTGTAGCACAGACCTTAGCCACGATCCACAACCTCACCTATTACCAAAAGTTGATTAAGGGTCTGACCCCAGTCTGTCCCTAATGTTTGTTGCTAGACCTTCGTCCATCGATAATCCGAAGGCTTTTTGACGATGCCATCACGAACCGGATTCTGTTTGATATAGCTTAACACCCGCATCTGGTTCTTTTTGTATGGCAAGTAATTGGCACTGTACCTTCCTTGAAAGATGTGGCCAACTCTATTTCTTTTTCTGTTTATGTTAACAGCATAACTAGTGGTGACTCTTTGCATATAATTTGATAATTTTTTAGGATCCTTTCCTGTTTTTATCAAGAGATGAAAATGATTATCCATAATACAATAACTTACAAGCTTTATTTCGCAAATATCTTTGTTCTTGTAAAGTTGATTGATGAACAAATTCTTGTCATCAGCATATTTAAATACTTCTTCCTTGTTGTTTCCACGATTGTATACATGGTAAAAACTATTCGGTTTGTAATTCCTTGGAGCTCTGGCCATAATCTACTATACCAGCCAGTTGTGAAATTAAGATGAACTGGGGACAGAGGAGGGTCAGACCCTAGAAACAAATCTTCAAAAATGATATTATTACAAAAGTCCTTAACAAAGACTCTTTTGGTAATTGGAAGTTTTGATAAAAACATTATTTTTGTATATGAAGTTTAAAATCGGAAAATCAGAGATTTTTTACTATTTAAATAGCCTCGCGGCTATTCTGTATTCCAAAAGTGTTTAGATAGAAGGACAATTTAAATTGTTAGATAAAAAGACATGGAAACATTGTTGTTGATTCTTTTGTCGATAATAGTTACTGCAATAGTTGTTGTCGTTGTTCTTAAAGTCTTTTTCCATTGGGTCGATGTGAATAAGATTCCGGAAAAAGAGATAGAGCAAGCCGCAATGAAAATGATGAAAGAAAAATTTGAGAAAGCAGAAAGAGAAGTTGCCGAAATGAAAGCTCAGGAGGAAAGAAAATTGAGGGAGATGAGAAAAGAAAGTACTGAGCATGAAGAGATATTGATTGAAAGAGAAAGAAAGTTGAATAAGAGATCAAAGATCTTGGATGAAAAAAGTGAAGAATTGGAAAGCAAGGAAAACTATTTGAAAGAAGGTGTCAAAAAATTAGAAGGAGATAGAGGGCAATTAAAAACTCAGTTGGAAAAAATCTCTGGACTTTCCAGAGATGAAGCTAGAGAGAAGTTAATGAAAGAAATTGATCAGGATTTGAAGGAGTATGAGGCTAAGAAGATAAGGCAAGCTGAGAAGAACATAGAAGCTGTTGCCGAAGAGGAAGCACAGAAGATATTGGTAGAGTCTATGCAAAGAGTTGCAACCGATTATGTAGGGGAAACAACCACTAGAGTTATAAAGGTTGAAGATGACAAGGTTAAAGGAAGGGTAATAGGAAGAGAAGGAAGAAATATTAGATCTTTTGAACAAATGACTGGAGTTGATGTCATTGTAGATGAATCTCCAGATGCTATAGCTCTTTCGTCCTTTGATCCATTAAGGAGAGAGATAGCCTATGTTGCTATGACAAAATTAATTGCAGATGGAAGAATTCATCCAGGTTCTATTGAAGAATCTGTTAAAAGGGCAAAAAATGAAATATCCAAAGAGATAAAGAAAAATGGTCAAATACTTGCAGATGAAGCGGGTTGGCCAGATATGGATATAGGGTTAATGAAATTAGTTGGAAAGATGAAATATAGAACAAGTTATGGACAGTCTCTTATGGCACATACTATAGAAGTTATTAGATTAGCGGAGGTTTTAGCAGTAGAGATTGGGGCAGATGTACAATTAGCAAAAAGAGCTGCTTTGTTACATGATGTCGGTAAGGTTTTAACTCATAAGGTTGATAGTCCTCATCACCATATATCTGGACAGGTAGCGAGAAAGTATGGTCTAGATGAAAAATTAGTAAATGCAATTGAGGCACATCACTTGGATATCAGTCCTCAGGGAGTGGAAGCTGTTATCATATATTTGGCAGATGCTATATCAGGTGCAAGACCGGGAGCAAGGAAAGATAGCTATGAGCAGTATATACAGAGGATTGAGGGTATTGAAAATGCTGCAAAGGAAATTGGTGGAGATAGAATAGAAGAGGTCTATGCAATCAAAGCAGGAAGAGAGGTAAGGATAATTGTTAAACCTAAATTGGTAACAGATGATGATGCTAAAGTTATGGCTAAGGATATTGCTCAAGAGATTGAGAGTAAGCAGAGCTATCCAGGTAATGTAGAAGTTACTGTTATTAGAGAAACAAGGGCTGTAGAAGTAGCAAAATAGCTATATTTTACTTGTCTTCTAGTAAACAATGCTATAGGGGAGAATGTTTTAACAGAGGCATTTCTTTTATGTTTTTTGTTCGAATTATAGCAAAACACTTATTGCTAGAGGAAAATATTAAACATCCTCTAGAAGATGTTGATTTGAAAGGGTTTCTGATAGGGCCAGACCCCATTACTTTTTAATGATTCGTACAAAAATATAATTCATTAAAAAGTGCTATCAGATCAAACTTTGTTGTTGGTTTGTTATTTACCCTATAATAAATAGTGGTCTTGACGAAATGTTGAATATACAATATTTTAGAAGTGGATATACACAAACTCTTTTGTTTACAGTATTTGTGTATAGTATCTCTAAGAAAGGAGGCATCATGAAATGTTAAAGAAAGACTTAATTGACAGAATCGCAGCTACAGGTCTCACAAAGAGACAAGCTGGAGATGCTTTAGATGCAATGTTAGAAGCAATCGAAGATTCTTTGAAGAATGGAGATCCTGTTCTATTAACAGGTTTTGGTAAATTCGAAGTCAGAACAAGAGCAGCAAGGACTGGAATCAATCCTAAAACTCTTGAGAAGATTCAACTTCCTGCAACAAAGGTTCCTGCTTTCAAACCAGGTAAATCTTTGAAGGCTGCTGTGAAGTAGTAAATGGCCGGTATTTCTTTGTAAAGAAGAAATGCAACTGAATTGGACCCTTAGGGGTCCTTTTCTTTTTTATTGAATTAACAAATACTTCTACTTCACAACTGTGGTTAAATATCTTAAACTATATCGAAGTATGATAAAAAATCTGTTCATCCCAAATAAAAAAAATAATTACAAAGCTCTCCTACTTAGAAAAATTGCAATACTCTCATATTCTATTCTATTAATATTTGTTAATAGTTTTGGAGGATTTTTAGGAATAAATGAGGCACAAGCAAGTACAATAACGGCTGGTAATATAATTAACTTAACTAATCAGGAAAGAGTTGCTTGGGGATTAAATACTTTACAAGTAAATTCACAACTTTCTGCGGCTGCATTGGCAAAGGCTAATGATATGTTTGAAAAACAGTATTGGGATCATTTTGGTCCTAATGGTGAGTCTCCTTGGCAATTTATCAGAGGTGCTGGATATAGTTATGTGTATGCAGGGGAAAATCTTGCAAAGGGGTTTAAGACGGCGGAGGGAGTTCATGAGGCTTGGATGGCAAGTCCTACACATAAGGCTAACATTGTAAGTGGCAATTATAAGGATATAGGTGTGGCTGTTGTGGAAGGAGTTCTTTTAGGTAAACAGACTACTCTTGTAGTACAGATGTTTGGTAATTTGACTACAGAGGTTTTTGGTGTTGCTGTGCCTCCTGTTGAAAATAGTGAAAAGGTAGTGGAAACTCCTCAAGTGGTAAATCCACCATCCTCACAGAAAAAAGTTGTAGTGAATAAAGAAGTTGGGGAAATAAGGAGTATAAGAATTACATCTCCTCAGGAAGGGAGTGTTGTTACTGATCCTAATACAAATATAAAAGGGGATACAAGTAATGTATCGGGTAATTACACAGTAATTATATATGATGGAGATGATGTTGTTGGAAATGTTTCTTCTCAGATACCGGAATGGGAATTTGATAAGGGTAGTGATTGGGGGGAAGGGAATCATTCAGTAATAGCGGAATTAAAAGACTCAGCTGTTAAATCAAGTAAAGTATCTTTTACGGTAGATTCGAAAGCACCAGTTGTTTCTATGGAAAGTATTCGGGTAAATAAAGTGGATGGGAAATATACGATATTTTTCAAAATAGAAGGAGAGTGGAAAAATATTTCTTTAGTTCTAGGCTCTAATGTAGTTGAGGTGGAATATATAGAAAAGGAAGGGGGATTGCTTATAGAATTACCAGAAGAGCAGGTATTAGGTTCTGTAATAATTGTATTAGCTGATGAGTATGGTAATACTTCTGAATTAGATATATCAGAGTACTTTATTGAGAAAGATAATCAGAAGATAATCTTTCCAACTCTTAGATTGAATACAGGAGATAAAATTAGTATTGGAATAATATCTTTTGTTTTCCTATTACTCCTAATAGAAGTAGCCGTTTATTGGAAGAGAGGAAAAATCAAAGATGCTGTTAATGATATATTTACCATAGGTGTATGGTGGATTGTCATAGCTATTGCACTTTTCAATGGATTTTCTGGAATAGTTAATTAGTTACTTTATACTGCCTAAAAATGAAATATAATTTAAAAATTAAAAACGACTTACTATATCTGTTTGTGTTATTATCAATAACTCAGTTTTTTAATTATGCAGTACTACATGCTCCTTTTCATATTCTTCTACTTTTTGGTTCATTAGGTTTATTATTATTAGAGACATGGTTTATTAGAGCTTTTACTATCTACTCTGGTAGAAAAATATCTAAGTATAGTGATGTTATTGTTAGAATATCCCTAAAAGATAGATTTTTTGGATATTTTATTCTTCCTGCAATATTTTATATTTCACTACTACTATTTCTCTATTTCAATAGAAATGTTGTATTAGGACATACAGTATTAGGTATATGTACAATACTACTGTTAGTTCTTTTTCTTAATGTCAAAAGTTCTCTTAACAAAATATACTCTCTGGCAATTGCCACAAGAGCCATATTTGATTTTATATGTATAACAATATTTTATCTTCTTCTAAATAGCTTTGTGAGAATAGGTATGGGTTTAGAGAGTTTTTCTATAATAAGTACCGTATCCTCACTAATTTTGCTTCTGTTTGTTTTAAAAATACATGATAGATTGGGATTATTAGAAATCTTTGTCTCTATTCTCAGCTCATTATTTATTACATTTTTTACAATATATTTTTGGAACTACAATATTTTCGTTATTCCTGCAGTTGGTTCATTAGCCTTCTATCTAGTAATTTCTTTGTGGAATATTCGTTTTGCTGGGAGAATAAAGATAGTCGAATATTTAATTCCATTTCTTTATGTTGTAGTTGCAATTACTTTAGTATTAAATCTTTAAATGCAAAAAAGCTTTGTTCTTAAAATAGGAGGCTCTGTGCTGTATGATAATCTACTCAATTTGAATGAAGAATTGCTTAAGAAAGTTAAAGATTGGTATTTTGATGTAAGTGACGAATATGAAAAGATTGTGATGATAGTTGGAGGAGGTTCTCTTTCTAGAGATTTGCAAAAAAAGATCTCTACTTCTGTAGGAGGAGAGGAGTATCTACACAACATTGGAATGAGTGTTACCCAAACCAATGCTGCAATAATCCAAGGATATATTGAAGATCCTAATATCTATTTACCTAAAAGACTGGGTGATGCATATGAATTCCTTTGGGAAGAAGGGAAAAAAACTATTTTAAGTGGAGGACTAAAGGTTGGTTGGAGTACAGATATGGATGCAGCAGTTTTTGCAGATATATTAGGAGTGGATAAGGTGTATAAAATATCAAATGTTAGTCATATATATGAAGAAGATCCAGATTTAAATCCTAATGCCCCTTTGATAAAGGATCTTTCTTGGGATCAGTACTTTGACCTATTTAATATCCTTGAGGACTCTGTACATAAAGCAAATAACAGTATTCCAATTGATATTGAATGTGCAAGATTCTGTTTTTCTAAAGGAATATCATTCTTTCTTTCAGGAGGAAAATACATATATGAAAAATCAAACATAAAAGATATCCTAACAGAAGGAACCTTAATTCACCCTTAAGATATTTTTTCTATAGTATATTCAATATCTCCCTTGGGAGTCGATATTGTAACCTTATCTCCGACTTTCTTCCCCATAATTGCTATTCCTATTGGTGATTTATGGGATATTTTTCTTTCCAAAGGATTTGCCTCATGCTCACTAGTTATTTCATATCTAATCCTCTTCCCATCTTTTAAAGTTACAAAGTCTCCGATATTAACCATATTCTTGTTTGTATCCTTAATTATTTTTGCATCTTTAATCTTGTCTTTTAATTCTAATATCTTTTCTTCATTGATATTCTGTTCTTCTATAGCCATAGAATACCCATCGTTCTCTCTAAGATCTCCCTGATTTCTCATTTCATTTAAAGTATTTGCGATTTTAGCCCTTAATTCTTGCTCTCTAAACTTTAATTCTTCAACCAATTTCTTAAATCCTTTTTTTGTTGTCTCATACCTTTTTTCTTTTCTCATTTTAAATGACATTACAACTTAGTCGGGACATGATATATGTTACGATTGTGTAATGTCAAATAAATAGGAACCTGTAGTAACGGTTCAAAATAGTATAGTAATATGATAAAATCACTATTTGTAAGCCGCTATCGTCTAACGGTTAGGACACAGGATTCTCAATCCTGCAATCGGGGTTCGATTCCCCGTAGCGGTACCAAGTTGTTTAATCAGAACTTATGACTTTTGATATCATTACAATCTTTCCTAATATAGTGAAAGAATATATAAATACAGGTATTGTAAACAATGCTCTTAAAAAAGGCCTTGTAAATATAAATGTACATGATCTTAGGAAATGGACAGATGATAAACATAAGACAGTAGATGATACTCCATACGGTGGTGGTCCAGGTATGATAATGAAGGTAGAACCAATATATAAGGCTATACAGGAATTAAGAAAGGAGAATACCATAGTAGCTATGACAACTCCCAAAGGAAAAATTATAGAACAAAAAGACCTTTTTAATTTCTCTGAGCAAAAAAATCTACATATGATAATTCTATGTGGAAGATATGAAGGGTTTGACCAAAGAGTACACGATTACTTAGTTGATTACGAATTTTCAATAGGAAAATATATCCTTTCTGGAGGAGAACTCCCTGCATTAGTATTGGTAGATGGTATTACAAGATTAATCCCTGGAGTATTAGGTAATATAGAGTCTTTAAATGATGAAACCTTTACCGATGGTAAATTAGAATATCCACAATATACCAAACCAGAAGAATTTAATGGTTGGAAAGTTCCCAAAATCCTTCTTTCTGGAGATCACAAGAAAATTGAAAAGTACAGACAAAAAAGACAGAAGATGATATAATCGAGGTCCATTTAAGAAATGTTTATTTTACTTCTTCCTGTCTTAATTCTTAGAAATATATTAGTTATGAATAAAAAAATTGTACTAACAAAACAGAAAATAGAGGAGCTCAAGACAGAGCTAGATAAAATCGAAAATGAAAAAAGAATAGAACTATCTCAGTCGTTAGAACAAGCTCGATTAAGTGATGTGAGTGAAGATACAGATGCAATAATTGCTGTTATGGGTGAATTAGAAAAGCTTGATAAAAGGGCTGAAGAAATTAAGGAAATCTTAGCTAATTCCTCAGAGTTAAAGAAAAAACATAAAAATGGACACGAGGTTAGTATAGGGTGTAGTGTTAAATTGAAAAATAATGATAAAACTACTGTATTTCACATAGTTTCAGAAGTGGAATCTGACCCCACTCAGAATAAAATATCTGATAAATCTCCATTAGGAAAAGAATTACTTAAATCTAAAGTAGGTGATATCATAACATTAAAGGTTGCAGATAGAACCATTGAGTATAAGGTATTGGAGATAAATTAAGAAAGGTACTCTCTCAAATCCTCTATCTTAATCCTTTCCTGTTCCATACTATCCCTTTCTCTAACAGTTACCGTATCATTCTCTAACGATTCATAATCAATAGTTACACAGAATGGTGTTCCTATCTCATCTTGATACCTGTATCTCTTACCAATATTTCCCCTGTCATCCCAAATAACCTTGATATCCTCACATAATAATTCAAAAACATCTCTTGCTTTTTTAATAATATCTTCCTTATTCGATACCAATGGAAATATTGCAGCCCTATATGCAGCAATATCCTTATGTATCCTTAAAACAGTCCTACTATTCCCATCTCCTATATCTTCTTCCTCATAGGCATCAAAGAGTAACATCAGGAATGTTCTATCTATACCCCCTGAAGTTTCAACTATCCATGGAATATATTTCTCTCCACTTTTAGGATCAGTATATGAAAGATCCTTGCCAGAGAACTTACTGTGTTGTGTTAAATCATAGTCACTTCTCCAATGTATTCCTTCATTCTCTGCCCAACCCCAAGGAGCTAAATATTCAACATCATATGCATCCTTAGCATAGAATACTAACTTATCTTTTGGATGTTGTCTAAATCTAAGATTCTCCTGTTTTCTATACAACTCCTTATAAAATCTCATTCTCTCATCCATCCAGTATCTAAACCACTTCTCCATTTCATCTGGATGTACAAAAAATTGCATATCCCACTGCTCAAACTCTCTAGAACGATATGTTAACTTTCCTGGAGTTATCTCATTCCTAAAAGCCTTACCAATCTGTGCTATACCAAAAGGAATTTGTATCCTTGTACTATCAACAACATTTTTAAAATCTAAATATATTGTTTGACATGCTTCCCCTCTTAAATATGCTTTCATTTTAGCACCCTCCAAAACACCAACCTCTGTCTCAAAAAGCAAATTATAACTCCTAGGCTCTGTAAAATCAGAACTACCACACTTTGGACATTTCCCCTCAATATCCTCAGGCCTATACCTTTGGTGACACTTCTTACACTCAACAACCTCATCTCCAAAATTCTCAACATGACCAGAAGCCTCCCAAACTTTTGGATGTGTAATTATTGTTCCATCAATTCCAACAACATTCTCTCTTCTATCCACCATATCCTTCCACCAATATTTCTTCAGATTATTCTTCATCTCAACTCCTACAGGTCCATAATCATAGAAGCCACCAATACCTCCATATATCTCAGAGTTGGGATATATAATTCCCCTTCTCTTTGCTAATGATGTTACTTTTTCTAACAAATCTACGTCGAACATGTTCAAATTATATATCATGATAAGGACTATTGGTAGTAAATGAACGAAATTTAATATTCTATAGGCATAACTGATTAAAAAGTTATGATATAATGACTTAATTTAATATTAATATTCCAAAGGAGATGGAAGAGAATCTCAAAAGTAACCTCATTGGCCAGAGAGATATAAGATTAGAAAAATTAAACCAGTTAAAGAAATTGGGAATAAATCCATATCCTGCAAAATCACACAAACAATATCAGAATAAAGAAATATTAGAAAATTTTGATAAATATGAAGGAAAAGAGGTATGTTTAGCTGGAAGAATAACCGCATGGAGAGAACATGGCAAATTAATATTCGGGGATATTAGGGATCAAACAGGAGATATTCAAGTAATGATAAGGATAAATGAATTAGAGGAAGATAAAGAAAAAGGATACCTAAGCAGTGAAAATATTAACCTCTTAGATTTAGCAGATTTTATAGAAGTATATGGAGTTATAGGTAAAACAAAAACAGGACAAATATCTATAATGGCAAAAAATATCAGACTTCTTACTAAATCCCTAAGACCCATTCCAAGGAAACTGAAAAATAAAGAGCAAATGTTTAGAAGAAGATATTTAGATTTGGTTATAAATCCAGAAAGGATAAAGATGTTTCAGAGAAAAACAAAATTCTGGCAGGTTCAGAGAGAATTTTTACAGAAGAAAGGATTTATGGAAGTTGAAGTCCCTGTATTAGAAACAGTAACAGGTGGAGCTGATGCAGCACCATTTATTACACACCATAGTGCCTTAGATCAAGATTTCTACCTTAGAATATCCACAGAGCTATATCAAAAAAGACTGATAGGTGCAGGATATGAAAAAATATTTACCTTAGGTCCCAATTTTAGAAATGAAGGATTGGATGATGAACATCTTCAAGAATATACTCAACTTGAATGGTATTGGGCATATGCTGATTTTAGAGACAATATGGAATTGGTAAAAGATATATTTCTACACATAGCTTATGAAGTCTATGGTAAAACAGAATTTAGTACCAGAGGTCATACATTTAATCTAGCTGATGATTGGAAAGAAATTGATTACACTCAGCATATAAAGGATAGATTTAATATAGATATATTTAAAGATGAGGATAAGAAAATTCTAAAAGTAGTTGAAGAGAATAATGTAGAATTAGATGGTGATATAAATAGGAATAGATTAATAGATAATCTATGGAAAGTTGCTAGAGCTGAAATATCTGGACCAGCATTCTTAATAAATCAACCCAAATTCATATCTCCTTTAGCCAAATCTCATGACAGTAATCAGGAATTAACAGAAAGATTCCAAGTGATAATCGCGGGAAGTGAATTAGGTAATGGATATTCTGAAATAAATGACCCACAAGATCAATTAGATAGATTTTTAGAACAGCAAGAACTAAGAGATGAAGGAGATTTAGAAGCACATATGTTGGATATAGATTTTGTTGAAATGTTAGAGTATGGAATGCCTCCTACAAGCGGTTATGGTCAAAGCGAAAGAATATTCTGGTTTATGGAGGATGTAACTGCCAGAGAGGGAACATTCTTCCCACAAATGAGATTAGAGACAGAAAATTCTACAAAACAAATATATGGAGATAGGATTAAATTTACAAAAAAGGGAGACAAGAAATAGTTATACTAATATATAACATGTCTTCGTAATATGGACTCAATAAAGGATATAGTTTCTCAATTTAAGAAAGAAAATGCCCCAGAAGAGAAGGAAGATGGAAATCAATCTAAACTCTTTGATACTTCCAAATTAAAAACTAATCCTAAGAAAATGTTTGGAAACAAACATAAGTATATTTCAAAAGAGTATCAATCATACGGTCTTAGATTGGCAGGAAAGTTGAATGATATGGATAGAGCCACCATGTATATCAAATGGGCCAAAGAGAAACCAAGAGGTATATTAGAAAGAGCTCTAAGCTTCACAATAGATTACCCTGGTGCTAAGAATAAAAGTAGGATATTTATGTGGAAAGTGAAAGAATTAGAAAAAGAATCTAAGAAAGAGTAACTTCTTTTATAACTTCTAAAACCTTTTGTATTACCTCTTCAACAGAATCTGCAGTTATTTCTGCTGCAGAAGAATATTTGTGTCCACCACCATTTAATTTTTTTGCAATAATTTCTACATCCTGATATCCCTTTGTACTTCTAAAAGAAACATGCCACTTATTTGTATATTCAAATATAGGCTTTATTATAAATCCCCAGTGTACTCCCTGTATAAATCTGAGATATTTATCTCTAAGAAAAGCCTGCCCATTATCTACACCTTTTTTATTTAACCCTTTTTCCTCTATAATCTCTCTAGAGATATGCATATATGCCATATCACCTTGAATCGTTAAAGTTTTCAATAATTCAATAATAGCCCCTGTAGATTCTCGAGGAAACTTCTCTGATTTATAAGTAAAATCTTCTAAATCAACAGAGTAATAACTCTTAACCTCTGCAAATATTCTAAATGTATCAGGTGTTGTTAAATCGTAAAGAAATCTTCCAGTATCAGCAACGATTCCATACTGTACCAAAGATGCTATATCCTCATCTAATTTAAACTTCTTTCCAAACATATTCTTCAATGTCACATATACTTGTTCTGTTGCAGAACTTCTCAACTCATTTATAACCTCATTCCTCTCCTCATCCATTCTATGATGATCAATGAAAAACCTTCTCACTTTAGTATTAAATATTCCATCTCTATGCTCATCTACAAACAACTCCCAATTTGGACTATCAGTACAAATTATTAAATCCTCATTCTCAGAATCAATATCTTCAACTAAATTAATATTCTCCATTTGAGGCAATTTAACAGCAGGGGATTGTCTTGCTTTCATAGTAATCCTCTTTGAGGGGAATATATTAATAAGCCCCTTGTAGAGTAGCAACATACTACAGAATGCATCGATATCAGGTCCTTTATGTGTCAATATCAATATATTTTTTGCTCTACCAATCTCTTTTCTTAAACTTTTCTCCTGCTTGTTCATAATCTTGATAATACCAAGAATGCAGAATATAATACAATAATTTGCTAAATTAATAATTACAGAAATGATAGATATTAAAAGAATCCTTGATCAAAAAGAAAAAGTAGAAGAAGGTCTATTAAAAAGATTATCCAAAGAAGAATTCAATCTTGATGAAATATTAGAAATATATGAGAAGAAAAAAGATTTGCAATTAGAATTTGATACAAAGAGAGCTCAACAGAATCAGTTTAATGATAAAATGGCTTCTACAGAGAAGGGTAGTGATGAGTTTAAAAAACTTCTAACCGATTTAAAAGAGAAAGCTGCAGAAGTTAAAGATTTAGAAAGTAAATTAAAAGAAGTTGAAAAAGAATTAGTTTCTAAACTAGAGGTACTTCCAAATATTCCAGATGAAGATGTAGTTGCAGGTGGTAAGGAGAATAACGAAGTTGTAAAAACTGTAGGAGAAAAGCCTAAATTTGATTTTGAACCGAAAGATCATGTTCAGCTTGGAAAGGATTTGGGACTGTTAGATTTAGAAAGAGCAACAAAGATATCTGGAAACAACTTTAGTATGTATAGGGGAATGGGTGCAAGATTGGAATGGGCTGTAATAAACTTCTTTATTAACGAACATATTCAAGATGGGTATGAAATGATAATACCTCCTAACTTGGTTACAAGGGATTCTGCATATGTAGCTGGTCAACTCCCCAAATTTGAAAATGATGTCTATTGGACTACAGATGGTTTCTGTTTAATACCAACGGCAGAAACTGTTCTCACAAATATATTTAAAGATGAAATTATAGATGAAAAGGATTTACCAAAGAAAATATTTGCATATACACCATGCTATAGGAAAGAGGCAGGTAGCTATAGAGCTAATGAAAAGGGGTTAATCAGGATGCATCAGTTCAATAAGGTTGAGATGTATCAATTCACTACCGATGAAAAATCAGATGAGGCTTTGGAAGAGCTAGTAAAGAAAGCTGAAAGTTTAGTAGAGAAGCTAGGTTTACACTATCAAACTGTAAAGTTAGCAGCAGGGGATTGTGGTGCTGGTGCTGCTAAAACATTCGATGTAGAGGTATATATTCCTACAATAGATCAATATTATGAAGTAAGTTCAGTATCTAATGTAAGAGAATATCAGACGAGAAGAGGGAATATGAGATTTAAACCTGCAAGTGGTGCAAAGCCAAGATATATGCATTCCTTAAATGGTTCAGGATTAGCTACAAGTAGATTGATGGTTGCACTTTTGGAAACATATCAACAGAAGGATGGAAGTATAATAGTTCCCGAAGTCTTAAGACCCTATATTGGTGTGGATAAGATTACTAAATCATAGATATGGGTTTTTTCTTGGGGTTTTCATTAAATAATGATTCCATTAATTCCGTTGAGGAAATTAGAAAGGAGGTGGGTAAGGTATTTGATGGATTTGAAATTCCTGTCAGGTGGTCAAAGAAAGAAAATTATCACATGACATTACTTTACTTAGGGAATACATTTCCTTTCTACAAGAAGCTTCTATTACAGTACAGACTAAAGAACTTAAAATTTAAAAAATTTAAAGTTAAATTTAATACTGTCAAATTAGGTATATCGAGAAAGTATAAGGAATTAATATATCTTGATCTTTCTGAAGGTGGAGAGGAGATGAGGAATCTGTTATTGCATGTAATGGGCCTTTTAAAAGTGAAGGATAGTGATAATTTCATTCCACATCTAACACTAGGTAGGGTTAGTAAAGACTTAACTGACCAGGAATATTCAAATATTTGTAGAGATTTAGCTACAGTTACAAAGAAATTAGATATTCAATCTGTAGAATTTTATATAGATGAGATTAAGTTAATAAGGAGTGAGAATGGAGAGAATTATGTGTTAATGAATTTTAAAGATTGCTCCAGTATGTAATTGTAATCATTACTCCATTTTGCATGTTTATGTTTCCTAAACCAAGTTTTTTGTCTCTTTGCATACTGTTTTGTATGGTTAATAATTTCCTCTTTTACTCTTTCTATACTTTTCTCTCCTTCAAAATATCCGTCAAATTCTTGATATCCAATTGTTTTTGTGGAGAGATATTTCTGTAAACCTAATTTTCTAATTCTTTTATTCTCCTCTTCTAAACCATTCTGAAACATCTTCTGCACTCTCTGTTCTATATTTTTATCTAATATTTCTTTAGGTTGATCAATGACAAAATAGATATGGTTAAGGGGTCTGTCCCTCTTCTTTTCCCGCTTGCTATCTAGCTTTTCTATGGTTCGGATTAGTCTAACAGGGTTTTTAGAGTCGCTCTCATTTAGAGAATTCAATATAGCTGTTGGTATTAGATGTTGTAATTCAGTTATTCCCATTTTACCAAGCTTTCTTCTCTTCACTGGATCTACCTCGTTATCGATTAAGCTATATTTGAAAAGGACTGAATCAATGTATAGGCCAGACCCTCCTACTAAGATTGGTATCTCATTGTTTTTGAGATTTTTTAAAACATTCTCTACATCTTTTTGATATTGGAATATGTTATATCCGTTTTTAAGTGATGTATGGCCAAACAGATGGTGGGGGATATCTTCCATCTCTTTTTTAGTTGGTCTTGCAGTTCCTATGGAAATTTCTTTGTAAACTTGTTTGGAATCTGCATTGATAATAACTCCATTTATCTCCCTAGCTAACTTCATTGCAATAGATGATTTACCAGAGGCAGTTGGGCCAGCTATTACAATTATTGGTCCAGAATATTCAAGCATATTATTTAATTAACTGGTAAAGGATAATGTAGTTTATCCAAATTATTATTAAGGAAAGGATAGCTGTAATAAGAATGAATATAAGGAATGTTGATGAAAGAAAAACGGAGAATGAGGAAAAGAGTAGGAGTATAAATATGGAAAATTGTATAGAATCTTTAACATATTCTCTCTTTAAGCTCTGCATACTAAAATTTTTACCTTTACTATGTAAGGAGTAATATCCTACAGATGTTCCAATGCTTAATATGTTTATAAATAGAAGTATTACAGGAGTTAGCAAAAATATATAAGTGATAGTTATTGAGAAAACAACATTTAAAAGCCAAATAAATATTATAGTTAATATAGCACTTACAATTAATGATATTATTGAAAAAAATACCAACTTTTTATTGTTTGTTATTAATTTTATTAATACGAGGAGAATTATGAGAAGTAATGAAAACATCATAAGAATAGATATTTTTTCATAGTTACTCCAGTTCTGCCATAGACTCAAGAATATGTTCATAATTATATTTCTCTAACTTTATCTATATACCAGCCTGAGATGACAACACATAATTTAGCAAGCAGTATTAATATTATCAAATTGGTAGCAAGTGTGGGAATGTAACCGATTCCTAATATTTTTATAATCAAAAGAGATAATATCAATCCAGATTCAATATATATGACTGAATCATCATTTTCAGAAAGGACTTTTATTAATATAAATATTAGTATTGCTTGGATAGGAAGAAGGAATGTATCTATTGGGATCTGAAGAATTTTCAGAGCAGTTAAATATATACTAATGGTAAGTACTGTTGCTAAGAAAGATTTTTTTAATATTTCAAAATCACTCTGTTTTATCAAAGCAAGATATATATATGAAAGAATTAAAGAAATAGCTAATCCTATACTTACCTTTATGTGATCGATTTCGATAATTTTTGGATCTAGTTCATCTTCTGATTCTAATGTGTAGTTAACAGGAATTATCCCGCTATTATAAAGGATGTCGATGGCTCTAATCTGGATAGGATCTGATGTAGATACTGGTATTGCAAATATACTTGTATCGTCAAAAGGAACAAGGTATGGAGTTACAAAACCATCTATACTAACCCCAAGATACTCTCCCTTGTGCTGACCTATAAATGTATTAAATTCAGATTGTCTATTTGGCCATAGTTTGAATATTGCAAAATTGGCATATTCATTATTTGATGTCTTTAATTCTGTGATATATATATTTCTAAAATCACTTCTATCCCAGTCCGTAGGATTATAATTATCTGCAAATATATATGCATACGGATCTTCCTCATTTAAGAAATCAACATCTTCTTTCCTGGTCATTATTGAAACATCAAACCTATTACTTATTAATTCCCTAACCAAATCTCTGTCTTTAGTTGTGGTGATAACTATTCTTAAAAGTGTATTTCCCTCGTCATCTTGACCCTTGTTATATATCTTTGCTCTTTCAACTCCAAATTTTTTCAATCTTGTTGATAGTATATCTCTGGTTTTCTCTAAATCTTTTGGATTAGTACCAGTAAGTTTTAGGTTATATTCTGTTGACCAATAGTATGGATCTTTTGTAATTAAGTTAAAGGAAGTTTTCTCTGATATTTTTTCTGTAAGAGGTAGGGCTACTAATATTGTAGTAATTCCGAATGCAGAAAAAAGTATAACTATTAGGTAATTTAGAAATGCTTTTACATTAAACTTGAACTTTATTTTCATTCTAGAGTAGATCAGATAATTTGCCGAATATAATTATCTTATCCTTTTCTAAAATATTCATCAAGAACGGTTCTTTTTTCTTTCTAGCGAAGTCGAAATCTTCCTTTCTAATAGCACTAAATCTAATCTGTCTTTCTAATTCTTTTTCCACTTCTGAAATTGCTGCTGAAAGATCCTTTATGCTCATATTTCCAATGAAAAGAAAATCTACATCGGTATCATGTTCATATTTCCCAGTAATGAAACTCTCTGTTAATACAACAAGTTGTACTCCTTCAATATCTTTTACAACACCCAAAATCTTTTGACCGATGAGAGACTCTTTGAAAAAGAGAGATCTTAATTCCCATAATATGGGGCAATCTTTGTTAACTCTGTATACTATCTTGTTTCCATCTCTTTTTGATTTAAGAATTCCTGCTGATTCTAAATTGAGTAATTCTCTTCTTACAGCATTTATCTCTTCATTAACCTTTCTAACCAATCCTCTAACATGAAAAGAAGCATTCAAGTCCGACATAAATTCGTTAAGAACACAAATTCTAACTTTTGATATAAATAGTTTCTTCAGCATAGTTCCCCAACCTGCTTAATATTATTGCTCAATTATATCAAATTTCCCGAAAGATTGTGGAATCATCGATATCCATAGCCTTCCTCTGTTAAATTTGATGGGGTTTCCTGAACTATCATAATATTTTGTTCTATCGGTCCTTGATATTTTCTTCCATGATCCTTCCACTATTTTCCCATCTTGAAGTATTACTGCATCTCCCTCTCCAATTGTTGTAGTTATTAATCTTCCTGCACTATCTCCTGATTGTACTGACTTAACTTGTTGTATCACAACGACCTTTGCAGATATTTGTGTATTAGTTTCCGCATCCATATCTGCCTGTCCACCGATTTTTCTAAAATAACTGTTTGTTGAACTATCGTATGTCCATATTGCATCATAATGACCGCTATTTACCAATGCGGTATGAAATATTGTCTTAACGATTGTCTTGCTTCCTCGATCCTTTACATCAGCATCTCTCTTAAATTCATAACTCTGTATACTAGTTGGGAAGGAATTCCATTCCATTTTTACCCCATATTCCCAAGCATTATTCACCGAACTATACTCATTATGTGGAGCAACTCTGCCTCCCTCATTTGATCTCCAAGCTCCCAATGTAGCTATGTCCTTAATTCCATAGCTATATGTATTCCCACATGCATTTGTTCTAGGATCATCTGTTTGAGCACATCCATCATGTATCAATATCGGATCAAATTCACTTAACCATTCTAAATAGTACTGTCTTAAACTTCTAATGGGGCCAACCTTTGTAGGAGCCTTACTCCAAAAGATTCCCAAATGCCTTGTTATTCCACTCTCTGCATTTGCCTCTATTACAATATCTGCACTATTCAAACCAGAAAGAGGTCTTGCCTCAACATGATTATTTATCATCACTGCAACAGGTCTCCTCTTCTTCATAATATCCATCTCACTCTTAGAAAAAAGCAAACCATTAAGAGGACTCTCTTCTGTTCTTGGTTCTTCAGGCTTAGAAAGTAAAGGAAGATTATTCAAAAATGACTTCTCACTTGGATATGAAGAAACAAACATCTCATCAAAAGTTAAAACCTCATAAAGTGGAGTTGGTTTTAATTTATATATCCCAAAATAATAGAACAAACCAATTCCAACCAATGTTAATAACGCCACAGTTGGGAAAAGGAAATTTTTCCAAGAAATATTTTTAAGAAAACCTTTCTTCTCTTCCGTTGATTTTGGAAGATCCTCTGTTTGTTCAATCTCTTTCTCGACAGGAACTTCCTTAATTTGTTCTGAATCAGGAACAATCTCTTTTTCCTCTATAACAGCATCCTTTTTCTCCTCTACATCTCCCTTGCTGTCACTGATCTTGAATGTCTTTGCCATGCATCCATAGTATCACAACTCTTTCCTCTTTTAAACAATATTTAAAAAGTGTTAATATGTATTAATAATATTTAATGATATTAAAATGAATAAAAAATTCGTATGGACTCTCCTGCTCCTAATTGTGATTGGAGTTGGAATATTTTTTCTAACTAAAAAACCAAAAGAAGAAGTTATAGAGGAAAATGAGGATGAAATAGTTGAGGAAACAGATGAAGAAGAGGAGGTAGAAGAAGAACCAGAATATACAGGAAATACAGATTTCACATCATTTTCTACGGATACACAAACATTAGGAGAACAATCGGAAGCTACATTCAGCATAAAAAGCTTGGAACATTCATCCAAAGATGGATATCATGAACTTCTTTTCACTTTAAATACTGAGGATGAAGAAGAGCCATATGTCATAGCTTCATACCTTTCAAATATGTCAGTCATTAGGTTAGATTTTCAAGGAATATCAAAAGATAGTACAGGCATAGGGTACCAACAGGAACAGGCAATAAATAAAGAAGGTATAACAAGAATATATCACAACATTTCCGCCCAATCAGATCAAGAGCTTTACGATATCGGTGTAAGTAAAAGTACAATATTTCATCTCTCTGCAGAAGAAACATCAGAAGGAGAATGGAGTGTAATTTTGAAAATAAAATATCCAGGAGAAATAACAAAAGATATTGACTTAGGAAATGAAGAATTCTCAACAGAAGATCAGGAAATAGAGGGAATTGGAGCAACCAAAAATGCATCAATAACCTCATACACATACGGGACAACGGGAGGTATTTTAAAATTAGTATGGAGTGTCTCTGGAGATGGAGATAACCCAATTCCTTCTGTGACTGCTAGTTACAATGATGAAGACGAACTTATTGTCACTTTCCCAAGTCTTTCTATTGATAGAGTTTCAAACATATCCGCGGGAATGACTTTACCATTGGGAATAACCGCAACTCCTGAAAGATCTGGCGAGCAAAGCATATATACATTTACAGGGATGGAGGGTAAGGCAGAATATAGGATTAGTGCATCCTTAAGTCCTAATCAAGTAATACTAGAAATTAAATAGATTACGTTTTACGTTTAAGTTAGTCAAAAATACTTACTCTTAAGCAAACTATATAGGTATTATTAAAGAAATTTAATATACTATGAGATGATTAAAGCCATCGTTTTTGATTTTTACAATGTAATATATAAGCCTGAATCAAAAGAAATAGATTCAGAAATCCTTTGTATTCTGGAATCTCTTTCTAAAAAGAAGATTCCCATCTACCTTTTTTCAAATTCTCCCAAATCACATGTGGAGAGTTTTAATAAAAGGAAAAAGTTTCTCAACCTCTTCAATGCCGAAATATACAACGAAGAATATCCGAAACCACAACCAGAGGCATTCGAAAAATTATTAACAATACTTCGCATAAATCCCAATCAAATTATTCTAATAGATGATGACCTAAACAACATTAAAGTTGCACAGCAGTTTGGTATAATTGCTCTGCAATATATTAATCCATCGGATTTAAAAAATAACTTAAATAACTACATAAACCAATGATAACTAGAGAAAAAGCTCAACAACTCTTAGATAAATACATTTCAACAGAGTGGCTTAAGTTACACATGAGAGAAACTGAGGTAATTATGAAAGCCTTAGCAAAACACTTTGGAGAAGATGAAGAGCTATGGGGAACATCAGGACTACTTCATGACCTAGACTATGACTATGTTGAGAAAGATCCCCAAAGACATGTTGTTGAATTTGACAAAATATTAGAAATGGAAAATTTGAAAATAGGGGAAGATATCCCAGAAGATATGTATCATGCAATTAAGGTCCACTACGAAGAACATCCTCAAATATCACAAAAAAGAGAATCAAAACTAGACTACTCTCTAAGTGCTGCAGAGAATATCTCTGGATTTTTGGTAGCATGTGCATTAGTACAACCGGATAAGAAAATATCTAGTGTTGGAGTAGAGAGTGTAATGAAAAAATTCAAGAAAAAAGATTTTGCAAAAGCAGTAAACAGAGGTTTAATTTATGATATAGAAAAAACAGATCTTTCCTTGGAAGATTTTATTAAAATATCCTTAGATTCTGTTAATGAAATTAGTAATGAAATTGGGTTATAATATCAACCACGGGGTGTAGTTCAGATGGCTAGAACGCTTGCATGGGGTGCAAGAGGTCGCTCGTTCAAGTCGAGTCACCCCGACCATTTAGGTCGATCGTTGAAATTCAGGAAGTTATCAAACGGACTTTTGCCTGTATAACTTAGTTTTTCGTGGGTTATAGTTAAGTTCGAGAATACAAAATTTATAATTTCTCTTTTCCCTTCATCATCTGCTCGTTTGTAAAGCTGTGACGCATTTTGTGTCAGTTCGAGAATCCTCAAACCTGTTTCAAAATATATCTGATTTGCTTGTTTATGCTTCTCCATATCACGGATAGTTTGCTTTTCTGCCTTTACTTCTTTGTTATACTTTTCAAGATATGTTTCTTTTGTTATTAATCCATCAAGTCTGTCATGATATAATTGGTCTTTTCTAGATTGTGTTTTGATGAGCTTTGCTTGTAATATAGACATTGCTTGATTATGAAAATCTTCTTCACTTTTATGTGCATCTTATAGGGTTTGTTTTAATACCTCAAAGGTTTCTTTAGGAATTTTCATTGTTTCAATCACTTCGCAAATTTTGTCGTTTAGCTTTTCTTCCCTCCAGTATTGGTGCTTATGCTTCATTTTATGCTCAGTACAGCGGTAATACACTTATCTACCTTTTTGTATTTCAGTTGTATATGATGAGCCACAAACACCACATTTAATAAGTCCGCTAAATAGGAAGCTATTCTTTCGTTTATTCGGTTTTTTCCTACTGAGTAATATGTCTTGCACCTTGTAGTAAAGTTCTTCTGATATTATTGGGTTGTGAATTCCTTTGTATTCTTTGCCTTTCCATCTCATTATGCCAATATAAAAGGGGTTTTGTAAGGTTACTCGTATTTTTTCCTTACAAAGCGGAACATCAGGTTTTCCTTTAGCATGTAGTCCTTGTTCTAATAATAGCTCGCCAACTGTTTGAAAGCTATATTCACCTGTAGCATACAATTCAAACATTTTACTTACAAATGGAGCTTTATATTGGTCTATATCACAAGTGTGGGTATCTCTGTTGTTTCTGTAGCCAAGTGGTGCAGAAGCAGGCCAGCCACCTTGTGCTACTTTCTCCTCAAGTCCTTTTTTAACGTCATCACGCAAGTTATTTATATATCCTTTTGCCATGACTGCTTGTAGGTCAAAGTTCATCAATTCATTTGATTTTGACTCGTTATTAAGCACAATTCCTTCTTTTACAAAGTGGAATTCTTTACCTGCTTTTATAAGGTCATAAACTTTTACAATGTCGGCAAAGTTTCGTGCTACACGGTCAATTTTCTCAATAATAGCGATGGGTCTAGACTAGATTAGAGCATTTTAATATGCTAAAATAAGTTCTAAGACAATGAAAAATAGATATTTATGCAAAGCCCGAATTTCGGAGAGCAAATTTAGAGAAATTCTGATGTTTTTTTCTGAGGATGAAACAGCTACAAAAGTATCCAAATACTCAAGAATTAATAGAAATACTGTAAACAGACTATACTATCTTTTTAGGTTACGCATAGCTCAGATGAGTGTAGCTCAAGTACCAGTGCTGGGAGAATTTGAAGTAGATGAATCGTATTTTGGAGCAAGGAGAGTGAGAGGAAAAAGAGGACGGGGAGCAGCAGGTAAAACCCCTGTTTTTGGTATATTAAAGAGGGATGGTAAGATCTATGTGAATATAGTTAAGAACTGCAAAAAGGAGCAATTACTGCCGATAATAGAGGGTAAGGTACTTGAAGGTTCTACTATATACTCAGATGGCTGGAAGAGTTATGATGGATTAATACTTAATGGCTATGATCATTATCGAGTATATCATAGTAAAAATGAATTTTCCCGAGGAAAAACGCATATAAATGGAATAGAGAGCTTCTGGAGTTACACTAAAAGAAGGCTTTCAAAATTTAACGGATTAAGTGATAAGGTGTTTCATTTGCATTTGATGGAGTCAGAGTTCAGATGGAATTTGAGAAATGAAAATATTTATGATATACTTCTTTCAGACTTTAGAAAAAATCCTCTCTAAACTAGTCTAGACCCATAGTATTGTCCTATGACCCACCCCTTGTATTGTTTTATTTTTTACATTCTGATACCATTAAAACATTAAAGAAGTATTAATTTGTTATATATATATATATATATATTAAATGAATAAAAAACATATTTTTTCATTTCTACTAGGTGTCGTTATTACAGCAGTAATAATGTTTCTTTTTCTTAAACCGAGTCAAGACGGAGATGTATCTCAATTAGAAGAAGATGTTAGAGGTATATATGGTAAATTAGTAGAATTAGGGTATACACAGGATTTAACTGATGATGATGATATACAGTTGGTAGTAGAAAAAATTCAAGAGGCTTCTAATTGGATTCCTCAGGGTACAGTTTCTACTAGTGATGTAATTGAGGGTAAGACTTTTTACAATAAGTCTAGAGATTTACAAACAGGAACATATGTTCCAGAGGAGTTTGAATTTTTAGGTGATGCATCTGCAGAGGATGTATTAGAGGGTAAACAGTTCTACTCTGATGCTAAAGAACTTTTAACAGGTACACTTAAGATACCAGTAGTTACTTCAGCTACATACAAGGGGAGCGCATTAGTAAGTGATGTACTAGCAGGTAAGACATTTTACTCTAATTCAGGGACATTAAAAACAGGTACATATACTCCACCAGTAGTGTCGTATTTAGGTGATGCACAAGATATAGATGTAATGAGTGGTAAGAAGTTCTATTCTAATTCTGGTACTTTATTAACAGGAACATGGACATTTCTAGGAGATGCAGTAGTAGATCAAGTTCTAGAGGGAAAGAAATTCTATTCTAACTCAGGAACCCTATTAACAGGTACATATACACCTCCAACACCAATAGATTTTAGTAATATGCAATACAGTACATATGATGATTATGCAGGTGGTGACTATTTCGGATGGGATGCGACATTAACTGATGACTATCAGGGAGAAGAGTCAGAGTGGAGTAATATGTCAGTAGGAGAGGATATAGCATGGAGAGATGAGAGAACTGGAGTATATTGGTCTGCACACCAAGGTACTATGTCAAAT
>Ga0255347_1001103_pt1 | contig 45717 bp, 45 predicted proteins | sample wastewater_treat_2_FD_192479 | JGI IMG/M metagenome (GOLD analysis project Ga0255347, IMG submission 192479) | Wastewater microbial communities from Lulu Island WWTP, Vancouver, Canada - plant24 | ecosystem: Engineered > WWTP > Wastewater > Unclassified | place: Canada: Vancouver, British...
ATTTTCACTCCCTATCAGAGTTGAGATTTTATTTAATGAAAAACAATCTTTAATAAAAAATATAAATAGCTATGTTACAAAAAATTAATGAAAGTGCTTCTTTTCTCAAAAGTAAAATAACGATTCGACCTAAAATCGGTATTGTTCTTGGTTCCGGTTTAGGTGCTTTAGTTGATGAAGTAGATATAATGGTTGAGATTCCCTATAAAGACATTCCCAATTTCCCGGTTTCCACTGTGGAAGGGCACCGCGGTTCTTTAATTTTCGGTAAACTAAACGGTATAGAAGTTATGGTAATGAGTGGTAGATTCCACTATTATGAAGGCTATACGATGAAAGAGGTAACTTTTCCAATTAGAGTCATGAAAGCTATTGGCGTAGAGAAATTAATTCTTTCTAATGCCGCCGGTGGTATGAATCCTACCTTTAAAATCGGAGACGTAATGATTATTAAAGATCATATCAACTTTTTCTTTGATAATCCTTTAATGGGGAAAAATTACGATGAATTAGGTCCTCGTTTTCCCAGTATGAATGAAGTTTATTCTAAAAAGCTGGTAAAATTAGCCCATAAAATTGCTGAGGAACATGGTATTTATGTACAACAAGGTGTTTATCTTGGCGTAAGCGGTCCCTGTTTTGAAACGCCGGCAGAATATCGTGCTTTTTACATTTTAGGTGCTGATACCGTAGGAATGTCAACCGTTCCGGAGGCTATCGCCGCTATACATCAAGGAATGGAAGTATTCGCCATGTCTGTCATTACAGATCTCGGAGTTATCGGTGTGGTTGAGGTTGCTTCGCATGAAGAAGTGCTCGCTGCCGCTCAAAAAGCCGGTCCTAAAATGGTGAAAATAGTATCGGAAATGGTAACAAAAATGTAGTTTTACTCTGAAATAAGCGAACCCTAAACAACGCCCTTCTTTTTCTATTCTATCTCTTTTTCTATTCCATGAACTTATATGAATTTAGATTCTTTTAATTGTTTTTTTGGTGAAATCCTTTCTTACATCCTTAATAATAAGAATCTAATTATTGAAATTATAGGAACAATTACCGGACTATTTGTTGTTCTTTTGCAATATAGAGCATCGCATTGGTTTGCAGTCGTAGGAAGTATTAGCTCTGCCCTCTACATTTACATCTTTTATCACTCTAAATTTTATGCAGATGCCGTGGAGAGTATCTATTATCTCGGAGCTAATTTATATGCCCTGTTTTTTTGGTTATACCTGAAAAAGAAACATCAAAATAAAAATTATGGTGGAATTACAAGGGTCGCCAAAACCGAAGCTCTTATCTTGTTTGCTATCTTTCTTATAGCAATGTTCGCCATTCGTTATATTTTAAAAACATTCACCGATAGTCCGGTCGCAACAGGCGATGCGATGACGACTGCCATGAGTATTGTTGCCATGTGGTTATTAGCAAGAAAAAATATAGAACATTGGCTCGTCTGGACTGCCTTAAATGCTATTTCAACGGGTCTTTATGTTTGGAAAGGACTATACCCAACGACCTTATTATACGGCACTTATACAATTATTTCAATATTAGGATATCTGAAGTGGAAAAAAGAGATGATAAAATTTGAAGTTCATGACTCAATGGCTTAGCATATTAGAAATTTCTGCAACGATAATCGGTGCTATTTATATGTATTTGGAATATAAAGCCAAATATGCTTTATGGTATGTAGGATTAGTCTGGTCTATTCTTTACGTTTATCTTTTTTGGGAACAAGGTATGATTTCATGGGCGATCACTTGGATTTACTATTTTTTTGCCAATGTTTACGGCATTTTTGCTTGGAGAAATGAAAAAGGCGAAACGAATGAGCCTCCTACGCATATTAAAAAATCATGGATTATACCCTTTTTTGTTATCACAGCAATTTTAATGGTGCCGCTATTTTTTCTTGAAGTAATTTATAATCCACACGCAGGAAACATGTGGCTTGTTTTTTCAACTGTCTTCTCCACCGCTATCGGCTTTACGGGAATGTTCCTTCTAGCTAAAAAAGTAGTTGAACAGTGGTTCGTATGGATAGTCGTGAATTTTATCTATGTCGTTGTTAATTTATACACCGGTTTTGCAGATAGTAAACCGACACACTATTTCACTGTTCTCCTCTTTGCTACTTATACCGTAATTTCCTTTCTTGGTTATGTCCGTTGGAAAAAAATGGCAGCAGTTGCTGATAAAAATTAACTATTTTTGTCAACATGAAATATCCATTTATTACGCTTCTGGGACCTACGGCTACAGGGAAAACTAAATTTGCTGCGTTGTTAGCAGATACCATTGGTGCGGAAATCATCAGCGCCGATTCACGACAAGTTTATAAAGGAATGGATATCGGTAGCGGAAAAGATATAAAAGATTATACGATTAACGACACGGTTATCCCTTACCACTTAATCGATATAGCGGAAGCAGGTACGGAGTTCAATGTTTTCCAATACCAACAAGCGGCATATCAAGCAATAGGAAATATTAGAAAGCGAAATAAAAATATCATTCTTTGCGGCGGGAGTGGGATGTATATTGAGGCTTTGCTTAAAGGTTACAAACTTTTCCCGGTTCCGACAAACGACAGCTTGAGAGAACAGTTAAGCGAAAAGTCGTTCGAGGAGTTAACGGCGTTATTAGCCCAATTTCGCCCTTTACATAACCAGACGGACACGGAAGATATTTCAAGGCTGCTACGAGCTCTCGAAATTGAATATTACTACAGCGAACACCCCGAGCTATTGAGTCGTACACAACCGATAGAAAGCATCATTTTCGGACTAAAAGGCGATAGAGATTTAATACGAAATCGTATTACTGCACGATTAAAGGAGAGATTAGAGAATGGAATGATAGAAGAAGTACAAAAACTTGTAAATGAAGGTGTTAGTCAAATGCAATTAGTACGTTACGGACTGGAATACAAATATATCACCTTATATTTGCAAAATAAAATTGATAAGGAGACGTTATTTTCCAAGCTTAATATCGCCATTCATCAGTTCTCAAAAAGGCAAATGACGTGGTTTAGAAAGATGGAACGCTCAGGGTTCGTCATTCACTGGATGGATATTTTATGGAGTAACGAAAAAAAATTACAATTCTGTTTAGAAAAATTATTGTAATTTTGTACGGTTTAAGTAAAAAATTATGTATGAAAAAAATAGTACCATTTTTGACCATTTTATTATTATTAATAGAATGTCCTATTTTTAGTCAACCTTGTGAGAACAACGTTTTTAAACCGACTCCTCGCTACTTTAAAGCAGCTTATTATCCCTATATTAAGCGAGATGTATATGAGAATAATAAAACTCGATTTATCATCGCAAAAGAGGGAGATACGTATGCAAAAATCGCAATGGAAATCAACGTCAGCGAGTATGAGTTAAGAGAATTTAACGATGTAACCGATTTTAAACTGGAACCCTGTGAAGGGGAAGCCGTATACTTGCACTATAAACAAAAAAAGAGTAAAGTTCAGTTTCATATTGTCAAGGACGGCGAATCAGTACGAGGGATTTCACAACGCTATGCTATTAAATTAAAAACGTTGTATAAAAACAACATTAAAAAAGGAATTATGCTTCATTTACTACGGCCGGGCGATAGAATTTGTATTACTTGTAAATAATTTAACTCAATCATTGTCTGTTGAATATGCCTTTTCTAAACCAAAAATTTCGTTTTAACAAAAAAGAACTACGCCGTATTATTGTACGCATTCTTTGGTTTGGTGCCACGGCTCTTTCTTTCGCTGTTCTTGTCATTTGGATTTCCTTCTACCTCTTTAATTCTCCCCGCGAAAAGATGTTACAGCGTGAAAACAATGAGTTAAAATTAGCATTAAAAGAGGTAAACTCGAAATTAAATTCGATAAATCTAGTTTTAGACGATATTCAAGATAGAGATGATTATGTGTATAGAGCTATCTTTGAAACTGATCCTATTGACCGAGAAGAACGCTATCCTTTTTTGCTGGAACAGAGCGAATATGCCGACTTATCGCACGATGAGGCAATAGAACTAATTCGGGCTACAAGTAAAAAAACCGACCGGATTATGCTTCGTTTGGCTTTACAATCGCGTTCCCTCGATACCGTAAATCGGTTAGTTATTGAAAAGGAGAAAATGTTGCAATCTATTCCGGCAATTCGTCCCATTAAAAATATGTCGCGCGTAGCTTCCGGATTCGGCATGCGTTACCACCCGATATTAAAAACTCTAAGACGACACGCGGGGATTGATATTTCAGCACCAAGAGGAACGCCTGTCTATGCTACCGCCAACGGAGTCGTAACCTCCGAAAATGCCGGAAGCGGTTATGGTATTAATATCGTTATTAATCACGGCTACTCGTACAAAACCGTCTATGCTCATCTATCAAAAAAAGCGGTTAGAGCGGGGCAGCGCGTCATACGCGGACAACTTATCGGTTATGTGGGAAATACGGGACTTTCAATGGGAGCTCATCTTCACTACGAGGTTCATAAAAATGGAATCCCCGTGAATCCCGTGCACTTCTTCTTTAGCGATATTACGCCCAAAGAGTACGACGAAATACTTGAAACATCGAAAAAAATTAATCAAGCTCTCTCTTAGTTAGAATTTTAATCATGAAACGAAAAAAAACTATCCCGTTAAGCCATATTTGGAAAAAAAGTATTTCCAATTGGAAAACTAAATATCGTTTAGTGATTAAAAATGATTCTACGCACCATGTAAAGTTGACTTTTTTATTAAGTCCGAAAAATATTTTCGTGGTTGTAATCACTTCTGCCGTTATTCTCGTTATGCTCACGGCAATGCTCATTGCCTTCACGCCTTTACGTGTGTACGTTCCCGGTTATACAACGCCCGATGAGTATCGAGAATATAAAAAACTTGCTCTACGAATAGATTCCGTTGATATTCTTTTAAAACAGAATCAACAGTTTATAGATAACGTTTACCTTGTACTTTCCGACCAAATAAAAGCAGAGGAAAAGCAAAAAGAAGCAGTAGAAGAGAGAGAAACAGTTGAAAAAGAGGATTATAAAAAATCAGACGCCGCCATATTAATGGAAGAAGAAGCGGAAAGAATAGCACAACAATATGGTAATGAAAGAATTAACGCTTCTACCATGCCCTTAACTAAACGTGCGGATATAGAAACATTTTTCCCGTTTCCTCCTGCAAAAGGTGTGATTGTCAATAACTATAGTGTCGCAAATAAACATTTTGGCATAGATATTCGTAATAAAAAGAACAGTTTAATTTATAGCATTGATAAGGGAATTGTAATTTTTTCAGGCTATGATGTTCAAAATGGGAATACTATCATTATCCAACATGAAGGGAATATTATTTCAAAATATCAGCATAACAATAGATTAATAAAAAAAGTGGGGGAAAAAGTACAAAAAGGAGAAATTATTGCAACCATGGGAAGTAGCGGCAACGCAGAAGCAGGCAACCATCTCCATTTTGAACTTTGGTATAACGGGTTTCCTATTAATCCTTTAGAATATATAACCATTGATTTATAATCAATAAAACTCATTTTTCTCAAATAATTATCTAAATTAAGAAGAAAAAACAGATGCAAAAACCGGTTATTTTACATATTGAAACAGCCACAGAAGTTTGTTCTGTCGCTTTATCGCAAGGAGATATGTTAATCGCTTTAAAGGAGGAAAATAGAGGTTATTCGCATGCGGAAAAATTAATCACTTTTATACAAACCGTTGTACAAGAATCTTCGCTCACGATGAATGACCTTCATGCTGTTTGTTTAAGTTCTGGACCCGGTTCTTATACCGGTTTACGAATCGGAGCCTCAACGGCAAAAGGACTTTGCTATACATTGAATATTCCTCTTATTTCCATTTCAACCTTAGAAAGTATCGTTTTGGGCATAAAACCGAATTGGAAAGCAAAAAACACTCTCTTCTGCCCTATGATTGACGCCAAAAGAATGGAAGTTTACACCGCCCTTATAACTCAGGAAAACGAGTTTTTGTTGCCGATACAAGCAATGATTATTGATGAAAAATCTTTTAGCAACTATCTTTTAGAGCATCCTATTATTTTTTGCGGAAATGGTGCCGAAAAATGTAAACCTATATTTGAAAACAACAAACATGCCAAATTTGATTTCACCCCTTTGTCGGCAAAAAATCAAATTTTATATGCTCTTGATAAGTATAAGAAAAAACAATTTGAAGATGTTGCCTATTTTGAGCCCTTTTATCTTAAAGAGTACATACCGGGAAAATCAACCGTGAAAGGATTATATTAAATGGAAACTGAGTCATTAGAAGAGAAGAAAAAACTTAACGTCATAGCTATAACCGATTTCACTCGTTACGGCGACGTGGCGGTGCGTTTTGGTGCCGTTTTAGCTAAAATCTTTCAATCTTCTTTGACAATTATTTCAAATTTTAAAAATGATAGGGCAAAAGAACATTCTTCGCAACCGGAGAGCTCTTTTTCTTCCAATTTCAAACAACTTTTAGATGAGCTTTCCAAAACGGAGATTAAAATAGAACTTTTAATAGAACCCTTTAATACGGCTCAACTCCACCAATATGCCGAAGAGACTCAAAGTTTTATTTATGTTATTGGAGTAGCAAACCATCGAAAATTAACCTATTTTAATCGAAAAAGGGCTTTTAAATTTATAAAAACATCGCGGTTGCCCGTTATGGTTGTCGGGGAAGAGATGCCTAACGAAAACACGTTTAAGCATGTAATATTGCCGCTCGATGTAGAGCGAAATTCTAAGGAAAAGGCGATGTGGGCAGCCTATTTCAATCGTTTTTATCAAGCCACAATACATATTCTTTACCCTGTATTTAAAGATGCCTTTTTAAAGGGAAAAGTGCAAAATAATCTCGCTTTTGTTAAGAAATTGTACAAAAATTTGACAATTACCTATCAAGAACATAGCATAAAACCGGCGGTAGATAATATTGATTTATACTCTTTAGAATTTTCACAACAGGTTGGAGCAACGCTCACGGTCATCATGATGACACGCTACAAATCAATGATAGATATTTTATTCGGGGTCAAAGAAAAAAAATTAATTGCCAATACGCGTAATTTTCCTGTGCTATGCCTAAACGAACGAGACGACCTGTACGTTCTATGCACTTAGTCGCCGCAGACTTTTAAGTATAATCCTCTCTATTTCCAGCGTTCCAACTCTCCCTAACAAGAAATTATATTTTATTATCAAGTAATTAATTTTATTAATTTTTATTAGGGCGTGCCCCCTCGCTACGCTCGGGGTCGGCGCCCGGTTCCAAGTCCGCGGGCACAAGCCGTGGGGTCGCATGGCGGCAAAAAGAGCTTACAAGCTCGCTTTTTTGCCGCCGCGTCCCCATCGGCTTCCGCCCTTGCGGGCTTTCCACCTAAGCGCCTCACGCATTTTTTATTTATTCTATTACTTTTACACAACGAACGCTGTAACCATTTGTTTTGTTTCCAATATATCTAAGCAGCTCGGGACAGTTGTACCCGCACGAAAAGGCTTCAAACACCGGTGTTTCCGATAAAATAGTCGTGGTGGTGATAAAATAGGTGTTACCGTGCAAGTTCATAAACTGATTGGCGGTAGCATCGTAATAACCGGCAGGACGCATATCAAAGTTACTGCTGTTATTGCCGGCGTTGTCCAACCAATGATTGGCGGAGCGTAAGTCCGCTAATGAATAGCCCAAAGTTTCCGTTAATTCAAGATATTCATTGTAGGTAGGCAATCTCCACCCGTTCGGACAAACTCCTTGAATAAGCGAGGGGGCGGGTGTTTGTCCAGGCACAGTTCTGGTTGCAGAGTACCAATCGTACAAACGTCCGAAAATGGAGACGTTATGAGCTGTATCAGGATAAACCGAGCTTGCATACTCCATAACACTCGGAATTGCTTGTCCGTCTGCGTATACGGTTGAATAGAGGTTTTCAACCATCCAGCAATTTCTTCCATAGGGGTGCGTTGCATAAATATTGTTTTCAAAATCCGTGGCGGGATAACCGACACCGCAAGGTTCAGTGAACAAATCGTAAAGGAGCGTATCTACACAACCGTATTCAGAGGTGAGATATAAGTAGTAACTGTTAACTCCCAATATGTCAGGTCTAACGGTTATAGTTTCAATCGTATCACCGGTGCTCCATAAACAGCGAGCCGTTGTCGTTGCTATCAATTGGGTTGTCGTATTTATAAAAACGGGGGTGTTGGCTTGCGTAATAGTAGCTGTCGGTAGGGGATGAACCATAAGTCTTAACAAATAGACGGTATCGCAACCCGTAGCATTGTGCATAGGAATTTCATAATCGTCGGTAGTCGTACCTACATCGAAAATCGAGTCATAATAGGTAAAAGGTAGCTCATATATGCAGATTTCCACCGTATCTTTCACTCTTGTATCAACAAAAACATCCATATATACATTGATTATGCTATCACAACCATTTGCCGCCGTTAAAACGATTGGGGTTTGTGGTCCGGCTTCCGAAAATTGAACGGTTCTGTTTCCATACGTAGCGGTGTGTGGGAGTTGGGCAGCACATACGGAGATAGTATCATAGTATGAGTAAATAGGACGCAATTTGATATCTATCGTATCGTGAGCGACACAAATTACGCCATTATGATTGTTAGATGCAATTACTGAAATCGTAGTATCAACGGTTAAAGCTAAAAGTTGAATTGTATTTCTCCTTTCGGTTGTGCTCCATAAATAGGTATCATTTGCGTCTGATGATTGAGCCGTTAACGTAACATTTGTGCCATAGCAGGGAGTAGAATCACCTACGATATGTACATTACTAGGAACGGGAACTAATCTGATATTTATTGTATCGTGAGCGACACAAACTACCCCATTATGGTCATTAGATGCAATTACTGAAATTGTAGTATCAACGGTTAAAGCTATAAGTTGAATTGTATTATTTCTTTCGGTTGTGCTCCATAAATAAGTGTCATTTGGATCTGACGATTGAGCCGTTAATGTAACATCTGTGCCGTAGCAGGGAGTAGAATCACCTAAAATAGTTATATCGGGAAGCGGATAAACGGTAAGATTAATAAATACACTACTGTCGTAGCCGAGCGATGATTCATAAATCAAAGTTGTATCCCTATAAATATCAATTCCATCATGTTGATATGGTAATTGGTTGACACATAACCTAATATCTATAGTGGTAGTATCCAAAGCTAGTCTCTTATTAGTTAATCTGTAAACTTTCTCATTTCCTGCTAATGAGGCAGTTAAGTAACAACGTGTATCGGCGGATACGTGATGAACCACAGCTTCGGTGTCTCTTATTGTAATGATAGTATTGGAACAATGCCATGTAACATTGGTATCAAGTCTTATATTGGAAATAACACTATCTATCGTTTCATAATTTGTTCCATCTGTTTGTAAAAAGAATGGGGCGGCGGCTAACTTAGAAACATTGCTATTAGCCGTTCCCGACACGGAGGGATAACAATCTTCTTTAAATTCCCACAAAAAAACAGGGAGTTGATCTTTTAAATTCTCTCCAACCATTTCATATGTTAATTTTCCTTCGCCTATGTCGTCTACACCTGTATAAATTTGTTTATCATAATAACAGAGCATTGAAGAACTAGGTCCGTGGCGACCAATTATAGCAGCTTGATATTCTCCCGGAGATAAAATCATCCCCGTATTTATTGCGGAGTTTACGCCAACATAATAAGAACGAGCATAACCAATAAGACCTCCTACGTTATTTGGCGAAGATATTAACCCTGAATTAATGGCAGCTATTAGAGCTAGTGTATCGGCTGTCCCCACGATTCCTCCCGCACTTCCGTTCTCTTCATCACGAGCAGTTATTATCCCGGTGTTAGTAACGTACCAGATGGTGCCGCCCGTAATATAGCCGGGTCCATCAGGGTCGGACATGTAGCAGCCTACAGCTAAACCGACAAATCCTCCTACATTTTAATTCCCTTGTACAGTCATTCCATTAGTAACATTTTCTATTACAGCGAGTCCTTCAAGCGTAGCACATAATCCTCCCACATTATTCCGTCCGTTAATAAATCCGTTTTCAAGGTTAAGGTCTCTTACGGTTCCGTTATTAATAAAGCCGAAAAGTCCTTGATTGTCTTCGGTTGGGGCGTTGATATAGAGGTTGGTTATAATGTGTCCTTGTCCATTCAGAGTTCCTTTAAAGGCACGGTCGGCGGAATTTCCGATAGGCTCCCAATTACCGATACCTTCTCCGCACACCGAAGAGAGGTCTAAGTCTTCGGTTATTAGAAAATGCTTTCCTACGAAGCCGCCAACTGCGGAAACGCCTTTATATACGCCTTCGGTGTTTACTGCCGTTCGGAAATTTATTAAATCTTGAACATTATCAATAGATAAAGAATCTTTTCCTAAATGGGGAAGAGACATATTAATGGCATCAACATAGAAGCTGCCTAAATCATTATCTGAAAAAAAATCAAGACCGTATAATTTTTTAGTTCCTGGGTCTGTTAAAAAAGATTGATCACTAAATTGCCATTTTTTAATTACCGTATTATTAACGGTCATTTGAATGGAGTCTTCGTTAAGATTAATATCAAATCTAAACGTGCCCCATTGATTATGGGGAAATGTGAAATAAGTTTGTTCGCTACGTTGGATTAATACAGCGTTTACTCCCTCTGTACTACCGTAAATTTCAATAAAACAACCTTCTTCAATATACGTGTATGTGTTTACTAACTTAGCATCATGCAAAATGGCAAAAATAATCAATGAATCTTTAGGAAGATATATTTTAAAATCTACCACATAGCTACCTGTCGTTTTTTCTCCTAAAAGAAAAATCATTTGATTCTTAGGGACAAACTTTGCGGCTTTACTACCATGAAAAGATTGTTTTGTAGTAACAGTTGCAACTTCAATATCATCGTATCCCCCTGAGTAAAGAGTATTCGGTGTTGTCCAACAATTCCCGTTACCTACCCGCTCCGCTTCAACGATTATTAGGCTGTCTTCCTTATAATCTTCAAATGATTCTGTACACCAGAAGTCATAGTCCGGTGTGGTAAAACTATAAGGACCTATAAGCGTATCGGCTTCGAAACATTCTTTTTGGATATAGTAATCATAGGTGGTATTCCTTGATAATTCAGAAAAAGTGTGAGAAAAAGTAGTATCTCCCAATTGATATTTAGAAGGAACACATTTTTCACCTGTTCCCTGTATAAACCCATGTTCTCCAAATTCAAGAATAATATCGTTTTTTTCTATTGTTCCTTTAATACACCAATTGTACGTGAGTTCAGAATTTATACTTGAAAGTTCTTGCCAATTCCCCTCATCACCTATCTTTATTAAATTCCCTTTACCTGCTTTTTGGGGACCGGAATCGTACCCTGCTTTATCCAAAGCACCTGCTCCTGATGTAATACGATAACCAATCCATAACTCTTTTGTTGCTTCAATTTTGTAAGACAGTGTTATTTCATTCCATTGATTAGGTACTAAATTTTCAGAAATGTGGCGAACCAAGAAACTTCTTCCTTGACTATATCCATGTTCCGTTGAATCTGCGTCATTAAAAACTACTAAAGCATACTGAGCACCTGTGGCAGCAGGGATAAAAGAGATTTTTGTCAAATAACCGCCATCATAAGGAGCCAGTTCAGCAGTAGTATAACGATGAACAAAATATATCGTTGATGCTTCTATTCCATAAGCACCGGTTTTAATATCTCCTCCTTGGGTAATAATTCTTTTGTCAGACAGACCAGTTTTAGCAGTAACTTTTGCCGAATAGGGTAATATGTTGGAAGTTTCCACATTAGTAACCGGATTACATGGAGGGTCAACTTGTGCCTGCAAAATTCCGCCAATAATGCTAAATATAGTTATTAACATTAGAATTTGTAAATTTTTTTTCATAATGTTTTAATTTTATATTATGTATTAAAAATTGTATGAATATGCATTAAATAAGTACACACGTTACTTTAAGTAACCACTTGCAAATATAAATAAAAAATTATTTACAAGTTAAAAAAACAATTTTAAATTTTTTGCCCGAACATCTTGTCCTGCGTGAGGGCGCAGGTGGAAAGCCCGCAAGGGCGGAAGCCGCTGGGGACGCGGCGGCAAAAAAGCGAGCTTGTAAGCTCTTTTTGCCGCCTTGCGACCCCACGGCTTGCGACCGCGGACTTGGAACCGAAGACCGACCCCGAGCGTAGCGAGGGGGCACGCCCTAATAAAAATTAAAAAATGAAAACTAAAAATTATCCTAAAAGTATTTCTAATTATTGATTAATTAGCGGTTATGTTCCACCTTATAAAAAGTCTATAATAGACTCAAAAAAGTGTGGGTGATGTACGCTAACTGCTTCTCGCTCATTTCGGTATGAATGGGAAGCGATAACACCTCGTTACAAAGCCGTTCGCTTATAGGGAGTTCGCCTGTTTTTATTCCCAAATAACTAAACGCTTTTTGCAAATGGAGCGGCACCGGATAGTAAATCATTACCGGAATGCCCTTTTCCGCCATCTTTTTTATAATATTTTCACGATTTTTGCCAAGCAAGCGTAGCGTGTACTGATGAAAGATATGAGTGGAATTATCTGTTTGATAAGGAGTTATAATATTTTTGTGTGACGCAAATGCCTGATTATAATATTTTGCAACTTGTTGTCGTGCTTGATTGTAATCATTGAGATAGGGCAATTTGACTTTTAATATCGCCGCTTGAATCGTGTCTAAACGCGAATTTACGCCAATCATGTCGTGGTAATAGCGGGTAAACATGCCGTGATTGACAATACAGCGGAGGCGTTGTGCTAACTCATCATTATCGGTAAAAATAGCTCCTCCGTCTCCGTAGCAACCTAAATTTTTGGAAGGGAAGAAGGAGACGCAGCCTACATCGCCGATAGTTCCTGCCTTTTTCCTCTTGCCGTTGCTAAATATAAAATCTGCTCCGATGGCTTGGCACGCGTCTTCGATAACAAAAAGATTATATTTTGCCGCCAAAGAGGTGATTTTTTCCATGTCGGCACACTGTCCGAAAAGGTGAACGGGGAGAATCGCTTTAGTCTTGTTCGTAATAGCCTCCTCAATTTTATTTGCATTAATATTAAAGCTGTTTTCTTCAACATCAACAAAAACAGGGGTTAACTTGAGCAGAGCGAGCACTTCAGCAGTTGCAAAGAAAGTAAATGGTGTAGTAATCACCTCGTCGCCGGGTTGTAAGTCGAGAACCATTAACGATACTTGCAATGCGTCCGTTCCGTTGGCACAAGGGATAACATGTTTTACCGATAAATACTCCTCTAACGCCGTTTGAAACTCTTTTACAGCGGGTCCATTAATAAAAGCCGAAGAGTGTAGCACTTTTGAAATTTCAGCGTCTATTTCCGATTTTATTTTTAAATATTGATTTTTTAAATCAACCATTTGAATTGTTTCCATAAGTCGTGTGTGAGAGGTGTTAAGCGAAAATCTCTTTTTTAACGGTAACCCATTGTTCATCAGATAGTTTAGCACCTACCGTATTGCCAAGTACATAAGCTAAGTGTGATGCCAACCAGCCAGATTTTTCGGGTGAATAGTCGTGTATAAGTCCGTAAAGGAATCCTGACGCATAGATATCGCCTAAGCCGTTAGCGTCTATACAGTCGCCCCCGACAGGCGGAATATTGTACACTTGATTGTTCATTTTCACGATAGAGCCTTTTTTGCCCAATTTCACTACTGCAACATCACAAGTTTTTGCTAATTTTTCTAATCCTTTTATTTCGTCAATTTGCGTCAATGCTCGTACTTCTTCTTCGTTACCAAAGATTATATTTACGTAGTTTTTAAGTAGATGCATCATAAAATCGCGATAATCTTCCATGATGTTATAGCTTCCCATATCCATTGAGATGATAAGATTATTCTTTTTAGCTAAATAACAAACTTGTTCGATTAAATCGGCGTTGAAAATCAGATAACCTTCTACATGAATGTAGTTATATTTTTGTAGAATGCTCTCATCAATATCTTTTGGCGTTAGTTCGGAGGCGGCGCCGAGGTAGGTGGCAAAAGTGCGTTCTGCGTCCGGAGTCATAAAAGTAGTTGCAATACCGGTATCGAGTGGCGAAAAGACAAGGTGGGGCGTTATTTGGCTATTTTGTAAATCTTTTTTGAAAAAATCTCCCATTTTATCGTTAGAGACTTTGCCGATATAGCCTGTTTTCACGCCAAGGCGTGCTAATCCGTGTATGGTGTTAGAGGTAGAGCCGCCGGAGGCAATCGTCTGCTTTAAATGTTGAATTTGGTTGTGAATTTTTCTTTTCTTCTCCTCGTCAATCATCTCCATTCCCCCTTTTTTCAGGGAAAACTGTTGAAAAATATCTTCATTCTCGACGTGAACAATAACGTCTACTAGGGCATTGCCAATTCCTACAATTTTTTTCATAAATCATTATTTAAAAAGCAAAAGTACACTTTTTTTTGGGAAATTCCTCATTTTGACAGCCAAATTTTGGAAAGTAGAAAATGTAGAAAGAGGAGCGTTTTTATTTTAAAGATTGAAATTGTTGAATAAAACGGACATCGTTTTCAAAGAATAGACGAATGTCGTTTGTTTTATATTTCACCTGCGTCATTCTTTCAATGCCCAGACCGAAGGCATAACCTTTATATTTATTACTGTCGATATTACAATTTTCGAGGACGTTTGGGTCAACCATGCCGCAGCCCATAATTTCCACCCAGCCGCTATTTTTGCACAATTGGCACCCTTTTCCGTTACAAATATTACAGGAGACGTCCATTTCCGCCGAAGGTTCGGTAAAGGGGAAATAAGAAGGACGTAGTCGAATTTTTGTTTGTTCTCCGAACATTTTTTGTGCAAAATAGAAAAGTGTCTGTTTCATTTCGGCGAAGGAGACATTTTCTGCTATATATAAGCCCTCAACTTGATGAAACATGCAGTGAGCGCGGGAGGTAATCGCTTCATTGCGGTAGACTCTTCCCGGACAAATGACGCGAATTGGCGGTTTTTCTTTTTCCATGACACGAACTTGCAGCGATGAGGTGTGCGTGCGAAGGGCAATATCAGGCTTCGTAGCAATAAAAAAAGTATCTTGCATGTCGCGGGCAGGGTGCTCTTCTCCGAAGTTTAAAGCGGAAAAAATATGCCAATCATCGTCAATTTCAGGTCCGTCAACAACGGAAAAGCCGATAGATTCAAAGATGGAGCAAACCTCCTGCATGACAATAGAGATGGGGTGTAATCCGCCCAACTCTACCCCTTTGGCGGTACGTGTTACATCAATTGAGGAGATAGGAGAGTGGGAGAGCGAAGCCATTTTAACTTTCCCTTCTTCAAATTTTTCAGATGCTTTCTTTTTCAGCGTATTTACGAGAATACCATACTTTTTGCGTTCTTCCGGAGCAATATTTTTAATTTCACCTAAAAGAGTTTGCAATTCACTTTTTTTACTGAGAAAATGTAACCGAAACTGTTCTAATTCCTCTTCCGATTGAATAGTAAAATTTTCAATTTCTTGCGCTATTTTTTCAATTTTTGACATACGAAATTTAAGCTAAATGAGATTATTCATTGATAATTTTAGTGGAAAGAATTTTAATATCAGCGGTTGGTCTGTCAAATCTATCTTTTGGTTGTGACGCTATTTTGTCGACCACTTCCATTCCGGAGATAACCTCTCCAAATACGGTATAGTCAGCATCAAGGAAAGGCACGCCGCCAATTGTTGTGTACGTTTCAATTTGTTCTGGAGAAAACTGTTTTCCTGTTTGAGCGGCAATTTGATTTAACTCTACGGTTGTCCATTTTCTACCGTCTACAATATAAAATTGCGAACCGGAAGAGGCTTTTTGGGGATTTATTTGGTCACCGGTTCTTGCGGCGGCAACTGCCCCTCTTTTATGGTATAATGAAGGAACAAACTCGGCAGGTGTCGTATAACCAGGACCACCCATGCCAAGCTGTACATTGGGTTTTGCATTTTTAGAATCCGGATCTCCGGTTTGAATCATGAACTCTTTGATGATACGATGAAATAAAACACCATCATAGTAATTCTCATTAACCAATTTTATAAAATTGTCGCGATGTTGCGGTGTTTCTTCGTATAAAATAATCGTTATATCTCCTAACGTAGTGCTAATTAATACTTTTGTGTTGTTTTTCATAGAATCTTTTTTTATTTCACTTTCAACAGGAAAGGCTTCATTGTTATTTATTTTTTCATTCTCCTCTTGCTGATTTTTTGCTGAGGAACAACTCGTGTTCATCATAAGAGCGACACAAAATAATACGATTAATTTGGGCAAATTTGACATGGATTTTGTAAACATTTTTTTTTATTTAATTAAATTAATAAGATATTCTCCGTAGCCGCTTTTGAGCAACGGTTCAGCAACGGCGATAAGTTCTTCTTTGTTAATATATCCCATTTGGTAGGCAACCTCTTCGATACAGCCAACTTTGAGACCTTGTCTATCTTCTACGACTTGTACAAATTGGGTAGCGTCAATTAACGATTTAAAGGTTCCGGTGTCTAACCATGCCGTACCTCTATCCATTTTACAAACTTTTAATTTGTTTTGTTCTAAGTAGTAGCGATTTACGTCCGTAATTTCATACTCGCCACGTTTACTGGGTTTAATATTTTTCGCCACTTCTACAACGGAGTTATCGTAAAAATAGAGACCGGGCACGGCGTAATTTGATTTCGGGTTTTGTGGTTTCTCTTCAATGGATATGGCATTCATATCTTCATCAAATTCTACAACGCCATATCTTTCAGGGTCTGAGACGTGATAAGCAAAAACGATACCGCCGTCCGGGTCATTGTTAGCGATTAGATTTTTCTCAAACCCACCGCCGTAAAAAATGTTGTCACCAAGGACGAGGGCGGCTTTATCTTGTCCGATAAAATCGGCTCCGAGTACAAAAGCTTGTGCTAATCCGTTCGGGACGTGCTGCACTTTATACTCAAAGCGACAGCCTAGTTGTTTGCCGTCTCCTAATAATCTTTCAAAATGTGGCAAATCGTGCGGTGTTGAGATAATCAATATTTCACGAATGCCTGCCAACATAAGGGTAGAAATGGGATAATAAATCATCGGTTTATCATAAATGGGCATCAACTGTTTGCTCATTGCCAACGTAATGGGGTAAAGCCGCGTGCCCGAACCGCCTGCTAAAACAATTCCTTTCATACTAGCAAATTTTGGTTTTTACTACATAAGATTAATTGCAAAAATAACGATTTAAACTTAACAATCCTCTTCTAAGAAAAAAAATGCGCGATTAATTTTCTTTTTTATTTTACTCTCAATAAAGGTTACAATCTCTTCTTTTTCCTTTTCCTCTAATTCCATTTCTATCTCGCAATTTCCTTTATACCAACGTAATTTTCTGTGATTAGCGGGAATTGTCAGTTCATAGAGCTTTTTACTACCGTACCATTTGCATTCTACTAAACCTGCCTTTTCAAAAAGATGAATTGTGTTGTAAATTGTAGCTTTACTTAAAAGGTACTTCTCTTTTTTTAACTCTTCATGGAGCGTTCCTACTTGAAAAGCTCCGTTAAAGGAAACTATCTTTTGTAAAATATTGAAACGTTCCGGTGTTTTCCGCTGCGATTTCTTTTTTAAGAAGTTCGCTAACTGCTCATAAGCAATTTCCAGAATCTCGTTCGATTGGGGCATTTCCGATTTTTTGTCAATCCTTATTGACTGCAAAGATACTATTTTTTGTTTTTTTACAAGAAAAAATTGTTTATATTAAAAAAAGATGTATTTTTGCAACCTCAAACCTGAAAAGAGAAAATATGCGCCGCATTCGTCTAGTTGGCCTAGGACGCAAGGTTTTCATCCTTGAAATCAGGGGTTCGAATCCCCTATGCGGTACAAAATAAAAAACTCCGAATTGCTTACTTCGGAGTTTTTTTATTATTAAAATTTTGAAACGATGTCTTCCCTATACGTTCATCTTCCTTTTTGTACGAGAAAGTGTAGCTATTGCGGTTTTTATTCTATCTCTTCGTTGTCGTTGAAAACCCCATTTATCAATGCACTATTAACGGAAATTAAGAATACGACTAATTATCTGCCACAACGTCATTTAAAGACACTCTATTTCGGAGGTGGGACGCCCTCCCTTTTTACAGTTATCGAATTAGATGCAATTCTCAATAAAATTGCTAAATATTACAGTTTTGAAAAAGATATTGAAGTTACTATTGAAGTAAATCCTGAGCGGCTGACATTAGAGTATCTGAAAATGTTAAAAAAACTTGGTATTAATCGTTTGAGCATCGGTATTCAGTCATTTAATGATGCTATCTTGCACTTTTTACATCGTCAACATAGTGCAAAAAGTGCAGAAAATGCCATAAAGAATGCACTTTTAGCCGATTTTGAGAATATTTCAATAGACTTAATTTATGGCATAACGGAACGAAGTGAGGAGATGTGGAAAGACGATTTAAAAATGGCTTTTTCATATCCTATTCAACACTTTTCTGCCTATGCGCTTACAGTCGAAGAAAATACGTTACTGAAAAAGAGAATTGAAAAAGGTTTGGTCGATGAGGTTGACGATACGCATGCCGTGCGTGATTTCTATATTTTATTGGAAATGAGCGAGAAAGAGGGGTTTGAACAGTATGAAATATCGAACTTTGCTAAATCTAATTTTATATCGAAGCACAATTTTTCTTATTGGCAACAGATGCCTTATTTAGGGGTCGGACCGTCTGCACATTCCTACAATTTGTCATCTCGAAAATGGAACATTGCTAATGTAGCTCAATATATTACGTTGATTGAAAACAATGAGCCGTTTTATGAAGAAGAGGTCTTAACTGTCGAAGAGCATTATAATGAGTACATATTGTTACGGCTGCGCACCAACGAAGGTGTGGATTTAGAGTTATTGGAAAAACAGTTCGGAGCCGAAAAAAAAGAGTGGGTATTAGAAAAAATAGAGGCAATTGACGCCGAAAATTACACTTTTAATAACAATATCATACGATTAACCAATAGAGGAAAACTGTGGGCAGACGATATTGCGATGACTTTATTTGCGGAGTAGACACAAATAATAAATAGAACAACTTTATGAAGAAAATATTGATTTTTATTATGCCGTTTTTAATTCTTTTATCCTGTTCCACACTAAAAAAAATGTCAAGTGGAACGTATGGAAGTCCGCAAGTAAAACAAGAATTAATAGATAATAATATGTTTAAAATCACTCGGTACAGTCGAGATAAAACATACGGTTATACTGAGAAAAATCCTGTTATGGTAGGTGGCGGTATTGAGGGACCAATAAATGAAAGAAGATTTTTAAATGCTTTGTGCGGACCCAATGGTGAAAAGATAGAATATTATCGAATTGGTAGTTGTTGTCCATTTGAAACGGAAAATAGCGTTTGGGGAGGAATGTTGGATAAATATAGTGTTACCTATGACGGATTAGAAGATAGTTTGATTATTTATATAAATATGTATGATTCAGACGTATTAAAAGTTCCGGTCGGTTTAAAATTAAAGTATTGATATTGAGATTTAAAATATAGCATAATTAATTCGGTGAATTAAAATGGTAATAAAATTAAAATAGAGATATGAAGAAAATAGTATTAATATTGGTTATCTTACTGGGAGTTAATTGGTTGCAAGCCCAAATAAAGGCAGTTAACGAAAATGGAAGAGCAGCGCTATCAGACTTACAAATTGTAAAAGAGGAGTATAGATTTGTAAACGGGTTGAAAGTTCTATTTCTTCAAATGGACGGAACGATGTATGGGATTAAAATCTTCTATTATGGATATTATTTTTCAAACACCGAAGGAATAATTCAATTTGTAATTTATACGGCACAAAATTTGTTAAAAGAGTATCAAGACGAATGTGATAAGTTACTGAACGGACTCGTACAAACAAAATAAATAGAACCTTTTTTATTTTTTATTACCTTACTTTTCCCGTGCTTTAATTATAAACCCTCAATACCATTCCATCGTACCTCGTTTTATAAGTTTTTAACGGGTGTTTTGAAGGTCCTCGAACTACACCTCCGTCAATAATATTAAAACGTGACCCGCAATGAGCATCTGTTAAAGTCAATCCGCTCTCCTCTACCACAATCCACGCATCTTTCTCTTCCCAATCGTATGGACAAGCCCTGTCGTAAGCACAAAAGGTGCTCTGATCTAAACGATACACAATGATTCCTGCGACACCACCCGTAAAGTACATATATCCACCTATGTAATTCAAATCCAGATAGTTAACACTGTTTGGATAGACGGTAAAATTAACTTTTACTTCAGGGATGGTCGGGTGTTCGTAACCGTCGCACCGAAAAAACAGAATTGAACTAATGAGAATCAAACAAAAATATATCTTTTTCATAGTGATGATTCTAAATTGTCTTTTGCAAAGGTAAAACTATTTTTAACACCTTGCTTTTTCAAATTTATTTAGCCTTTATTCGGTTTACTTGAAAAACTTCTTCGGTACTCTCATCAAAAATAAAAGCAACAAGTGAACAATTATTGATGTTCCAGTCATGTTCGGCAAAACTCACTTGATGAGATTGCAAGTAGGAAGAGTCTTTTTCAATAATTCCCGAACTGTTAAGATAGGTACCGTCTCCGTTTAAAGAAGCTCTTAAAACATGGTTGTGAACATAATTTTCAATAATCGTTGCCCCGTCCATTTGAGGAGAAATAATATCGTCTTCAATCAGCAAAAGGGAGAGAACAACGGGATTGGCAATGGATTGATAAAAGGAGGTTTTCGTATGAACGACTAATAGATTATTTTCAAATTTCGCAATCAGTTGGATGCTTGCATACACCTGTGTATCAATACTTAATACAGCCGCTTCCCAATCAACATTTCCTAAGGGATACATTCCTTGATAACGAGTACGATTGACCACGGCACACGGGATTCCGCCGCCCTCTGCTAAAACATATTGTTGATATAAGTTAGTGCCAAAATCTGTTCGAAAATCATAATCAAAGGGAGGAATCGGATTGGGGCGTGCTAACGCACCTGCGTGCATGCAAACAACCTCGATTTTTTTCGGATATTTTTCTAAGAGTTGAGCTAACGGGCCCGCACCTTGCGTAGGACAATTTTGACACTGTTGCGCACTATACTCCTCAATTAAAATTTTACGAGTTACCGTGTCCTTGAGAATATCGGGGAAATCGACATCTGTCTGCACTAAATTACTATCTTTAAAGTAGGGAGGCTCTATTTTATCACAACTGAATAAAAGAGTTAATGAAACGAGAGAAAGGAGCGTAAAAAGTATAAAAAAGGGTCTATTTTGCATAATTTTTACCATTTTAATCAATTAAAAAGAGGTTATAACCGACAAACCAACACCGTAGGAAGCCGGCACCGTTCTACAAACACCGCCCGAACACAAAATCCCTTCACGGGTTTTGCCATATTGTAACGAAATGCGAGTTGTCTTAATAATGTAAGTAGCGGCTACGTTAAAATAGTGGATTTTCTTTTCTTTTTGACTATTTCCGTAATTCCACGCATCCGCAACGGAGAAAAACCAGTGAGGACTTATGGAATATTCAATTAAAAGGTGCAACCAACTGCCCATATCTTGCTTAGAATAAAGATGTTGTGCATCTAATCGCAACGCATGTCGACTATTAATTTTATACTGAACTTCCACTCCTGCATGATGCCCCTTAAATAGGTTCGTGTCTGCTTCGCCTTGTAAAAGATGTAGATTATAGGTTAAGAAATTGTATTCTAACCCTAATTTCCAATGTGAATTTAGACGTCTACTCATCTCAAATCCGATATCTTGATATAAGAGATTTTTGCCGAATTTAAAAAAATGGGAAATGTAACCGTCCGTTCCTTTCAACGAACCGAGGGAATCCGAAGCTGCAACAAATTGTTTATCAATATCATGCAGTCGTGAGTAATGGATAGTAAGGTCGGTGCCGTACTTCCCTCCGATTTTCGTTTTCTTAGGAATATTATAGTTTGCTTGTAATTGCAGACCGATTTCGCCATTAGGTTGTGAAACAAAACTGTAATTCCCCAATAAGGCATACGTGTATTGGTGATTAATAGAGGGCATATTATTGATTTGGAGTAAAGGCGTAGTGTTCGGGGTGTTACGTTGTGAACGAAAATCCATATTGTCGGTTCGAATAAACGAAAGAGAAACGCCGAGTCCTTTTTGCGAGTACGAAGTAGTGATGAAAAGAGCTTCTCCGTTTTTATAGATAAAACCATTACCTAAGTTAGGGTCGTTAATCTTGTTTGCATATTCACTCTCTATGCGAAATCCTTTGTAGCGGAACAAAAAGCGTAACGACCAGACTCCCACATTAGCAGGTAATTTTAAAGTTACATCCTTAGGATTTTCATATTTACTTACAAAACTCCCCCCTACTGATGTAGAAAAACCTCGTTCACTCATCTTAGGAAAAATCTCATCAAAAACAACTTCCATATCTCCCCCGCGTACAAAATCCTTGCGCTCCATGAAATTAAAATCAAAGTTTTTCCGCTGGATTCCCCAAATAGCTTTAATGTTTATTCCTGAATAAGGAGTAACTTTAACTCTTGCACCGTAGAGACTATTATCAATGCCTAATGCCCTATCTTCGTAGGCACGTAACGTAAACCCATTACCGAACTGCTCGTAGAAACTACCTGCGGTAACTTGCAAAAAATCATTTTTATAATCAGCGAAAAAGTAAGTAATACCCTGCCCTTTATAACCGATTTGTTCAAAATCGATGAGTGGAAAAAGATAAAATTCATATCTTGCTCCTACGCTGAAATTAGCATTTGTATAGAGAAGATTAAGATAGGTATTAGCTCGCACTTTTTCTTCAACTTCGGTCGCATTAATCAGAGAATCAGGGAGATAATACATGCCTGAAAAAGAAAAATCGCCGCTGATTTTACCTCTGCCTATCGTTGATTGCCCTTTTGTCAATGGAGGAATCAACAGTAAGGCAAGAAATAGAATTTGCCATAAAAAAAGGAGTTGTCGTTTCATCAAAAACTTTTTTACTTATTTGATATTTTTTTCACCACTTCATAAATTTCATTTTCGTTACCGGGTGCATAAGAGGTGTGTTGCCATACGATTTCACGTTTTTCGTTTAGAACACAGAGATATGGAATGTCTACCACATTCATCGCACGTTTAAAGTCGGAATTGACATCTTGTAGCACTTCATACTCCCAAGCTCTTCCGTTCACAAAAGGCACGACACGCGAAGCGGTTTTGGAGTCGTCAACAGAGATGGCGTACAGTTTGACGCCGGTCTCTTCCACCCAATCCTCATATAGTTCGGCAATTGCCGTTAACTCTTCAATACAGGGACGGCACCACGTTGCCCATAAACTTATGATTATCGGTTTTCCATCATTATCAATATCTTTTGTGTTGAAATTTTTTCCGTCTAACGTTTTAATGTCTACGGACGGAAGCGTACTAAATTTAGCAGTCTGCGAATCTTCTTGTGAAAAAATAGGGTTAACGAAATAACAGAATAAGATAAAGAAAAATATTTTTTTCATAACGAATAAATTTAACTGCAAAGATATTATATTTGATATAAAATGTGCAAAAAGAAGTAGAAAAAAATAATTTTTTAATTCTTAGGGTTAACGATGTTCAATACAAAACGGGCAATTCCTTCTGCGTCAACGCCAAATTTTTTATAAAGCCTTGGAAGGTCGCCGTGCTCGACAAAACAATCGGGAAGTGCTATGGGAGCTAATTGGTTACTGTAATTATGCAGCGACAGGAATTCGGCTACTGCGGAGAAAAGTCCACCTTTAACGGTGCCATCTTCAACCGTTATAAGCTGTTTATGCGTTCTCACAATATTGTGTAGCAGTTCTTCATCAAGCGGTTTTAAAAATTGAACGTCCACGTGAGTAGGGTTAATTCCCTGTGTTTGAAGTTGTTGTATGGCTTCGGAGACGTGATTTCCGAACGGTCCTAACGAGAGAATAGCTACTTCTTCACCTTGATTGACAATATTTCCTTTGCCGATAGGTAGTACAGAGAGTTCTATTTCCCATTTATTGCCGAGTACGCCGTATCCCCTTGGATAACGAATAGCGAAAGGGCTCGTTCGATGTAAATAAGCGGTATAGAGTAGCTTTTGCAACGCAATTTCATCAATTGGAGAGGCAATAATTAAATTGGGAACGGCACGGAGATAAGCTAAGTCGTAGATTCCTTGATGGGTCGCCCCATCTTCCCCCACAATTCCTCCGCGGTCAATACAAAAAATGACCGGAAGATTTTGCAATGCCACATCATGAATCACCTGGTCGTAAGCTCTTTGCAGGAAAGAGGAGTAAATATTGCAAAATGGGATATAGCCTCTTATTGCCAAACCGGCAGAAAAAGTTACGGCGTGCTGTTCGGCAATCCCCACATCAAACACTCTATCCGGAAACTCCTTTTGCATGATAGAGAGTGAACTCCCTGTTATCATCGCAGGCGTGATGCCCACTACTTTCGGGTCTTTTTTGGCTAATTTTAAAATAGTTTCGCCAAAAACATCTTGATATTTTGGCGAGCCTTCCGGATCATGCGGTTTAATAATTTCGCCCGTGTCCGGGTCGAAGCGACCGGGGGCGTGAAAGGTTGTTTGGTCTTTTTCGGCAAATGACAACCCCTTCCCTTTTTTAGTGATAACATGTAAAATGCGTGGTCCCGGAATCTCTTTTAACTGTTGTAACAGCTTAACTAAATGGAGAACATCATGTCCGTCTGCAGGTCCGAAATAACGAAAACCAAGACTTTGAAATAGGTTACTGCCTCGTAAAAGATACCCTTTAATCACGTTACCGATATTACTCAACGAACGAGTAAATTTATTTTTCCTATTTTTACGAAACGTCAAAAAGTTCCACAACTGATTCTTAAAGCGGTTATAGGACGGCGAAGCTGTAATTTTAAGCAAATAACGACTCATCGCCCCAACATTTTTATCAATTGCTATCTTATTATCGTTCAAGACGATAATCATATTTGCATTACTTGCTCCGGCGTGGTTCATCGCTTCAAACGCCATTCCCGCTCCGATGGCGCCGTCGCCTATGACGGCAATATGCTGTTCGGAATGGTTATTGGAGAGGCTATCAGCTATTGCCATGCCTAAAACTGCCGATATGGACGTTGAAGAGTGTCCTGTGCCAAAAGCGTCATATTCACTCTCATCAACTCTTGGAAAGCCACAAATACCTTCGTATTGACGATTAGTATGAAATTGTTCTCTACGTCCTGTCAAAATCTTATGACAATAGGCTTGATGCCCAACGTCCCAAACCAACTTATCAAACGGCGTGTTAAAAACGTAATGTAAAGCCACGGTTAATTCAATCACGCCAAGACTTGCTCCGAGATGTCCGGGATTTTCCGCCGTACTAACAATAATAAAATCGCGCAATTCTTGACACAACTGGGGCAATTGTGACGGAGCCAACCGTTTAAGATCTTGCGACAAATTAATAGTATTAAGAAGTTTATAAGTCTCCTCCATAATAGTTGCAAAAGTACTATTTTTTTGTCAATAGCCGAAACGATAGCTCGTTTTTAAATACGGCTACTCCCCGTAACAAAAAATGTTCATTCTCTCTTCTTAATCTCTATTTTCCAAGCGATTCAAGAAATTAGTGTGATGTTTTAAGGTTCTTAAAGTAAGCATAAGCAGCAAAAAGGCGAGAAGAACCCAGAGCGAGGGACGTACCCATTGCATCGGTTCTTTGAAAAAATAACTGATACCAAGATTTCGTGTATAATCTACGAGAGTAAAACCGAGAACTAAGGCAAAAACACCGGAATATTCACGGCGAAGCACGGTTTTTAAGGAGAAAGGAATAGTACTTTTCTGAAATTGACGAAAACGAGGAATAAAAGCAGGAACGCGTTGCGACCAATCTAAATACTCTTCCCCAAATTGACGTTCTAAATATCGTTCTTCAGCAAACATTATCCGCTCGTAATATAGCCAAAAGACAAGCGAAACAACTAAAAAAAGTGAAACACTGTAAGTAAACATCAATAGTCCTGCCCACATAAAATAGTTGCCCAGATAGAGCGGATGACGAACAATAGAATAAATTCCTTGCGTATTAAGCTGTTTTGCCAACTGCTTGTCCCGATTGCGCCCGGACGTGCCGTGCGGAGTCGTACCAATGGCATAAGCACGTATAATTATACCGATTAACGAAACTATAACGGAAAATACAGTAATAACTTGCAGAAAAATATGAAATTTCGAAGAGAATGAGAAAAAGAGAAGTTTGGGGGCTTTATAAAAAACTACGGGCAAAGCAATAAGGAATATTATAGCAGGTATTTGTCCACGATATTTGAATAAAAAATTCCCCGACTTTTCAAATGAATGTACTAACGCCATAATAATGATTTTTAATTTTTCTACTCTATACTACTCGTAAATTGCTGTATAAATTCTTCTGTTATCTCTTTCAACAATTGTCGCTGCGGATGAAGTAACAGCTTTTTAGATATTTTTCTTCTCTTTTTATTTTTAAAATAGTTACCCGTACTATTTTTAACTTTATCGGAAAGTGCTAAATATAAAAGGGTTCCGGCACCTTCCAACGGTTGTTTTATCAATGGGCGAAAAAATATATCGCACAATTTATCAATAACCGGATTGCCCATTCTAATGATATTGGTACTAACGATGCCCGGGTCGGCACAATTGACCGTAATCCCTTTCTCTTTCCACTCCCTCGCAATGTCAAGCGAGAAATACAAAAAGGCTAATTTTGAATTGCTATAGTGGGTAAAACGGTTAAAATGTTTTATTTTATCAACATCAAAAAAATGGTCATCAATTTTCCCATATCTGTAGGTTAAAGAAATCATATTTACGATACGTGTCCCCTCCCCCATCAACGGAAAAAGCTCTCTTGTCAGCAAGTAATGTCCGAGATAGTTAACGCCTATCGTATTTTCAACTCCTTGTTCGGTAATTTCCAGATAGTGAGACAAAACGCCGGCATTATTTAACAAAAGATCTATTCTATCATATTTTTGCTTTATCGTTTCCACAAAAGCAAGAATAGATTTGAAAGAGGCTAAATCGAGTTGTAAAAGAGTTGGTTTTAAATTTGTTTCCTTCTCAATTTCCTGACAGATAGGCAATGATTTTTCAATATTCCGACAAGCCATAACGGTTTCATAACCTGCTAAAAGCACTTTTTTAGTAATCTCCCGACCCATACCGCCATTAGCACCCGTAATAATTGCTACCGATTTTCTCATTCTTAACATTTAAACCGCAAAAATACGAAAAAATAGAAACGAATATTTTCTTATAAAAAATGTGAACAAAGGAAGATTGTAAAAAATAGTATCACTATTGACTTTTACTTTATAAATGCCGTAAAAATAATTTTAATTTTATTTTTAATTAGGGCGTGCCCCCTCGCTTCGCTCGGGGTCGGCGCCCGGTTGCAAGTCCGCGGGCACAAGCCGTGGGGACGCAAGGCGGCAAAAAGAGCTTACAAGCTCGCTTTTTTGCCGCCGCGTCCCCATCGTCTTCCGCCCTTGCGGGCTTTCCACCTAAGCGCCTCACGCAACCAACCTGCTCGTGCAAAACTTATAAATTGATAGTGAAAAAATAAAAACAGGAAATTCAAACCTAACCCCGAAAGGGTGATAATATAAAGTTGCTCTAACCCAATTGCTTTAATTTCGTTATCAGTAATTTTCATTCCGAAATAAAAAAATATATATATTTGCATATATAAAAATAAGCATAGTCCTATCCGAAAAATAGTGGATAAAACCACTCGAAAATTTAAACGTATGGCAAGTAAATTTGAAGATATTGATATATCTGAAAGACCAAAGACATATTTTCCTCATAGAACTAAAACATCTTTTAAGTATTCCTTCGGCAAGCAAGCAAAACTTGAATTGACCAATATTCAAATAGAAGTTGATTTAACTATTGAATTTCAAGGAACTATAGGAATTTTTGAAGCTAAAAACGGGAAACCTGATAGTTTTTCTGTATATCAATTGTATCATCCATTCTTGTATTATCATAATGCAAAAGATACAATAAAGGGTAAAATTAAAGAAATATATGGTGTTTATGTAGTTAGAGAAAAATTAAAAACAGATGATATTTTGAAATTATGGGCTTATACATTTTCAAAACCATTGGACATTACATCAATAAAATTTATAAAATCAGCTTCATATAAATTAGTGCAAACAAATTAAAACAGATGATTAAAGAGTTTAGGAATAAAGTTTTTAACGAAGATGTAATTGCGGTATTAAAGCGTATCCCGGATAATTCATTAGACATGGTATATGGTGACCCTGATTATAATGTTGGAATTAATTATGCAGGGAAAAATTACACTAAAAAATGGAATGATTATATAGATTGGTACATTGAACTCACAAAAGAAAGTTTGCGAGTTTTAAAACCGACAGGAAGTTTATTTATGATGAATTATCCGAAACAAAATGCTCACTTGAGAGTTAAATTTTTAGATGTCAATGCTTATGATGTACAAGATTATGTCTGGATATACAACACGAATGTAGGACATAGTCCAAGACGTTTTACAACTGCTCATAGAAGCATTTTACATGCGACCAAGAGTAAAAATAATAAATTCTACAAGGACAATGTGGCAGTACCTTATCAGAATCCTACAGACAAAAGAATACAAGGACGCATTGCAGCAGGTCATTTGGGACGCATGCCATATAGTTGGTTTTATTTTGATTTAGTGAAAAATGTAAGCAAAGATAAAACATTTCATTCCTGTCAAATACCGTTAAAATTGGTTGAAATGCTTATTAAGTCATGTACACAAGAAGGTGACGATGTGTTTATTTTATTTGGTGGAAGTGGGAGTGAATTATTTACATGCAAAGACTTAAAGCGAAATTATATAAGTTGTGAATTGCATCCTGATTATTACAAAATGATAATTGATAGACTTGAAAATAATGGCAAAATAAAGGATAAATTTAGACTTGATTTTATTCAACAAAAAATCGGACAAACCTCACCAATAGAATTAGATTTATTTTCAGGACAATAAGAAGCATAATGACATAACAACTGCTAAAATCAAGTGAACGGGATATTAAAATTTTCTTTACCAACATCTTAAAAATTTCCGTATTTTTGCTAAAAAAAAATGGCAAAAGATATTAACAACGTTTGTAAACAACTATTAGATAAAGGAAATCTAAAAAATAGTATTTATAACGAAACTTTCAATTCCTTAAAGCTGATAAAAACCGCCGCTTTAGATTTTACTAATCACTATCAACAGAATTTTGGGGGTGATAATGAAAATGTACGGGTGCATTTTACCGATAGAAATAGCTTTGAATGTCAATTAAAATTTGGTGGTGATATTCTCATTTTTTTAATGCACTCGAACGTGTTTGAGTTTTCACGAAATCATGAAGTGATGAAAACGACTTATATTAAGGAAGATAAAACGCGTTCTTACTGCGGTATGATTTATATCTATAATTTTCTAGCTGATTCTTTCAAGTATCAGAGAGTCAATGATATAGGTTATCTTATCGGTCGTTTATTAATTAATAAAGAGGGAAAATATTATAGTGAAGGGAAACGGGAAATAGCTCAAATATTGAACAATTTTAGCTCTAATACTTTTAATTATGAAGCCGCGAAAGAAATTTTACTTTCAGCTGTTCTCTATACTATCAATTTTGACCTTTTAGTGCCTGACTATAAGAACAATATTCTAATGACGGTTCAAGAAATGATGCAAATTGAGAATCAGAATATGATTTTAAAAACAGGAAAACGGCTCGGTTTCCGTTTTGAACCTGACAATTTGTTGAAGGGTGAAATGAGTGAATAATTTTAAATTCTACCGCTAAAAAAGAGAGTATGACGAAGAAAAAATCACGATTTACAGCGTTGGTTGTTCTTTTTTTACTGGTACTATTTTCTATTTTCTTTGCTTCGTCTGTCGGAGCCGTACCTATTTCAATAACAACAACTTGGAAAATTCTCCTTTCTAAATTGGGCTTTTACGCTAACTCATCATTTAATCAGTACGAAGTTTTGACAATTTTGGAACTTCGTTTACCACGTGTCATTTTAAGTCTGTTAACGGGTGCTTCGTTGGCTATTTGCGGCGCCCTATTTCAATCTATTTTCAGAAATCCTATCTGCGACCCCTATATTCTTGGAATCTCGTCAGGAGCTTCGTTAGGCGCTGCCATCGCCTTTATTCTCGGACTCAACGTCTTCTTTTTCGGCGTTACAATAGCAGCCCTCATTTCAGGATTGTTAACACTCTTTGTCATCATAACTATCGCCCAATTCGGCAATAAACAATCAACCTACTCGCTGTTATTAATAGGAATCGCCATAAATTTCTTCCTCTCCGCCATTATTACGCTTCTTATCGTAATTAATCAAGAATCAATGCAAAAGATAATCTTTTGGACAATGGGAAGTTTTGGCACGACAAGTTGGAGTGATATTCTCTTATTAATCTCAATTATGATTCCCGTAATATTTATTCTTTACTATCACTCTAAAGACCTTAATATCTTACAGTTAGGTAGTGAAACGGCAAAAACATTAGGGGTTAATACTGAAAAAATCACCATTTTAACACTTTCGGCGGCTTCGGTTCTCATTGCTACCGCCGTTTCAATCTGCGGAGTTATCGGTTTCATAGGCTTAATCGTGCCCCATATTGTACGAATTTTAGTGGGAAACAATATTCGTACCGTTTTTATATTTTCGCTTTTTGTAGGCGCTATTTTTATGCTAATCGCCGATACCTTAGCGAGAATAATTGCTATTCCTTCCGAATTACCGGTAGGAAGTATTACTGCTATGGCAGGAGCTCCCTATTTTATCTATCTCCTCATTCGAAGAAAAAAAGAATTTATATGATGATAACAACTGAAAACTTATCTTATAAATACAAAAACGAGAAAAAAGAAATTCTTAAAAATGTCTCCGTGCATTTTGAAAAGGGAGATTTTTGCGCCATAATCGGTCCTAACGGCTCAGGAAAAACAACTTTATTAAAAGTGTTAGCAAGAATACTGCCAACTAACCACAACATTATTATTAACAACAAAAATTTAGATAAACTAAAAACGCGAGATATAGCAAAAAATATAGCTTATGTGCCTCAATATAACGACTCCCTGTTTAATTTTTCGGTTTTTGACACCGTTATGATGGGTAGAAATCCCCACCAAAATCGTTGGGAAACCTTTTCTTCAAAAGATAAGGAAATTGTGATGGAAGCTCTTGAAATGACACATTTAGTCAATATACAAAACAAATTTACCGACCAATTGAGTGGGGGAGAGCGACAACGTGTGTTAATTGCTCGCGCTATCGCACAAAATACACCAATTTTCCTTCTTGACGAACCACTCTCAAATCTCGATATTACACATCAATTTGAAATTATGGATATCTTATCACAATTAAATGAAAATCAAAAGATTACAATTTTAATTGTGGTGCATAATTTATCTATTATCAATCAGTATGCAAAAAAGATTTTAATGCTTAAAAACGGAAAAGTATTTCGTTACGGAGAACTGAAAAATGTTTTTAATCCTGAAAATATTAAAAATTTATTTGACCTTCCGGAAAGATTATCGGTAGATATGAGCGGAAATATTACAAAAAACAGTAATTTTTAATCGTAATCGTCATTTAAAACTTTATAATATTCGTATTCGTCGAATTTATCTTTAATTTTTGTAATTATTTGCTCCGGCGTCCAGCGAATTAAATCGTAATAACTAAACCGACAAAAGACCATAAATTCCATTAAATTATCATCATTCAACCCGGTGAGTTCCCTTACTAATTCCCGATTATATTTTGCTTCTAATTTGTCGATTTCATCTTCATATTGCACCATTTCGTTATATAACTGCTTCATTTTCGCCTTTTTACTATATCTGTTATATAAAAAGGTAATCGGACTTGCTAAAGGTGTGTTCCTCAATATATTCGGTCCTTTCGTTTGATATTCGGCATTCATTAAATCTTCATCCGAGAGTTGAACTCCCCGCAATTTTTCATAAACCTCGGGAAGTTTGATAGCAATAACATCTTTCTTAAATCCCTCATAATTAGGATTTAACGCATAAACACTTACCTCTTTTAATAAAATTGCTTTGTGGTAAAGTAAAAAACTCTCATTTTTAAAATCTATGTTATCTTTGTCCATGATAACTACTAACTGACGATAAATAGATTTAGAAATTACCAAAGTGTCATTTAATTTAACGGAAATGGTAAAATTTCCATTTTTATCTGAAAAAACGTAATTTCCTGAAGTTAAATTGTAGATAATTGCTTCATCAATGGGAGTAAAGTTGATTCCATCATATATTTTTGCACTAAATTCCTTTTGAGCAAAGAGAATTGTCGGGAAAAAAAGAAGAAATAAGACTATTTTTTTTGCTTTTTTCATGGTACAAAAGTAAGGTAAAATTACTAATTATTCTTTCTATTTTTTTAAATTTATAAAGATTATAAGAATAATATAACTGATGTTAATATGTTGAATAATTTTTTCACTTTTATTTGGATTTTAAGTTATGATTTGTTATAAACATCTTACTAACATATCTATTTGTAATAATCGTTTGAAAATTAAACAAGTAATAATTTATACCAAAATGCGAAAAAAATCAAAATGTTGAAAAATATTATCAAGTTGTCATAAAAAATTAGTTAATAAAAGTTGTTGAAAAGACGAAAAATATCGGGAAAACTATTGATAAGTTTAAATACGAAAAGTTATTCACACTAAATTCTCGGTTTTTAAGAGTTATAAACTAAATAATAACAAACGATGTTAATAAGAACAATTTTACTATTTTTGCAATATAAAGGTTAAAGCTGTGAAAATTATAATTGCGTCAGATCATGCGGGTTATGAATTGAAAGAGAGTATAATTCATAATTTCAGAAGTAAATTTACGATTGAAGATTTAGGAACATTCTCTTCCGAAAGTGTAGATTATCCCGATTTTGCGCATAAATTAGCCAAAAAAATAGAAAATGACGAAGCACAATGGGGTATTTTATTATGCGGTTCGGGAAATGGGGTAGCCATGGCTGCGAATAAACATAACAATGTGCGTGCAGCGTTGTCATGGAATGTGGAAATTGCTCGCCTCGCACGTTGCCATAACAATGCTAACGTTCTTGTATTGCCGGCAAGATTCATCTCTTCCGACTTGGCTTTCGAAATTATAAATTGTTTCTTTTCTACTCCTTTTGAAGGAGGAAGACATGCTTTAAGAGTTACAAAAATCAATTACAATCATTAATCATCAATATGAACGACGACAACTTAATCAATTTTTCTCTCCTCCGACAAAGAGCCAATTTTATTAGGAGAATCTACATCGAAGAGATGGAGAGACATCTATTGGCTTTTGAGAAAAAAGCAAACGATAATCAAATTAATGTACGTTGGGTCAATGATGATTTTGAGCTTTCTGAATGTCTCTTATCTATCTGTAACAGAAATTCTTATAGAACTGTTTGTTTCGATTTAGATGAAATTCCGGAATTTTTTAATAATTCAACACAACAGATTAGGAAAATTCCACTTCACGATTTTGTGAATAAGTATGAAAACAGCGATTTATTGGTAACAAAAGCTGATTTTGCCGTTGTAGAAACCGGTGATATTGTTTTTATAAATCGGGAAATTAATAATTCCTTGAATCAAGTTAGTAATATTGCTATCTTATTGGATATTAATAAATTAATTGTTCGTGAACAAGATTTAGAACCTATTTTATATTTACAATCTTATTATAAAAATCATACTTTTCTGCCCAATGATGTTAAAATTATTCAAACTCCTTTTGCTAAAATTTGTGAAGATGAAGTTTTTGGTTCAGAAACTCCCAATTATAGAACCGAACAGGTAAAAATTTATCTTTTGTTATATGATAATGGAGTCTCTTCAATTTTAGAAAGTAGTTCGTTTAGAGAGGCTCTCTATTGCATTGATTGCGGTCGTTGCAAGGAAGTTTGTCCTGTCTTTAAGGTTACCGGGCAATATTCTCCTGTCGATTTGATAACATTAAAAAACAAGAATAGGGGAGAGATTGCTAAAATTATAACTAAAAATACAACATTTTGTGCCAATTGTGACGTAGTTTGTCCGGTAAATATACCATTTACCGAAATCATGATTAAACAGTTGGAACAAACTAAAATTAGAGGAAATTTCAAAAAGGTTTTCGCTAATGCATTTTCTAAACGTAATAGAATGAATAAGTTAAACAATAAAGTGCAGCGTTATTTCTTTCTAAATCGTTATTTCAAAAAAAATAAGGAGTTATACGATTATTATCGTTCTCAGCAAGAGGATTTTTTCAATATTCAGTGGGATGAAAATCACAAAAGAGAATCATAGCGTTATCATTTTTTTCCTTTTTTAATAATTTGATTTTTTATTAGGGCGTGTCCCCTCGCTTCGCTCGGGGTCGGTCTTCGCCTGCAAGTCCGCGGGCGCAAGCCGTGGGGACGCAAAGCGGCAAAAAGAGCTCATAAACTCGCTTTTTTGCCGCCGCGTCCCCAGCGTCTTCCGCCCTTGCGGGCTTTCCAGCTGCGCCCTCACGCAGCCAACTTGCTCATACAGAACACTATATAATGTAAGTTGATAGTGGTGTATGCTAAGAAGATTATTTTATAATTTTGCAATTACTGCGTCTGTCATTTGTTTCGTAGAAGCAGCGCCTTTGTGTATAACATCTTGAGAACCACGAAGTTTCATCATATCATACGTGCGTACTTTTCCTTCTTTTATTACCGTTGCAATTGCGTTTTGAATTTTTTGCGATAGTTCTTTTTCGCCGATATAGTCTAACATCATACAGGCGGAGAGGAACATCGCAATTGGATTAACGATAGGAATTTCGTAATCGGCATATTTAGGTGCTGACCCGTGCGTAGGTTCAAAAACGGCAACACCGCTTTCTCCAAATTGTGCGGAACTTGCAAAACCTAATCCTCCAACCAATCCTGCAAATCCGTCCGATAAAATATCACCGAACATATTAGTGGAAACAACTACGTTATAATCTTCAGGATTTTTTGTCAACCACATCATCTGTGCATCAATATTCGTATCCCAAACCGATATTTCAGGATAATCCTTTTTAGCGATGTCTTGGGCTAATTTGAGAATCATGCCGGAAGTTTCGCGTATCACATTAGGTTTTTCGCAAACAGTGATGCCTTTTAAATTTCTCTCTTTCGCATAGTCAAAGGCGGCTCTTAAGATACGTTCACTATATTTTTTAGTGAGAATACGGGTAGAGATAAATACTTCATTTCTTGGATGACCGCTAAAGTTTTTCTCAAAATTCTTATGTGTCATCATTGCGTCCCAAACGATATCGGGAGCGTTACTCCATTCTACGCCACCGTATAGCCCTTCGGTATTTTGACGAAATACCATAGTATCTACAAGAGGTTCCTCAAAACCGCCGTCAGCTGTACGTCTAATAAAATTAAGAGGATTTCCCTTGAATGCTTTGCACGGGCGCATGCAAATGTCCATTTTAAATCTTTGTCTCATTGTAACGATAGGACTAAAATAAACAAGCCCTTTGTTTCGAAGTTCGGGAGCTAATTCGGCTTCGGCTTTATCTTTCGGTTTAGAAGTTATCGCACCGAATAGACCAATTTTATGCTTTTCTAAGAGTTCAATTGTGCGGGCTGGGAGAGGATTACCCTCTTTGCACCAGAAATCCCAACCGATGTCGCCATTCACATAGTCGGCTTCAAATCCGGCAGCATCCAATAGTCGTATACACTCTTCTAATACGATTTTACCTATGCCATCACCAGGCATTGCTACGATAGTTCTTTTTGACATAATTTTAAAATTTTAAATTTGAAAAATGATTAGTGCAAAAATATGCAATATTTCAATTCTAAACACTGTAATTAACAGAAACTTGATTTTATATTTTTATGAAGAAAAAATAGTTTATATTTATTGCACAATTTAGTTTTTAAAAAGTGTAATTTTGCAAAAAAATATTTTGGCTCTGTAGTTCAATGGATAGAACGAAAGTTTCCTAAACTTTAAATTCGGGTTCGATTCCCGGCGGAGCTACTAATCATTAATTCATTGATTATCAGACTTGATTATTAAAACAGACGTTTTAAGACGTTTTTTTATAAAAGTAAATAAATATTTCAAATTTTTATGTTTCTATACTTAAAATCAGTATTATTTTTAATCATTTGATAATCAATCTTTTATACGATTAATTTTAGTTATTTTTTCCGGAGTTTTGATTATTTAAGAAAACCATCAGCGTAACAATATCAGAAGGAGTTACTCCACTGATTCGCGATGCTTGTCCCAAATTTGTCGGTCTCACTCTTGATAATTTTTCTCGCGACTCAATTGAAAGAGACGGAAATTTATGATAATCTATCTGTGAAGGAATTTTAACGGTATCTAAGTGCATCATTTTTTTTGCTAACTCTTCTTCTCTTTGGATATAGTGCTCATATTTAATTGCAATTTCTACATTTTCGAGCTCTTCATTATTAATATTTTGGTTTTTAGCATATTCATTTAATGAAGAATCAAGTTCTATTAAATTCCAAATTGAAATTTGCGGGCGAAGCAGAATATTTTGTAAAGTCGTTTTTTGGGAGAGAGTGGATGTGCCGGCTTCAACTAAGAATGAGTTGATTTTCTTAGGTTCAATTTTAGCACTTTTTATAAATTGTATCAAATTTTCTTGTCTTTGATACTTTTCATTCATCTTTTCCATTCGTTTATCATCGATTAATCCGTACTTATAGCCGATGGGCGTTAGTCGTTTGTCGGCGTTATCTTGACGAAGTAGGATTCTGTACTCAGCGCGTGAAGTAAACATTCGGTAAGGATCTTCTACACCCTTTGTAACTAAATCATCAATCAAGACGCCGATGTAGGCTTCCGTTCTTTTAAGAACCAGCGGTTCTTGGTTTTTAATGGCGAGGGAGGCGTTTATTCCGGCAATTAGTCCTTGTCCGCCCGCTTCTTCGTAGCCGGTAGTCCCATTTACTTGACCGGCAAGATAGAGATTTGCGAGAATTTTAGATTCTAAAGAAAAATGGAGTTGAGTCGGGTCAAAATAATCATATTCGATAGCATAACCGGGTTTAATTACCACGGCATTTTCCAGTCCCGGTATATATTTCAGAGCTTTCAATTGTATCTCTTCGGGTAGTGACGAAGAGAAGCCGTTTAAATAGTATTCATAAGTATCTTTTCCTTCCGGTTCGAGGAAAAGTTGGTGACGATTTCTGTCGGAGAATCGTTCGATTTTGTCTTCTATTGAGGGGCAATAGCGAGGACCAACGCCTTTTATTCTGCCTTGAAATAGGGGAGAGGCGTCAAAACCGGTTCTCAAAATATCGTGTACAGTTTCGTTCGTATAGCTTATCCAGCAACTAAGTTGATTTTGAAGCGGTGGAGTTTGCGTAAACGAAAACTGCGTTGGTTTATCATCTCCTTTTTGTTCGATGAGTTTAGCAAAATCTATCGTTCGCCCGTCAATTCTCACGGGGGTTCCGGTTTTGAGTTTTCGGGTGGTTATACCACAATTTTTCAGTTGTTCGGAAAGTCCAAACGAAGCCGATTCGCCAAGTCTGCCTCCTGAAAAATTTATTTCGCCAATATGTATTTTGCCATTAAGAAAAGTGCCGTTGGTTAGTATAATTTTCTTTCCGTAAAAAGTTTCACCTTCTAAAGTTTTTACTCCTATGACGGATCGTCCCTCTAATATAAGTTCATTAACCGTTGCTTGTCGCAGGTATAGATTTTCTTGTTCTTCCAATAGCTTTTTCCAAAATAGAGAGAAGGCTTGTTTATCACATTGTGCGCGGGGGCTCCACATAGCTGGACCTTTCGAGCGGTTGAGCATGCGGAACTGAATCATTGTATTGTCGGTAACGATACCCGTCTGACCGCCGAGAGCATCAATTTCACGAATTATTTGTCCCTTCGCAATACCACCCATGGCAGGATTGCACGACATTTGAGCAACCAAATAAAGATTCATTGAAATCAATAATGTTTTAGAGCCCATCTTGGCAGCAGCAACGGCGGCTTCACAACCCGCGTGTCCTGCACCAACAACAATTATATCATATTTTTTATCCATATTCCACGTGAAACAAATCCGTAATTCTCTTATTTTCTTTTAGTTATCTTTTTGAAATTGATAAAAACGTTCGATGGCACGATCCTCGTTCTTCTTCATTTCCAACTTTTCTTCTTCGCTTTCATCGTTTAATCCACATAAATGCAAAATGCCGTGCGCCATAACTCGTAATAACTCTTCTTCCCTTTTAACTTTATACTCTTTAGCATTTTCCGTTACTCTATCTATACTGATAAATATGTCACCGCTTAAAGTATCTCCTTCGCTGTAATCAAAGGTGATAATGTCAGTGTACCAATCATGGTTAAGATATTTTTTGTTTAAATCTAAAAGATAGTCGTCATCAACAAAAATATAGTGTATGTTTCCGATTTCATACCCTTTTGTGTTTATGATTTCAGAAACCCAATCCTTGTATCGTTTCCTTGGGAAAATAGTTATTTGTTTTAAAAAAGTGAAATTTATCATCTTTTGATTTCAATTTTGATTTGCAAAAATACGGAAAAGAGACGGAATATAAGAATTTTAAAGCTCATATCTTCGGTCGCCGATAGCATAAATTGCTGAACCGCTACCGGTTAATGAAACATAATCCGCACCAAGTCTATATAATTCGTCCTTTATCGTAGCTAAAACGGGAAATTTTGAGAAAATAGGCTTCTCAAATTGGTTGATGATTTGATTTTTCCATTCAACAATAGGAAGTTTTATAGCCTCTTTTAGTGAAGTAGTTGGCATTTTAGGCTCGCAATTTGCGTATGCTTCAGCTGTCGATATGTGAATATCGGTCTCAATGATTGAGATTTTTTTGTTTTTCAAATCGAGAGTAATCGGTTCTAAAATTTCACCCCGCCCAGTGCCAAACGAAGGTGATGACTTAATAAAAAAAGGAACATCACTACCCAATTTTGCGGCTAATATTATTAAATCTTGGTCGGAAAGCTGTAGCTCGAAGTATTGATTAAGGAGTTTTAAGGTAGCAGCTGCATTACTTGAACCGCCGCCCAAACCAGCGCCAATTGGAATATTTTTATTCAGTTCTAACACGAAATTGTCAATGAATCGGTAATCTGTTCGGAGAAGATTTACAGCTTTTAAACAGAGATTCGAGCTGTCATCAGGAACGTGGTATTTGCCTCTTGTGCTGAATTTTATGCCATTTTTAAACGGTGATATAGATAAAGTATCTGTAAATAAAAAAATCGGATAGAAAATCGTTTCGATATTGTGATAACCATCTTCTCTTTTATTAAGAATATTTAATCCAATATTAATTTTGGGATATGAATGTATAATCATTTTTTTGTATTTTTGGACGGTAAAAATATTAAAAAAATCATTCCAATGAGATTAGTAAATTCAGCAATAAGAGCATTCTTTAGTTCGCGAGAAGAAAGAATCAAAGTATTGTTGGAGCAACCCCTTGAATCACAGAATAAATGGTTGAGTTATCTTCTCGATAATGGCTCGAAGACTACATACGGCAAACAGTTCGGAATGAAAAACCGATGGAGCTACTCTAAATTTTCTATTCAATTACCGGTGCAAAATTATAATTCATTAATGCCCTACATTAATCGTATTATGCAAGGTGAAAATAATCTGTTGTGGAATAGTAGAATTGATTGGGTGGCGAAATCATCGGGGACGACACAAACCAAAAGTAAATATATTCCCATTACAGAAGAAGCACTAAAAAATAATAACTACCTCGCGGCACGTGATTCTCTTACTTTCTATTGTCATCTTTTTCCGGAAACGGAAATGTTTAATGGAAAAGGAATTACCTTGGGAGGAACCATTCACGAACTAGACGGAAATTGTAAAGTAAAATGCGGAGATGTATCCGCAATTTTAATGAATAATATACCGGTTTTAGGAGATTTTCTGAAAGCACCCAATAGAGAAATTTTACTTGGTAGTAATTGGCATGAGAAATTACAAAAAATAGCCCAAAATACTGTTGATGAAAATATTACATCACTTTCGGGTGTTCCTTCTTGGATGTTGCTTGTTTTAAAAGAAGTTTTGAAAATAAGCGGTAAAGAGACAATTAACGATGTTTGGCCGAATTTAGAAGTCTATTTTCACGGAGGAGTAGCATTTTTACCATATATTAATGAGTATAAAGAGATTATGAATAACGACAGGCTCTTTTATATGAATATGTATAACGCCTCGGAAGGATTTTTCGGCTTTCAAGACCAAAAAAATTCCGATGAATTACTCCTACTAACAGACCATGGAATCTTCTATGAATTTATTTCGATAAACGAGACAGGAGTCGCAACAGATAAAATTATTCCACTGTCCGATGTTGAGCTAAATAAAGTGTATGAATTGGTAATCACCTCATTGACAGGTTTATGGAGATATAAATTGGGAGATACTATCAAGTTTACCTCCCTTAATCCTTACCGTTTTAAAATTACAGGAAGAACAACTCATTTTATCAATGTTTTTGGCGAGGAGTTAGTAGTGGATAATACGGATAAAGCAATTAAAACTGCGTGCGAAGCGACCAACGCTATTTTAAACGAGTATACGGTAGCACCTATTTATGCAAATGTTGAAAATTCCAGCGGCGGACACGAGTGGTTGATTGAGTTTACACAAAAACCGGATAATCTTGAAAATTTTATAGAAACTTTAGATAGAAAATTAAAGGAATTAAATTCAGATTACGAGGCGAAAAGAACAGATGATTTAATTTTAAAACGTCCGCAAATTGTTATTGCTCCGAATGGACTGTTTATAAAGTGGTTAGGTGAGAAAAATAAGCTGGGAGGACAATATAAAGTGCCAAGATTGCAGAATGACCGAAAAATGATAGAAGAACTTATCAATATGATGTGAAATGAAGAGTAAAATTATACTTTCAGGTATGGAATTTTACGCTTTCCATGGCTGCTACAACGAGGAAAAAGAAATCGGTACGCGATTTAAAGTTGATGTCGTTCTAAGCGGAGATTTTGAAAAAGCCGCAAAGAGAGATGATTTATCACAAACGGTTAATTATCAATCGGTTTATAATGATATTAAGCAAATTATGAGCAAAAGTGCTAATATTATTGAAAGCGTGGCTTACCAAATTATTAAAACATTAAAAGACAAGTATCCTTTAGTGGAAAAAGTTGAAGTAACCGTCTATAAATTAAATCCGTCATTAGGCGGGAAAACGGCGTGGGTAGCCGTAGAATTAAAATCTTAACGGATATAATTTTTCTCTCTTTCTTCTTTAACGGAAAAAGTTATATTTTTGCAAATCAAACCAATAAATCATTCTTATGTTACGAAGATTCTGTTTTTATCTTACGATTTTCATACTTATACTTGGCTGTAATACAAAAAAAGAGAATAATTATGCCTCTTTACCTAAAGAATTGGCGGAGTTGAGTCAAAAAATTGACAAATCTCCCAAAGATGCGGAATTATACTATCTGCGTGCCCAATATTATTACGAACATAAAGAGATAGATAAAGCTCAAGTCGATATATTGAAAAGTATTGCCTTAGCTCCTGAAGTTGCCAAATATTATATCTCTTTGTCAGACATCTATTTTGCTCAACGGAAGACCGATGATACGGAAGAGATGCTGCAAAAAGCGATTCGTCTGGAGCCGGAAAATAACGAAGCAAGGTTAAAATTGGCGGAGTTATATTTCCATCTTAAAATGGTGGAAGATTGTAATAGAGAGTTAGATGCAGCTTTACAAAAACAGAATCACAATCCTCAAGTACACCTTATTCGTGCGTTTTTATTGAAACAACAAGGAGATACGACCGGCGCCATTCGTATGCTACAACTGACAATCGACCAAGACCCGAAAGAAGTTAAAGCGTTTTTAGAATTGGGGTATATTTTTCAAAAACGTAACGACCCTCTAGCTATTTCCTACTATCAAAATGCCTTGTTAGTAGACCCAAAAAACAGTGAAATCCGATATAATTTAGCGCTGATGTTTCAAGAATTAGGAGAAATCGAAAAAGCTAAAGAAGAGTACAAACAGCTACTAACGTTCGAGCCGCAACACTTAAAAGCACTTCATAATATTGGTTATATTGACTTGGTTTATGAGCAAAATTTTGAAGAAGCAGTCGCCTTTTTTACAAAAGCAATAGAATTAAATCCGGAGTTCTTTCAAGCAATTTGCAATCGGGGAATAGCCTTTGAAAAATTGGAACAGTACGATAATGCACGACAAGATTATATGTATTCGTTGAAATTGAAAGAAAATTTTGAACCTGCGATTGATGGATTAAACCGATTAGATAAAATTGAGAAAAGGAGAAAATAGATTATGAATCAGCCAACGTTGCCCAATTTTCGTTTTTCAATTCCGATTCAAATAAGAATGAGCGATTTAGACCCGTTCGCACACGTTAATAACGGCTCACAAGCTCATTTCTTCGATGTGGGAAGAAGTGCCTATTTGGAACATATTATGCAAGAGAAAATAGATTGGGGAACCTTGACTATGGTTTTAGTGCATCTTGAGATGGATTTTATGAAACCTATTTTGATACAGGATCGTGTTGTATGTGAAACATCTGTGTATCATGTTGGAAATAAGAGTGTTAAAATGATACAGTCGCTTAGAGATTTGAATACGAACGAAATTAAAACTCTTAGTAAGTCGGTTCTTGCCGGCTACGATAGAGCAACCTTCAGGTCAATAGAAATACCCCAAAAATATAAAGAGGCGTTTTACGCTTTCGAAAATTTAAAATAACAAATGTAAAAATGAATATGGATACTGTTGTTAGTGGTATACGCCCAACCGGATATTTACATCTCGGTAATTACTTTGGAGCTTTAAAAAATTTTATAACGATGCAAGAAGAGAATAACTGTTTTTTCTTTATTGCAGATTATCATTCGTTGACGACCCACCCGAAACCGGAGGATTTAAAAGAAAATATTAAAAATGTACTTGTAGATTACTTAGCGGCAGGTTTAGACCCGGAAAAAGCAGTAATATATGTGCAAAGCGATGTGCCGGAAGTTTGTGAGTTGAATTTACTCCTCTCTATGAATGTTTATGTGGGTGAATTACAGCGAGTTGCATCGTTTAAAGAGAAGGTGCGTAGACAACCCAATAATGTTAATGCCGGCTTGCTTATTTATCCCATTTTGATGAGCGCCGATATTTTGTTACATCATGCCGATAAGGTGCCGGTAGGTAAAGATCAAGAGCAACATTTGGAATTGACGCGTGATTTTGCTCAACGATTTAACAATATCTACGGAGTAGAATTTTTTAAGCTCCCTATTGCTTATAATTTCGGAGCAGAATTGGTGAAAATACCGGGTCTTGACGGAACAACGAAAATGTCAAAGTCGGATAATCCGAACTCTGCAATTTTCTTGTCCGATTCGCCCGAAATAATACGTAAGAAGGTTATGCGTGCCGTCTCCGATTCGGGTCCGACTGCCTCCGGAATGCCTAAATCACAGGCCGTGGAAAATTTGTTTACCTTATTACAAGCCGTCTCTTCAGCTGAAACATTGCAATATTTTAATGAACAATATGACCAATGTACTATTCGGTATGGCGATTTGAAAAAACAATTAGCCGAAGATTTAGTGAACTTTACAGCTCCTATCTACGATAGAATTCTGTCGTTGAAAACAAATGATGATTATTTACGTAAGGTTTTACGTGAGGGGCAAGAGAAAGCCCGTGAAAGTGCTAAAAAAACAGTTAAAAATGTCCGTGAGATAGTGGGAATCGTACCATTATAATTAAAAAATGAAAAAGAAAAATAATCTCTATAGAAACAAAAAGCGGTGGAAATGGTTGCTCTTTTTTACCGCCATTATTGCTTTTATATTGATTATTTATGCCTCGAATACTTTATTACAAGAAATTGCCTACGAAGAGAAAAAAAGAGTTGAAATTTGGGCAGATGCTATTACTGCTAAAGCCGAATTAGTGAATTACACGGAAGATTTCTTTGAAAATATTAGAAAAGAAGAAGGAAAACGAGCAAAACTCTTAGTGCAAGCTCTTAAAAAAGCCAATGAAGCGTCCTTGGACGAAGATATGACGTTTTATACCGATGTTATCTCCTCAAATTCTACAATTCCTACAATTATTACCAATGAAAAAGGAGATATTGACTACTCCGTGAACGTTGACCCTGAAATAGGTAAAATGAAGAATATTTATGAATTGGGAGATAAATTGCAAGCGTATGAAATTCTTAAAATCCCTTACTACAAACAAAGTTATAATGTTATTTACTATAAAGAATCACAAATATATTCCCAATTACGTAAAGTCTTAAATGACTTAATCGAGTCCTTTTTTCAAGAAGTTGTGATTAACAATACCTCTTTACCCGTTATTGTTACGGACAGTACACAGGAAAAAATTATTACATACGGAAATATTGATACCTCTAAGGTGGTAGATTGGAAAATTTTGTTGAAAACAATGAAAAATGTGAATCTGCCGATAGAAATTGAGTTGCCGGAACAAGGAACTTGTTACGTTTTTTATAAAGAATCAACCGTTTTAACGCGATTACGATATTTTCCGTTTATTCAATTTATAATTATTCTTATTTTTCTTGTAGTTGCCTATCTACTATTTAGTTACGCAAGAAAATCCGAACAAAATCAAGTTTGGGTGGGAATGTCAAAAGAGACGGCGCATCAGCTGGGAACTCCTATTTCGGCGCTGTTGGCATGGAACGAATTGTTAAAAGAAAACAATGTCGATGAGACGATTATAACAGAAATAGATAAAGATTTGCACCGCTTAGAGACGATTGCTCAACGTTTTTCTAAAATCGGCTCTATCCCTGAATTTCAACCCGAAAATATTGTAACCGTATTGCAAGATTTTGTTCTTTATCTTCAAGCACGCCTCTCCAAACAAATTGATATTAAGTTTATTATCCCGGAAAATCCGGAAATTATTGTACCTATTAACCGTTATCTTTTTGAGTGGGTCATAGAAAATATTTGCAAAAATTCTGTCGATGCGATAGATGGCAAGGGCGTTATTCTTCTAAACATAATTGAGGAAGAAAAGTGGGTACATATCGATATTAGCGATACCGGCAAAGGAATATCCGGGCAGCGACAAAAATCCATTTTTAACCCCGGTTATACTTCCAAAAAAAGAGGGTGGGGGCTCGGGTTAACCTTAGCAAAACGAATTATTGTTGAGTATCATAAAGGGAAACTCTTTGTTCTTAAGTCGCTGGTCGGCAAAGGCACAACCATGCGAATTTCACTTAAAAAGAGAGCAAATTAGAAGCACCCTATTACCATTGTGGCACAGCAAATTACGTTCCACTTTAAATCGTTTCATAAGATGCTTTATACGAGCAACTTGGCTGCGTGAGGCGCTTAGGTGGAAAGCCCGCAAGGGCGGAAGCCGCTGGGGACGCGGCGGCAAAAAAGCGAG
>Ga0255347_1001104_pt1 | contig 45686 bp, 45 predicted proteins | sample wastewater_treat_2_FD_192479 | JGI IMG/M metagenome (GOLD analysis project Ga0255347, IMG submission 192479) | Wastewater microbial communities from Lulu Island WWTP, Vancouver, Canada - plant24 | ecosystem: Engineered > WWTP > Wastewater > Unclassified | place: Canada: Vancouver, British...
CTCCGAGCCCGGATTGAAAAGCGTTGCGTTCGGAAACAAGGTATTTGTAACGGTCGGTCTTTCTGGTTTGATCTTCACGTCACCGGACGGCCGCACCTGGACGTCACAGCTCTCGGGAACCACGAACACGCTTTCTGGCATTACGTTCAGCAAGGGGACTTTCGTGGCCGTAGGCGATTCAATCATTCTCACCTCGAAGGACGGTACCCGTTGGGTGAAGCGCAAATCAAGCGATTCACTCGACCTGAGCGATGTTGTTCATGGCAAGAACTCCTTCGTCGCCGTCGGCAGTCTGGGTGAAATTCTGCAATCTGGGAAGTTTTAGGGTTCGTCCTTTTATGAAGCCATCATTCAGGGAGAAGATGATAATGCATTTGACACTCTCACCACTTCGTCAAGTCGTCGTTTTCATGATCCTTTTACTGTCCATTCCAGATCACAAAGGAGGTGACTAAATGTTAAGAGAAATAGTTAAGCTAGCTGCTGTTGTTGGTTTGAGTGTTGCCAGCTTGAGTTGTGCGACCATTAAAGATGAAAAGCCTGCAGTCGAGAGTGCGATAACCTATAACGCTGATTGCATCCCTAATACTATAATAAAGCCATACAACTGTTCAGATGCAGCAGTACTCGTTAAGGCAGATCGTGAAACTGTCAGGAGAACTCTGATAGACGTAATCAAATCACTTAAAGGCTATAGTGAGGTACATGCTTTTGGACACACGGACTATGTGAGTATTAACTTCCTTGAGAACGATGACCAATGCATAAAGGCTCTTATTAAATATGATAATTACGTATCAGTAACTGGGCAAAGTAACACTATGTCTGTATCTCAGAATGACTTGCATAGTATTATTCTAATTAGAATACGTAAAATAGATGATGAAAGATCGTTTGTAACAATTACATTAAACGATCCGATACCTTTGTCATGTCATATTGCTCATAAAACAATGCTTGCATTAATGAGATAGACTCAGCATTTATTGCAATTAACAATACAGGTCTAAATCTCGTTGTAGTATAAAAAACCATCACCATTTAAAGCAAACCGGATGAGTGCTTGTAGCACCATTAGCTCCAATGCCTGTTGTGGCTGCCGGAGTAAAGGGAGATATTCATGAAAATCAGTCAATCATTGATTGCCCTGATGGTATGTTTATTATTCTGGTATGGCAACTGCCATGCTATCCAGGCAAAATCCGAAGCATCTCCGCTGGACGATATTTTCCGAAATGTCAAAGCAACCGAGTGGAAGGTGGAGCAAAGACCTCATTTCTCCGAAAACCCTCTACGCATCGAAGCGAGATTTCAATCCGGGAATAAGGTCATTGATATTAATATCTACATTGTCTTTAAGGAACTAATCGACAACACGCCGGAATTTTTCCGCAGGACACCCTTTGCCACTTCCAGAGTCTTTAGATTGAGAAAGGGCACCGGGGCCCAAGAGATCACGATACAAGGATGTCAGGCTATTGAACAGTATCAGGAGGGGACGTATCAGGTGGATGTAGCCCCGGATACCGGAGTTTACGTCATGCTTTCAGGGAAAAACATGGGAGGTACTGAGCCCGTGGTTGCTTTTGCTGAATGCCTTGCTCTTAAGGACATAAAGGATATTGTCATGTCCTTGTTCAGGAAATGTTTCAATTCACTGTCTATTGGAGAGCATAATGTTCCTCTCTCGCCCAAGATTTCATGGGTGAAACTGCCTGGATGTGGCTATCGGCTGATGATAAAAGAGAAGAACACAGGAACAGTGGTGTTTCAAGAAAGCCTGGCAGCGGCTGCGACCGCCCTGCAGGTCCCCAAAGGTTTGCTGGCCGCGGATTCGTCTTACGATCTTGAATTCTCTGCCTGTGACCAGACAGTAATCAGATCCTTTCAGACAGGATTTTTCGAGCAGCAAAAGGATACGTCGGGCAGGCGAACTCGCGTTCCGAAGAAATGACAACAACTACCAATGTTAGCTGCCGTGCAATTCGTTGGGAATTGAAGGAACCATCGAGGGCGCCCCAAGAGAGCATAACCCTAGCGGTTACTTTGGCTTCGCAAGAATCTATTATAACGGCAGACCATGAGCAGCGCCACAAAGGGAATGGGATGAGCTACAGGTACCTACTGATGAGAACGGACAGGCATCCTTCCTCTGGATGTGCAAAGATGATTCTTTCGCGGGTTTTGTGTCTTGCCTCGAGACCCTTGCCCTTTGAGGCAAGAAGGACTTGGGCAATTTCCCTGCTCTTTTCGTTGATGGCTGCCATACCGCTGCACCCGGCAACTGCTGCCTGGGTTCAGACCAATGGTCCTGAAGGGGGCATTATCACGACGATCGAAATCGCTCCTCATAATCCTGATATTCTCTACGCCGCAGGGCACGGTGGCAGCGTTTTCAAAAGCGTGGATTGTGGCGACAGCTGGAAGATGCTCACACCGTTTGTGCATCCCTCTTAGGTGATTAGCGACATCCTTATCCCACCTGAGGACAACGGGACCATATACGCACTCTCCGGCAAGCTTTTCAAAACAGTCGATGGCGGCCAGACATGGCGGTCTTTCCTCGAAGGCCTGTCGCCCACCAGCGTTACCATGAATTCAAGCAACACCAAACACCTCGCTGTCGGTGCCTGGGGCGGCCTGGTCCTTTTGACAGGAGTTTAAGGAGATTGGGGTCAAAACGGCAGAAACATGGAGGTAAATCCATCTGTTACGAGGCTAAAGGTTGTAAGACCCCACCGGCGATCTCAAAGCCAAATGCGCGTAGGATCTGGGCTTGAGTATCGCTGGGTTCCTCAACCATTCGGGCCGGCTTGCGCGCGGAGGCGGACCAGCACAAGCACGAGTGCAGCCTGTGGAGCTTTTGCATTGCTGTCGTTGCGGTCAACAGGATACCAGCTCGCCGGAGGTGAAGTTCAATGAGGCGCAGGTAGGCGAGGGCTATCACACAGGTCAAGATATGGCAACGGATCTTGCCATCTGTCCAATGACGGATCGGCATCACACTCACCAGATCGTCATCCTTTGACTGACGGAAGGCGCTCTCAACCATGTAGCGATCCAAACTGGCCTGAACGATTTGATCGGTGGACCAGTCGAGATGATCGGTTACGATGATGTTTTTTCCGAAGCGCTCGATGTGTTTGCCGATCCGGTAGTAGTTCTTGCGAAACAGGAGACGCCACTTCTTCTTTTCTTTTTCAACAGAGAGCTCATAGAGATCCTTCGGAAGATAGAGCCGTTCACAGGCTTTGTGATAATGGCTTTCTATGAGCTTTTGACTGATCCAGTGGGGCTTTTGGCTTTTGACCTTCTCTCGCAGATCGATCAGAACCTGCTGCAGGCTGAGCAGTTTCTTGTCGAATGAGTACCTCTGTTTGGCCGCCGTTCTGGGGTTATGGGTCACAATGACCGTGCGCTCTCTACCCCAGTAGGTCCCGGTGGTGCGCCAGGCTACAAGCTGATCATCTTCCCGGCCTTTTTTCACCAGTTCGCGGTTCTTGACGGTATCCACCGCCTTGAAGAGCGCGAGTTTCGTCCGGATAAGATCCTCGGCAAAGGATGGGGAATAGGTGGTGATGAAGTGGACTCCGGATGCGGCATCAATGCCGGCAACATTCTCCAGGGAGTTCATCCCCTTGTCGAAAACCAGGGTGAGCTCGCCTCTGCCTTGGCTACTGCTCTCCATGGCGGCCAAGACCTCCCCCAGGAACCTCTTGAAGACCTTTGAGTCGTGGCGGTTTCCTTCGAATTCTCTATAGAAAATCGGGAGCTGGCTGCCTCGGGAGACCAGCAACGCCACCCCGACTTGGCGCAGCCAGTCTTTACCCTCCTTATTGTTGCCGCGCTGTGCCAGCTCGGATTCCGTATCACTCGCCATGTAGGTATAGTAATTGGTGGTATCAAAAAGAAAGCAATCGGCATCAGGCTTTTCGATTTCGGTGATTCGCCGGAAAAAGCTCCCGGCGATGGTTTCGATGTCCTGTTGCTCGACCCGGTCCCACTTCTCCCAATAGTGCTGAGAGTCAAGAGCGAGAAAATCGACGGGGCGGATGTGTTGGATGGCCGTGTGGCTGTACCAATCGGGCAGGGCTCTTTTGGAGCATGCGTCAATCATGCGGTTGAAGACCGCATAGAGGAAGTATTCGCCAATGGTGGGTCCCTTGCCGCTATCCTTCTTGCCGACGACCGAGTCGATGATCGAAACCAGGCCGACGCCTTGGTCGATTCGATGGGCAAGCCACAAGGCGCCGAATTCCTGGGTGATGATTCGGTTACAGCTGGCTTTCCTTTCCCCCTTAGCCAACTCCGCCATCCGCTCCAGACTGCCCAGGTAAATCTGGCTCACCACCGTGGGCTTTCCACCGACCCTGGCGATTTCCCTGATGTAATAGTAGGGTCTTCCTTTTTTCATTTTCTTGTGTAGGTGCGCCATCGAGAGAAGGATAGTAGCAGGGTCCTACTATGTCAAGCGCAAAACTCATAAATCATCACTTTTACTTATATTGTATTTAAGAAACAGGGATCAGTGGTAGGGTCTTACGCGTTCATCACACACAACATTTGGACTTCATTGAGAAAAGCTTGCTCAGGGGCGGTTTTCGTCTTAAACTCCTGTTTGAAAAAGTACTCTCACAGCCTCAAATCCGGCTATTTTGTATCGGCTATGGATTCGGTGATGATCATATCAATGACGTGATTGCCGATTCCACTTTTCGTTATGGGCTTAAGATTTACATCCTCAGCCCTTTACCGCTATCGACCTTTAATAGCACGTTGTCCCAGCGGCATCGGGGACTTGACATATGGAATGGATTGGGAGGCTATTTTCCATACAATTTTCAGGAACTCTTTCCGGCAGACCAATCGATATCCAGAGGTTGGGAGTCCATTCAATCTCAGTTCTTCCAGCGTAGGATCATTTAACCTTGTTGAATTCGAAGGGTATGAAAACCATGATTTGTTGCGAGAATACACAGCTGCAACATCGCGAAGGAAGGTAAAGCAAAGGGATGGTTGAACTTTTGGTGCGCCTGATAATCAACGCAGCCCTCCTCATGTTTGTCTCCAGGCTGGTTCCCGGCTTGTATGTGGAGGGCTGGGGCTCAGCGTTCATCGGCGCCATAGTCTTGGGCCTGGTCAACTTTTTCGTAAAACCTGTCATGGTGATTCTGACCTTCCCATTTACTATACTGACGTTTGGGCTCTTTTTGTTGGTCGTCAACGCTCTCATGCTGTGGTTGGTATCCGGGCTCGTTCCAGGAATCCACCTGCGGGGATTCGGCTCGGCCTTCTTCGGGAGCCTGCTCTTTTCTTTATTGAATATGGCAATCTCAGCCATTGTAAGACGTTGAGGGTAACCGATCTTATTGGGAAACCAAGGACTTACTGAACCGGGTGTCAAACCGGCGCAGCAGAGAGTGTCAATGCCACCAAAAGGATTCCGCTGCAAGCAATGTGGCCACTGTTGTTTGAATCTCTCGAACGCATACCAGACAAGTGCCACCGACGAGGACATCCAGCTCTGGACTACCCAGGGAAGGGAGGACATACTGAAATGGGTCAGTTTTATCCCGATTGGCCAAGACGAATCAGGCAAAACGCATTACGTGTACGATATTTGGATCAACCCGAGAACTGGCGATGACGTCGACCGCTGCCCGTGGTTGAGGAAACTCCCGAAGAAGGACAAATATATCTGCAGGATTCAGGATCTGAAGCCATCAGTATGTCGAAATTTTCCCAAATCGAGGGAGCACGCCGAAGAAAGTGGTTGTCGGGGGTTCGTGGACGAGTAGGTCACAGGCGCTACCTTCGTCATTTTCGTCATCAAGGGCTCCAGACCTCATCTGACAAGGCCAGCCCGACTCGATAAAGAACTGCTCATGGCAAGACAGACTGGAAAATCCATGGCCCCACGTATTTTGCACATCGACATGGATGCCTTCTATGCTTCGGTTGAGCAGGTGGACCACCCTGAGCTGATCGGCAAACCTGTGATCATCGGCGGTTCTCATCGTGGGGTAGTGGCAGCCGCTTCCTATGAGGCTCGCAAGTTTGGAGTGCGTTCTGCCATGCCCATCTTCCAAGCCAGAAGACTCTGCCCCAAGGGGATTTTCTTGCCGGTACGAAGGAAACGCTACCAGGAAGTCTCTCACCAGGTAATGCAGATCCTTGATACCGTTTCTCCTTTGGTCGAACAGGTTTCCATCGATGAGGCTTTCATCGACATCACGGGGACCGAATCCCTTCATGGACCAGAGATTGTCCTGATAAAAAAGATCAAGGACACAATCAGACAGCGCACCTCTCTGACCTGCTCCATCGGCATTGCACCCAATCGCTTTCTGGCGAAAATCGCCTCTGAGATGAACAAGCCTGATGGGTTCACCATTATCAAAGAAGAGGATGTGGCGGCATTGCTGGAAAAACTTCCCATCAACAAGATCCCCGGCATTGGTCCGAAGACAGCCCAGGTCATGAAGGAACTGGGGGTTCAAACGGCGGTGGATATCTTGAGGTTTTCTCAGGAATTTTGGGTGAAGCGGTTGGGAAAGGGCGGCGTAGATCTGTATGAAAAAGCTCAAGGAATTGGCCCGACTGCTGTGATACACAATAGAGCACCGAAGTCCTGCAGCGCAGAAGATACCTTCGCTTCGGACACAAGTGATCTGGAAGAATTGAAAAAATGGCTCTTGTCCCAGTCGGAAGAGGTTGGACGCGACTTGCGAAAACACAGCCTCAAAGGAAAGACCATTACCCTCAAGGTCAAGTTTTCCAATTTCAGGACGGTGACCCGGAGCACCACTTTGCCGGAAGCAACCCATAGCACCCGGATCATCTATGATACCGCCGTAAAACTTTTGAAAAAAATGAAGCTCAAGGAAAAGGTTCGCCTCATCGGTGTTGGGATCTCCAACTTTGCAGTTGGCATGGAGCAACAAGGGCTATTTCCCGACCAATTCCTGCATAAGCAGGAAGGCCTTGATCGTGCCCTGGATCAGATTTACGATAAATTCGGCTCCAAAGCAATCCTTCGAGGGCGTGTTGGGGAGATTGAGTGACCTGCAACAGTTCAGACGGACAGCAAGGCCTCTAGAGATCAGCCCGAGCTAGAGTCCCACCGCAGCTCTTGCCTCTCTGTTGCTCATTCTGCGTATTTTGCCGAAAAGGATGGCACAATCATCCAAGCTCAGGTTGTCCACAATCCGGTTGACCCTTACCTCATCCTCACAATGAGGGGTAGGAGATGAGCCTGGGAGGAGTTCATCTTTTTCAATCATCTTGATGTAGATCAGGCTTCGTGCGGCGAGGAGGTCGGACAAACTCTCAGGGGGATTGTGGCCGAGGGCGTAATGGAGGGTGAGGATATCGCCTGGTCTCAGGTTCCGACGTTTTCCTCCCAGACCCCTGACGGCCCCCTGCATGGGGTATACGACCTTGACCATCCGATGAGAGCCAAGTTCCCGCCGGAGATAGAGGTAGAGGGGATAGTGAATATACCCAGCCTCTACGAAGATCGAATCGGAGGATCCAGCCATGGAGGCTATCGCTCGGGCACGTAGGTCCTCGCGTAAGCTGAGGCGCTTGGCGTCGGCCTTAGCGAAGGTTTTCACCGCTGTCACAACGTCGACGAAAGCTGCACCCATACTGGTCGAATAGAAGTTGCTCAGGGCGCCGCTCGCCATGCTTTCGGCTTCGTAGACCTCAGTAAGACCAGGTATTGCCTTCACCTCGTCCTTGGTTCCACCCGCTGTCAAGAGTTCATGAATCTGGATCAACTTCTCAAGGTAAGGTTCAATCTGAAGGATTTGCTTTCCGTGATGGTGCATCTCCCGGATCACCTCACACATTTGACGGTCAAACTGAGGGAACTGGGAGTCAGTCTCCATCAAGTAATCTTCAATCGTTATCAGGCCATCGAGCATGTCAGGGAAAAGCGCGGATGGAGGCTCTTCAAGGATGATGGTGCGGTGGCGCTCCATCTGCCACCTCATGAAAGGGAGGACTTCGGTGTGATGAGACGAAAAGCCAATGGTGATTCTTTTGAGGCTCACGATATCCTCCACTCCCAATTTTGTTAAAAACTATCTCTTCCTTCCGCTTCCTTTATCCCTCCGCGAGTCTTCGTGGTTGCCGCCCTTGATTTCATAATTGTAGACCCGTTCCTGCTCAAGCTGCCAACCCGATTTGCCGGGATCCGGATCAGAATGATACTGATAGTGATGCCTGGTCTCGGAGGTTGTGGGTTTAGCCGTCGCTTTGTTCCCTTTGCTGTCTGTGATTTCGTAATGGTAGACTCTGTCGGTTTCAGCGGTCCAGCCCGACTTCTTGGGGTCCGGGTCGGAATGGAACTGGTAATGGGTGCGGGTTTCCGACGTCGTCGGCCGCACGGTCGTTTTATCGTCACCGGCAAGGGCAGGTGATGCCCAAATGAGCAAGCCTAAAACCGGCCAAATCATCTTCTTCATGTTCATTCCTCCCCGTGCTGCAGGCCTCCACAACTCCTGAGGCCATCAGTATAGTTCCAGTGGCGAATCTCGCCGCTGTCATAATCGATTATTTCACCGGCCATGCCATGTACACCCGACTCGCGGATCATCCACGTTTTGCCGCTATCGAGTTCCATGACGCTCATCTGCGTGCCTCCCATGGGGAAAGTCGCGTAGAACCTCACAGTCCCATCGGGCTGCGTGACCGCAAGCGTCCCAAGTACGGCGAATAGCACAAACAGGCTCTCCATTCTGCGTGGCGATTTCTTAATTGGCTTATGGTCTTCCATTGCTGGTTCCTCATGGCTGATCGCTTCCGTTCGCATTTTCTCTTCATCTTCGGCGAAAAGGAGATCATCGATCATGACGGCAAACAGTTTCAAGAACCCCAGTCCAAACATGTTCGCTCCTTTCAGACGAATGTGAATGAAGGCTTCCCACTCTTCCTTCCACGACCCTTCCCGATCCCTCGGATCGGTCTGTCCTGAGATCCTAGTCGAGGTCCAGGCCCAATGGCGCTTCGCTACTCAAGAGCCTGGACCTTAGATTCGAACTCAAGCTTCAAGTCATCGCCAAGATCGCCGGATTTTGCCAAGAGACTAGCGGTTGCTGCTTCTCCGGCGACGTTCACTGGCAGAGGCTCGCCGAGTGTCAGGCCTTCCGGATTCTTTCGATACCCCGTTTCCAGGAAAGCACGAGAAGTGCACGAGAGCATCGTTCCACATCAGTCCTGAGCCTATCAGATCGGGCATCTCGATCCGGAGGTCTTCTCCCGCGCCGGGTGATGAACGCCTTGACAGGTGAGCTTTTTGGACTTTCTCCCACCAGGCTGCCGCCGGGTCGCGGGGAACACTTGAGAGATCTTCATCCGCCAGAACCTCGAAGGCAAAACTTCGAACGATCTTTCGCAAGCAACGACCGAAGAGTTCCGGCGAGGCCAGGAGTTCCAGACCCAGGATGCCGCGCTTGGCTAGGAAAATGGCACCAAGCTGCCGATCTTGAGCGTGGATTACCTCCACAAACGCATCGATCCGGTGCGCGACTTTCGCTCGACCGGCACTGAAATCAGAAGTTGCCGACGGGGCATGCATTTCCGCCAAGGAGTCGCTCACTTCATCCCACACTGCTCCCTGGTCGCTGCGGAAACTCCCTTCCCGACGTAGACTTGAGGTCACGCTGGCCTTCTGCACGGCGCGGGACTTTGCTCGAAACAGTGCCTCACCCGCCGCGAAGTCCTCCCTTTGCCGGTTCCAACGCCCCGCCTCCATGCACGAAACGGGAATGTCCATCATCTTGCCGGGGAGGATGATAATGGTGGCGTTTACGATCCGGTTCTGCTTGCCGCCGACCAATTCTTCGCCATCGAGAATCAATACAGGGTTCGCTCCGCCGTTCTCGGCACGAAGAAAAGGAACGCTGCCCCCTTCGCTCACCTCGGTAACCTTAAACGAGCCGCCCTCGAGGGCTTGTTCCAGCAGGTCCAACGCGGGCAGGTTCAGTGGGGTGTCGCAGAGGAGCGGGATGATCCCGAGCCCGTGGACAGCAAAAGGATCACTTAAAATCAAGTTCTTCGAAAAGAGTTCATGTAGGCGCATGGCATCCTCCTTGTGGGTGATGGTGAGACATGTTTGCATTTCACATCTATCACCCGGGTGCGACAATTCCTGTCGCTCCCAGGGAAAAATCGTAAGCCTTCAGGGGGTGTGGGATTTTTTTTCGTCAGGCACGGCATTATTAACGGGACAACTCCAGGATTTTCGTGTAAGGGAGACTGAAAGATTGTATACAAGGCGAAAAGCAACCGGAATTGGAGTGTGCCAGGATGGCGGTGCAGGATCTTCCCAACGGTTTTCCAATCAGCGAAGAGGACTGGAAACAGACGCCTCCCGCTGTACGGGCGTTGGTCCTGCAGCAACATGAGCTCATTGCCCAACTGACCAAACGGGTGGAAGAACTGGAAACCAGACTCGGGCAGAATTCGCAGAATTCGAACCGTCCTCCCTCCACGGACCCTCCGTACCAACGAGAGAACAGGAAATCGAGCGGAACGGGCAAACCCGGAGCCAAGAACAGCAATTCCCGCTGGGGCGAGTAAGGTCAATTCACCCAGTAGCATGAGGGTGAAAAAGTAACAGTCGTTGCCAAGGGAGCGGCCTGAACGTCAGATTGAGACGCTCCGGCGCCCGGAATTTGCTCAAAAACCCCTGCTTGTTGCCCACCACGGGAGGCAACAGATCGCCATTGCTGCCGGTTGGCGGCCGTAAAGGGGGGGATTGATCGGCGATGTTGTGCACCCTTGATGTGCCATCAGGATGTATCCTGTGTGATGACAGGCTCTTGAAGCACGAAGCCGTGAAGGATGGCACGATAGAGCATCTCCATGGATGTCAGCTTGAAGCAGTGAAACAGGGAGCGCATCTGCTCCCAGAGGGCTTTCTTCGAGCCAACCTTTTTGAGAACGGTCTGAAACAATGCACAACAGAGCTGCTGCGCTTGGTCGACCAGGAACGCCAACATCGTCATTTTCACAAAGATCATGCTCACTTGCCAGTCAAAAGTTCTAAAGGTTTACGTACGTAGTTCTGTTTCGATCTTTTAAACATTATCTACGATTACAGCGCATTATGCCATAATCCCATCTTGACATTTTCGATAATGTCTACGTCCATATTGTTGACGTAACGCAGATTCCGTTGTATTCTTCAGGCGTGTATGCCCATCCACCACAACGCCAGGAGGGTCAACCATGAAATCACAAGAGCTTTTTTTGCTGTACGAAAAACAAGTGGCCGAGTTCAAGCTGAACCTCATCCGGAAGCTTTCGGGCGATGGCTCTCCTTCCGGAACAACTCGATCAAAACGTACGTCTAATCTTTCAATGATCGAGGCCGTACTAAAAGCCGCCGGCAAACCGTTGCACGTAACCGATCTCATTGCGGCGGTCGAGAAAGAGTTCGGTGTCATCCTCGACAGGGATTCACTATCCTCGGCGCTCGGCAAGCAGGTCCACAAGGAGAGACGCTTTGTACGCATGGCCCCCAACACCTTTGGTTTGAGACAGACATAAAGCGGCATGCAAAGTGTGCCGTCAGCTTCATCCTGTCCACTCCTTGCTGGTGAGGCCACACCATGATAGGACAACTCGGAATTGTAATGATGAGCTTTAGAGACGCTTTCCCGCGAGGCGCAACGTTTCAGTGGTTTGTCGTGGCGCTCTTTGGATTTATCGTCCGTGTTGACCATCACGGGGTTTCGTCGAGTATTCGCCGGTTGCGGGTGCGCGACGATCTTTACGAGACCTTCCTGGCTTTTTTCCGTTCCGACGCATTGAAGCTCGGTAAGGTCCTGCGGCATTGGCAGCTCCTGGTGGCCAGGCGTTGCGCGATGCACACCCGGGCTGGGGCGTTCGTGCTGATCGGAGACGGGATCAAAGCAGCTAAGGAGGCCAAATTCATGCCCGGCGTCAAAAAGCTGCACCAGGAATCCGAGAACTCCGGGAAAGCTCCGTGGATATTCGGGCATCACTTCGGTGTGGTTGGCATGCTGGCCGGGATTACAGGAAAGCGCTTCTGCATCCCCCTGGCTGGTGAGCTCCACGAAGGGGCCTTGGCCCTGCGGTCTCTTCAGGGCAAGAGGCCCCCCACGGTCAATGGTGTTGAGAAAACCACCGTGGTGACGCTGATGGGCGAACTCGTTGCAACCGTGACACGCACCCTTGCCGAGCCCTGTGTCGCGGTGCTGGACGCTTTCTTCGCCGCCGCCCCCATGTTTGCAATGGCCAAGGCATCGATTCGGGAGAATGGCGAGCGGATGCTCCACATCATTACCCGAGCCAAGGACAATGTGGTGGCGTACGAACTGCAACCATGCGCTTACCGTGGCCGTGGCCGGCCACCAAAATATGGACGGAAACTCGAACTGAGGAAACTTTTCTCCTCCAGGGCAAATGAATTTGCGAACGTGACGGTAAACGTCTATGACGAAACGAAGACCCTTGCGGTGCTCTGTCTGGATCTCTTGTGGAAACCCCTTGGGGATACTCTGCGTTTCGTGCTCGTCAAGGACGGCGAACGGACGTTCATTCTCATCTGTTCGGATCTCACCATGGCCCCTCCGGAGATTGTCAGCCTCTACGCCAAGCGGTTCAAGATCGAGGTCACTTTCAGAATGATCAAGCACGTCATCGGCGGGTTCTGCTATCACTTTTGGACAAAAGCATGGCAAATCCCAAAGGGGCAGTCTCTCACCCTTGAGCAACTGGAGGATATGCCGAAAGCAGCCCAACGCCTGCTCGCCGATGCCATGAACGCGGTCGAGGCCTTTGTCAATCTTGCCATGATAGCCACAGGCCTGCTCCAACTCCTCGCCATCGAACATGCCGAACATATCCAGCGGCGCCACTGTTGGTGGATGCGGACTTATTCCTCCGAGGTGCCATCTGAAGAAATGGTGAAGACGGTGATTCAATATGAATTCTACCATTATTTTCGCAGATTCAAGCATACTGCGATTTATCGAATAATTCAGCACAAGCGCCTCACACCAACGCCGGTGCAGCTCAAAGAGGCCGCTTGAGTTTGGCAGAACTTTTGACTGTCAAGTTGGTCAAGAGTATCCCTTAAATTCCTTGGTTTTCCCTGCGTGCTGAAATGTTGAATATATGGCTTCTAGATTGACTTTGCTGATGTCCCAGAAATTCTCTGAATTGCCTTATTTTTGGGTTGTGGCCCCAGAGGTTGCCGGTTCGAGTCCGGTCACTCACCCCAGCGGCATTACCGCCTTCTATGACGATTGACGGCTTCGAGGTCCCGTCGGCATCCCCACCGTCCATTTACCGGCTTTACCATAGCCGATTTTGGCATCCCTGCAAGTGCAATTTTCAAGAGACTCAGCAGTTTCGGCCGATCCAGCGGTCGGATCCTGCCGTCCTGGCGGGAGGAATCATGTCCTCGAGAAGGTGACGCACCGGGCCGTGATGCGGTCTCATGGCAGCGGAACCCTTGGAAAGCCCTTGAACTGAGCGGCTTCGTTCTGCTAAGGTACGATTTACCTCAGGGTTTGCACGTCATTGCGTTGGGTCGTCTCAGGCATTGGAGCAGGAAAGTCACCACATGAAACAGATAATTTTGGGAACTGCCGGCCACATCGACCATGGGAAGACCTCCCTCATCCGGGCCCTGACCGGGATCGATACCGACCGTCTCAAGGAAGAGAAGCTGAGGGGCATCACCATTGAACTGGGTTTCGCCTACATGGACATGCCCTCTGGAGATCGTCTCGGGATAGTCGATGTTCCGGGGCATGAGCGGTTTGTAAAGCACATGGTGGCGGGGGCAACAGGGATCGATCTGGTGGCCCTGGTGATTGCGGCCGACGAAGGGGTGATGCCGCAGACCCGCGAACACATGGAGATCTGCCAGCTGCTCGAAGTGAGAAAGGGCCTGGTGGTTTTGACCAAGACCGATCTGGTGGACGACCCCGACTGGCTTGAGATGGTCCAGGAGGATGTTGCCGAATTCATCAAGGGCACGTTTCTCGCCGGGAGCCCCATCATCAGGGTATCGGCCGTCACCGGCGAGGGAGTTGCCGAACTGCGGGAGGCGCTGGCCCGCCTGGTGGCACAGGTGGAGCCGCGCAGTTCCGACGGACCCTTCCGCCTGCCGGTGGATCGCGTCTTCAGCATGCGCGGCTTCGGTACCGTGGTGACCGGGACGAGCGTGGCCGGCCGGTTGCGCATCGGCGATCCCGTGATCGTCTATCCGCTGCTGCATAAAACCAAGGTTCGGGGTCTCCAGGTTCATAACGATGAAGTGCAGGAGATCCATGCCGGCCAGCGCACCGCCGTCAACCTCCAATCGGTGGAACGGGCCCTCATCCGGCGCGGCGATGTAGTCGCCACACCCGGTGCGCTGGTACCAACCCACCTCCTTGATGTGCGCCTCGAGCTCCTCGCCAGCACCCCCCGCCCGCTCAAGCATCGGGCCAAAGTCCGATTTCACACCGGCACCGCCGAACACCTGGCCACCGCCGTGCTCCTGGATCGAGAAGAGCTGGTTCCGGGTGAAGCCGCCTTCATCCAGGTCCGCCTCGATCAGCCGCTTACCGCGCTCCGCGGAGACCGCTTTGTGCTCCGCTCCTATTCCCCGGTGCAAACCATCGGCGGCGGCACGGTCCTGCATCCGCTCCCCCGTAAACACAAGGGCCACGGCAAGCGGGAAGCAGCCCTCGCCCTCGAAGGCCTGCTGCATGGCAGTGACGATGAAATCATCCTCTGGCACGTCCTCGATGCCGCCTGGAACGGGGTAACGGGCGAGGAACTCCAGGTTCGCACCAACATCTCCCGAGTACACCTGGAAAAGGCGCTCCAGCGTTTCACCAGCCAGAAGAAACTCATCCTCTACGACAAGGAGAACCAACGGTTCCTTCATGCCGACGTCCTGGCGGACATTCAGCAGGCCATCCTGACGATTCTGGCAGACTACCACCGCCTTTATCCCCTGAAAACCGGAATGGCCAAAGAAGAATTGGCGGCACAGCTGCCCCATCCGATCGAGGTGAAGCTTTACAACTTTGTCCTGCGCCAGTTGATGGAACAGCAACAACTGGCCGTGGAAATGGAATGGGTGCGGCTGTATTCCCACAAAATCGACCTTTCCGGGGATGAAGAAACCATTCGCGGCAGGATCGAGCAGACCTTTCGGGAAAGCGGGCTGCAGCCGCCCTTCTTCAAGGACGTCGCCCCGAATCTGCCGGGAACCCGCCGCCAGCACCAGGATATCCTCGAGTGGATGGTCTCGCAGGGAATCCTGGTTAAGGTGAAAGAGGACCTCTTTTTCCACGCAGCGGTCCTGGAAGAGCTCAAGCAGCGCCTGACGGCCTATCTGCGGGAACATGGCGAGATTTCGACTCCCGACTTCAAGGAAATGACCCAGGCCAGCCGCAAATATACCATCCCGCTTCTGGAATACTTTGATGTGCAGCGAATCACCATCCGCATCGGCGATGTGCGCCGCCTGCGAGAGAGCCGAACCGGCTGATGTCAGCCACCGGGGACTTGACACCCCCAAACCATGTAGAGATGCTCATATTGCTGACCAGGACGCGTTGTCATTTTCTGAAAGGGAGACAATAATGCTCAAGCACGTGGTGTTCATGAAGTTTAAGGACGATGTGACCGATACCAAGATTGCCGCTCTGGAACAAGGCCTTGCCGGCCTTCCCGGCAAGATTGCCGAGATCAGGGGATTTCAGTTCGGCCGCGACGTCATCCATTCGGAGCGCTCCTACGATTTTGCCCTGGTCGGCGATTTCGATGACCTGGAAGCCATGCAGCGCTACCAGGTGAACCCGGCCCACGTTGCCGTGGTGGCGCTGGTACGCAGCCTCAGCAGCAGTGTCTTGGCCGTCGATTTCGAGTGCTGAGGAAGACGCAAATTTTTGGGGAAGCAGCCACGGCTTCTTCTGCAACATCCGGTTCAACGCGACAGCAGGAGTATTCCGAGTCTAGCTTCGAGGAACCTGATACGGTATCGCCAACGGCTTTTCGCAGGTCGCGCTGCCGTGGCGTGCCGCGCAGCCAACAATCGGAACCGGGGCCGATTGACGTTCTGAACCTCAGTCAGCCACCACCTGCTGCGTTGCGTGATGGATGAGACTCAAGCCTCTACTTGAGGCCGCTGTCGAAAGAGAAAAGCAACGTGTTCGGCCGGTCGCTTTCACGCCAAGGATGCGAGCTGCAATATCGATGTTGTGTTCAGAAAAGAGCGTCAGGGCGAGGATGAGTTCTTCTTGATCGTCATCTGCAATTCCCTTGGAGTGAACTACGTCAATCAGGCTCTCCACCACCCTGCCCTTCATGATCCCTCACACTCCCTTGATCACCACCCCGCAGGGATTTGATCTCGATGATGGCGCCGGGACTTCCCTGGACCAGTACTGCCGACGCAGCCAAAACCAGCGCAACTGTTATGCCAAGTACTCCGGGAGCGATTTGGACCTGAACCGGGGAGGCAAAGGAGCCCATTTTCTTGGCACCTATTCTCGGGTAAAATGCCAGCAGCTGTTGGGGGAAATCCTCAAAGGTTTTCCGCCGAAGAAGTATTGGATCATCCAGAAAAGGCATCAAGCCCGAACGGTCTTCAGGGGTTGATGTTGCATCATCTTCTATCATGGAACTGAGGAGACTTCTCATGAATGCGTCGCCTGGTCGAAGGGTGATTCCCGTGCGATCCTCTTCTCTCGGTCACTCCAGGAACGGTTGCCGTTGGTCGCTCGTTGCGGTTGCTGCCGTTCTCGTCCTCTCCTACCCCCATACCTCCTGGGGACAGCAGCCGAACCCGAATCCATGCCTGGAGTATTCAGACCGCTTTGCCACCTACAATCCTGAACGCTGGCAGGAAGTGCTGCTCTATTCTAAAGCCCGCGGGAGAGTCTCAGCGGAAGATGGTTGGCTCAACATCCGCACCCCGAAGGACGAACCGTGCGAAATCCAGGTCTATTCGCTGTTTTGTTTTGACGGGGACTTCGATCTCCAGGCCGACTACGATTTGTCAAGTTCTGAGGGCTTGCCCCTGTGTCGCTTCAACACTGGCCTGGTGATGCAGACCCTCGGCGACGAGCGAAGCTACAAATGCTACCTGTCGGCAGTGCAGAGAGAAGATTTTCGGTTCCGGGCCCGCCTGGATGTCTCGGGCGAGAAGAACCTCGAGAAGTTCAAAGGCCGACCGGCGCCAGCGAGAGGAGCCATCCGCATCATGCGTAAAGCAGGTCTGCTGTCATTCTTGACTCATGAGGAGGGTGAATGGCGGACCGTCTATACCTTTCTGGAACCCTGCGAGGAAAAACTGCGGGTCCGGTTCAAACTGCAAACCAGTGAAGATGAGGAAGGGATGCAGGCCTGCCCGGTCACCGTCAAGTATGGCAAATTCCAGGTCAATTCCTGCGATAAGATCGTGGACGAGTAGTTCTCAAGGAATTGCCACCGCGCACTTTCGCAGCGCTCCGTGAGTGATGTCGTCATTGTGGTGTGGTTGGGCTTCCTGGGGCTCCAGGAACCGTCTGGTCGACAGAATCAGGGAATGCCGCGGGCTGCCCTGGGGAGAAGACGGGAATGCATGAAGCCGACCAGAGACGGATGGCGGAGGCTCTGCGGAGATCGGAAGAGCAATATCGCAGCGTGGTGGATCATATCGGGATTGGGGTCGCGCTGATCAGATCAGCCGCAATATGGAAGTCTTGACCTTGAACAATCTGATAAAGAAATGGTTCCCCCATATCCTTTCCGTATACGAGAATGGCGAAGGCTTGAAGGAGGTTGATGCCGAGCTCATCTTTCGGCCATTTCAGCGGCACACTACTGCCAAAGGGGTAGAGGGGACGGGTTTGGGTCTGACTATCGTTAAAGAGATTGTTGAGCAGCATGGTGGTATGGTCTGGATCGAAAAGATCACCCAGAACGGCACCACTTTTCGCTTTTCCATCTCTAAGGGCTTGTGATTTGCCGGTCACCCCGGCAGGTGGGTATTGGCCTCACCCGGAGCGGGATGGCAGCGCGGATGCGGGTCCGGTGGGTCCGGAGCAGAGTACAAACCGTCATTTTCTCCGAGCTTCTGCTGTTGCAGGGCGAGCGAGGCTCACTGCCGGCCCTGGTATTTCACCAACAGCATGGTGATATCGTCCGACTGTTGCGCCCCATCGGCAAAGGCCAGGATCTGTTCCATCAGGTTCTCACTCAGTCCTTCCAGTGAGGACTCCCGGGAAGCACTCAGTACCGCCTTCAGCCGTTTTTCCGAAAAGAGCTCGTGGTCAGGGTTCATGGCCTCCGTCACCCCATCGGTGTACATGAGCAGGATGTCGCCGGGTCGGAGAACGAGCCGGGCACTCTGGTACGGCGTGTCTTCCACGATGCCGAGCACCATCCCCGGCGGCATCTTGATACAATCAACCCCGTCCCCGATCCTCATGATCACCGGGGGATTGTGGCCGGCGTTGCTGTAGATCACCTCGCCGGTGGCGATGTTCAGGATGCCACAGAATACCGTCACAAAGACGCAGGTTTCGTTGCTTTCTGCCAATTTAACATTGACCCGCCGCACGATTTCGTCCGGCGCGGTATCGATGCCGGCATTGGCTTTGAGCAGGGTCCTCGTGATCGCCATGAAGAGAGAGGCCGGAACCCCCTTCCCCGACACGTCGCCAATGGTGAAGAAGAGGTGCTGCTCGTTGATGAGAAAGAAATCGAAGAAGTCCCCTCCCACTTCCCGAGCGGGTTTGATGGTGGCGAAGATGTCGAATTCCGTCCGCTCGGGAAAGGGTGGAAAGGTTCTCGGGAGGATGCTCATCTGAATTTCGCTGGCAATCTTGAGCTCGCTTTCGATGCGTTCCTTGGCCGCAGTCGTCTCCTGCAGGTCGCGGAGGTATTGCCGCAACGCCTTTTCCATGAAGAGCAAGGCTTCTGCAAGATTGCCGACTTCATCCCGGTATCGGGACGGCAGGGTGCTGATAGCAGTGGAAAGCTCCACCGCCGAAAAATCGTGTTCCGGCAGCTCACGGGCGTAGGCCGCCAGTTCCTTGAGCGGCTGCGAAATCCTTCGGACCAGAAAGAAGGTGACAACCAAGCTCACTACAAAGACCAGGCCAATGAGCGAGCTCTGTCGGATAACGGCTCTTCTGACCGGGACCATCATTTCTTCTTTGAGGGCACTGGAAACAATATACCAATCGAGGGTCTTGAAGTACCGGGCATAAGAGACGAAGGGGCCGAGGCGTTCTCCCTGCGGACCTTGCAGCAGATATTCCAGGGGCTGGTCGGGATGCTGCGCCGCCGCTTTGAGCTCGTCCAGCAGCGGCTTTCCGGTGCCAGCGTCCGTCACCTCCGCCAGTGCCATGCCCGAGAGGGAAGGATGGATGAGGAGCTCGCCATTCCCTTTGAAGAGGAAGAGATAGCCGCTATCGGCGATGCGCACGTGATCGAAGGTCTGTTTCAGGTCATGGATGATGGCATCGAGCCGCTTTTGAGCATCCGATTCGATGTCTTCCATGTTCACCATGGTGGCGATCACCCATCTGAGCCTCGGGTAGTAGGTGAAGTAGCCGAGTTTCTTTGACGCCTTGGTGCGATCAGCACAATGCCAGGTAAAAATGGTAACGCCATCCCCTTTGGTTTTTGCCGCCTCCAGCATGGACTGGAACAATGACGCTCCCTTGATATCCTTCAGCCCCGGCAGCTTCTTGCCGATGAGGGTGCCGTCGGGGTGAGCGAGGAGAGTCCCGTTCTCATCATAGACAAAGAAGCAGGAATCGTCGTCACATCTGAGGGAGGAAATCCAGTCAAGGGCATAGATCCTGGCCTTTTCCTCCTCCACCAGGCCCTTCTGACGCTGCTGCCGGGTCCGCTCAAGGTCCGAAGCTACCAAAGTGATCAACTTCTTCATCTCGGCTTTGCGTTTTTCCAGCGTCGCCAGCTTATGAAAAAGGAGGCTTCCGTATTGGTTCTCAATATTGAGCTTCACCAGATAGAGCGCGTTTTGGACTGACTGGGCTTCGGTTTCCAAAAACTTCTGTTCGAGCTCTTCCCTGGCAAAAAAGATCAGGACCACGGCCGTCGCGATGAGGATGCCGAAGACCAGCAGGAGCATTTTGGTGTTGATGGAGCGGATCATGGTTGTCCTTCTCCGGTTCTTCCGTTCATGTCGGTTATCGCTTGTCAATGCCAGCCCGCGCTGACACTCTGCCTGGCGGGCGGCGCCGGGAGATTCTCGCTACTCGCCCTGGAGCATAAAGGAGAACGCGAGAGTATTGGCTCCCTCCCGCCACTGATACGCCAGTTCGGCGACCAGATGTCGGATGAGATGGATGCCCAGACCCCCCACCGGCCGTTCCGAAACCTCTTCGCTCAGGTTGGGGTCCGGGCGTTCGAGCGGGTTGAAGGGAACGCCCCAGTCCTTCACCCGCACACTGAGCTTGCGGCGCGGTTCCAGGGCAACACCCACTTCCACCTCGCCGGGTGTTTCCGGATAGGCATAATGGATCACATTCGTCAGGACTTCCTCCAGGACCAGTTCCACTTTGAAGACCATTTCTGCCGTCGGCTCCAGGGGATGCAATCGCTCCAGCACAAACAGGCGAAAACTCTCCAAAGATTCCATTGTAGCCGGTAAACGCAGGGTTTCCATGGCATCTCATTCCCGCAGTATCACCGTCATCACGGTGATATCGTCCGACTGTGGCGCTCCAGACGCGAAGGTTTTGACCGAATCGAATATTTCGACGACACTCTCCTGGGCCGAACGGCAGGGATGCGTCGCCACCGCCGTGAAAAGCGACTCCGCAGAATACATCTGGTCGGCAGCATTCATCGCTTCCGTCACCCCATCGGTATAGAGAACGACCGCATCTCCCGGCTGCAGGAGGATGAGGGCGGTCTGGAAACGAGCTTCCTCATCGATGCCGAGGGCCATGCCGGGAGGGATTTTGAGCCATTCTCCAGGTCGCCCCGACCGAAACAGGATCGGCGGGAGATGACCCGCATTGGTGTAGCACAATTCACCCGAGTTGAGATCGAGAATACCGCAGAACGCGGTGGTGAACATCACCGCTTCATTGTCCCGACACAGCTCGAGGTTGACCCGCCGGAAGACTTCGGCCAGGTCCGGCACATTGCTGATGGCAATTCCCTTGATGAGAGTCTTGGTCACGGCCATGAACAGTGCCGCCGGGATGCCCTTACCCGACACATCGCCGATAGTGAACAAAAGGCGATGCTCTTCAAGCAGAAAGAAGTTGTAGAAATCGCCGCCGATCTCTCTGGCCGGCTCCAAGGCGGCAAAGACCTCGAAGGACTCCTCTCGGGGGAAGGCCGGAAAGCGCCTGGGCAGGAAGCTCATTTGGATGGCATGGGCAATTTTAAGTTCGCTCTCGATGCGTTCCCTGGCCGCGGTGGTCTCTGCAAGGTTGGCGAGGTAGGCCTTGAGGGCGACCTTCATGTCCCCGAAAGCGTGGGTCAGCGCCGCAATTTCATCGGTGGCGGAGGTTTGGGGCAATTCGATGTCGAGGTTGCCCTGGGCGATCACTCCGGCGGTGTTCGCCAGTTCGCGCACCGGCCGGGTGATGCTGCGGGCAATGAAGGTGATCACCAGCACCAGCAGGAAAAAGCCCACCAGGCTGATCAGGGCAACGTTGGCGGCCAGTCGGTGCAGATCCGCAAACAGTTCTTCTTCCGGAAAGACGACCGCCAACGACCAGCCGGTGGATGGCACCGGAGCGTAGTACAGCCAGCAGCCTTTTCCGGAGAGAAAGCCTGTGACCGGGGCAAAGCCTTCGCCACCCCGAACCATGTAACTGGCCGCCTGGATCGTCCTGCGATCACCGCCGGCTTCCGCCAGGCGGGTGATGGTCTCTTGCATGACCCATGCTTCGTTGGGATGAGTTACGAGAAGACCCTTCCGGGAAATCAGAAAGGCATAGCCCGTTTCGTAAATCTTGATGGAGGAAACGATCTTTTTGAGTCTGCTCAAGGAAATGTCGGCGGTTACAACCCCTCGGAAGGTCTTCCCGCCGTCCCCAATCCCATGGAAGGGGACGGAAAAGGTGGTCATGAGGATGTTGCCGCCGCCCTTATCGAAGTAAGGCTCGCTCCACACCGGCGCACCACGCTCCTGAGGTGCTCGATACCATTCCATGGTGAAGTAATCGTACTGCTCACCCCCAAGAAAGATCACCTGGTGCCCGCCGTCCGGCTCGCGGTAGCAATAGGGGGCAAAATAGCGGGCCAATGGATCAAAGGTGTGGGGTTGGAAGGCAATGGCCGAACCATAGATTTCCGGATTGTTGGATACCGTGCTGGTCAACAGCTCGATGAGTTCTTCCCGTGGCAAAGAGTACTGTTCCAGGAGGTAGCCATGCTGAAGGCTGATCTTTTCGAGCCCGCGCAGGGCCAGTTCGATCTCATTGACGGTCGCCTGCGCCAAGTTCCTCGCGCTCTCCTCCACGGCCTCGAACACCACCTTTTCCGAGGCAAGGTGCCCATAGTAGAAAGCCGCGCCAAAGATGATCGTCGTACTGGCCAGAATGAACGCAATGAGCTTGAAGGCCAGCCCTCGGCCTTTCGCAACCTGCACAGCAAGCCCTCCCCGAGTGGTTTACCGGAAAACCCGGAAGGCGGCTCAAACCAGGCTGACGCCGATCCTTCGGCGGCATTGGTCGCAATCCGCCACGTGCTCCCGCAACAACCGCTCTTCCCACGCGAGGATACTCAGAAAGATTGCCTGAATCATTCGCTGACTGATTTCCGGAAAGCGTTCCAGCACCTTCTGAAATTTTTCCCGAGACAGGACCAGGCAGACGACCCTGGTTTGCGCTTTGAGGCTGAGCAGGCGTTTCAGGTGGCAGAAGAGCGACATGCCACCGAGAAAGTCCCGTTCCCCGAATTCGGTATACTCCACCTCGCCATTGCCATCGGTGATCAAGACCGCCCTTCCCTCGATCAGGTAATAGGCATTGGGGTCCACTTCGTACTCATGGAAGATGATCTCTCCCGGCTGATAAGTCTCTCTCTTGCACAGGTAAGCCAGAAGCTTGAGCGGTTCAAGCGGGAGGCCGGCGAAGAGCGGCAACTGTACCAGGGCTTCGAGGTTGGCCTGATACTCACTGAGCGGCTGCTTTGGCTCCATGGACGAGTTCATAGAGCACTCCCTTCTTGGCTATAAGTTCTTGATAAGAGCCCATTTCCAGAATCTTACCGGCCTTCATCACGGCGACCTTGTCGTAGCCCTTGATAGTGTCCAGGCGGTGCACTACTGAAATAAGGGTGCTCCGGCCCTTCCATTTGGTTTCCAGCAGCGTCTGGATGCGCTTCTGGGAAGCATTGTCCAGGGCGGAGGTGGCTTCATCCATGATCAAGATGGGTGGCCCTTTGAGGAACACCCTGGCAATGGCCAGCTTCTGACGTTGGCCGCCCGACAGCCGGTCGCCCTTGGTCCCCACCCGGAAGTCCATTCCGATTTCCACAATGCGCTCGAGCAGGTCCTCTTCGATGAGGAGATGAATGATGCTCTGGCTGATACGCTCCTGCGCGCTGGGGTGATCGCTGGTCGTCTTGCCGAAGAGAATATTGTCCAGGATGGTTTGAGAATGGATGTATTCCGTCATGCGATAGAACGACAGCGCGCCGGGGTGGTCCTTCTGAATCTTGTCCATAAACAGAAATCGGCCATCGAGGATCAAGTTGCGAAGGATCTCAGGAAGGGTGGTCAATTTATGGACTCCCGGCACGAAGCGGAGCGCCAGCCGCAGCAGCAAACGCCGGTCGTCTTCGGCAAGTTCGTGCAGCCGCGTTTGCTTGATGCGACTGATGAGCGCCTTGTAGACATCCAGCTCGCCGGGAGTGATGGGACTCTCCTGGAAGAAGACCTCATCAGGCGGCAGGTCGCCAACAATGTCCAGGAACTGAGTCGCCAGTTCGCGTCCGAGATTGACCAGGGGGTGCTCGAGTTGCGCTTCTTCCAGAAACCGCAGGAAATAGGAGCTCTCCGCGAGTCGGTCCGGAGCAAACTCGTCGCGGTTGGGGCTGCCGAAAGTGAGGTTGGCCGCCACTGACGAAAAGTCAAGATAGCGCTGTTCATCGAAAAACTCGACGTATGCCGACAGTTCTCGCCCGAACCGGGCCTGAAAATTCTCACGCATGCGGATGATTTTAGCCACCAACTCGGCTTCCCGGTTCACCGGCAGGATGGTATTCAGGCCGAACCGCAAGACATCCACAAAAAGCCCCACCTGCTGGATCACCTCGATCATCTCGTCCAGCGTCGGCAGCCGCTCGTGCTTCCCGGCATCTTCATCCCTCAGCAGGGCCTCACAGGAATAGCGAAGGTTTTCCCTGATGGTGCCATCAAAAATGTAGGGCGACTGCGCCACGATGCCCATACTGTGCGCCAGGTCCATCTTGGTCAGGTCGGCCACTTCCCGGCCGTCGATCTGCACGCTGCCGCCGGTGTAGCGGTAGAGCTGAGAGATGCACTGGGCGAGAGTGCTCTTGCCGCTGCCGGAAAACCCCACCAGGGCGAGCTGCTCGCCGGGATTCAAGTCGAGGTTCACCTGCTTCAGCAGTTGAATCCCGCCCGCGACACTGAATGCCAGATCCTGAGCGTGAATATCCCCCTGAAGGGTGTAGGGTTCCCGGTCGAGCGGCTCGATGGCGTGCTCCGGCTCGACGTCGAAATACTCCATCAGGCGCTGGTACCCCGTCGTGGCATCCTGGTAGGTCTGGTAAAAGTCCATCAGTTCCTTCCAGGGATCGTAGAGCTTTTCGTAGGCGGAAAGAAAGGCCACCAGTGCGCCTAGGTCGAACCGCCCGTGAATGGCAAGGTAGCCGCCGACGATGAAGAGAATGAATGGCCCTAGGTTCTGGAACAGATTATTCAGGACCTTGATCCCCTGTTTGTAGAGGTTCCAGACGATCCGGACTTCAAAGAGGCGGTCGACAAACTGCCCGTACTTCCGATTTTCGATGCGGTAGCTGGCATTCCCCTGGACTTCATGGATGCCTGAGATGGTCTCACCGATCTTGCTGCTCAAGTCCCGGGTAACGTCCACCCGCATCTTGTTGGCACGGTTCGACCGTGCCTGAAGCTTTGGTACCACAAAGATGACGATGGGATAGATGCCGATGCTGATGGCCGCCAGCAGCGGGTTCAGGTAGAACATGTACCCCGCAAAGGCAAGCAGCGTGAGGATGTTGTTGACGGGCACCGCCACCGCCTGCCCCACCAACTCCCCGGCGGCAACCACCTCGGTAACCAGCGAGGAAACCACCATTCCCGAGGAGGTTCTGCGGAAGAAACTGAGTGGCAGAGTGAGGATATGGGCATAGAGTTCCTTGCGCAAGCGGGCCAGGGTCTGCTGCCCGAGATGGGTTTGGACCCAGTTGATGATGAACTTCAGACCGCTGGCGATGAGCACCGCTGCCAGGTAGAAGGCGCAGTACCACACCAGCAGATCAAGCTTCTTCAGGCCAATCGCCTCGTTGACAATCTTTTTCTGCATCTCAAGGGGAAAGACCCGGACCACCACATTGAACGCGATCACCACCAGAAGGAGCCCCTGCAGCTTCATGCTGCTGGTTCTGACCCAGTAGATCAGGGGACGCTTGGTAATCATTTGTCACCTCATGAAGTTCCAGGTTTCGAAAGCATGTCCGTGATCACCGGTCCATGCCCGGACACCGGCCGGCAGCGCCTGGTGCCCACGCCCTCAATAGCGGTCTCGCCCTTAACGCCAGCCTCGAAACCATTCAGTGGTCCGGTGCCGGATCTTGCCCTCAGATCGGCTTCGAGGCGGCAGGAAGCTCCGGAATTCGCCCCATGACCGGCGTATTTGCCAGTTTTTATATGGTTATTGACGAACAAACAAGCATTTTATATGCTGCTTGCAGCCATGGTTTGGGGTGTCGTGCGGTCTTTGGCGTCAAAGTGCAGTCTACAGCTTAAGGAGAACAAACGGATGGAGGTCACTCAAAAGCAACAGAACGACATCACTATTCTCGGCCTCAAAGGGCGTCTCGACTCCAATACCTCTGATGATTTCGAGAAGACCCTGCTGGGTCTGATCCAGACCGGCGAAACCCGCCTGGTGCTGGATTTCGAGGAATTGGACTACATCTCGAGTGCCGGCCTCCGGGTACTCCTGAAAACCGCCAAGGAGCTCAAACGCGTCAACGGTCAGCTTTCGTTCTGTTCACTCAAGGAGTATATACGCGAAATATTTGAACTCTCAGGGTTTGTCTCGTTCTTTCCCATCCACCCAAACCTGGAGGAGTCTCTGAAGGCACTTTAGGGGCCATAAGCGGCACTGCCGGTTGATGCCGGAGTTGCAGCCGCGGAGGGCCGTGGGTCCGATCGTGAGAAATCATAAGCATTAGAGGGGATACGGACATGGCGAATTTCAAGTGCAGTAAATGCGGCTTTGAAAAAGAGGCTAAATGCAAGCCGCAGAAGTGCCCCAATTGCGGAGAAAAGAAGTGTTTTGAGAAGAAATAGGGTCATGGGCCGGCCGGACCGACCCGGATACCCTTCAGGGAAGCACCCCTCACCCGGCACAGCCCCCCAGCCGCCGTACTGCGGTCCTCAACGGCCGACCGTCAACAGCAGGGGGGTTAGCGTCGCTCTTTTTCTCGATACCTGTCAGCAAAGCGTTTTTCTCCATCGGTCGTACCAATGAGAATCAAGTCGGCATCCTGAGGGATCGGCCGCATTGGGTCGGGATTGATTTCCAATTCTTCCCCGGTCCGGATGGCAATCACGCTGCACCGGGTTTCCTCCCGGATGCCGCTCTGAACCAGGTTTTTGCCCACCAGCGAGGCATGGGCGCGGACCTGGAAGATATTCAACCCTTCGGTGAGCATGAGCACCTTGCCGGGTTGGAGCAGGTTGAAGATGGTGTGGGCGGCCAGCGACGCGTGAGACATCACCAGGTCCGCGCCGGCGGCATGCAGAATGCTGAAGTTGCGGTCCAGCGTCGCGCGGCTGATGACTTGTACATCAGGCCTGAGCCGGCGGCAGTAAATAGTCAGGTAGATGTTCACATCGTCGGAGTGGGTGGTGATAAAGATCGATGGAGTATGCTGGATGCCCGCTTTGAGCAGCGTCTCGAGGTCGGCCGCGCTGCCGAGAACGGTGTTCGCATGTCGTTCGGCAATCTTGGGATTCTTTTCCACGATGCGGAAGCTGAGCCCCCTTTGGGCGAGCGTCTGGGCGGCAGCCTGGCCAACCCTGCCGCCCCCCAGAATGAGCACCGGGGCGTCCGGCAGCGACGGCCTGCCAACGAAATCCTCGTAGCGTGCCAGTTGTTCTTCTGATCCTGCCAGTACCAGAACGGTATTGACCTCGATGATGTCTTCCGGCTTGGGGAGTTTGAAGGCGCCCCGTTCCCACCAGCCCACCACGTTCATCCCGGTGGCTTCCCGCAACCCGCAGTTGCGGAGGCTTCGGCCCACCAACGGGGAGCGGATGGCGGGAGCCTCCACAATCAACAACCCATTGAACCGGCCAATAACGTTGGAGCTTGCACTGCTGCCCAACGTTCGGCGTGCCAGAAACTCACCGAGAATCTTCATGAACTGGAACACCATGGAGGCCCCTGCCAGCTCGATAACGTCCACCGAATCATCCATCTCAGCGTTGGCCACCACCGGCACGGTCTTCGATATTTCGCGTACCGTGTAGGCAATGTTCGTGTTTTTCATATCGTCTTCGAGGGTCACGATCATGGCCGCACGATCAGCCCGCAACTTGCGATAGGTTTCCGGGTCGTCGGGTTCTCCCACCACGACCCGGTAGCCTCGATCATAAAGGTCCAGGGCCTGGTTCACGTCGGGTACCAGAATCACGTATTGGTAGCCGTATTGTCTAAGCCTGACGATCAGGCTCATGGCAATGGGATCGAAGCCGACGATGATCACATGACCCGCCTCCGCCTCCGGGAGCTCACGGGGAGCACGGGACTTGGACTGAGCCTCCAGCCAGGGTGCGTAAAAGAACTGAATAAAGGTAAAAGGCAGCATGATCAGGAGAAAAATGATGCCGGAGAGCAACACCACAATGGAGAATATGCGCCCCAGGTCGCTGGTGAAGGTAATGTCGCCAAAGCCCAGGGTGGACATCACCGTGAGCGTCCAATACAGCCCGGTGACCCAGGTAAAGTCGCGGCCCTCCAGCTGCATGATGAGGTGGAATAAGACACTATAGAGAATAATGAAGAGAAGAAGGATCACGATGAAGCTGATCAGGGAGCGAATGTTTCTCTTAGCGCGAGAGTCCCGCAGGAGGTACATGATCTGCGCTGGAATAAACTTCATAATCACCCCCCACCACCATTCCTCTTCTGAGGATAACCCCCGCTTCACGGGGACCGTCCAAAACCAGGTCAGCCTCAGGGTGACCTGCCGCTTCCAAAATAACATCAGCGTCGAGTGGTTCAAAATGATATAATTATTATGTTTGCAGTCAGCGGAGCACGAGAGAAAAGGACAATTCACGTGGAGACCACTTCCCGGCAGGCAAACCGGATGTCAGATCCCCGCAAGACACAACCGGTCCTGGTAATCGGCGCAACCGGGTACATTGGGGGGCGGCTGGTGCCAAAGCTCCTCGAAATGGGATACACGGTGCGGGTGATCGGCCGGTCCTTGTCCAAGCTGGAATCGCGGCCATGGGCCAGTCATCCCCGGCTCGAAGCGGTACGGGGGGATGTGCTGGAGGTCAAGTCCCTGAAGCGAGCAGTCCGGGGCTGCTGGGCGGCCTATTACCTGGTCCACTCCATGAATGCCACCAAGCCCGATTTTGAGGAATTGGATTGGCGGGCGGCGTTCAACATGGTCGCCGCCTCGGCCGGTTCGATGCTCGAACGGCTCATTTACCTCGGCGGACTGGGGGACGAGAACGACCCCAAGCTCAGCAAACACCTTCGCTCGCGCCTCGAGGTCGCCCGCATTCTGCGCACCGGCCCCGTCCCGGTCACAACGCTACGCGCCGCAATGATTCTCGGGTCGGGCAGCGCCTCCTTCGAGATCCTCCGCTACCTTGTGGACCGCGTCCCGCTCATGTTCACCCCTCCCTGGGTTCATACTCCCGTACAGCCCATCTGCATCCGGAACGTGCTCAACTACCTGGTCGGCTGCCTCGAACACGAGGAAACGGTAGGTCAGATCTTCGACATCGGGGGCCCTGAAGTACTCACCTACGAACGTCTGATCAAGCTGTACGCCGAAGCCGCCGGCCTTTCCGAGCGGATCGTCATCCCGATTTCCTTCATATCCCCGCGCCTGAGCGCCCTGATGATCGGGCTCATGACTCCTGTTCCTGCGCCGCTGGCGCTGGCTCTCACCGAAGGCCTCGTGAACCGGGTGATCTGCCGGGACGAACGCATCCGCCATATCATCCCGCAGGACCTTATGACCTGCCGTCAGGCAATCGAACGCGCCATCGAGAAGATCGAGCGGCATCGAGTAGAAGCCTGTTGGACCGATGCCGGCGAATTGCTCCCGCCCGAATGGACCTACTGCGGAGATGATTCCTATGCGGGCGGGACGGTTTTGGCTTGCGCCTACCGGGTGCGGCTCAAGGCATTACCCTCAGAAATCTGGGAACACATCGTCACCATCGGCGGGCGCACCGGCTGGTATTACGGCGGCCCCCTCTGGCGAATCCGCGGCTGGCTGGACAAGCTGTTCGGGGGAACCAGCCTCCTGCGCGGCAGACGAGATCCCATGAAGCTCTATGTCGGCGATGCCCTGGATTTCTGGCGAGTGCTCGAAGTCTCTGCTCCCTTCCGGCTCTTGCTGCTCTCGGAGATGAAGCTGCCGGGCGAGGCAATCCTCGAATTCAAGATCTGCCCCGTGGGCCATAAGGAATGTGAGCTCCAGCAGGTTGCGCGGTTTCTCCCCAGGGGCGTTCTTGGACTCCTTTACTGGTACAGTCTCTATGGGGCACATCGAGTCCTTTTCAAGGGAATGCTCCGCACTATTGCCCGCGAGGTTGGAAAGCCGGTGGTCAAGAAGCCTGAAAGATTCGAGCCAGAGCTTCATCTCGTCTGCCGTCTGGACTAGCAGGGGCCATGGCGTTGATTGAAATCACCTCATGCCCCTGCCGGCTCCTGCCTCCCGGGGAGAGTGGATGCTGCTGCTCCTCGTCCAGGTCCAAAAAGGAGGAAGCTATGGAAAGCTCCATAACGGAACAGGCCCTTAAGCGAGCGAGGCGCCTGGTGGAGGAGGCAGTAGCCTTCTATCGGAGGATGCCCAAAACCATCGCCCTGGCAGAATTTTCCACCCCGCAAGGCCGTTTTGTCAGGGGCGATCAGTATGTTTATGTATTGGATTCCACCGGGGTAATGATTGCGCATCCGTTGAACGAGAGTCTGGTCGGCGAGGATTTCTACTACGCCACGGATTTCGACGGCAAAAGCTTCATCAAAGATATCGTCGATACCGCCAATGCCAGAGGTTACGGCTGGGTGCATTATAAGCGGCTCGATTACCTGACCAAAACCGAACGGCCCAAAATCGTGTACTTCGAGAAGACCCACGGGGTCATCATCTGCAGTGCCGTCTACCAGAGCGATCTGCCCGATGGTACCCTGGAACCTCAAACCGCTGAAGTTGCGTCTCTTACCTCGCCCCCCAAGGCGGTTGCGGCAGTCGCGGCGGACCACGTCCGCCGCCGGGAAGAGCCCCCAGTCGAGCTGGTGCTGGACGACGCCAAACGCTTTATCGAGGAGGCGATAGCGTTTTACCGGGCCAATCCCCAGGCCATCGCTCTGGCAGAGTTCTCCAATCCGCAAGGACGTTTCGTGAGGAACAAACAGTATATCTTTGTATTGGATTTCACCGGGTTAATGCTTGCCCATGGAGCCAATCAAAAATATGTGGGCAAGAATTTCTATCACATCATGGATTCTAACGGTAAGACCTTCATCAAGGAAATTGTCGACATCGCCAACGTTGACGGTTACGGCTATGTGGAATACCGGTGGGTTGACCCCGTAACTAAAACCGACCAGGCCAAGATCGTCTATTTTGAACAGGCAGACGGGATCATCATTTGCAGCGGCATTTACCCGGCCTCAAGAACTCCCCAGGACCTTTGAGCCAGCACCGGTAGAACCAGCCTGGGTGGTCTTGCAGACCTTCGGTTTCCATCCGCCAGCGGGCCGGTTTGATCATTGCCTGACGGGTGACCGCGAGACCGACTGTCAACACCCTGCCTCCAGAGGCCACGAAGCCTTCACCGTGGTGCCTTTCCCGGGGTTGGAGGTGAGTTCAAACAGTCCACCGGAAGTCTCGGCACGCTCTTTCATCCCCCGAATACCCATTCCCCTGCCAGGGTCACCATTGCGAGCCATGACGTCATGGTCGAACCCGGACCCATCGTCTTGGATGGCAACCTCCAGCCTGGTTCGGGTCCTGGTGAGAGTGAGTACCGCGTGTTTGGCACGACTGTGTTTAAAGACGTTGTTGAGGGCTTCCTGGATGATCCTGAAAATAACGATTTTCAATGCCTCAGCCACGTCCTCCTCGGTGACTTCGAGGTGTGTTTCGATCCGGGTTTCCGGACAAGTCGTCTGAAACTCCCGGCAGCACCACCCAATCGTCGCGATAATGCCCAGGTCGTCCAGCATGGAGGGCCGCAACCCCATGTAGATTCTTCTTGCTTCTTCCATCACCTGCTGAATCTTCGGAACCAGCTCCGCCAGTGTGTCGAGCGCAGAGACCTGTGCTCCTCGGAGCAGCGCAAGCCGGACGTTCTCCACGTTAAATTTGAGGGCTGCAAGGGATTGCCCGATACTGTCATGCAGTTCCTGGGCAATGCGCTTGCGCTCCTCTTCCTGGGCCGTAAGCAACTGGGAAGAGAGTGCCCGCAATTGTTTTTCCGAATTCAAGAGCGCGTCCTGCGCTCGGCTGCGCTCGGTGACATCGCGAATGGCCTGGATCGCTCCCAGCAATTCTCCCCGGCGGTCAAAAAGGAGTGAGGCGGTGACCCAGAGGCAGGCTTCCCGGCGATCGCCGGTCATGCTGACCCACTCCTCACCAAAAACCGTGTTGCCCTTGACGGTCACCGCCTCGTACCGCGCCGCCACTTCCCGGCCCCCCCCCATCAGCAGATCGATGAGCATCGGCTGAGGGCTGCCATAAAAGGGAATGCTGTAAGCGTGATCGCCTTTGCCAATGATTTGTTCCTTCTTGACGCCGGTCATCTCCTCAATGGCACGATTCCACGCGATGATCCTTTTCTGGCAGTCAACCACCAGGGTGGCATCAGGAAGAAACTCGATAATCGCGGCCAACTGCTCATCCGTTGCCTGCAGGGCCTCCCGGACCAGCCTGCGTTCAACGACTTCCCGCTGCAACGCTTCATTGGTTCTTTGCAGTTCGCTCGTTCGTTCCTCGACCAGCCGTTCCAGGTTTTCGCGGTGATTCCTGAGTTCCTCTTCGGTCTGCCGGCGCCTGGTAACATCTCGGTTGCTGCCCCGGATTCCGAGCAACTCCCCGTCATTGCCCTGTACGGGAAAGCACAATTGTTCGATCCAGCGTTCGCTCCCATCCGCATGTTGGAGCCGGAATTCAATGGCTGTCGGTCTCAGGCGCTTTGCTTCACTCGCATGAAAAGTGACGAACCGCTTGCGATCCGAAGGGTGGACGATGCGGGAGAGCAGGTCCTGATCCCGTTGAAAGTCGCCGGTCTGATAGCCGGTAAGACGTTCGCACGACGGAGAGTTATAGATGATGCGGCCGTCAGGGCTGGTCCAGAATTCCCAGTCATGAGTGTTGTCTGCCACCATGCGGTACTTGAATTCCGCCTCCTGTAACGCCTCTTCCCAGCGCTTCCGTTCGCTGATGTCCATGAACATCCCGAACCCACCCGCAAAGCGGTTCGCTTCATCGGTTAAGCCGGTGACCGAGACCATGGCCCAGAGAGGACTTCCATCCTTGCGCCGCAAGCGGCATTCAAAGCGATCCCCGAGGTTCTGCCGCATGAGTTCCATCCGCGCCTGGTAGTCGTCGTGGTCCTCCGGAAAGATAAAATCCCGTGGCGGTCGACCAAGCATCTCGATGGCCTCGTAGCCAAGCATCTCGGCCATGATCCGGTTGACGAAAGTTGTTCGCTGCCCCGCATCGATTTCCCAGATTCCCTCATTCGCCAATTCCACAATGGACCGATAACGGGCTTCACTGGCACGCAAAGCCTCAAAAACCTGCCGCCGCGGGGTGATGTCGTGAACCACTCCCTGCATAAAAAGAGAAGTGCCCCGCTCGTCGCGGACATTTTGGATGATTTCGAGAACCCACCTCATCTGCCCGTCCTTACGGACAATGCGGTATTCCCTGGCGATAAATCCACTGTCGCGATCGATGGACCCCGAGGCCCTGAACGCGGGGAAGTCATCCGGGTGGATCACCTGACTCCACTTCGGGTCTCCCCGGCGCAGATCTTCTTCGCGGTAGCCCGTCAGGTTTTCAGCGGAGCCATAGAGGAAGACGGGGGCACGCTCCAGATCTCCTCGATAGACAAAGCCCTCGAAGCGCGGAGAATCACCGTTGCCCCTCCTTTGGCTCGCTGTCGCTGCCATCTCAGACCAGGTTCGCACAGGCACCTGTTCCTTCAGTGGTTGGGAACTGTCCACAACCGACGGTCCCGAGGCCGAGTTCCATAAGGTTAATTGTCTTTATCTTCAAATGCCATCTATGGTTTAATGGCTGGGGCCGTTGCCGTCTATCAGCTACCGGGGCCGATTCGGCCGGCGGACTTGGCTGTACGTTCAGAGCCGCGTGAAGGGGCATTCGGTCTCCCTTCCTCAAGCCCGCGAGGGTGGTGTTCCAGGCGCTATTCCTGGATGCCCCTCCCACAAGCATGAGGAAATGTGGCCGGATAGTAACAGTCACCCCGTTCCGTGAAGTTGCCATGAGGAATGCACCTTACCAGGAGTCACTCGTTATGACGTTGCGCTCGACCTGTTTGCTTATCCTTATTGGGTTGGTATTCTCTGTTGTGCCTGTGCCCGAGATCATCGCCGGCCAGGTCAAAGAACAATCCGCCTCACCGCTCCAACCCACCACCATGCCGCCAGTGGTCTGGGTGTCGGATTTTGCCATCGACACGGCAGCCGTGCAGGAAGACTCCGGTCCCCTCGGAGTCGGCGGGCTGCTTAAAGGGAGTCGGGTTCAACGGCTGAATCCTCTTCACCACCAGGAAAGCCCGGAAGCCACCGCCCGGAATCTGGTCGAGCAACTTGCCGAAGCACTGACCCAGAACCTAAAAAACCAGCAACTGCCGGCAAGGCGGCTTTTGCATGGGGATCCCCAGCCGACCAGGGGATGGGTGATCAACGGCAGCTTTCTCGAGGTGGACGAGGGCAATCGCCTGCGCCGGGCGGTGATCGGCTTCGGTTCGGGCGCCACCGATATGGAAATCGAAGTCGATGTGACCGATCTGAGCAGCCATCCGAACACCCCGTTCCTCATCTTGAGTTCATCCGGCAGTAGCGGAAAGCGGCCGGGCGCAGCCGTTACGCTCAATCCTTATGTGGCGGCCGCGAAGTTTGTCCTGGCCAAAAACGCCACGGGAAAGGATTTGACCAACGCCGCCGCCGACATCGCCGCCGAAATTGTCCGATACCTGAAGGCGCACGGCCTCCTTCATTGATCACCCGGCTTCGGTTCCCACCGTATAGCCGGCCTCAAAAGCCTGCCGATTGATCTCAACAAGCCGGGAAGGAAGCGTCTTCTGCAGAGCCTCTTCCCAACTGCTCCGAGCGATGGGCAGGCGGCCCGTCCCGGCCAGAACGCCCACCAGGACAGTGTTGGAAGCCCTTTCTGAGCCGGCCTTGCGGGCCAGTTCGACGGCATCCAGCCAGAGCAGATTGGAAACTTTCTCCTTGATGGCCTGTTCCAGTTCCGCCACCTCCGGATAGGTGCTCTGGCCAACGGCCACCGTGAACGGGACTATCGGCGCGGTACTGGCAATGATGAGGCTCTCTGCATGGCATTTGGGGATGGCGCGCAAAGCCTCGAGGGGCTCGAAGGCCATCAGGATATCGGCCTCCCCGTCGGGGATGGTCGGACTGAAGACCTTCCCGATCACCACCGAGGATTCCACCACACCGCCTCGCTGGGCCATGCCATGGATCTCGCTCATGGTTACCGGCAGCCCTTCCGCAAGCGCCGCCTCCCCCAGCATTCGGGTGGCGAGCAGGGTCCCCTGGCCGCCCACGCCGGTAAAAAAGATGCGCACGGCATCAAAAGCCTGATCTGTTCCGCTCATCAACTGTTGCCTCCCTCCTGCTGTGGTGAGGGGTGAAGCGTGAGGAGTGAAGGGTGGCCCCGGACTCCTCCTCCCGCTTCACGCCTCACTCCTCATCCTTCACCATTCACTTTTTACCCCTGACGCCTCACGCCTGCCCCCTCACCCCTCAAGCTTTCTGGGCTTGATAGACTTGCACATCTGGGAGCAGACACTGCACCCGCTGCAAAGCGCCGGATTGATCCGGATACAGGATTCGCCCACCGTCGGCCGCTCCCACAGGAATGCCGGGCAGCCCAGTTCCTCCAGGCAGCGTTTGCACAGGTCACACGACTCGTCAACTTCGAAGACGATCTTCTGCTTCTTGCCGAGCATCCGGTTTTCAAAGAGCGGGCAGGGGCTCTTCGAGATCAAGACCGATACTCCGGGCTCCTTCATCTGTTCCCGCAGGTTATCGAGCACTTCCTGGGTCTTCTTGATTTGAAGCGGGTTCACCGTGGCGATGCGGGTAACGCCGCAGCCCCGGATGAGGTCTTCAAGACGGACCCTGGGTTCGACCTTCCCCGCAGGGGTCAACTCGACGCCGGGATGCGGCTGATGACCGGTCATGGCGGTAGTGCCGTTGTCAAGCACCACCAGCAGGAACCGATGGTCGTGGGAGACGGCGTTGACCAGCCCGGTGAGCCCCGCATGAAAGAACGTCGAATCGCCGATAAAGGCCACCACCGGACGGTCCAGTACTTTGCTGAACCCGCCGGCCGTGGCCACGCTCGAACCCATGCAGATGAGAAAGTCGGCCATCCGCAGCGGCGGCAGGATGCCCAGCGTGTAGCAGCCGATGTCCGTGGGATAGACAGCATCGTCGCCGAACACTTTCCTCACCGAGTAGTAGGTTGCCCGGTGAGGGCAACCGGGGCAGAGGTTGGGCGGGCGCTGTGGCAGTGGCGGTGCTGAAAAAATCGGCGGCGCTGCGTGGGGGACCTCGAAAAAGCTGCTCATGGCCGCCTTCACTCTGGCCGCATCCAACTCGAAGGCACGGGGGATGAGGTCCTTGCCTTTGCCGGCCACCACCACCGGCAGCCCCGATTCCTGGACAACCAGGCGGACGGCTTCTTCCAGGAACGGTTCCAGCTCTTCGACCACCAGGACCCGCGTGAGACCGCTCAGGAACTGCTTGATCAACCTTCGGGGCTGGGGAAAGGTAAAACCCAGTTTCAGCACCTTGACCCGCTCTTCCAACCCGAGGTCACGCAGGGCATCCCGCACGTAGAGATAAGAAACCCCGCTGGTGATTATCCCCCACTTGCCCTCGCCCACGGGGTAGTTGAGGGCGCTAGACGTCGTCTCGCCCTCGAGTCGCTCCAGTCTTTCGAGCAGGGCCAGGCGCAGCTTACGGCCAACGGCGGGAATCACCACCAGGTTGAACGGGTCCTTGGTGAACGTTCCCTGGGGCGGAGATGTGGTGACGGGAAGGTCACCCAGGGTCACCGGCCCGCGGCAGTGATTGACCCGGGTGGTAGTGCGCAGGATGCAGGGAGTATGGTATTTCTCGGAGAGGGCCAAAGCCTCGACGGTCATCGCTTTGGCTTCCTCCGGAGTCGCCGGCTCCAGCATCGGCACACCCGCCATTTTGGCATAGTAGCGGTTGTCCTGCTCATTCTGACTGGAATGGAGAAACGGATCGTCGGCCACCACGATGACCATCCCGGCCTTCACGCCCACATAGGCGAGGGTCATGAAGGCGTCCGCCGCTACATTCAAACCCACGTGCTTCATCGAACACAGACTCCGCACCCCGGAGAGCGCCGCGGCACAGGCCGTTTCCATGGATACCTTTTCGTTGACCGAGTACTCCACATAGATTCCGGCCTCGGGCGCGAGCTGGTAGAAGCGGTCGATGATTTCCGAGGAAGGTGTCCCCGGATAGGCCGCTACAAAGCGGACCCCTCCTTCGAGGGCGCCCCGCACAATCGCTTCATTGCCCAGCAGCAGCTGTTTTCGATCACTTCTGGGCTGCAACAATTCATCCATGTGAAACCTCCCGCCGATCCACAAAGCGTCTGACCACCCCGGCGGTCCGTTCCAGCGAACCCTTTTCAACCAGTTTGAGCCGCGGCGTGATCCCGATATAGTTGGTAACCTTCTGTTGCATCAATTCCACCAGAGCCTTCTGCTCCCGCATCTTATCGAAGAAGAATTGCTCGGTCACCTCCACCCAGATTTCAAGGTGATCCTGGTGGTGGCGGCGGGTGGCAACGAGCTGGTAGACCGGGCGTTCTCCCTTGATCTGCTCGAGAATATCGCCGATCCGTTCAGGCATGATATTGATCCCCTTGATCACCACCACATCATCGCAGCGGCCCCGGATGCGGCTGAGGCGCCTGAGGGTCCTTCCGCACGAGCACGGTTCCGTGATCAGGCGCGATACATCCCCGGTCCGATAGCGGATCATGGGAAAGGCTTCCTTGGTGAGGGTGGTGATGACGAGCTCGCCCTCCGCTCCCGGTTCGAGCACGCTGCCCGTCTCCGGATCGATGATCTCGGCATAGAAATGGTCTTCCTGAAGGTGCATGCCGTTCTGTTCGAGGCATTCGCCGGCAACCCCCGGGCCGATCACTTCACTGACCCCGTAATTATCGGTCACCTTGACATAGAGGCGGTCTTCGAGTTCCCGCCGCATCTCCTCGGTCCAGGGTTCGCCCGCGCAGATGCAGTATTTGAGGGAGAGTCGCTTCGGGTCGAGCTTCATGCGCTCGATCTGATCGGCTATAACGAGCGCATAGGAAGGGGTCGAGACCAGGACCGTGGTCCGAAAGTCCTGCATGATTTTGATTTGCCGTTCCGTGCGCCCTACCGAAGTGGGCAGCACCGAAGCACCGATGCGTTCCGCCCCGTAATGGATGCCCAGGCCCCCGGTGAGCAATCCGTAGCCGAAGGTTACCTGAATCACGTCATCCTGGGTCACCCCGCCGGCACTGAGAATGCGCGCCACCAGGTTGCTCCAGGTGCGCAGATCCTGCCGCGTATAGCCCACCACCCGGGGATTGGTGCTGGTCCCCGACGAGGTGTGGACTCTCACCACCTCCCGCAGAGGGACCGCGAACATCTCGTAAGGGTAGCTGGCACTCACCTCGAGACTGGTGGTGAAGGGCAGCCGCTCCAGGTCCTTCAGTTCCGTCACGTCGTCCTCGGGGTGGAAATCCAGATCCTTGAAGCGACGCCGATAAAAGGAGACGTTCCGATAGACCCGGTTCAAGGTCGCCTGAAGCCGTTCCAGCTGGAACTGCTCCAGTTCATCCCGCGAAAGACACTCCGCCTCGGGCTCCCAAATCGGCATGAATGTTTCCTTTCGTTGAAAGAAGTGCTGAGTGCTGAACATGGCCCGCCGACAATAGCCCGCTATCTTCTTCGTGAAGCGCACCAAAAAACCAGCGAATTTCTACGGGTCCTTCCTGTGCCTTCGTGGATAGCATTTCGCTGGTTCCCAGGCTCCAGCTTAGGAACCGGTCGGGCGACGCTCACGCATCCCAGATCGGCTTGGCACCCTTGCCCAGGTAGGCTCGCTGGACTTCCCGGTGCTCCAGGAGCATGGTTCCCTCTCCCTGCAACACCACCTTGCCGGTTTCCAAAACATAGCCACGATCGGCAATCTGCAGGGCTGCCCGGGCATTCTGCTCGATGAGCAGAATGGTCTTGCCCTCCTGCTTGAGTTCCTGAATGATCTGAAAGATCTCCTTCACCACCAGCGGCGCCAGTCCCATGGAAGGTTCATCGAGCACCAGCAACTGGGGGCGGGCCATGAGCGCGCGGCTGATGGCAAGCATCTGCTGCTCGCCGCCGCTGAGCGTCCCGGCCAGCTGATACCGCCGCTCGTCCAGAATCGGGAAACGGTCGAAGAGACGGGCCATATCCTCACGGATCTGCTCTCCGTGGTGACGATGAATGAAGGCTCCCATCTCGAGATTCGCCTCCACCGACAGGGTGGAAAACACCTGCCGCCCTTCCGGGACCAGGGCGATGCCCAACCGCACAATGGCTTCCGCCGAAAGCCCGTCCACTGCCCTGCCCTGGAATTCGATCTTGCCTTGTTGAGGTTTGATGAGGCCGCAGATGGTGTTGACGAGGGTACTCTTCCCCGCCCCGTTGGCGCCGATCAGCGCCACCATCTCTCCCTCCCGCACATGCAGGGAAACTCCCTTCAGGGCATGAATACTGCCATAGTAGGTGTGCACGGCCTTGACCGTTAACATCTCTCACCCATCACCCGCAACTCGCAACTCCTCACGCCTCACCCAAATAGGCCTCGATCACTTCCGGCCGGTCCTTGATCTCGCCCGGCGTGCCTGCCGCCAGGAATTCTCCATAATGCAGCACCAGCACCAGGTCGGAAATATCCATGACCAGGTTCATGTCATGTTCGACCAGCATCACCGTAGTGCCGCGCTGGCAGATGCGCTGGATCAACTCGCCGAGCTCTTCCGTCTCGCGCATATTGAGTCCCCCGGCGGGTTCGTCGAGAAGAATGAGGCGTGGGTTGGTGGCGAGGGCTCTGGCAATTTCCAGCATCTTCTGTTTGCCCAGCGGCAGCGTCCCGGCCTGCTGGTGAGCGACATCAGCCAGGCCCACGAATTCGAGGTGAGACAGAGCGCTCTGCCTGATCGCCCGCTCTTCCGTACGCATGCCGGGAAAGCGCAGACCGGCAGCCCAGAAACCGCTGTGAGTCCGGCAGTGTTGCCCGACCATGATGTTCTCGAGGACACTCATGGATCGGAACACGGCCACATGTTGAAAGGTCCTTGAAATCCCTGCCTCGGCAATCTGGTGGGGGAGCTTGCCGCTGATCTGGTGGCCTTCGAAGAGGACGCGGCCCGAGGTGGGCTGGTGAATGCCGGTGATGCAATGGAACAGCGTCGTCTTGCCGGCTCCGTTGGGACCGATCACCGCCTGCACGATGCCGGGGGGAACGCCATAGCTCAGCTCTTTGAGGGCGGTAATGCCGCCGAACCGCATGCAAACCTGATGAAGGTCGAGGATCGGGGGTGCCGGATGGCTTTTCGTTTCGGTCATGAACTTCCATCAGTCAGAGGTGCTGGGACTTTGCGGGAACCGCCCCTCAGCGACATGAGGGAAACGAGCCCCTTGGGCAAGAACAGTGCTACCAGGAGCAGAATAGCACCGTATGCCAAAATTTCAAAGTCCGCAAAGACGTGGAGCCATTCATTGCCGACAAACGTCATGAGAATGGTGCCCAGCAGTGCCCCCCACAAGCTTTGCATGCCCCCGACCATGACCATCAGAACAAACCGTATGGACCACATGAGGTTGAAAGAAGCGGGATTGAGAAAGGTGACATAGTGCGTGTAGAGGCTGCCGGCCAAGGCGGCAAGAGCGGCGCCCAACACGAACACTTGAATCTTGAAGCGGGCCGTAGGAACCCCCATGGCCTCAGCGGCCATTTCTTCTTCGTGAATTGCCCTGAGCGCCCGCCCCACCCTCGAATGCAGGACGTGGAAACAAAAGATGAGCGCCAGAAAAACCATCGCCCAGACCAGGTAGTAATAGGCTACGTCACTGGTGATCTTGACCCCGGCCAGGGAAAGGCCGGGGATGTCGCCCATGCCGGACGGCCCCCCGGTCCATTCCACCTCTTCATTGAGAACGATGGTCACGATGACGCCAAAGCCCAGGGTAGCCATGGCCAGATAATGCCCTTTCAGGCGCAGGGCGGGAATGCCGATGAGCCAGGCGACCAGGGATGAGGCCAGAATGCCGACCGGCATGGCCGCCCAGGGGTTGATGCCGAAATGGGAGGTGAGAATGCCTGAAGTGTAGGCGCCGATCCCGAAAAAGGCCGCCTGGGCCATGGAAATCTGCCCCCCATATCCCATCAACATGCTCAGACCGATACTGACCAGGCTGAAGATGCCAGCAAAGACCATCACATCGAGATAATGGGAAATCGCCTTCACGGGCTTCACCAGCCACGGGAACGCCGCGATCACGAGCATCGTTCCCAGGAAGATTCCCCAATCTTTCCTGCTCATCTCACCAACTCCTCACTCCACCCAGCCCCGATCGTCCCCTCACCCTTCACTCAGCAGCCCTCACTCGCAACCCGCAACCCGCAACTCCCCCCTCAAAACTTCTTCAATCCGGCCGCCTCTTTGCTGCCGAACAACCCTTCCGGTTTGAAAAAAAGGGCCAAAAGGAGCAGGACGAGGGCCACGGCATCCTTGTAGCCCGAAGAGAGATAACCTGCGCAGAAAGATTCGGCCAATCCGAGGAGGGCTCCCGCCGCCAGCGCCCCATGGAACTGGCCGAGCCCCCCCAATGCTGCCGCCCCGAAACCTTTCAGACCCAGCATCGCTCCCCGGTCGTATTCCATCAGCGAAAGGGGGGTGATGATCACCCCTGCTGCGGCCCCGACGGCGCCGCTCAAGACAAAGGAGAGGAGCACCATCTGCCGCACCGGGATGCCGACCATGCGGGCGGCGTTGGGATTGTCGGCACAAGCCAGCATGGCCTTGCCGTACACGGACCGCTGAAAGAAAGCCGTGAGGCAAATGACCACCACCATGCTGATCCCCACTATCCAGAGCGCCTGCCGCTGAATTGCGGCTCCCCCGATCATAATCGGGTTGCCGGAAGTGAAAGGCGGCAGACTGTAGGGGTCCTTCCCCCACCAGAACATGGCGGTGCCCTTGAGCATGATCGAAATGGCGATAGTGATGATGATCAGCGAGAGTACGCTCACATCGCGGGCTCGCCGAATGACGAAGCGTTCCATGACAAACCCCGTGACGCCGACCACCAGGATCGAGGCGAAAAACGCCACGGGGATGGGTATCTGGAGAGTCCCGACGAAAAATACGGCACACAGGCCACCGAGCATCACGAATTCGCCCTGGGCAAAATTGATGATCTCCGTGACATTGTAAATCACGTTATAACCAATCGCCACCAAGGCATAGATGACGCCGACGGTCAGCCCGCTGACGGTATACTGAAGTACATCACCCATGAACGTGGATCACCAGTCGTTGTGAATCGTTGTCACCCCTCATGAAAGAAAAATCACCCCACCCCTTATACACCACCGGGCGGGCGGTGCTCAATACCGATGGGGGTGCAAAGCCAACGGCAACAGATGAGAAAGCTAGGGGGCAAGCGCCCAGTCACCATTCTTCACCACCACCATTTCCAGGTCGTCCTTGCTGAGACCGCAATGATCCTGCGGGGTGAAGTTGAAGATGCCGTGCATGCCGACAAATCCCTGGGTTTTTTCGATGAAATCGCGGACCTTGGCGGGATCCGGGCCTACCGCCTTGAGAGCGGCAATGGCCAGGTACATGGAATCCCAGGCATGCCCACCGAACGAGGAAACCGGTTCCTTGAACTGCCCTTCATAGGCTTTGGTGTATTCCATGATCACCTTCTTCTGGGGCTGGTTGTCGGGAAGAAGGGGACCAACATTAACCCGGGCCAGGGCCAGCAACACCCCTTCCGCCGCCGGGCCGGAAAGAGCGATGTTCTTGCGGTTGCCGAACCCGTGACTCTGATAGAGCGGGATAGCCCTCATGCCCAGGTCCTGCCAGTTCTTGACCGCGAGAATCTGAGTGGGGCCGGTGGACCAGTTGACAATGGCCTGCGGTTGGGCCGCGCGAATCTTGGTCAGCTGAGCTGACAGGTCCGTATCCTGAGGCCCATAGCGTTCATCGGCCACCACGGTCATGTTGAACTGCGGAGCCAATCTGAGCAATTCCTCCCGACCGCTTGCGCCGAAACCGTCCGAGGCGGTCATGAAGGCCACTTTTTGAACCCCCTTGGCCTTCATGTGGTCAAAGAGCTTTTCCACCACATGGCTGTCCGACCCCGCGACTTTGAAAACCCATTTTCGGCTCTCGATCGGCGTGACGATCTTGTAGCTCGCGGCACAGGAGATCAAGGGAACCTGCGCCTCTTCGGCGACGCTCACGACGGCCAGCGAGGTGCCGCTGGTGGACGGGCCGATGATCACCGGCACTTCATCCTTCTTGATCAGTTTCTTGACCGCCAGGTTGCATTTGGTGGCGTCACTCTCGTCATCGGCAATGATCAGTTCCAGGGGATGACCGTTGATGCCGCCCTGTTTGTTGACCTCCGCGGCAATCATTTCCGCGGTCTTCTTTTCGGGTTCTCCCAGAAACGACGCCGGTCCGGTGATGGAAAAGACCGCCCCGATCTTGTACGGTTCCGCCGCACCCGCCTGGGATGGAATGACCCAATTTCCGAACCCTACCAGCAGGATCCCGATCAACGCTAGCAATGCCAGAGACCTTCCAAACCTTTTCATGCCTGCCACCTCCACTCTCCTTGTCTGTTTTGGCCACAAAAAAAGCCGTGGTCACGGAAACCACGGCTTCAACCAAAAAGCCGTGGGCAGCCTTATGCGGCCTGCCCACGGCTTTGAACTCAAGGGTCCAAAGCGTTTTGGGCAGACCGCCCCAAATAGCCGTAATAATAATACAAACTCAACTCGTATAGTTTTCTTATCACCATCTCGTCCGCCAGTTCGTCACCACTGTACCACTTCTAATCCGATTCATAGCTGTATAAACAATCAGTTGCCGGATTGTCAAACAGAAAACACGCTATCGCAGCACCCCCTTTTCACTTGTCAGCATTTTGGGGGATGTGGTAGTAATTCCTGAACCCTACCTGCCTGGGTGGCGGAATAGGTAGACGCAAGGGACTTAAAATCCCTTACTCCTTGTGGGTGTGCGGGTTCGATTCCCGCCCCAGGCACCAGTTTATACGGATTGAATGCTTTGGTGTTTTGAAAAATACCGTTTTAGTCCCCATTTTGTCCCCACTTTTTGAAAAACACTCCCTGAAAAATAAAAGAGGCAGGGTCCCGGTCGCGGGTGGTCCTGCCTCTGGTCGGTCACGAAATTTCGTTAAAGGTGCTGGTCGGCAAGCTCGGCCTGCTCTCGCGCCGCGCGTTTCTTCTGAACCTCTTCCAGCACGGCGGGACAATACTCTTGCCGGATTTCCAGTAGGCCCTTGTCAAACTCCGTCTCTGCCCGATCACACAGCACGTGAAGCACGTCCGTAATCCATTCCAGGTCATATTCACTGGGCGGCTCCTCGAACGTGTACAGCAGCTTTTGAAAAGACATTAGTGGCTGGGTGGCAAACTCAAACTTGTCTCGAAGCTTGCGGCTGATTTCCCATGCAGTTTCTTCCTGATTCAACTTGTCGCTCATAGTGCACCTCCAAACAAAAGTAGCGGGGTTGCCAGGTCCCAACAGAGACCCCCCGGCCCTTACGGTATCCGGGACCCCGCTCGTTTGATTGTCGGCACAAATGAAAATAGCCATTTTCGCTGGCTCCACGCTGTTGGATGTTTCGGCACGGTCAGAATACCACGCCGGGCAGGGGATGCAAGGGAAAAAAGTCGCGCGGTTGCCCCCCCATGCCTGGCCAAAAGGGGAGCACGGCTTTGAATTTGCCCCGCCTGGCATCACTTCAGCCCCAGGCATGAATCTTTACCCGTCCCGAGAAACACCCCAGCAAAAGCCGAATTTTGCCCTTGTCTCGGTGGTGAGGGAATGCGGCCAGGTGGCAACCAGAAGCAGCAACGGAGAAGTAGTAATGGAAAGCTCAATCACTATCGTCATCACATGCGCCGCCGGACGCTAAAAGCCATGCCTGAAGCCTGTCGGTGAAGGTGCAAATCATGCGCCGTGGTGGTCGACCGCGCCACATCGGGAACAGGACTCCAATCTCCTGCAGGGTCCGGCTGTGTCGCTTCAGTGAGGCATGGCTGAGCCCCAGATAACGAGCGATTTCTTCAAGTCCCACGAGGATCTGGCTCATCAACCCGCCTCATGCAGCCTGCCGGTTGCCACGTCAAAAAGCCTTCCGTCCTGCTCTGCCAAACACGAATAGGGAAACGGTCGCGGGTGTGCGGTGAAAGGTCGGTCGCGGTCCAGAACCAGCAGGCCAGGGTTTAACGCCTCGGGTTCCGCCTGGTCAGCCTCGGGTTGCGCGCGCCGCCGCCGCATGTAGTCCCGGAAGTATTCATTGCGCCTGTCCTGGTCCTTGAACGGCATGATAAAGCCTTTCCTGGTATCGTTTCATGGTGTTCTGCCGGTCAGGGTGCGGTAATCCAACCTCTGACATATCTATTTTTTCAAAATTCGTGAGCGAACGTGCTCGCAGGGAGTATTAACCCCCCCCAGGGGTCGAACCCCCCCCCGGCCCCCCTGCCATTGAAAAATGAAATCATTTTCTCGCCACTGTCACCCTTGCCCCTCGAGCTGCCCGGCCCTGGTCGCCAAGGTGAGCCCGCGCTGGAGCTCATAGAGGTACTTCGCCAGCAGGGAATAACAAGCATACTCGGCGCCTGCCCGGTTGCCGCAAAACA
>Ga0255347_1001107_pt1 | contig 45662 bp, 50 predicted proteins | sample wastewater_treat_2_FD_192479 | JGI IMG/M metagenome (GOLD analysis project Ga0255347, IMG submission 192479) | Wastewater microbial communities from Lulu Island WWTP, Vancouver, Canada - plant24 | ecosystem: Engineered > WWTP > Wastewater > Unclassified | place: Canada: Vancouver, British...
ATTAACAGAAGGACATTTTTTTAGTCAAACACTACAAATAGAAGTTGATTGCAGACGGACAGATATAAAAAATGATTTACAAAATGTTGAAAATTTAATTGGATATTTAGAAACTTCAAATCAAACAGAATTAAATATTTATCGTGGATATACAAATCCTGAAACTTCTATAACACAATATGCATATAATGTAACATTAGAACAATTGCAACAATTAAAACTTGAAATGATTCAATATGGGTTGCAATTATATAATAGAAAATGGCAACTGGAAGATTTAATCAATAATGCTCAAACATTAGAAGAACTGAATAACATAGATATTAATTTTAATATTTAGGTGGAAATGAAAATAGCAAGACCATTTCTCAAATGGGCAGGCGGAAAAACCCAATTGATTCCAAATATTGAAAACGCATTGCCGGAAAATATCTATACGTTGTGTGAAATTGCTCACACCTCTCTGTGTTTTTCTTTTTCCTCTAAACTCAAACTTTGAAATTCATCAATCATGTTCCAGAATCCTTTAGGTATTTTCTTGCTTAATTCCCCATCTTTATTCAACGGAGCTGGCCCACAGTATGAGTGCCATTCAAAGTAATACCCATTGAAACGATATACTTTCGGGCCACACATAAACCCGTTTCCCATTCTAATACATGGCATAAACTCTCTCCTTCGATGTTCGCAACTTCACACAATCCTGTCAGATATCAGCACCTGGTGCAGATATACTTCCTCTGGGAGAATAAGAAAAATTTCTCAACTCTATAAACATCGCTATCTCTCCTCCCTTCTATTATTCAATTCATCAAATAATGTTCGCTCTATTATTTCTGTTTCACTTTTAAACTCAAAGTTTGCAATGAATAATTCTTTACCTTTTTGATTTTTTTTATTTCCAACATTTCTCATTCCATAAGTCAAATTCCACTCTTTAATGTTAGCGAATGAAAATAAATCTTTTATATATTCGCTATCATCGTAAGTAATGAGCCACTTGTGTTTTGAAGTTTTCAGAACCTCTGCAAATCTTTCGTGATTAAAAATTTTATGTAAATTACCATTTTTACCATATAATGCTGATTTTGTCGCAGAATAATATGGTGGATCAAGAAAAATAAAAACATTATCACCATCTGAATCTATTACTTCTTGATAATCTAAATTAGTTATTTTTGTATTAGTTAAAATTGTTGATAAAGATTTTACTCTTTCGATACTTGATTGTGTGAAACGCTTTTTAAATGCTGCTGACGAAAAACCTCCACTTTCACTTGTTCCCGAAAATGTAATTCGATTAAATACAAAAAATGCTGCTGCTTTATGTAAAGCATCAAAATTGCTCAAATTATCAAGCAAATATCTATGCAATTCTTTACCGTTATCAAATTTATCTTTCCAATATAGTATTTGTCCTATTAATTCTTTAGGGTTTTGTTGTGCTTGTTTCCAAAAATGATATAAGTTTTCATAAATGTCGTTTATCCAAAATTTTTTGAAAGGATATTTTTGTTTTAAATAAACAAAAACAGAGCCTCCACCAACAAAAGGTTCTCTATATTCATTAAATTCAGGAATTAGTGGGGCAATAAATTTTATTGCTTTACTTTTTCCACCAGGATATCTTAAAGGGCTTTTTATCATAGTTATTACGCCTTTTCGATTACAACTTCAAAATTATTTGTGCTTGCTTCATCAAAGAGCTTTTTAAGCATATTTTTTTGGTTTTCATTTAACTCTTTGTTCGTATCAATTTCAGATTGTGAAATACCTTTTTTTTAAAATTGACGAAGTCAATTTTAAAACAGGAATTGAAGTATACTTATTACCATTGATAGATACATCTTTAAGATTTGTATAAAGTATCATCTTCAAAAGTCCATCCTTAATGTCTCCGATGCTTGGTAAAATTGAATTTTTTGAATGTTTCGCTTCAATCAAGCCCACGACTTTAGTCGTTGGGTAGTTGACTGCTGCCACTTAAACTTCTAAGAGTACTTTGAAAAGATATAGAGTTTAAATCATTCCTATATCTAATTAACCGCATAGCCATTTCATTAAATAATTTATTATTCTCTTCCAAGCTATGGCTATTCCAATAACTACTCATTTCTAAAATGTCCTTAACCATCAACGCCTGTTTACTAAAATAATCTATCAACTCTGACCCAAATTCTGCTATTTGCTCTTCTGAAAACTGTGCATCTGTATATTCTGCCAACTTCTCCATGACTTCTCTATTTTTACTAATAAAGTCATCAACTATGTAAAAGAGAAATCCCTGTATAAATCTCTTATGCCTTGAAAATATATCAGGTTGACGCAAAATATAAAATGCATATTTCAAATTATTTAAAAAACTACTAATGCGACCAGTTATATTTAGTCTATACCACAACATCTTAATAGTATCCATATCAATTATCCTTCTTATATTTTAAAAGATTATTAAACAACTGGACTATTAACTTGTCCTTTTTACTACTATAATCCAGTAACTGACCCAACATCTTTTTTGAAAAACCCTTCAGCACATTATCTGACTCATTTGCCAGGAATTGTTCTAGTGCCTCCAGGGAGGCAAACACATGATTTCTTATTTCAAAGTCAAAATGTTTTTGGTCCTGATCAAACCATTTACCAACATGGGCTATATAATCAGATGCTGAGTTGCCTTTATTTTTCTCAAAAATATCTATATAGTTACCAGGTGGTTGTAATCCGTCAAATTTACAAAGCAGATAATTATAATATAATAAAAAGTCATACAGAAAATCAGACTTATCCCAATTACGGTTCTTAAAAGAAAACATCCGTAATATTAATTTTAATTTATACCTGAACTCTCTTAATTTACTCATACCGCCCTCACCATATTATGTGGTGTATTATTTATTTCTTCTACTGTATTATCACACTCTGTTTCAATCGCAAGTCTTTTTTTAATATACTCTATTGCAATTTCAGCTTGTTTCATTGCACTGTATACTTTAGCTTTATGATCCTTAAAGAACTTAACCCAGCCTGCCAGATATGCTGCACTATTGTCTACATCAACTGGTATATTAAAAAGCTGACACAAGAATACTGAAGTAATTTCTGCAACAAGCTCCTCCTCTCTATATTGAGGACTGGACATTGAAGTAACTAATGGTCGATTGCATCTGCTGTGGTGCGCGGTCCAATGTCCGATCTCATGAAAAAGAGTTCTATAATAATCCTCAACTGTCTTAAAATAACTCATCGGAGGTAAAGATATCATATCTTTGTCAGGATAATAACAAGAAGTGTCATAATGATTTTCATGTATTTGCCCAACCAATTTTTGAACTATATCATCTACCTCATCAATAGGTATTGGCTCAATTTGTTTTGGTAGTCTGGAAAGTAGTTTCTCTTTTATATCCTCCGGAAGCCATATATCCGAAAGCCCAAACACAGTATACTTTTTCATAACTGGAATGGTTCTTACACTCGGGGTTTGTTCTGTTACGCCGGCGGAATCATGATCAGCAACTGTTGAAATTTTCCACCATATAACGTGTATTCCTTTGGCACCCTTTTCAATACGACCACCCATGTCGGATATTTGTTTAAATGTCATGAAAAATCTATCTTTATTATATGCTAAACTAAGTGTATTCACCCCTGTATAACCACGTCCGGTTGCAAGATTACATTTATCGAAATTAAACCATGGCTTTTTCCATGGAACACCATTTTTCTCCATTTGTTCAATAATCCTATCCATAACTACACTCATAACATTATTCATAATATACCTCATTCAATATATTTGTATTACCGGAAACAGCAGATCGAAAGGATGGATATAACCATAAGTTCTCGACGAAGCCCAATATAGTTATACGTTAACGGTTATTATTTATTAGATAAATACTTATAGAACAGAAGTTATTATGTGAACCAGAAATTAAACCATGGCTTTTTCTCTGCTGTTGTATCTTGCCACACGCGGAGCGTTGGCAAGATGGTAAATTAATACCAGCATCTGGTATTGATTCTATTTATCTAATAAATAATAATATAGCACTAAAACAGAAAAATTATAAAGCAAAACCTTTCATAGACGAAATACTGATATAGTAATGAGTTAAAAACTTCAATTCCGAATTCCGGAACTTTGTTTTAATAGGAACGTTGTGCGAAGCACAGAGTGACGTTTAAAACAAAGTAAACATTATACCTGCATCAGGTATCGAGACTATTTCATCTATACGATTAAATTTATCAATGATACACAATGTTTCAATATACTACTATATTCTTCTTGCCTTCTTGTTATAAAATACTTTCAACGGCGAAAGTATCATAATTAACATATCAGCATCTGATACTTATTCTATATTGAATATTATACATTCTTTATTTTTTTATTACCAGACACGTCTACTACAACTGTAAGACTTTTTCTCTACTGTAGTTATACACAGATTCAGGCCCAAGAACCATATATAACTTATCTACAGCTCTTGTCATTGCGACATACATTAGTCTTCTCTCTTCTTCATCTTCAGGATTATGATTTGATGGCTCTACACATATAACTTTGTTAAATTCCTGTCCCTTAGATGCATGCATAGTAATGACATCAATATCTGATTCATTATTTATGTAGTAAAACCTATCCCGCTGTGTCGATAATAATGTAGAAACAATCTCTTCTTCACTTATACTAAAAACATCAGGGCACAGTAGTCCAATATTCATAAAGTTTTTGATATATTCTTTTATATTATTTTCATTAAGTTCTTCGCAGCGCTTAAATTCTCTTATAAGTTCAATAACCTTCGAAACATTATTTGCAACCGTGTAATCAAATACAATACCATGTATATGTTTACGATTAGAAACAACTATATCATATAACTTGTCTAATGTTAAGTGCTCGTCTATTTTTTCTAAATATCTCCCAACCATGCCAAAGAAATTCATATACTTAAAATCACTATAGCCGAAATATCTTGATATGGAAAGAAACATATCTAAATCAAGATTATCATTTGATAAAATACTTATAAGTGCAATATATGGGTTATATGATATATCAAAACTATAGTTAAATTTGTATTTATGATTAATATTAGAAGTAATGAAGTTTATAACTTCTCCATTTGTTCTAAATAGAATTGCACTACTACCATTGTTGTCATCTATATCTAATAGAGACGCTACAATGTTATTCTTATTTATATATTTATTTTCTGTGTTTATAATTAGCACTTTTGATCCAGATGAGTTTGACTGTATCTCTGTATCAAAAACAAGATTAACATAATCTGCAATTTCTTCCTTTAGTCTATAAGACACATTGCTATGAGATGTGGTTCCATCTGTTACCAATAAATTCATATATTTCGGGGAACTACCTTGAAATCCATATATTGATTGCATAGGGTCGCCGACAACGAAAACGTTATCGGCCCTTTTGACAAGTGGCTCTAGAAATCTAAACTGCAATTCATTGAGATCCTGAGCCTCATCAATAACAAGTGTTGGTAGTTTTATATTCTGAGACGAAACAAGCTTTATAGCATCTCTAAGATATACGTTATGAATAGTTGACGGATTTTGATTATATTTCAAAAGCAATGAATATGCCAGGGAGTGAATTGTTGATATATTTACATCTTTATTCACCCTGGCTTTCATTACATTAGCTGCACTATTTGTAAAAGTTAACGCATAAATATCACAAGGAGATATACCACGGTCAATATACTCATTAATCTTTGACACTATCATGGTAGTTTTACCAGCCCCTGGAACAGCATTTACTACTACCTTGTCACTCATGATAAACCTCTCTTATGCATTTATTGTAATGCCCGGATACTTACTAATGCAACATAGAGTTCTCAGCAGATGATCTCTTTATACAACTTTTTTCATCGTCGTTTTTAATAGCTTTAAGTAATGTTGTTATCATATCGAATATCATATCATGCTCTTTACCTGAGAATTTACTACCTCCGGTAACATTAGATGTAATCGCATAACAAATCGACATAAGAATTATATCGTATTTATATCTTTCACTGTTTTCTTCATCAGATGTGTAAAATGGTACTAGATTATATTTATAAATCATTGAACCGTTTATCGCATTTGAGAATAAGGTATCTAAAGCCAATATGACATTTTCCTTCACATCATTTTCATCATATATTGATGATGATATCGTTGTAAGGGCATGCCACACAGTTGAAACAAGATCTTTCAATTTAATCTTTTTATTTTTATACTTATTCCATAGTCGACCCAAATCAACTTCAAGCGTAAACAAATCATTTAATTCGCTTTGAGACATTTGTGATGAAGTATTTATATCCATAGAACCTCACTTTTATTTTTTGTATTTACCAGAAAAAATAAGCACATTTCCATGTCAACAGTTTGGTGAAAAATAATGCTATTATATATTGCTTAGCAATCTCAAAAGTTTTATATTATCGCCACCAACCCATTGTTCGATGTTATTCATACTATATAATACATTCTCACCATAGTAACTCTTATAGTAAGTATTAGCATTGCCACGTGGGTCATTTATAATTAAATATTCACCAACATATCCTTTTATAATAATGGCTCCTGGAACTCTTCCAGATACAAGAGGAAACATACCGCATACAATAATAGGAATATTACGTTTTATATAGGAATACCTTAAAGTCTTTATATTACTATCTACTATCATGGGACTGAGTTCCGGGGCTATAGATTCAATGAGAGTTCTTGCAACTAAAAGGTTACGGTTTGCATTACTTCCATCTTTCTGATTCAGGATATAAAAAGAATCATTAAAAGATTCATCAGATATGGTTAGCTGCCCGAACCTATCATTTATGTTAAACCGCGCCACATCATAACCGTGAAATGACATCAGCATTGCAACGCATGCTGTTATTGAAAAAGAATATTCATCTGATATAGTTATATATGGGATATTCTCTATAATCATTAATATCTCCTGTCTACTATATCCTGAACAAAAGGATACAATATCTTGCGAATAACTTTCTTTGTATCATCTATGATATCCAGATCGTCCGTATTTACACATTGCTTATTTCTTATACAGGCAAATATATAACACATCTTATCTACTTTTATAAACTGCCGTGTATCTTTATCACTAACAAGTATATCATACAATTCACCAATGTATTCAAATTGCTGATTTGGTTGTTTCAAATCCTCTATTACTGAAATATCGTAGTTATCTACTAATAGGGCTATTAGTGCTGCTTTAAGTGGTGCATCCCATATTATCATAAGCGGATATGAACCCTCTAATCTAACTGATGGTTTTACAATAGAAATACCAGCAATTTCATGAAGTTTATTGAAATACGGCTCAAGATGAGAATATAGTACAGTATAATATAATGGCTCCTGTGATAATCTGAAGAGATTTAAAAACAGATTAAGGATAGCTAAATGCTGACGCGATAATCCAGTAATATCAGCAATAGTTCGTGTCTTACCGATATCAATAGGATATTGAAGAGATTCAACGGTAGAATCATATACCAATTTAAGCATTGGAATATTGACCTCCGCTTCTATGATAGCAAACAATCTATGCTGGCCATCTATTAAATGACCACGCTCATCGAATGCTATACCTTGATGGGTGAGTTTCCAATCGCCATTTTTCATGGCTTTGGCGTATTTCTTGACAATTAATTTGTTAATCGGGCGGTTAGAGTAGTTATAAGATAGAAACTCTCTTGCAAGCTCAGGTGTTATGACTAATAGTTCAGATGTTATAATATTCCCCATTTCTTCCTCCTGAGGAATATTATAACACATTTAAACGTTTTTATCACCTGCCCCGTAAAACCACGTCTCTTCAGGGCGTGGATACAAGGGGCTAAAAAATGTAACTTTTTAAACCTTTAAAATACTAATAAAAAAGAAAAAGGAATAAACCTTTTAAAAATTCTACGGGTTTGATGCCCGAAAGTTACGCTTGTGGATATATGAGTGTAGATGTAATAAACTCAGCCCAAGAATCCAGCCCCTTTAGGGGCTGGTAGTTCAAACAATTTCAGACATTATTACTGATAAGGTTACTGGAGGTTACTGATGAGTTTTAGTAAAACCCTCCATGGGTATAATTAAAACACTATTACTGTAATGCTTTCGCTATGAAATCTGAAATCACTTTTTAATGCATTCCGCATCCACAAGGTTCGCTTCTTCCGCCCTGGTGGGTCAGAGTTGATTCGGTTATCACCTCGGCAGGATGTCAGTTCTATAATCTACCCTGACGTTGAAACCTTATCATTTATTGGTAGATTAAGTATTTGCATACAAGTATCTTGTATCAATACTAATAGTGTATTTAAAATTTAATTGCTCTTGCCACGATAAAATGCTATCACTGGAATAGTATTGAAGTCTATTTGTGATACATGTAAACCTAAGTTCCAGGATGAACATTCATGATCATATCCATGTTAAAACTATAATAAAATTATAATATCATATACTATCCAATCTGACAGTATATTTTTGTTACCAGTAACCTCAACTATCCTGTACTATACTATAAATTTCATAATTATGAAAGATTTTACATCCTTTACCTCACTTATGTATACAATTAACTGCAAATCAAGAAATAATCTACAAGTAATAGTATCAACCATATCGCCATTTTTTTTATCATTTATACTAGTTAATACATTAGTAAATGCTACATTAAATGGTATTCCTTTATACGTTAAACTACCACTTGCCTGAACATCTATATCCACGTCTATCTTCATATTAAACGTGGAATATGATACTTTCAAATTATCTTCAGATTCAATTGAAAATTCAGCAAGACCGCCATCTTGAAAATTATTCATAATGGAAGACAATCTCGCTGCCTCCGATATACTCATTGTATATTCTATAACCCTATGATTAGACGGGTCATCAAATACACATTTCTTTATGTAATCAAATGCAGCATCTGGGATTGGTATATTTTTCATCTTTATTCCACCATATACCACATTGTTTCCCATTATAGTCTTGGAATAAAGAATACCCTTATCTATAAATATCTTACTATCGTATGCTGCCAAAGCAACAAGTGTATCAAAGTTATCTATAGATATTCCGCCAAGAGTTTCTTCGTTTTTCGAAACATGTCCTATAACGGAATTCTTTGTTACCATCATAGTCAGATTATGGTTATCGAAATGACGGTTCGTTACCCGCGTAAAACCATCCTCATTAAAACTTCTATAAGACCTTATATACTTGAGGTCTTTTGGAATATCTCTAAACATTGAATCATCTGGTATTTTTATCTCTGGTATTTTATCTACATAAATAGGAGATATTTCCAAATTAAATTTATCAGACATTACACTACAATTCTTGTCAGCCCCATTGCTACGAATTTGTAGATTACCAGGAATTGATATTATCTTATCAATAATATCAACTGGCAGTCTTATATTTATATCACTATCGATAAACTCCTTAACAACAAACCACGCATTATTAGTTGAAGAATAAAACACCAGATCGTTATCATAAATATAACATACCTGTTTCTTAATCTGTTCCGTAGATGGAACTATGTTCATAGCAAATCTATATACTTCTAACTTAGATGGTATATTAACAACTTTACTCATAATACATATCTCCTAAAATATACTCATATCTATCGATGGTTTTACATACCCGAAACGGTCAACTATTTTACTTATTCTTTTACTATATCTATCTAAATCTAAATCATCAATAGAATGAACATCAGTTGCAAGCGAAAAACCAATATGCGTTGGCGTCATGTAATATTCAAGGATATCGTGCCGCCTCAACTTTATACCCTTTTGTCTTGCCAGAAGCAACAAATCCACTATATAATATGTTCCCGCATTCTCTTCATTGAGATCTAACTCAGACTCAATTAATTCAATAACAAGTAATAGATCCTCCTCATTTTCAGCATCAGCAATGAGTCCTTTATATTTACTGTAAAGCTTCTTTAGTTTACTGTTATCACCAACTTTAAGTGTCAACCACTCCCTGACGCGCTTCTTCATCTCATTTAATGCCAGCTTAGTTCCTTCTTTGGCATCTATGAACTTGATATAATTATTTATATTAGTAAAAACCTTGTATTCGCTTGTATCACGCTTCAATAATGTAGTTATCTTAAACATCTCAAGTGGTTGATTGAAATCAAAACATTTAGCATAAGCCTCATCATAGGAACACTCATTAAACATAATAGCTCTTGCCATTATATCAACAGCTCTCCTTACAATAGGAGGCTCATTGTAGCCACCAAAGGCACTACCTTTTATAGTTAATTTCTGTCCATCTTCATCTTTACGTAATATATAGTTCTTCTTTTTATATATATAAATAGATCCAGCACCCTCAAACTCCATAACAAAGTTAAGTTTATCTTTTGGGATTCCAAAATAGCTGGAAAGTTTAGACTGAATATGCTCATTGACATCATTTATAGTATAAGCCTTACCGTTGGTTACAACCTCTGTTAACCCATTCTCAATGGTTCTCATGTCATCCACTCTAATCAATACCCCATCGGTATCTGATTCCAATACATAGTTACTATAACTCCCATCATCACTTGGATATTCAGGAGTTCCACCGAAGAACTTTATTAATTCTGTCATGCACCATCTACCAACAGCTGTAACCAGTATTGCATAAGACAAATCGCCTATACCATAGTATTTATTACCATTAATACCATAATAGGTATTGTTAATTACTTTTGCTGCCATTTGCATAGCATCATACTGTACTGCAAGAGGTGAGTTCTTCTCGCAAGATTTCATCTTCTTCTTATACTCGTTGCGAATATCATCATATTTCTTGATAATCTTTCGCATGTAGCCATCATTTGTATAATCAATCTCAAATTCAAATACAACCTTGTAATTGAAATCAGGACAAATTACAGTTCTTTTATGTGAATCTCCAAATGAAAGCAATCCGCTTGTCCATGAGGGGTCCGGGACCGTGTCAAACTCATATACCGATTTTAATATACATGTATCAGGTGATATATTAAACGTATCCATAATGGATGGATACATAGCGTGGGCGTCTACATATATAATCTTATCATAGTAACCCTTTGCCCATGATTCCACAATAGCCCCTTGATATTTACCGCGGGCATAAAGCATATCGTAGCGGTCAATGTTTATATCTATATTATAGAAACCATGATTTCGTGCTTCTCTATATAGAGGCAGATAACTTTTTTGTCCATTAGTCATATAGAATGCACACATAAAAGGTACACCTAAAAGATTAGCCTCTGCTATAGTTCTTATAGCATATACATTCCATAGATATTTCAATATCTTAATATCTGACTTAGCATAAGATACATAACGATCTGGGTCATGTTTCAACAACTGAACCATGTCATATTTTTCTTCTTTAGAAATATCATATACATCTTTAGCTCCATAAAACTTCGCAACCTGTTTTAATTGTCTTGAAGGAGCTTTGGACAGCTTTATATCAGCCAGAGCACACTTATACATATCATAAGACAAAAAACCATTAGCAAGGTATGTGCATTCAAACTGATTGTTCTCAATATTACCCATCCATGATGGATATATAATCTCTCTATCGCCAAGTGGAGTAATAGTATCAAGTAATGAAAATATCTTATAATAACGACATTGTCTTATGATAAAAGGAATATCAAATCTGTTACCGTTATATGAAACAATGAATTCAGGTCGTCTTCCAGTTGGTGACATTTTACAATAATCAATAAACCTCACTAACATAGTCTTTGGGTCATAAACATTTGGCAGGTCGCCGCTTACATAATCACTATTGTATAACAAAATAACATCATCATAATCAAGATAGGAAATCTGAATAGTAACAATACTATCTCTCTCAAAATCAAGACCGGTAGTTTCAATATCTACAAATATAGGGTAGGGGTCGCTTTCGCGACCCTTAACAAGAGAAGGTATTATGGATGGTTCTTCTTGAAATAGATTCACAAGATAGTCAAATTTCGGACGCTTTTTCAGAGTTTTACCAGAACTATATCGTATATACGGTATATTATCATAATATACCCGCCGTATATATGTATCAACATGATGACCGATGAGTGTAACCTTTTCAGCATCACTTGCATACTTATTACACTCAACTAATTGAAAAGGTTTTATTGGTAAATCTATTAATTCAAATGTAGAATTGTTGAGTAACAATAATTGTTGGTCAACAATACCTACAAGAACCGGAACCTCTAACATCTTCTCCCCCTATAATTGGTTATAAAACATTATTAGTGTACAGTGCTTAATCCAGTTTCGTCACTTCCGCCATTTAATCGTCTGAATAGTTCTTCTATTATTATACTTTGTACACGAATCATATCAAGATTATCAATCTGATATGCTAACCAACGCCTAAATATTTTTTCATAATCTTCTGATGTCACCTCTGAAGGGGCAACGCCAAAATCTCTAATAAAATACTGAACTACCGGATTTGTCATATAACCTCCAATTTAATTTATAAGACCATGGCGACATGGGTGATTTTCCATGTCAAGTATTGGGTAGTGTTTTTAATAATTTAAAACACAGACCCCTAAAATCACAACCAGAACACCACCAGCCAAACCTATGAAATGTGACAGATTCAGTAACAGATCGGGCATAATAACCAATACTGTGTTCCAACGCATCAGAAAATCCCTTATGGTAGAAATACCATTTCTTACCTGTATATGGAGATAGAACCATTATTTCTGGTGCGATATCCTCCACAATAAAATGTTTGTATATTGTGTATACCCGATACAATATAGGATTATAATAGTTCTCGTAACGGGTTTTACTAAGATCTATGACACAAGGGTGAATCGTATCTCGTTTCTTGTCTTTTATAACACAATCAATACAGGACTCTATTATATACCCGCCTATAGATATTTCAAAAGGTATAATCCCGCCTGTTATTTCAAGCTCATCCTGCTTGAGCATATATATAAAGTTAGATAAAAAATCACGTGTATATTCAAATTCTTTACTGCCTTCTTCAAATATACTGTGTCTCATAACAGATGAAACCACGTTACTACTGTAATCACGGCCCATTAAATATATCACAACTGTATTGAATAACTTCCTTAATTCTTCTTTACTTTTATATTGTTTTCCAGTATCGTTGTATTTACCAGAGCATTGGATAAACGCAAGTGCCGGGCATAAAGAATACAGCTCTATAATATTTATATCTATTTTAGTTATCTTATTATTATTCATCACGAACCCCTAATATCTCTTCCATATATACTACCATCTGATCTGCATTTGGCTCATGTATACGTAGATCATAAGGATTAAAATTCATAGGCACAACTGTATTTGCTTTATGCTCTTTATCCTTTGCAATAGTAAGCTCTATAACCGGGCACATTGTTCCACCCTCATGCGTTTCATTAAGCCATGTCATCTTACTACCCACGCGCTTATAGTGTGTTTCCATATACGCCAGTATAATTTGCTGTGCCTCATGTTCTACAAAGGAAGACCCCTTCAGGTCTGATAACAAAGGTCTACGTGTTATACCGGGGTGCTTCTTATTATGAACAATAACCGCTATATGTGTATCATACATACTGGCATATCTCTTAATCTCTCTTATAGTGTTTTCCATCGCGACAATCTGATTATCGTTATCCAGATTTACGAAGTTATTCAAAGCATCGACTATTACAAATAGAGTTCTATCCGGATAAGCGGAGGATGTGATATTGATAATCCTACCCATAGATGCTACATCTTTACAATCTATAGTGCCGTATATATGAAGCTTATTTGTAAACAAATCACTAAGCTCATCATCAAAAGCCTTCGCTGCGGCTGATTGTGACCACTCATTGGTATAAATCATATTTCTAATTTCTCTTGCTGGAACTCTCGTTACCATGGACATAAAATTTATCATAGTATTGCGCTCATCATCATCCAGTGAAAAATAGACAACCAGTGGTGGTTTTTTCAAATGGTCATTATGTTTCAATACACCCATTGCCACATTTCTTATTGTTGTGGTTTTACCGTTACTTGGCCAACCTGCCCAAAATGATATTGTCCCAGTTAAAAAAGAGGTATTAAAATCAAACATGGTGAAACCTGTCTTTATAGTCTGAGACATTTTTACAGTATTGCGTTTCAACATATTATATAATTCCTGCGTCTTGGTATACAAAGACATGTTATTGCGCGCCATGAATCGTCTTAAGTCTTCAGCTGCCTGTTCGTATACCTGCAGTCTCTCTTCAAGTGGTAATTCTGATGATGCAACTACCTTTTCATGTATCTGGGTTACAACTTTATCCGATGTTAGTTTATTATTTATATAATTATCTATATCATTATATACGTCTTCCCAGAAGAAACCAAACATATTAGCCACAACTTCCATGGCATATTTCTTCAACATAACTTTAAGAGATACATTCTCTGTTAGAAATCTTATAACATTTCTATATCTCTGGTGAACATCATATCTTGAATCATTAAACTCTGGCTTGGTTGTCAGTAGATACTCAATAACATCTTTCTTTGTGGAAAAATCAAAATCATACCCTTCAACCAAACACCTATCGGGATCATATCCTTCAGGAAGAGGTTTCACATATACCTGTAAGTCTTTGTGTTTCAATTTCTTATATACATGCTCAATTCCAATTATTCCTGCCGTGTCATTATCATACATCAATATAACATCATTTATCCCAAGATTATCAACAATATCTACAAAGTCGTCAGTGAAGGATGTACCACGGGAAGCTACTGTGTGTTTATGTCCAAGAAGGTGCATGGATATAGCATCAAATTCACCTTCAACAATTATTATACTTCTATTGCGTTTTATATGCGGTATAGCATTATGAAGTAGAAAGGGCAATTCCTTCTTTTTACCATACAGACCCGGGCTTTGCAAATATTTTGAAATATTGCTATTCTTTTCTTGCAAGGTATTACTTACACGTCCTATAAACCTTATAGGTCTACCATATTGGTCTCTATAGGAAAATGTCAAGGTTTCCTTACTGAACAAAAGAGATGAATTCTTATTTTTATAAAATACAGAATTTCTATATACAGATTTATGAGTATCCTGCAGGTATGTCTCTAACTGTCTCCATTCAACTGACCCAACTGGAACAATCTTTATAATTTCTTTTGCTTGTTCTAAAGTATAGGACCTTCCAAAACGACTATCGGTTAGGTTCTCTATAGGGTTTCCATACTTCAAAAGAAAGGTCTCTATATCCTGATACATCTCAATCTGTCTCAATGTATCATTAACTTCACTTGATAGTTGTGATTCATCTAATGGAATACCAAGAAGATTAGCAAGATATATAGATGCCTGAACAAAATTAGGCCCATCAATTGCTAATCCTTCTTCATAATAAGCAAGGTCATACACTGTCCCGCCAATTTTACAATTATGACAAAACCATACATAAGTACCATCTGGTTTTATATCAACATGACATGAAGGTGTTCTATCATTTTTACTATGATTATGATGCAGAGGACACTTAAAAAACTCACCATCAAGTGATTTACCCCGCGTACGCAAATACTCGGGTAACGAAGCTTTGATGCGCTGAACATATGTTATATTTTCTTTTTGTGTAAGTATTGTATCAAACATGTATAACTCCGTTTTGTTTTCTTTAAGATTACCAGAACCATCAGAAATATTACAATTCCACGTCAACAACTCTATATAAATATTGACATGGAATATGACAAATTATCTATGGTTCCATAGAAGGAGGACTCTTATGATCAAATACGGTATCTACATAAACTATATTTTTATCATAATATATTGTATAATATTTATATACAATAATTACAAATCAAACAGGAGAGCCCAATTGATAGATCTCCAGAACACGACACTCTCTACAACAAACCAATCACTTACAGTTTTTGCCATAATATTAAGCATCATCATACTCGCACAGATACCATATCTTTTAGCTTTAATGATTATTATATCATATAATATAAAAAGAGGAATAAAAGATGAATGATATAAAACTAAGAAATAGCGGCACAACTATAAATATCTCAAGATTACCTGACTCGTTTATCGATACCATGATTGAAACAGTGGAGGAACTAAAAGACAATCCAATACAGATACTGGTTTCTTATGCCTATATATTCTGCGGATTAACTTTAGAGAAAATTCGCGATAGAATAATAATCATAGATAACAATAAACCAAGATTTATTAGTAAGGAGTTTATAAGAAAAAACATTAAAAACTTTTATGAAACGATACAGCAAAACTACAATAAACTATATGGAAATAATCTCATAGCCACGCTTTATTTTGGCAATGATAATTTTGAATACACAAGTGCAACAGACCTAAGACAATTACCAATTTTAAAGGAGTTAGATGATGATTACCCAGAAATCCCAACGCCAAAGAAGACAAAGATCAAGTATTTCTCAAAAGAGGAAACAAATCCAACAATCGAAGATGAAGACAGCTTTCCATTTGAATCTGAGTGAGAACGACATAAGTGGTAAAGTTATATCAATAGACCCATCTATCGGGCATATAGGCTGGGCTATACATGAAGTAAAGACATATGATAAAACTACTGAGTTAGAATTACTTGATTATGGCACATTGCTATCTAACTCATCCGATATGGACGCTGTCCATAGTAATATGAAAAAATTAACAGAATTGTTAAATAAACACACACCAGACTATATGATTATAGAAGATTATGTTTACATACCAGGCAGAACAAAAGGTATGTTCGTAGTTCCTGGCATGATAATGCTTATCAAATACGAATGGTATAAATTCTCAAAAACAGAGGCATTTATTGTCCCCTCTACTGTATGGAAAAAGACAGTCATAGGCACAGGTAGTGCAGACAAACAAATGATAAGAGATACTTTGAAAACTATACTGGATCAGTCAATTGTAAACGACATAGAGAAAACATACAAAACAATCAGAAACTGTAAGAAATCAGATAGCGGTGAACAGGATTGTTACGACGCCATAGGTATAGGTATGTACTTTTGCTATGAATTGTTACAAAACAAGAGATTAAATCAAATATTCTAAAGGATACAATATGACACATAAAGATTACGTAGAACACGATGTTACAACAGAAGAAGGCATCATAATAGAAGAAGTTACGGCTACTCAAGTAGACAGAAAGAGCATCTTAAATCTATATAAAACTTCAAAGATAGAACTGATAAGTGATGAGATAGAGATATTCAGAAACCAACACGGGAAAGAGACACCATTTCTACTTGTTGGCAAAGCTAAAATGGACAATAATTATTACGGTGCTCTATTTGATACAATAACAAAGAAAGGATACATAGTTGGTCTTGAATACAAAAATGGAATACTTCACAACGTAAGAGATCTTGATGGGATATTTTCAGATGAAGAATGGGTGCTTATGAATGAGTTCTTTCAGCAACACCATATATTTGAAAGAAACCGCATATTTCAATGGGTATGGAATAGTATGATAAATCCCATGCTCAATAACCATATACCCGCCCATATACTTGAGAAGTGGGGCATAGACCCTTATACATTTGAAAGAATCAAAAGGACAGGTAAATGACCTTCAGTGAATATGAGGTTTACAAGATTCACTTAAAATATGTAAATCAGAAAATCCCGCTTTATATGATTGATTTGTATAGAGCGGGACATATAGATTTATTTGAGATTATATTTAATCACGTATTATCAAAGACATATTATGGCTTCAGGATATTGCTGGATTACCCTGAGAAATTCCACAAAGGTTCATATCAGGATAGAATTAAAACACTAACCGGGAACTTTAATATCGATATATCACTATTTTCAAGAGATGAAAAGGTTCAGTGCCTATTGCTTGCAATATATAGACTCACATATAACTTTATAATCACAAGACGCAAAACAAATATAATAAGATATGTATTGAGACTACTGCCGCTTTATTATGCACGAGAACTTGCAAAGATGCAAAACCTGGATTATGACCCCAGTGAGTATAAATATCCTGACATTAATATCCCAGCAAGGAAAAGAGGAAGAAAGAAAAAGATAGTCAAACAAAAAACTAAGAAATTAAAAAAAGAGCAGGTAGAATTATTACCCGCTCATGTCAACTTACCAACAAATCCAAGGGAGTATTTAGACATCATTCATAATTATAAACTTACAGAGATACCGAAATATCTAAAGATTAAACGCTGTTATCTCTATATGCAACTTGATAATATTAAAAACTACAATCATTAGTTCTTCTTCGTTTATTAAGTATATATTCATTGAGTAGGGCTGGTGAGATAGAAGAAGTTATATCTTTTAAAGCATAGAATCTGACAGTGCCAATATTGTCAGCAATCATTGCATTTTTAATCACCTCAAGTGTACTACATAATGTAGCGTAGAATTGGTCGTTTTCATCTACAAATTTCTCAACCATATTCTCACCTGTGCTGTGATCAGGTATGGTATTATCTTTAAAGGAATCTTTTAAGTCTTTGCTGCGTTGCTCATACTCATATATCTGGCGTGTTATAACCCCGTAATCAAATGGGGCAAAGAATATTGCAATGTTGTTATCCACATTATCCATACAGTTATTTATATCTATACCTGTTTCATTTTTCAAAACAGTAAGTGAGCTCTTTCCTGTTTCCTCACTTACCAATCTACGATTTGAAAACATCATATATAAAGCCTCATTGCGGGAAATGGATGCGGTATACATATAAATAGCCACAGTTTTGTATATTTCCGAAAGCCTCATTGTTATATATTTATATATACCTGTAAAACCGTTTAGCCCTTTTATGAGCCCGCGGCTAAAGTTAAACCATATAATTGTGTATTTTTTATAAGTGCTAAAACTTACAAAGAAATACTTATTATCAGTTACATATTCACTGAAGGTCTTATTTCGATATTTGACTTTTAGTTCTTCCTCTTGACCGTTTACGCGTCTTTTAATGCGAATATATCTATTATCTGGCTTTTTATTTCCTATACGCATGTATTCTTCAAGCGTTAGTTCTTTATCTATAGCCAGAAAGAAATCAGATGCTAAAACTTCATTCATAACATTCATAACCATATCTTGAAACGCTTTTGTATTTTTATGCTCAACTACTATTATTCTTGCCTCAAAAGCCATACATTTCCTCTCTCAACGAACAGATCTGTTTATTGCATAGATTTTAAACAATCTATTTCTATACTCTTCACTACATGTGTTAATCGGCGCAGAGGCCACGCATTTCTTACACATAGAACTACTAATCCCATCGATTTCGATGTAATAAGATTTATTACACTCTGGATTAGAACAATACATTATAGGACAACCGCCAACAAGAACTGATTTACATTTCTTACATATGAATATATCAGGATGGGTATAGACATAGGCACGAAACTTAATCTCATCAACTGTTGTTCCAGCATCGGAAAGAAACAACATAAGCTCCGGAAAACTCTGATAAAACTCATCAGACAGAACATCATCACTTATAATATCTATTGCATAAGATAGTAGCTTACCGATAATAGAACCTGATTCTATATGTTGTCTTATGATAGAAGCAAGAAATGATACATCATCTGGGAGATACGATTGAGTCTCTTCTACGGTATTATTAAGCATAAATCCTCCTTATGACTAATTCTATAATACCATAGAAGAAAGACTCTTTTCCATGTCAATATAGAGTTAGAAATTATTGACAAAAGTCTCAACAATTTCCACATAAGCATTATATAAGCGCAATACGAGCTGCGTATCGGCGGGATATGAAAGCGGGTCCTTTATATGTTTATAAAGTATAGTACATACCTTTGCATCACTATATTGTAATCCTTCAGTGAGTGATTCCTTTGAAGTTATAACCCACTGTATACGATACAATAAGCTCTTTCTGAAATCATCGGCATTGATATAAATCTTATTATCTTTCTTACCCATGATCTCTATATATTTATTCATAATAGCACCCCAATTAGTTAATCGTTGAGGCACTTTAAACCATAGTTTTATATATTCAGTGAATAAGTAATATTGCGCTGAGTTATCCTGCTCACCGACTTGAAGTGTATTCTCATATACACCAGTGTTCATATACGTCTGTAGCATCAACAAGGCAGAGCGAAAACTACCCATCGCACTTGTGGCTATTGATTTGAATATACTATCAGGTATTGGGTCTATTAAAGATGCACTGTAAACATAATCAGCCCCATATTCTTTTGCTACCTTCTTAAGAAACTGTGCCATTTCATCGACAGATACTGGTTTAAAATTAAACACAGTAGCACGTGATAGCAAATCACCACGCAGGGCAAGAGCCTCTGTTGTAGTGAGTATTACAAATACGTTCTTCGGCAAATTCTCTATAGACAGCAATACCTGCATTGAATCAGTTGTTAGCTTATGTGCTTCGTTTATTATATATACATAGTTATAGCCATACAAGTCATTCGAACAATCAAACATGGTCTTAACTAAAGCCTTAATATCTTTTTTATCCATATCTGTAGCATTTACCTCAGTACAGACTATACAGTCAAGACCTGAAAATAACTCCTCTCTTATATCATCAGTGATGTGTGGATTTAACTCACTAGTAAATATTCTTGCAGCTGTGGTCTTACCAAGACCATAGATATTATCACTGTGAAATATCATCACATGATTTGGGCCAGGAAGCCCGCTTAAATGATTGGCAATCAATTGTTCGATATTATCGAAAAGTTTCGGACATGTATTTAACATATCTGAAAACTTACGTGGTCTTATCCTGTTATACAGGTCAATCATAGCTCCCCCTATTAGTGCATAGTTTTAAAATGTATTACAAAATCACTATGGTTATTAACATAATATGGCAATTTATCTGTATCTCTAAATATCCCATCCATAAACTTTTGAACAACCAGGTTGTTGTGTCCGTAGTTGCTCAAAATGTCTATCATATTTGTAATAGTATTTGCGTTAAAATAAGGCTCATAATATGTAGAACGAATCTCATATCTACCACGAAAGTCTTTCAAAAACTCAAGTGATTTACACACGGCGTGAAAATCAGCACCTGGTATCATCTTGTATGTATCTTCGTCTCCCTTCAGATCCATACCTATGAAATCAACATAATCAAATAGACTTTTAAGTCTATCAGGGAAACTACCGTTAGTATGTATTCCTATACGATATTTATCTATGAATGTATCTATAATGCGTTTTGTTGTATCTATCTCAAAAGTAGGTTCACCTCCCGATATCACAATATGATCTACAAAATTATCATACTCCCCCAGAATCACCTGTATCTTTTCAAGGCTTATCCCCTTCATGTTTTTTAAGTCTTTATTGTGACAATAATGACAACCATAGTTGCATGTGCTTACAAAAAGCACATGCGCAAGGTTGTCAGGATAATCAACTGTTGAGCCTATTATATAGTGCACTAGCATATGGCACCAGCCATATATTCCTGAGTAATCATGACAAGGAAATCGATCTCACCTGTCATAAATTCTGACTCTATCTCAACAACAGGAAGAGTTGTTAAGCCCTCAACCTCCAGAGTTGCCATGGCCGATATGTCCTTGGTCACGTCTATTTCATTAAACTCAATACCTGCAGTCCTTAGCTTATGCTTCAGCACTGCACATCTTCCACATTGTGGTGATGAATAAACATTTATCATACTAACCCCCTCTTGTGAACCTCACACGACTAAAGTCGTAGGCTTCTAACCTCACAGTTAGAAATTCCTGCTTCTTCGTCCTCGCAACCTACTAACTCCACAGGTGTAACTTCGGATAGTTCCTACCCTAGTTTATATTAAGCTATCAAAGCAACGATGCTGGATTTGCAGATACCTGATACAGTGTCTTCCGATCTTTCAGCTCTGCCAGTTTGCCATTATTAAAATTGCTAACCTTGCTATAATAGCCGGTTATCCTTGTATACCACTCTACATTGTCTCCTTTACAGATAGGACACAACGCATGAAAACCTTTTGTGGTCTGAAAACAATCTTTACAGGTAGTCAACTCTGGGGAGAACACAAGCTGTTGACAATCAGTTTCAAACGCTGCTTTTTCTATAATACGTCTTAGCGATTGAACATTTGGTTGTCTGTCACCAACCCATATATGTATAATACTTCCTGCTGTGAAATATTTATGGAAGATAGATTGCTTACTCAGTCTTTCTAAATAGTTCATGTCCGCATCATAGGCAAAATGACATGAATTGGTATAATAAACCCCAAGATCGTTCTCCTTAACAAAGGCAGCAGATCCATATCTACGTTTATCAATAACTGCAAAACGTGAAGCAGTAGATTCAGCTGGAGTTTCCTCAAGCTTGAGATCAAATCCTGTCTCTTCGCTTCTACGTTTTAAGTAGTTGCTCATATAGATTATAATCTCAAGTGCCAGTTTAAGTGCGTCTTTACTCTGGTGCATCTCTGCGCCACATAGATTATACACACACTCATTGAGACCAACGATACCAACAAGATATGAACCGTCATCAATATCAACATACCCATTGCCATCCATACCTGTCTTATAAAAGACAATAGGTGAGTTCTCGACTGACATAAGTTCTTTAATGAAATCCCGGCGTACTTGATGTGCTCTAATTGCAAGCTCTACCCTCCGTTCAAGTTCTCTAAAGAAACTCTCCTTATCTTTATAGAGTATGGCGATATTGGGCAAATTGATACTAACGTTTTGAACACCGACAAATCTAACAGATGCTGGATCTTTAACGGTTCCATTTGACACATGTTCACGCATGCTCACTTTCAATCTACAACACTGTGCCATAGAAAATTCATCATCCTTATCAAAAAGGAAGTATATACTACCATTCTCTGCTACACATTTCACTGCAAAATCAAGCAGCGAGACTGCTTTTTCGTTCTCCCAGACATCACTGTCAACATGTACAAGAAGCTTAGGAAATGCAAAAGGTAGACCTGCGGAATCACCTTTATATGCAACCTGTAGAATAGTATTCAAAAATGTCTGCGCAACTGTCTCCAGATCACCGTATGTTATAACATGGGCATTTTCCACATTAGCCAAAAACTTATCAGCTTCTTCTATGCTCTTGAAATGATAAAAGACAGTTTCACTATCGTTCAATACCTCAAGAACAGACCTATCATCTTTCATAATGTAACCTTTATAAAAAGGTCCATGATTGTCTTTACATGTTAGAGTGTCAGGAAATAGTGCATAAGTTCCTTTATAATGTTTTGGCACAGTTAAATACAGATTAAAATCAGTGAAACTTATCTGCCCACCCTTTGCACCGGACATCTGGCTCATATCAAATATCAGAGTTTGAGCAAGTTGTAACATCTCCTTCTCTGAAGCATTGATAAGGTATGGGGCAAAGAATATATTCATAGCATCCCAACCGATAGCTCCGGCAAAGATCGATGAAAAGAACTGCGTCGCAGAGCACAAATGCCTTGCAAGAACAGAGGCATGTCTTGCTGGAGCAGAAGTAGAGCTAATATTTGGAATATTCTTTAAACCATGTTTTTTGAGATATTCCAATGAATGACCAGAACAATAAGCGCGCATAAATAGTCCACAATCGTGTACATGTATTTCACCATTAAGATGAGCCTGGGCTATATCCTTCGGCAATACATGGTTAAGCACATAATCCTTTACAACTCTTTCAGCTAAAGTAAAGTTAATAGATTCAGGGTTGTGACTCATATTACCGTTTTCTCTATTCTGAGAGAACAATAAATTCCTGACATCATAAGTAGAAATAACTATATCACTATTTGAAGTCATTCTACATGAAATACCCTTCTCATATAATACAACATTTACAAAACTGCGTATTAAATGTGTATCTATAACTTTACTCTCACTACCAACCATAGCTCGCTTAATTCTGTCTGTTACAATACCAGCAATATCACTTGCCACAGCTGGAGATAAACTGAGCTCTTTTACAAGAGCCTCAGTTATTCTCATTTCATCATAGGCTTCTATAGCCTCCGATGTGGTTGATTCAACCATTAAAGAAAATGTAGTCGCATCTGCACTTGTGCGACGTTTAGATAATACTTTAAGATGTTCCATATTATACCTCTAAAAGGGGATAGATTCTATTCTATCACAATGGCATTTGTAAAACAATTAGTTTACTTCAAACCTGTATGGCCAAAACCACCTGTACCTCTTGTAGTAGGGGATAATTGGTCTTTATTACCAACAACATGAAACTTAGCCCTGAAAACAGGTGCAAGCACTCCCTGGGCTATACGCATCATTGGTTCAATCACAAAATCACTCTCCCCGTGATTTATGAGAATAATCTTTATCTCACCTCTATAGTCTGCATCTATAGTGCCCGGGGCATTAAGTACTGTAATACCTTTAATAGCAAGACCACTTCTTGGTCTTATCTGAATCTCAAACCCCTCCAATATCGCCATATAGCAACCAGTTGGGACTACAGCAATTTTACCAGGGGCTATCACCATCGGTTCTTCAATATGGGCATACATGTCAAATCCAGATGAATTGCTTGTAGCATAGGTCGGAACACAACCTAATTTCTCTGGAAAAATAGGAATATCAACCTCTATACCTTCCGATATTTCGATCGATGATTCATCAATACTTAAAAAACTCATTGTTATTTCTCCTTATATTTTTTTTTGTTCTATTGAAATGCCATGTTTCTGTATATACTTATTTATGATATTTAGAATCTCTTCTGTATGTCTATCATATGGATCATATACCGTTCTAAATACAGACAACAAATAATTAAGAGATCCTATAACCATATAATCTTTTACATAATCTGGAAACTCTCTATTAGCATAAGTTTCAACTGTTGATAATATCATAGTGATATATAACTTATGCGGTTCAAAAGAAGCATCAAATATAATATTGAGAAAACCATCTAAGTCATTTATTGTAGTAAACTCAAATATCTCGGTATTGATACACAATACATATTGAGTATCAATGGTTTCCTTTTTATTGATAGAAATTTTAACACTCATAATCTCTCCCAACTTTTTTATGCTTTAACCTTTAAATATTTTGCAGATGAAACAACCTGTTTATATCGTTCCATCTTATCCTGTAGTTCGTCAGGAACTGCGCTCTTATTTATAGTCTTACCTACAATCTTTAGTAGAATAGGTTTTACATTCTCAACCAGTTTTGTAATATCGACTGCATCTTTAAATTTAACATTCTTTATGGCGTTTTTTATAGCATATGGTAGTATATTTTCAAACACCTGCTCTGAAGGATAGATCACCTTGTTGCTTTGGACCTGTATAAAATACTTCTTAACTTCTTCATCGTTATTCTCATAGCGAATAAGTAGTGCCTTCTTAAGAGCTTTAAGGCGTTCTTCATTTAATTTAAGTATTCTTTCTCTTTCTATATACTCAGATATGAGACCAGCTGAGTTTAATAAAACCTCACCATTACGCATAGCATTTAGGTCTACGTTATACTTATCACAAACATAGGCCTCTATTATCTCTAGAAGTGTTCCTTCCCCAAAGTGTTCATATGGTTCCACAATCGCACCGTTGTTTAGTGGTAACTTATGAATCCTTTCCCATTCTTCTTTTATATCTTTATAGAAATCATCATCATAATAGCAATTAACAACCATATGATAGGCGCTGCACATGCCCTTCATAAAACAGAAGGCGCATTGTCCGTCTGTATGAGGAATACGTCTTATGTCTTGATGTAATCGAAAATCATCTTCTTTGCTTTTCATCTCCTTTAAAATTCGCATAAACAGAAATCTCTGTCTATTATACTCATAAGGATTAAGAGCATGTATTTCGATAACATCTGTTCTTACATAATCAAGTATCAAAACTATGTTATCAATCGAAAGCTCATTTAAAATAAACGATACATCTATATCTAATCTTTCTTTAAAATCATTTACTATTCTTTCTCTTGTAGCTTTACTCTCGTAAATTATCATCGCATAAAATATCAATTGCCGCAAATCCTTTGACACGTTTGGCATTACGGCTGTTTTAAAATCTATTATGTATAGCTTTTTACTTTCTACATCTACTGCCAGTCTATCTATTATACCAAATAAATTATACTCACTATCTTCCGCCTCAACTAGATATTCAGTAAGAGCAGGTAAAGAGAAATATGGTTTATTTGAAACAGACTGCGCCAGATCCTGAATTTCAAATTTATATTTATCATCTAAGAAATCGATTGAATCATTATCAAAATTATCCTCAGCGGCAGAATGAAACATTCTGCCAAATTCTGCCACATTTTCGGCATCTGTATTCTTTATTCTTGGGAAAAATCTATAATAAATAAACGATGCGTTACAATTCTCAAATCGATTTAATGCACTATATGCAACTCTCATATAAACTCCTTATGTTTGAATATCCAGAAACCTATTATATATAAAAGCAAAATCATCCAGGGATATAATTACATAAGCCTCACCTGAAATATCTCCTCTTACCATTATAGGTATTCTCCCAAGTCTTGATGCCGCTTTCTGTGTTTTATACATATCAGCTTTTTTCACAGAAATAGATGATGGACTCTTTTCAGTGAATTTTGCCTCAGCAATAAGCCCGTCATAAGTAACATACGATTCCTTTGAGCCATTGAATGTATGGCGAACTCCGCGGCTATAGCCATCACAATCTGATCTTACAGCCCCAGATGCTAATGTTTTTTGTAATCTTAAAACACTATTGACCAGATCCTCAAGTTCTGTAGGGGATTTAATGTTATATTTTCTCATTTAATAAACTTCACTCCTTTTCTCTTAAGTTCCATGATAAGTTTTTCAATATCGATACATGTCAAATGTTGCCTTGCGTTAGCACCACCACAAGAGCTGCAACCAGTTTTGACAAGAGTACCTAATTGATAGGTAACTATCATAGGATATATTTTATCATTAATATGAAAGGAATAAATCTTCCCTCTTACGTCACTTAGATCTTCTATGGGTCGACCAAGAAAATAATACGCTGTCTCTACTCCAAACAGCACTATCCCTTTTATATCATAGTTATTTAGTATATATTCAAGTTTAGCATTCATACAATGCTTAAATACCTTATGTGTAACTATAGATTTAGAATTAACAACGCAGGAACACATAGGAAGAAATGAGAAGTTCTCTTCTTTTAGTCCAAGGGATTTAATAATTTTATATATCATGGAGGCTCTTGGATTAAGACCAGAAAACAAAATACCATACTGGTCATCTTCTATTGTGGGGTAATCAATAACAAACAGTATTGAGCTGTTGCTCCTCATTATCGGAGAGATAATCTTGCTGATTTTTTCTCCTTGTATTGAGCATCTGTTGCAATATTCTGTCTGTATTTGAATAAGTTGATCCATAAAAAGACTCCAGATTCATAAGTTTTAAGAAAATATCATTAAACTTATTCAGCAATGATTCGTTACTAATCAACTCAGCGTAGCTATTAAATTTATCCTCTTCCAGATATTTAATACTTCCGCTACTGCGTATGTAACCGTTTGAGTGTAACTTATCTACAGCACTCCAGAAATTATCTACATAATTATCATAGATAACAAAACTGTTTCTCATTCTGATAAGTTCGTTATTTTTCTCATATTTCATCAAGGCGAATTGCACACGCCTCATGTCAAGCATTTCAAAAGATATTTTCTCACTATTTGTTAAAAATATATGAGTATGTGCAGTGGATTGTATACCATCACTACATGCCGGCACAAGTTTATGTTTATCTATATCAATCCTCATCTGTGACCCCAATATAATAAATGGAACATATTTCCGAAGGGTCACCATAAATGCCTTCATTGTATTTGCAGGAATACTGGATATAGTATCTACTATTACAGCATCAATAAGTCTACTTTGTATAAGACGTTTAGCCGCTGCAATATTTGAAGCATTTACAAAATATACACCATCCAGCTCTGTGAGATTATGTAGATATAACTTACACTCAGCGTCTATATAGAGTACAGCAAGACCCTGCTTATTTAATCCTTTTGCAATACTCTTAAGCACAGAGGTCTTGCCCATATCAGCAGGTGAATATATCAAAACTATTCCAGGGTAGCATTTAATCATTGAATCAAATGAGGCTATACCAAATTGAACAGGTGTATCAAGTTCTGCTATATCACCAAGATCCTCTTTCATAGACTTAAGAATATAATCTACCACTCTCTGTACATCATATAGCGATATACCGGTATTTTTAACTATATCCGCTATAATCCTATTTTTATTTGCCTGTCTTTTTATATCCATCTTGTAGCCTCAACTTTTGATATTGCTCAATAAGTCTATGTTTGAGAACACCATCTACAAATTCTCTCATACTCCTTGCACCTCTGTCTTGACTATAGCGGTCAACTATCTCATCAATTATAGACTCATCACGGGTTGCTTCTCTAATATCAAAGCCGATATTATACATATGATCTACCATCTTGGTTAAAAGCTTCCTTGCTATATCCCTTAGAGATCTCTCTGGCAGATGAGTAAACTCTACAAGTCTAACTCTTCCCATAAAGGATTGCTTAAACACCCCGAGCTTTCTAATTATTTCTTTTAGATCACCCCTTGGTTGTTCCTCTTGAGCCCCGAAACCAACTTGCTTATTTTTCATAGGCCCGAAATCAAAGCTTAAGTTACTGGTAAGTATAAAACAAAATCTATTAAAACTATAACTCCTTCCTGCCGCATCTGTAAATTTACCAGTATCAAATATCTCAATAAAGAAATCTATTACCACAGGATGAGCTTTCTCCATCTCATCCAGCAGTATTACACCGCAGTCATTGTCCTTTACAAACTTAAGAATAGGGGATACATCTCCATAGCCAACAAAACTGGGCGGAGCTCCTATGATTCTATATGCCGCATGTTCTGAAGTGTATGAGTTCATATCCTCTTTGTGAAACTTTCCATCAAAGAGTAACTCAGCTATTGCCTTGCCAAGTTCCGTCTTTCCTGTTCCTGTAGGTCCTACACATAAGAATACCCCAGCAGGTCTTGTTGGGTCCACTAATCCTGACTTCATATTCACAAGTGTAGGCAATACATCTTCTATTGCCTTTTCCTGTCCTATTACGATACTGTTTAGTCTTTTGTGAAAGTCCTTATATATATTATCTACATCAAATCTTAAACTTACACCTGTTACAAAGTTTACTACTCTATATAATAACTCTTCTGAGAATTCTATAATTGGCTCATCGGGTTTTAGCATATCTTTAAAATGCACAATAGCTGTGGCTACACACTCATACAGCTCCCGCAATATCCCATTTCCTTTCATTCCTATACCTTTGAGCATATAGACTATTCGTCTCATACTCAATCTGGAAATCTCTATTCCCTTAAGCATAAAGAGGTGATGCACTATCTCTACCATTTCTTCATCTGTATAGTCAGGTATTTTTATTATATCATGATCCATGTTAGAGAGTGATTTACTAAATGTATCTGGATCTCTTGAGGTTATTACATATCTTATATTAGTGTTTATTTTTGTTCCCTCTGCCAGTAATTCTATAGTATCTGACATCGGACCTGATGGTTTTAGATTATCTGCTATTATTACATCTGGTTTCTGTAATACAGAGTTATCTTTATATTTTCTTATATTGGCTGCCTCTGTTACACATAACCCATCTTCTTCAAGTCTTGTTTTTATATGTCCCAATATATGAGTCTTTCCTGTAAATAGATCTCCGCCTATAACTATAGCATATGCTCTGCCCATAAAATGAGCTGTCTTTATTTTTACTACTACCTGTTCCACTAAAGAGTTAACTTTATCGCCGATAAGCACGTTATTTTCGATTATATCTTTTGGCAATGTGGCACTTTTTTCTGCATATGAAAAACCTTTTCTATTTGCCTGGTTGACCTTTTTAAGTTCTATAAGAGAGTGTCTTGCCTTCCACGGATTTTTATATCTTGGTGCATCTTTTATACTATCCACAAGCATCTCTGCTATTTCATCTCCATAAGATCCAAAGAACTCTATTAGCATATCTCTTTCTTTTGGATCTCCATCTATTAGATTATATAGCCTTTCTATATATTCTTTCCAGCTTTCCAGTTTACAGATGTCTAAATACAGTTGCATAATCAGTTTCCTTTTATCTATGTATTTCTTTTTAAAAAAATAAGACCGCTATAATAGATTACTAATATAGCGGTCTTGGTAAAGGGGTCAAAGACGTTTTAAATTCTTATTAACCCCTACAGCATGTGTTTGGGCTTGAACTTGTGGAGCTTGTCGTTGAGGTGGTTGTGAAACTTGCTTCTGCGGTTTTTCAGTCAAAGATGTAGCATATTTAGGGTCCCCTGCTACAAGCTTGAGGCTAAAACCTTCTTTATTATCAAAATTGTTCTTAAACAACAGAACCTGAACATGATCTCCAAATAGATCAGCCAGCTCTTGAATATCCATTACTCCGGAACTGTAAAATACATTTCCAGTTTTCGAAGTAACAGCTCTTAGATTTACCCAAACCCCGTCATTTTGATTACTCATATTATATTCTCCTAATATTTTTTATGCAAAATCAAGTAGTGTAATTGATGGATCGCTTTCCAAAAATACATGCGTGGAATCAACAACGACATTCACATTGCTATCGAAAATCCTTACAGATAATTTAACAGGTTTCTCAAGTGAGTACACCTTGTTATCTTTTACCACAAAGGACCCAGGTATAATATAAATATCGTGTCCTAGTTTATAGCACTTAGTTATGCTACAACTATTAGTAAGCCACAGCACAAGACTTCTTTTTATTCTTGCAAACGTGTCTTCTGTTTTCAAAGCTAATTTAGAAACAACCCCTTTAGCTTTTTCTTTAAAAACATTACTATCAATTGTTATAATCATATTGTCCTCCTATAGTTTTTTTTTCAAAAAAAATAAGACATTTTAAATACCAGATAATTCAAATCTGGTACAAAATGTCTTATACATTCCCGATGGGAGTGACACTCCACCGGGCAATGAATATCTATTATACTGCGTCCGCAAGCAAAGGATTCTCAACATTTCTATCATCATAAGCATTATCAAGATAATGCTTGAATATCTGATTGATAACAGTCTGAAATTCATTGTTGAGATATTTACTTGCAGATCTGTTTACTACTATATCTCTAGAGAAAGCAGATATTACCTTATACATATTCACCGGCACATGCTCCTTATACATGAGATATAGAAGTATATTATATTCTTCGATGAATGTATCAAAGCTGTGACGACCCTTTCTTATTGTGTTAAGAAGAGACATTACATCTTTGAATATTGATTCATCTTGATTCGATACATCAATACCAAGCTTGACCACGTCCTGTTGTAGAGCCTTATAGTTAAACTTACGGAAATGCTCTACAAACTTCATTGCATCTGGCTCAACCCCGGCTTTTGCATCAAGAGTATTCTGAGCAAGTATATGATATAGCATCATTGCTCTTTCTATCTGCTTGAGATTGCCCATACTCTGCAGATAGATATTCTTCAACCCTATTGTTCCAACCAGAGCCGTGCCTCTCTTGATAATAAAGTAATCAAGAGCTGCAAACCAAGCCTCTCTTGCAGCATTTTCCATGTCAAGACCTGATAATAATTTATTCAATGTTTCAGGTCTTTTACACTCATCTGATTCATGAGGCTTGGTGAAACTTGAGCCAAATATATTCTCATGCAACTTGATATTAATTGTATCATAAGTTGCATTATAAAGTTGTTTTGCCGGTTTGAACCCAGCACTTAAATCAACTTTCATCTTCTCTATATCCTCTGCCGCAAAAGCACATGTCGGAAAGAAGACCATAACCTGATCACCATCAAAATCTCCATCCATACTCTTTATTAGAACAGGATGGACACCTATAGTGTCTTCATCCCATAACCTGAACTTCACAGCCTGAAAGTTATCAGGTCTATGGACCGGGTCTCGCTTTATCAAACATGTACCTCTTTGTAAGATCGCACGCGCCCGCTCCTCACTAAAGAGCTTATAAAACACCCTTCTTGGAACTCTAATTTCTTGTATATCTGTTCCAAGAAAGGACGATGCAACAGCCCTTATGATGTTCTTAAACTGAGGGAAGATAGTGTCTCTAAGTAAACCACCACGTCCAGATATGCGCTTAATTAACATTCCAATATAGCGTCTAATCTGAACTTCTATCTTCTCATCAGTTGTAAACCCACCTGAAGCTATCTCACACAGCACTCTATTTGCCATGGCTGCTATATCATTAACGATATACATCCCGTAGCCCATCTCCTCAAATCCATTATGAGGTGGCACTACAAGAATGTTTTCACCATATCTAATAACCCCATAGTGGGTTGAACTACGAGGATCAAGCACGGTATTTTCCACAGGTGTCTCTTCAACTATCTTATGAGACAACTTAACGCCAAGTATTAGAGGATCAACTGGCGTTGTAATCTCATAGGCTTTGGCACCTTCTGGAATAATACCACCTATAGCGGCAAAGAGGGGCAGCAGAACTTTTCTATATGTTTCATACGGTTTACTGCTATAGAGAAGATCGTTTGCAATATTGTTTGCATTCTTGGTAAGCAGAATCAAATAATCTATAGACATCCTACCTTTCGATGATATTCTAAAACCATCATCATCGAACTCTGTCTCCTGCTTAAATGACTTATAATCTACAGGGTCATTATCAACCCTGAACATCATCCTCAGAGACAGTGGCACATCTTCTACTAATTTACCATTATAGTTTACTGTGCCAAGATAGGAGAGCCCACGCTCTTCTAACATTTGATCTACTTCTTCCATGGAGAGACACTTAGAAGAATCCACAACCAGAGTTTCGGCTTCTTCTTTTGCTCTCATATTGAGACCCACAAGTGCAAGCTTATCTTCTATCTCTGCACCTACGGCTAAACGCTTCATAACGTAAGGAGATGCTATATAATGGACTTGTATATCATTCCACTTTGGCATCTTCTCATCTGGCCATATTGCAGAAACAGTGCCCTTATTACCATGAGCATCTGTTAGTTTTGCACCAACTGTGAGTCTTGTGCAAACAAAGTAAACCACCTTATAGACATCCATTGGGATTTCACCACCAGAGTTGTCACTATATTTACAGATGTCAACAATTACACCAGGAATGGATATATCAGCTGTAATCTGGTAGAACTGGCCATCTGTATTTATATGACCTATAAATTCCCCAGGCTTAACTATAAACCTGGAATAATCAATGATTTCTGTTGGCTTGCTAAGACCCACGGCATACATTGCCATTTCAGACTCCATATCCTCCGGGCATATCTCTTTATTAAAATTTACCTCAGACCCGGAAAGTACCTGAATCTTCTGGGTATAAAACTTAAACCCTGTGGCATATTCAGCGAAGGTCTCGCTTACTATAATCCCATCTTCCATGGTTAGAGGATGCGCCATCCTGATACCTGGAAGAATTATTGTATCTAACCCTATAGGGACCTCTGTTGTAACATAAGGAGGTATTTCAGATAACACATGCATAGATCTTATTATACCTCTTGATACAACAACCCTATGAGGGTCATCATTTAATATACCAACAATGGAACGCCTAAACCTAGCATAAGGAAATGTAGGAGTTCCATTGAATCTATTACCTACTATTGTAACCCCATCTTTGACCTTCGCAACACGCAGAGGTTGAGATGGGCTCATAGTGCAGAAATCTATAGGAGACTCTATAAATATCTTATCGAAATTAACAAGAGTCTCCACAAAAGGATGCAAATACAACACGCATTCTTTATCGCTAATACCGGCATCGGCTACCTGCTTATCTATTTCTATATCGAAATTTTGCTGATAGCGAATAAAGGCATTTATAAGCACAGAAATAGCTTTTGCAACATTATCGATGCCCTTAAATTTAGAAGTGCCACTTCTGCGCGCTGCATCTATTATTTTAATATTTATCATCTCCACAATTGCAACAGGAAGCGATATAACTGGCCAGTTATAAAATGAAGCTATATCAACTGGCTCATTTCTACAAAACTCTTTCAAAAGTGGAGTTGATATTTCAACTGGCTGTATTGAGACCTTTCCTAAAAGGTCGTCAAGAGCAGCACCATAACCTTTCCTGTTGAATATATCACAGTATCTTGTTACATTAGTAACATCTATAAACTTAATGGGCGGTGTAACAAGATATACAGGATAGAATATTGATCCATTACGTTCAAGCATTCCATCTTCTCTAACAAATGGAATCTTAACCGTAGTGGTCCATGTCTTTTCAGCATAGAAAGGATTCTTTTCCCTCTTGAGAACTATTTCAAGATAGTCCCCATCTGCACATTCTTCAATATAGGATACCGCCACTGAAAACGGAATCCTATCATTCTTAAACTTATTAACAAGGTACTTCTCTATTACACTATTATCAATTAGTCTCATCGCTCCTCCTATATTGTTTTTTTTAAAATGTTGTATCTTATAAAGACCAGATACTTAAAATATAAGAGCCACTACCTATGCGGCGGCTCTTATAATATCTTGTATGAAGACATACCCTTTTCAGATGTTAATATCGTTATCTTCGATATTTTCATCTGAGCAAGAAGTATCTTCATACTCCTTTTAACATAGATGGAATATTCTTTCTTGTAATTCTTTACTCTAAAGAAAGAAACCTCTTTTCCTGAGAATTCATTCTTTTCCAACTTCACAACATCCTGGTGGTATTCAACACCGTTTAAGTCATAAAAAGTCTGTAACATATATTTTTCCTCCTATAAAATATTTTGAGCTTAATAGGTTGCGGGAATAAAGTGGGTTTTGGGAAATGAAGTGGTTGGGTTGGTGGGGAAGGGGTTTGGGGAGGGGGAGTGTCCCATTTAAAAACTAAAACGGGACATCTATTTCCTCAATATGTTGTTCAAGTTCTGAGTTTATAATCTGTTGTTCTTCATCAAGCAATTTCTGGAACAAAGACATAATATCCTCTAAACATGTTGTACTATTTTCAAAATACCAAAAATGCAGGTAATTAAACTTATCCATAATTGCATCATTTTTATATACATATCTTGTCCCAACAGTAAACGACCTATGATCAGTAATATATAAAAATACAACATCAGTGAAAGAAACACGCTCCAGAACTTGGGTAAGTGTTTCTTTCATAAACACAACATTAAATATGTTATCAATCACAACTATTAAGTGTTCAAGTGTAGAGGAAAAATGCATAAGATCAATTTGTGGCTTAGAGTTTCTTGAACACTGAAAATCATATTCTTCAAATACATCTGCGAATTTATTACTAAAATCCGCGCTGGCAGAAATCACAGGCCGCACAGAATTCTTCCAAAGTAGTGAGCTTATATATGGCCGTATAAGTTCTCCAAGAACGATTGCTGTGCTTTTTATAGGCCAAACATATTGTTTTATATTACTGACCATGAAATAGTCCAGAGTCTCAAATACACCAACAGATTTTGTAATCTCGTTGGTATTTGTGATGTATTTCCTATACGCTAACTCGTACATGTTAGATTGTGACACGAACTGATTAATATAGGCAACACTCCTAACTATATCTATATTATTATCCATAAGACACTCCTTTGACGTATTGTTAAGCCCAGATAATTAAAATAGCCATCTCATGTCAACATCTGCAAAAAAAATAACAGCAACTGAGTTAAAACTAATTCAGCCACCGTTATAAGTATAATATCAATACTGGAGTTCATTAAGACCCCAGTATTTGATCTTTATACTTAGAAGTAAATGAAACACTTATATCATCCCAAAAAACATTATCATCTTCATAATAGTCAAATACAAGCAAATGATCTGGATTTTGACAAGCACAATTTACAATAAGTCTATTTTCCACTACTCTCTCCATGTATCATAAATTTCAATAATGCCATCAAAAAAGTTCTTATCTTCATCCGATACAAAACAAGAATATAAAGAACAATAATGATCTTTTAAAAGAAGAATCTTTCCTGTCTCACCATAAACTAAATTATATAATTCTTCTATAGAATTTAATTCAAGATAAAATAAATTAAATTCATCACTACCATCATAAAGCTCTTCCTCTTCAAAATGTTTATAATGAATATATTTCTTCTTATATACTTCAACATTTTTTATCATTCTATAGTCTGAAAGAGCATATATTAACAGTTTCATAAATCAACAAACCTCACTAAATGATCTGATTGCATAGTTCCCGGTACAGGAATCATAGCGTTACTATTTATTATAATTTCAGGAAATTCAAAATCATCTTTTTTAAAATCTCCTTGATTATAATGTAAATTAATTAATATTTTTTTAGTATCAGCTATAATATTCATTAAATTATATTTTTCAGGAAAAGTATCTTTTTTAAGAAGAAAATGATAACCCCCTTTAGTCTCAATTATATAAAACTTTATCCAGTCTTTCATAAATACTTCTTTAAAATAATTTAATACTTTAAGTTCTTTTGTATCACAATCAATATCAACATAATGCTTAGTACCTGTAGATTTTTGTATACAGTTCATAAGTTCTCTTGTCTGTATATTTACAAAAGAATAATTAGGTTGTTTATCATTTTGTAAAGCTAACATAATTTCAGACATTTGACGATTCATTTCATTTTGAAACTGATAATATGCTTTAATCATGCTTGATGGATTTATATTAGCATAAACAACAAGAGATTTTTCGGGTATAGATTTTTTATTCCTTGTTGTTTTATACGAAAGAGTAGCTTCTAATTTTTTCATAATATAATTAGCAAGTTTATCTTTTGATTGAGCAATTTCTCTTCCGAACATTTCTGTTTGACCAAGTGAATAAAATTCTCTTTCCTCTTTTGTTAAGTATTTATTTCTTGCACTCAAACTTATAAAATAAACTTCATCTTTTTTAAGTTCAGGAAGTATTTCAATAAATTTATCAAATTGTGCTTGATCTTTAATAAGATTATTCATTCCTTAATAACTCCTCTCTTAATTAAACCGTCCCTATACCCTTTTGTATAATCCTGTTTATCTTTATCATTCTTAAAATCAGGGACATAAGCAAAACAAATTGTTGCATTATCATAACCTTTTCGGTACATTTCATTATTGATGTTATTCTGATACATTGAAAAACCCTCTATCCCTCAGATACTCAGGTAAATACATCTTTGTACTACATTATGAATAAGCTCATCATAACCGACACTTTGTGAAGGATTGTGCAGAATAGCGCTCGGATGCCTGATAGGTATTACACGAATACCACCGAAGCTATAATACACCTGACCTTCGTAGTCAGTTATGCGTTTATTAGACAACTCAGGTATAAATACCTGAGCGGATATTCTTCCAACTGCTATTATAACTTCTGGGTTTATAAGTGCTATCTGTTTGGATAACCACATTGAACAGTGTTTTATACACTCTTTTGGGGGATCTACATTATTTGGTGGGTGGCACATAACAACATTTGTTATGTAGAAATCTTCTGGTGTAAGTCCGTGTTTCTTAAAAAGCGAAACAAGGTAGCTACCACTTCTCCCAACCATAGGAAGTCCTTGTTTGTCTTCCTGTTCCCCTGGCGCTTCTCCAACTATCATTATGTTGGAGAATGGGTTTCCTCTATAGGTAACTACCTGTTTACGAAAAGTAGACAACTTGCAACTCTCACATTGCTCCATCTGAGAAAGAAGAGTTACAAATTGTCTTTCATCAACAAGAGACATATCTATCTGCCAGATACGATATTATCCGCTTTGACGACAACAATTACTGTATCTTCATACAGTTCAGTATCAGCATGAGCTGTAACGCTCTGACCACTGAGAAGGAAATTAAATCCAGAAGTGTCGATATTTGCCACTCTTGCTGCTCGCTCTATAGTGGATCCAGCTACTACATCGACTTCCCTTGGAGCCTCTCCTATTTTACAAAACTTAACTTTGATTGTCGACATTCCGTCCATATTAAACTCTCCTTTTTATTATATTAAAATATTTAAATTAATGTGCTATCTTGTAGGAAAATACCTGAAACAAAATCATAATATACCTTATATTTATAAGGTATTTTATGGTCCAGAAGCATACAACGTATGAGATGAGCCACTTGAGAAGCAGTCATCATTACATTGTATATAATAGCTTTTGCAGTACATGGTAATTGAACCGCTTCGCTATCGTCTATCAAAGTAGATTCATATAGTTTTACTAATTCCATATCTACAGGATTTACTATATGAATCTTTAGCCTCTCAGCACCCATTCTACAGTCTATATATTTTTTACAAAATGGACTGTATTTAATCATATCCCAGATCTCTTTTCTTGCTGCCATGTTATCAACTGCGGAAATTATATAACACGGCTGATTAATAAGAGATATATCAAATCTCTCTCTGTGTACTGTTATGTCTACATCAGCGAAGTCTTTGCATATCTCTTTCAAAGCATCGACCTTAAACTTACCAACATCATTTATTCTATAAAACTGGGAGGGTAAGTTTACATCGTCTATTTTATCAAAATCAAATACTTCGATGTCACTTATTCCCATCTTTGCAAGAGCAAGAACTGTTGGACTACCTATACCGCCAGCACCTATGACTACCACCTTATCTCGATTAAGATAAGGATTAAATATATCTAACTGTCTAGTATAGTCCATAATAACCCCTCTTCTTTTTCACATTAGTGTTAAGATACGATGGTCTGTTATATGTATCGTTATACTTGTTATTATATTCCGTTTCATATAAATCGCGATATGTATCTCTATCGAACGTAATTAAACCATCCTGGTTTTGATGATAGACACCATGGTATAAAGGATATACCTCTGTCTTAACTTTGGATGCAATCTCTGCTTTTACAAGTTCTTCAAGCAGAACATCCTTCTTCTCTATAACCTTAAGAGCCATATCATCGATGCAGAGATAAAATGGATCTCTACTATCGATGCGGAGTTTATATTGCCCTCTTTTATTACCCACAAGCGATATGAGAAAAGGTAATTCTAAAGTGGCTATAGCGTTTTCATCAGTACCGCTCCAGAACACATCCATATTGACATGAGAGTGCCAATGAAAATATACATCATCTATTTGACCACCTTGAGCGACAATCTCACTCATCGCTGCACCTATTGACTCAGCGGTCAAAGATGCAGACGTTGAAGTAACTTCCTGGTCTACAATAAATACATCTATTATTGTGTATACATTGCCATTGCGTTTGACCCTACCAAACCCTGCAATTTCTTGATCACAGTGTTCGATATACAAGAACAACTTATCATATATCTTCTTATCCATTTCAATGGATAAATCTGTTTTATACTTCATATATACCTCCTTTATTATTTCCCATATACTTGTTTTACCATCTCAACTGCTTCTTGAACAGTTGTATGGTAAAACGAATTGATATCGCAGGTAGGACTATTAGGATTACACTGCAATAGTATTTTAAGATACAATAGTATCAACGCAGCCAGTTCATATGAAGCACGTAACTTAACGTGTTCATTGCCATAACTGCTGACACAAAATTTACCACTGTTATAAACATTAGGATGACAGTACTCTACTAGATATGGTACATCAATATCTTGTTCTATAGACCTAAATGCCACTATATTACTTTTTAAATCCATAGGAATGATTAAGTCAATGCATCCTATATGAATAGCATCCTTAGTATCTGGTCTAACAACATAAAGATGGTTGGTTTTAACTCTTATTTCATCCTCACCAACCACTACTCCCTTAATCTGTGGCATCTTTTCAATTATCATAATCTCATTGATAAGTTTCTCTGTAGTTTCTTTCATACCAATATAAGAAATGGTACGCTCAACATTCGTTAACTCATGATAGCATTCTGCAAGGTGTGTTTCTAATTGTTCTCTGATATTCAAAAGCTCTTTGTGTCTATTGAATAGTTCAGCATTCTTTGCCTCAATCCATTTTTCAATTCTTTGAAGTAACACACCATTCTTAATTCTGTCTAAATTATTTCTTAGAAACTTACTTATATCATCTATATCTATCTTCTGTAGAATACTGTTGGCGGCTGAAAGAAAATAATCAAAATGACTATTATTATTAGCATCCATATCATCATCTAAAACATGAAAAATCAATTGAGCTTCATCTGGATATTTATACATGTATAATATATATACAGGTATATTTGGAAAATTAACTTTTAGATACTCATCCAGATTCTTGGCTGTGTTTAATAATGAGAGCGGTACAACAAATCCATCATTAGAATTCACAAATTTACTATTCCGCTCAATTTTTGATAATATAATAATAGACTTATTTGCAAAAGAATCATTTTCATCTTCTGTTACAATCTTTCCAATGCGTCTAAATATACAGACACGATTGTCTAGATCACTTAAGACTTTCTTAATCTTTCTATATTCAACGAAAGAATTCTTCTTCTTTCGTATCTCGTTTACAACATCATCATGTAATTTAAACTCTATTATAAATCCATTTATATTCTCAAAAGAATACTCCGAAGGGGAGAGTATCTCAAACAATGTTTCATATACGTGTGTTTCAAATCTAGTATATAAATTATTACACACATTAGCATGTTTATAATTGGCATCTGGAAACGCCATCCGAATCGTTTCTTTCAGTGATCCATTCACAAAAATATATTTTTCTTCAATTATATGATTCATATTAACCTTCCATTTTGGAATATTTAGGTTACCAGATAATTCTGTTATATAAATATTGACCACCTTGCTACACATTCTAATAATAAATATAGATTCTTCCTGCAGCTATAGCTTTTCTAATAGACCATAGAGCAGAAAGGAAACTTTCATCAAGCTTCAGATCAACAAAAGCACTTATGTACAAAACACAATAATTCAAGATATCATGAGCAAGGTTATTCACATCACCTACATTAGCAACATACATTGGCATAGACCATACCCGCTCAAATGAAGACTCAATAGAAACAAGCGGTATATAACCAGTTGGATGTTCCTTATTATATAACTTGATAGAAAAAACTCTATCAACAGATTCACCGTTTTCATATAAATAATAAAATAACATGCGGCGATTAGCTGCATAGTAATTGAAAAAATTTAACGCGACTGTATTAAAAACACTATCAGTAAATACGTGATAATCTTCTCGTGTCAAAAGACGAACAATAAAACCTTTTTCTGTTTCAAAAACAACGACATTACCACCATAAACATCAACAAATCTTGCAAGGTCCGATTGCTGCTTAAACAGCAATAAAGGTCTTCTTATTGTTTCGTCATCTTCTCGACCACCCCACGATAATAGTTCATATTCTTCACTGATGGTACCTATCAATGATGTGAAGTCAACAGCCGATCCTGACTGACATGTTTTCATTTTAGGTATCAACAGACTGCTTAAAAAGCGAATAATCTCGACATAGTTGTTATACTTATTATACTTTTCTATATTAATCTTTTTTATATAACTAATATATCCAGATAACTTCTTATATCTATTCATAAGTGTCTTAGGGCTTAGATATTTCTTGCCCGTAATAACATCTGTAATATCCTTATACAGATGTGTAATCGCACTATTTAAATTACGTTCATAATGTGACGATATATTCGACTTAGAGTTTACAACTACTCCAAGCACTCTCTGTCTTTTAAAGTATGGCAAGTGCTTGGTCTTTTTCGGTTTTATAATAAAACCACCAACGCCATTTATATTAAAGCTATTTATAATATTGATAATCTCTTTTGTTGTATCAGCTGAAATAAAACTATCTTTGGAACCAATATAGAAATTATCGCAATACCTTGAATATACAAGGTTATGCTTGTTACAATAATCAAATAGACAACAATCAAGATTATATAAAATACTATTGGCAAATTTACTTGCCTGAGTGGAACCCTGCAATACTACTCCCATATCTGTTTGTTTACCAGGTCTTTTATCCTTGGAAGTTAGTATCGCAGCAAGGAACTTTGCATAAAATACTTTATCATCTTCACTCATATCTTCTGTCATGTGCATATAAAACCAGTGATATAAATGCTCATACGTTATGGAATAAAAATAGTCACTTATATCAAGACAAAGTATATCAGTGAAGCCAACATACTGTGAGGATAAGTTACTACAACTTATCCCCGTCTTATATGAAAAAACTTGATCATGAACAGGGAGATCAAGTGATTCAGATATTTCATAAAATACGTTATCAAGTTTATTTTTATATTCAGACTTTATACTATTTACGTATCTTATCTTTGATTTATTCCTGATGGGCCACATATTATAAAATCTTTCCATATAGCCACCTTTGGACTCTATAGCCAAAGCAACTTCATCTTGTGTTAATATATCTGGAACAATTATGTCATAACAATGTTTGCAATAATCTAATGAAATCATATTTATATCTCCTATATTCTGACAGTATAGTTGTATTTACCAGATACCTCAAATTCAGAAAAGTATTTACGATCTGTATATATTCGTTTAAGTATAGAAATGATTCCATCACCTCGTTTATACATATTTATAATTCTTCTAAACAAGGAAGAGACAATGAGAATTACTATTATTTCTCTATGAGTGTAGTTCTCCTGGAGCATTTTAAGTCCCGCGGGGTCAATTATCATGGCGTCATAATTATCAAGTAGATCTGTTGTGACAAAATAATCATATCCATATAGTTTCTGATGAGCAACTATATTTGTATTTTTTTCATAACGTTGAAACTCCTCTGGTTTTATAAATATATGTTCAACTCCGTTTATCTCACCATTTCTAATAGGGCGGGTCGTATATGACGGCACACATTTAAGACCAAAAACTTTAGCAAGATAATTCTTCCCTGTGCCAGATCTACCGACAATAGCACGTAACTCTTTCATGTATATCCACTCCTATATCTTGAAAACCAACTATTTTAGACGTATTCCCATGTCAAGATTTCATTGGAATATTAGATGTGAACTGTCTCCAGCTTTAAGAAGCGGGAGCTTCGTTTTGTATTAGACTAATCTAATACGTACAGGCGTATCCACTTCGCCGCTACTGTATAGGACCGAAAGATCCACAACATTACTTTATTATTTTATTATGTAAAAACTAAGACAATTCATCTCCCGCCTAAAGAGGTGGGAGTATTCTTGTCAAGGTTTGATAAAAATCTCAAAACTATTTAATAGTGTTTTCTCCACGGCTATAATATTAAAATCATTCAATTCTATATTATAATAACTAAGTATCTTCTCCTTGATGTCTGGGCTAATGTCTCTCAATATCTTGTTTGTTTCAATGGCATAAACTATATAATATGACTTATAGAATTCAAAATTGGCTAAATCGATTAGCGGCGATAGATTTCCAATAAGCCACATTTTATTCTTATAGTTAAATAAAGTCTTGAAACAATAGAGATATGCATAGTGATAAAAGTTCTCTACTGTTACAACAATTGCATTAGAACATTTATAATTTAGAAACGACGTATTGTTTCTGAGAGAATTTATATCTCTGAATGAATAGTAGTAAAGATTTATTGGGGAGGTCTGTTCTTCATTTTTTCTGGGTGGATATTTATTTATAATACCGTCCGTTGTCATGTAATGTGATAACACAAATTTAAAATCGTCATCATCTAAAACATCAAACTCAAAATTTCTTATATACTCATAAGTCATCCCTTCCTGTGCTTTTTCATATAGGGCTATAAGTATAGGAAACTTTTGTTTTCCAGTATTACTAAATAGTTTACTTGAAAATGTTATACCGTGAATTAATTTATAATTCTTTTTAAAATCTTTTAATCTATTAAAGTTCGTTTCTTTAATAAGATAGGAGAGAGGATGAAGAACACATACGATATCAGCCTTGAGTTTATTATAACTTTTTAAAAAAGATATACCAAGATCTCTATCATATATATCATTATCACATATAACCGTGCCTTTATTACCTTTTCTATACGATGACGTAATATCATTATATGGTGGATTTCCAACGATAATCAAATAATCATCATCGGAAATGTTATACTTCTCTCTTGATACATCTAGCAATGAATTTGTGTAGTATACTTTTTCCTGGTCAAATTCATCTTTTAAATACCCGTAAGCCACAGGGTCATATTCCGCTATCCTATAATTATATTCCTTACTAATAAATGTCCCGTAACCCCCGGAGCTGTCAAATATTATAGCTTTATCTGTTATATATGGTTTTATCAATGATTGAACAACGCAGACCAACTCATGTGGGGTATAATATGCACCTAGTTTGACTCTATCAAGTTCAGATAAATATTCACTACTGGTTATTAACATGTGTTCACCTCAAAAAACATCAATAGCCACCTATTATGGCGGCTATTACCATGTCAATATTAATTATATATATATCTTAAAAATTACTCAGCGGTTTGTCTTATTGTAGCATCTACTATATGTTGTCCAGAAAAACCCATGCCCGGTTCTGAATATTCAAGGTCAAAATTGACATCAGGAAACAATGAAGCAACGTGATTGACCCATTCTATAGGTGGACTCCATGCAGTATAAAATGTGAAAGATATACTGCAATCATCTATAATGTGCACTTCTATATCCCATGCATCAGCTTTTGTCCCCCAGTGCTTTATACACCATTTATATATTTCATCATAATCATCACTATCGACTATCTCTTCAGGTATAGGATACAAGGTCTCAAACAAAACATCTAGATTATATAAAGTCAATCCATCATTTTGTATTACATCCCGTATCTCTTTCATAGCCTTACTTGATACATACTGATGCAATTGTGACAAAATAATCTCCACACAATCATCACTAGGCATTTTATAGCCAAACACCGCTGACTTGAATTTCTTGATAGATTCACTGTTACCGTATATTGTTAATTCATTTCTACACCAATTAGGCATAACTGAAACCTCATATATAAATTATAAAAGAACCACACGTCCAATATATATCATAGTTAGAATTATAGCAACTACACCCAAACACCAAAAATTTTCAATGCAACAACAAATAGGGCAATAAGTACTATAACAAAGGCTATCTCGATAACATAGTCATAAAAATTAGGCACAGGAAACCACGGGGCTTGCCCTGTGGTAGGTTACTAACCTTCATGATATTCATGGACATTATTCATGCTCATCTAAAATGAAATAATCTACAATTTTATATCCATTATTTTTCCACCTACGTAGTGTACACTCAGATGGCTTCCAGTCGGACTCAAGAAACCGTTTTATCTTATAGAGATCAAACTCCCCAAGAGAGTCTATAACTATCTCTTCAAGTTGTTCTATGCGTAGCTCTGGATCGTTTTGATAAAGCTTCCCACCAATTATCATATACTGCCAGCTGCCATCGTACTTAAAAGCAATATTACTA
>Ga0255347_1001111_pt1 | contig 45586 bp, 32 predicted proteins | sample wastewater_treat_2_FD_192479 | JGI IMG/M metagenome (GOLD analysis project Ga0255347, IMG submission 192479) | Wastewater microbial communities from Lulu Island WWTP, Vancouver, Canada - plant24 | ecosystem: Engineered > WWTP > Wastewater > Unclassified | place: Canada: Vancouver, British...
TACCGTTGTACCATTTCCGGTCTGTGTCTGCTGCCAGAAGGTACCTGCAAGTTGCACGTTACCGTTTGCATCCAGTGTAACTTTCTCTCCGGGATAGTAGGCCTTGTAGGTAGTGGCGCCCGGTACCTCTATTCCCTGAAAACTATTGCTTGAGGTCCAGTGAAATTTCTCGCTTCCTTTATATGTTGTGCCGTCATATCCGGCGAGCAGAAGCGTGTCGCCGGTCTCCCATGCAAGTTTGCGGTTTACGTCATCGTATGCTACGCGGGTCTCGGGTGAGACGGTAACGTTTATGGTAACAAGCTTTCCCTCTTCTTTCCCCGGTTCATCTAGTTCGGGAAGAGGTTGGAGGGTACAACTTGCAATCAATAAAGCGAGCAGTGTAAAAATGAATGATTTGAATTTCATACCTGTGTTTGTTTAAGCTGTGAGTGGTTGGCTCTGTATTGGTTCGGATAGAGTAGTGCCAATAACCTTGAGTTTATTTTTATTCTTATTCTTAATTTTCTTGTTTTAATCCTTTGCACTATCAGCCAAGGACCTAATTGCTGACAGCCAATGGCCAAAAGCTAACAGCTAACAGCTAACCTCACCTACCAGGCATCTTCTCCATCTCCCACCGGAGGTAATTCAAAACTTCCCGATAGGATGTTGTGTGTCAGCTCGATATCGATGACTTCGATATCAGGCGCAGTGTACTGTTCCACTGCCAAATAGTTGATAACTTCTTGTTTCATAGTGCGAATAGTTTAGAATGATAATTTTCTGTCTGCCGTTGGCCCCAAAAAGGGGTCAACAGAAAATTAAAATTAACGGTGGGCGGAAACACTACCTCTGTGTGTGTGGGGGGGGGCGATAAATGTCTCTACATCAGCGAAATAGGGCGATCCTTCGGGCGATTGTCTTAAGAGACATAATCCTGTATTAAGTTGTGGTGCACTCATAGATAATGTTCTCCGTTGATCTATCTAAGTTTAGATGAACAAAGTTAAATAAAAAAAATGACAAAATATCAAGTTAAAAAAAACAAATTATTTCAGGCCCCAAGTCCTAACCCAAAAATCTAACTCATAACTTGGGGCTCAGAACCAAAAAATTAGTTATCTTTGAAAATTAAGCGAAAAAACAAAACCATTATGTATAAAGACGATAAATTGTATGTAGCCCATTCGGTAAACGGCCCTATTTATCTTCAGGGCAAGATGGCAAACAGGCACGGACTGATAGCAGGTGCCACCGGCACGGGAAAAACCGTTTCACTTCAGGTGCTGGCGGAGACATTTTCCCAGGCGGGAGTGCCCTGTTTTATGGCAGATATGAAAGGAGACCTTTCAGGTATCAGCCAGTCTGGAAAAATGAACGGTTTTATTGAGAAGCGATGCGCTGAATTCGGTATTGAAAATCCATTCTTTGAAGGCTCTCCCACTAGATTCTATGATGTTTTTGGAGAGCAGGGGTACTCAATGCGCACCACCGTTTCGGCAATAGGTCCCCAACTCCTTGCGCGCCTGATGGAGCTAAACGAGACCCAGGCCGGAGTACTCAACATTGTTTTCCGTATAGCGGATGACAAGGAGCTGCTGCTGATAGATCTGAAAGATATGCGTTTGATGCTCGATTTTGTGGGTAAGAATGCTTCGCAGTTTACTACCGAATATGGTAACATCTCAGCAGCCAGCATCGGGGCCATACAGAGAGCAGTGCTCGCCATTGAGAGCCAGGGTGGAGATAAATTTTTCGGCGAACCGGCATTTGACGTCAATGACCTGATTGCTACCGAGAACGGTCGGGGAGTGATGAATGTCCTCGCTGCCGATAAACTGATGCATAATCCAAAACTTTACTCTACTTTTCTTTTGTGGTTGCTTACTGAACTTTATGTGCAACTTCCCGAGGTAGGAGACCAACCTCTTCCCAAGCTGGTCTTCTTCTTTGATGAGGCACACATGCTATTTCAAGGCACATCCAAGGCTCTTGTTGATAAGATCGAACAGGTTATACGTCTGATCCGCTCCAAGGGAGTGGGTATTTATTTTGTCACTCAATCACCTGCCGATATCCCCGATATTGTCTTAGGACAGCTTGGCAACCGCATACAGCACGCTCTTCGGGCTTATACCCCTAAAGACCAGAAGGTGGTACGCGCTGCAGCACAGACCTTCCGACCCAATCCAAACTTCAAAACAGATGAGGCTATCACGGAGCTTGCTACCGGAGAGGCACTCGTCTCCTTCCTCGACGAAAAAGGAGCACCTTCCATAGTGGAAAGAGCCAGGATCTTATTTCCTCTAAGCTCCATCGGACCCATTACAGAGGGGCAGCGACTCGATATAAACAATGCTGCACCTGCGGAAATCAAGGCTTATGATAAATTTTTTGATCGTGAAAGTGCTTATGAAATTTTGATGGATCATTACGAAAAGGCTGCCAAGGCGGCTGAGGAGGCAATGATAGAGGCTGAGAAGGAGAAAGCGGAGATTGAAAAACAGAAACAGGAGAAGAAGCAATCCTCAGGTAAAAAGGGAGGTATCTCCAGAACTATTTTCGGTACTATGATAGGTGCTGCTGCCACAAGTTTCCTGCGCAGTCTGGGTACTCAGGCAGCAAGAGAAGTAGTAGGCAGGAGGACGAAATCCACTAAAAGCTCGACATCTAAAAAGAGTGGTGATACTCTAATCGACAGAGCAGCTAAGAGCGCTACCACTACTGCCACCAGAAAGATTACGGAAGAGGTGCTTAAAAACATCTTCAAGTGATTGCAGAATTTTCAGAATTTCTGGAGAGTTTCTCAGTGCGTTATGAGCGCTGCGGAACTCTCTTTTCATTTCCCGGCAGGGATGTAACCATTCGGCTGGTGCCGCTCAAGAGACTCGATATTGCTAATCTCGTTCAGGGTGTGGAGAATGATGCGGCGGATGATTTGACGAGTGTTGCCGTGAATGCTACGGAAAAGATCGCAGATGGTGGCGACAGATGCATTTATATTTACGAAGATCGCTGGCGTAGCGGAGGGGAAATGCTTCGTAAGCGGATTCTTGCCCATCTGGGCCAATTTAAATCCGTTTTCGCCAGGAAATGTAAAGTGAAACCTCTGAAAGCGCAGGAGGCGACGGAATTTCTTGAAAAATATCACACTTATGGCACCTCAAGATGCAGGTATCGTTACGGGCTTTTTTACGAAGAAAAGTTAGTGGCCGTGGCCACATTTTCCGCAGGCAGGCCTATGAGACGTCTTCTCGGAGGAGAGGAGCGCACCCTTGATAGTTATGAATGGGTCAGATATGCTTCATTACCCGACTGTCGTATTGTAGGAGGTATGGGACGACTCCTGGAGGCCTTCGTCAATGATGTCAATCCTGATGAGGTGATGTCATATTCTGATTACGAATGGTCCCATGGGGAAGCCTATCTTCAACTCGGTTTCCAAAAGGTAGGTGAAAAGCTTCCGATGCGCTTTTATGTAGACCGCACCACATTCAGGAGGATTTCGGAAAAAAAAGTCTCCGCAGACAAGAGATTTCGCGGAGAGACTTTCCCGAAGGAAAAATATGCGCTTATATCCAATCTGGGCAGCGCTAAATATCTTAAGCAATATGTGTGACCGCAATCCCGCCGGATTGTTCGTCAAAAGTAACTTTCAAAACTCCACTGCCCGATCCGTCGCTTATGATAAGTTCGGACAGCGGGTCTTCGATATGCCTTTGAATAGCCCTCTTTAAAGGTCTTGCGCCAAGTTCGGGGTCGAATCCCTCATCGGTTACGAATGTACGGGCGCTTTGGTCTACCACAAGTTCATATCCAAGGTGCCCGACTCTGTCAGCCAGATCAGCCAACTCGAACTCTATTATACGGAAAATATCCTCTCTGGTGAGGGAATTGAAATAGATCCTATCGTCCAGACGATTTAGAAGTTCCGGAGAGAATTGACGCTCCAGAGCTTTATCTATAATGGATTTGCGCCGGAAGTCCCTGTCGGTAGTGCTGGTGGAGAATCCCACATCTCCTCCGAAGTCCCGTAATTTACGGCTTCCAATATTGGATGTGAGGATCAAAATAGTGTTGCGGAAGTCCACCGTACGACCACTGCTATCGGTAAGCCTTCCTTCGTCAAATACTTGCAGCAGAATGTTGGAGATATCGGGATGAGCTTTTTCCACCTCATCCATAAGAACAACGCTGTAGGGCTTGAGTCGCACCTGCTCCGTCAACTGACCTCCTTGGTCGTAGCCGATATAGCCAGGAGGTGAGCCTATGAGGCGACTTATAGAGTGCTTTTCAATGTACTCGCTCATATCTATCCTGATGAGGGCCTCTTCGGAGTCGAACATATATTCGGCAATTTTTTTAGCCAGCAAGGTTTTTCCTACTCCGGTAGGACCGAGAAAGATAAATGTTCCTATGGGCTTGCGAGAGTCTTTAAGACCGGCACGGCCACGTTTTATGGCATTGGTCACGGTCTTTACAGCTTCATCTTGACCGATGACCCGGCTGGTTAGCTCCTGCTCCATTGCCAGAAGTTTTTTACTTTCATCGCTGGCTATCTTATGAGCGGGTATGCCTGTCATCTGTGACACGGCTCGGGCTATCTCATCTCCGGTAATGGTCACGGTGGCGGAATTTATAAAACTCTCTTCAACGGACAACTTCCTGACTAGTTCCTTTTCACGAAGGCGCAATGAAGCGGCGGCTGAGTAGTCACCGGCAAGGATGGCTTGACGCTTTTCATGTCGGGTCTGTTCCAGAAGTTGGTGAGTATCGGTGTCGGTGGCAGTGGAGGATGTCCGATCCCTGGCGGAAGTATGTGCTCTTGATCCTGCTTCATCCATCAGGTCTATGGCCTTATCCGGTAGCTGCCTCTCGCATATATACCGTTGGGAGAGAGTGATGCAGTGTTTTAGCGCCTCAGGTGTATAGATAACGTTGTGAAAACGTTCATATTTTTCTTTAATGCCCTTAAGAATATCCAGAGTCTGACTTTCGGTGGAGGGTTTAACCAATACTTTCTGGAATACTCTATCCAGCGTTTTGTCATTTTCGATATAATTGCGGTAGCCATCGTTGGTAGTAGCTCCTATGCAGCGTATGGTACCATCTGCGAGTGCCGGTTTGAGTAAGGTAATTATGTCGGAAGAGCCGCGCATTCCACCTGTCCCAACCAAGGCATGGATATCATCTATGAAGAGGATTGCGTTTCCGGTAGCCTCTATAGCTGCTATTATTTGTCTTATGCTTTCTGCAAGCGAGGAAGGGTGGGGATTTGCTGCAATAAGTGCCGGGATATCGAGAGAGAAGATCCTTTTGCCCTCAAGTGTTGAGGCGAGTCCCTCAACAATAGCGGTTTTACCTACCCCGGATTCACCTACCAGCAAGGGATTATTCTTTTTGCGACGGTTGAGTATCTGTTTAACACGCAGTATTTCGGATTCCTTCCCTATGAGAGGATCGCAATTTTCACTATCGGAGACTGATTTAAGATCCCGGCAGTATTTTACCAGTATGTATGTCGTTTTTTTCTCTATACGGTCTGATCTACGTGATATCTCTTCAATTGCAGAAAGCACAGTATCGGGCAGTATGCCAATTTTTTCCATTAGGGGAATGAATCTTCCTTTACGAAGGGTGATTGCGGATTCCAATATCTCTGCTACGCCGGGTTGTGCATTGGCAGCGCGACCTCCGGCAAATGCTTCTCCAAAAATGTCATTAACTTCCTGTGAAATGGTCACTGAACCGATACTTTCAAAGGGAATTGGCTCCGGCTGGGAAATTGTCTCTTCCAGGGCCGTTTTAACTATTGAAATGTCACTTCCAATGCGGTCAGAGATGGAATTGACAAGCCTCTTGCTATCCCTGAGAATTGCCAGAAAGAGGTGGTCGGCATCAATGGCTGTGCTACCCATTCTCATTGCCTCTTCGCGGGCTCTCTCCAGCAGGGCTGAAAGTTCTCTGGAAAGGGTATTTTTCATAATCTTGTAGTGCTTTATTTCAAAGTGCCAAGATAGTGAAAAATTTTGGCCGAATCACTTTTTCTTTGTACTTTTACGAGTTAATTTTTACATAAAGTAGAAAGTAGAAAGAATGGAAGAATTAGAAGAGAACGCAGGTAGGATCATTCCTATAAACATTGAAACCGAAATGAAGAGCGCCTACATTGATTATTCAATGTCGGTGATTGTATCGCGTGCGCTTCCCGATGTGAGAGACGGTCTGAAACCGGTACATAGAAGGGTTTTGTACGGAATGTACGGGCTGGGATTGACAAGTAATCAGTCGGTGAAGAAATCGGCCCGTATAGTGGGAGAGGTGCTTGGTAAATACCACCCGCATGGTGACTCCAGTGTTTATGATGCCATGGCCAGACTTGCCCAGCCCTGGAATATGCGTTATATGCTTGTTCAAGGTCAGGGTAACTTTGGTTCCGTAGATGGTGACCCCGTTGCGGCAATGCGTTATACGGAGGCAAAACTTCAGAAACTTGCAGAAGAGATCATTGAGGATCTTGATAAGGATACTGTTGATTTCAAACCCAATTTTGACGAATCACTTCAGGAACCTGTAGTGCTTCCGGCAAAAGCTCCGTTGCTGCTGCTTAACGGAGCAAACGGTATAGCAGTAGGTATGGCTACAAATATGGCTCCTCACAATCTTACAGAGTGCTGCGATGCCATATGCGCCTATATTGACAACAATGACATTACGCTCGATGAGCTAATGCAGCATATAAAGGGACCCGACTTCCCGACGGGGGGTATTATTCAGGGTACCAAAGGTATCAGGGATGCATTCGAAACAGGTCGCGGTCGTGTAGTCATCCGCTCTAAAACCGATATCGAGATTTCAGATAGCGGACGCGAGACCATAGTTGTCAGCGAGATTCCTTATATGGTCAATAAACGTGAACTTATCGAGAAAATTGCCGAACTGGTTGAGAACAAGAAACTCGACGGGATCGCCTACATCAATGACGAGAGCGACCGTAGCGGTATGCGCATAGTGATAAAACTCAAGATGGGAGCGGTGGCTAACGTGGTACTCAACAACCTCTTCAGGTTTACACCTCTTCAGTCCAGTTTCTCGGTTAACAACATTGCGCTGGTAGATGGCCGCCCCCGTCTGCTAAATCTTAAAAATATAATAAAGAGCTTTGTGCGTCACCGCCATGAGGTAGTACTCCGCAGAACCCGCTTTGAGCTTGAAAAGGCCAAAAAGAGGGCTCATATTTTGGAAGGACTACTCAAAGCTTTGGACATAATAGACGAGATTATCGCTCTAATAAAGGCATCCAAGAGTGTTCAGGAGGCAAGAGAAGGCTTAGTGGAACAGTTTGGATTCTCTCCCGAGCAAGCTGAAGCTATCGTGGAGATGAGGCTTCGCCAGCTCACAGGTCTCGAAAGGAGCAAACTTCAGGAAGAGTACGATGAGCTACAGGCGCTTATTAACCATCTTCAGGCTATCCTTGCCGATGTTTCACTTCAGATGGATATCATCAAGCAGGAACTGATTGCCCTTAAAGAGAAATATGGTGACAATCGCCGCACTGAAATCGAGCTTTCAGCCGAAGATTTCAACCCCGAAGATTTCTATCCAAATGAGGATGTGGTCATCACTATTTCTCACATGGGATACATTAAGAGGACTCCTTTAACAGAGTACCGTCTGCAGAACCGTGGTGGGGTCGGTGCAAAGGGCAGTACCACCCGCGAGGAGGACTTTATCGAGCACATCTATGTTGCCAACATGCACAGCACGATGATGTTCTTCACCAAGAACGGCAAGTGTTACTGGCTAAAGGTGTACGATGTACCCGAAGGGTCAAAGGCATCAAAGGGTCGTGCCATTCAGAATGTTATCAATATTGAGCCGGAGGATGCAGTACAAGCCTATATGAATGTGGAGAATCTGGATGATTCCGACTATATCAATAATCACTATGTGGTTCTTGCCACACGCAAGGGTACCATCAAAAAGACCTCCCTTGAGGCTTATTCACGCCCCAGAGCAAACGGTATCATTGCAATCAATGTCAGAGATGATGACGCCCTTATTGAGGCTCTGCTTACAGACGGAGAAAAAGATATTCTACTGGCAGGCCGTAAGGGTCGCTGCTGTCGTTTCCACGAATCAACCGTACGCGCAATGGGCCGTACAGCCGCAGGAGTGCGTGGTATCAGGATAGACGAGGATGACGAGGTGGTTGGTATGATTTGTGTAGATGGTAGTAAGGAAGCTGAGTCACAGGAGCATATTCTGGTGGTCAGCGAGCATGGTTTTGGCAAGCGCTCACATTTGGAAGAATATCGCAGGACCAACCGTGGAGGCAAGGGTGTCAAGACCATAAATATTACTGAGAAGACAGGTTCTTTGATAGCGATAAAGTCTGTTACAGACGACGATGATCTGATGATTATCAATAAGTCAGGTATCACGATCAGGGTATCGGTTTCGGACATCAGGGTTGCCGGTAGGGCTACACAGGGAGTCAAGGTCATAAGTCTCAGGGAAGGTGACAGCATCGCCGCTGTCTGCTCTGTAGAAAGAAGAGAAGAGGATGAAATGGAGGAAACTACTACGGGTAAAAAAGATATTGTAGCTGACGATACAGATACAAATGAAAACGAATAATTAACAATAAATACTATTTTAATTTTAAAGACTATGAAGAAAGTTTTATTAGCAATGGCACTTGTCCTCTCTGTTACCTTTGCAAGTGCGCAATCGAAAGCGGTAACAGATGCCCTAAAGGCTATTGATAAGGCTGTAGAGGCAAGCCAGAATCCCAAAAAGGCAACAAAGCCTGCAACTTGGATTTCTCTTGCCAAAGCATACATCACAGCATACGAGCTCCCCAGCAAGGGTATAGAGCCGGGCTTTGACCAAATGCTGCTCAAGACCATCCTCAAAGACCAGAAGGTACTCTCTTCCGCACAGAAGACCCTTCCTCAGGGCACTTTTACAGTTGACACTTATAGTGACAAGGACCTTTACTACAATGATTTTGGTCAGCTCGTATTTCTAATTGTTACCAAGCCCATAGGTGAAAATCTATTGGGTAAAGCTCAAGATGCCCTCCTCAAGGCAGCAGAGGTTGATCCTAAAGGCTCCAAAATGAAAGACATTCAGGCTATTTTTGAGCAGATTCACAATTACAACTATGAGGATGCTGCTTCATACTACAACCTAGGTGAGTATGACAAAGCTACCGCTCTTTTCGAAGAGTGCCTTGGCAACTATAACAACAAGGTGATGCAGAAGGTTGATACAATGGTAATCTATAACACAGCTCTTCTTTCAAGTATGGGTGGCGACAACGCTAAAGCCGAGAAATACTACAAACAGTGTCTTGACTATGGTTATTACTCCGAAGGCAACGTATTCTCCAACCTAGCGGAGGTTTACAGACTTAATGCCGATACAATTAGTCAGAAACAGACACTTGAGGCAGGATTTGAACAGTTTCCCCACAACCAGGGTATTCTTGTAGGTCTGATCAACCTCTACACTGCCACAAAAGAGGATCCTCAGAAGCTCTTCGACATTATCCATACTGCACAGGAGAATGAACCCACCAACGGTTCCCTTTATTATGCTGAAGGAAATGTTTACAAAGAGTTAGGAAACATTGAAAAGGCAGTAGAACTTTATAATAAATCGACCGAAATCCAGCCTGACTATGTATATGGTGTTTTGAGTGTTGGCGTTCTCTACTATGAACAGGCAATGGATATTGCGGAGAAAGCCGATTCAGAATTTGATCAGGCAAAATATGACGCTCTGGTTGAAGAGTTTAACCTCTCTCTTGAAAAGGCAATACCTCCATTTGAGAAAGCATTCTCAATTACCGACAATGTGGAAATCAAGAAGAACGCAGCTGAATTCCTTAAGTTCATCTATTTCCGTTTCCGTGACAAATCGCCCGAGCATATGGCAGCATACGAGAAATATAACGCATATCTTGCAGAATAAAGTCTGATGATACATATGAAAATCGGGACGGCCATGTGTCGTCCCGATTTTTTGTATATTTGTACTTTGCACCAACTATTTAGAAATTATGAAAAGAGTATTATTACTTGTTCTCGCTTTGACCTTTGCCGGCCCTGTACTTGCGGACAACGGGATGTGGCTGCCTTCCGAGATCGCCAAAAGAATCGGAGATATGCAGGCCAAGGGTCTCAGACTCACTGCTGAAGATATTTACAGTATCAATCAGGCTTCCCTTAAGGATGCTTCGGTCCATTTCAATGGAGGATGTTCTGCCGAATTGATCTCCGATAACGGACTTTTGATTACAAATCACCATTGCGGTTACGATTGGATACAGGAACATAGCTCCGTGGAACACGATTACCTCAAGGATGGATTTTGGGCTCTGACCCTAGAAGAGGAACTACCCAACAAGAACATCTTTGTAAGATTTCTTGTAAGAATGGATGATGTTACTGAAACGGTACTCAAGGGCTATGATCCTTCAATGACCGAGATTCAACGTGATTCACTCATAAAGGCCAACAGCACACCTCTGATTGAAGCTGCTTCAAAGGAAGGAGCCGGATATAGCGCTTCCGTGCAGCCACTATATTATGGTAACCAGTATTTTATATGGGTTTACCAGACTTTTACTGACGTACGTCTAGTGGGTGCTCCGCCTTCATCGATAGGTAAATTTGGCGGTGATACCGATAACTGGATGTGGCCTCGCCATACCGGAGATTTCTCTCTTTTCAGAATATATGCTGACAAAGAGAATAATCCCGCACCTTACTCCGAGGAGAATGTGCCCTACAAGCCTAAAAAATATTTCAAACTCTCCATTAAAGAGCGTAAAGAGGGGGATTTTACTTTCGTTTATGGTTATCCGGGAAGGACACAGGAATATATACACTCGGAAGCAGTTAGATACATCTCCGACATCTCAAACCCCCATAAACGTAATCTCCGCACAAAACGTCTCGATGTACAGGAGAAATATATGTCGCAGAGCCAGAAGGTGAGAATACAGTACTCTTCCAAGAATTCAGGTGTCTCCAATGCGTGGAAAAAATGGCTCGGTGAGATGAATGGTATTATCAAACTCAAGACTTATGAGAAAAAGAGGGCGTACGAACAGGAATTCCATAAGTGGGCGGCCGATAAGCCGGAGTATAGGGATATTATTCCACAGCTCGACAATCTCTATGAGGAGCTTGAGGGCTATGCTTTCGCTACCGATTATTACAACGAGAGCATCCGTGCAAATGAGATTATTCGCTTCGCTGAAAATATTATCACAGCTTTTAGTCGCAATCGTAGTAAGAATTATCTTGACCAGATGATAGAGGCCTATTTCAAGGATTATTTCCTTCCCATCGACAAGGAGAGCTTTCATCTTCTCCTTGCAGAATATGACAAGAATGTACCCAAGAATCTTCGTCCGACCTATTTTTCGGAGCAAATGAACGCTTTCGGAAGCACTGATGCCTGGATAGAGTACATTTTTAACACTTCTGCCCTCATCTCCGAAGAGGGGACACGTGCTCTGGTGGATAAGGCTCTTACTGTAGAAGATTTCCAGGAGGTACTCCTGGCTGATCCTGCCTTTACATTTTCAAATGAATTCAGGCAACACTATATGAATGAAATCAACCGGCCGTTTACCGAGATCAATAGGCAGATTACTCTGCTTTATCGTACCTACATGAAGGGTCAGATGGAGTTTTCTCCCGAAAAATCCTTCTTCCCGGACGCAAACTCCACTCTAAGAGTCTCTTATGGCCATATTCAGGGTTATTCTCCTGCTGATGGTATCTTCTTTAAGCCCGTTTCCACCATCGAGGGCATAATGGAGAAGGACAATCCGGACATTTTCGATTATAATATACCCCAGGAACTTAGGGATATTTATGCACGCAAAGATTATGGTAAATGGGGGGCAAATGGTACTATGCCTGTCTGCTTTATAGCAACTAACCACACTTCAGGTGGCAACTCAGGCAGCCCGGTTATTGACGCAGACGGTAATCTGATCGGCATCAATTTCGACAGGGTATGGGAGGGAACGATGAGTGACATTGATTTCGATCCCGATGTATGCCGCAATATATCTATAGATATAAGATATGCACTATTCATTATAGATAAGCTTGCCGGTGCTCAGCGCATTCTAGATGAAGTTGAGATAGTGGAGTAGAGGGTAGTTCTGAGTTCTGAGTATTGAGTTCTGAGTGTGTAGTGTTGCGGGGTGTGATTTCTCGGTTGCGGTATATGGGTTGCTGGGTTACGATATGGCTAAAATTTTGTAAATAATTATTTTATTTATAACTTTTGGCATTCTTTCGGATCAATTTTTTTCAAATACTTAACCTAAGATTGTGATGAGACTGTTTATTTCCCGACTTATTTTTGCCACGTGCTTAATTCTATGCATTGCATCGTGTGTTGAACCCGAACTTATTGTAGGTCAGGGTCAGGATCAAAGTCAGACAGAGTTTTCAATAGGAAGTAGTGGGGGTACCTTTACAATCCCCATTAGTTCTAATGTTGATTTTACTTGTTCTCTTTCAGATGATTGTAAGTCCTGGTGTTCCATTACCCAGACCAAGGCAATGAATGATTATAGTATTATTCTCTCTGTAAAGGAGAATGATACGTATGATTCGAGAACAGGGACTCTAACCATAAGTTATGGAGATAAGAATACAATACTCACCATTACTCAGAGTCAGAAAGATGAGCTTATTTTAACTCAGAAGGAGTTTATAGTAGGTACCCAAGGAGGTGAACTGAAGATTCCCGTCTCGACCAACATACAATACAGCTGTGCCGTTATGGAAGGGGCTCAGGGGTGGATAACCATAAAACAGGCTCAGACAAAAGGTTTGGAAGATTATTATTTGGTACTTCAGATTGCTACAAACGAGAGCTATGATGGTAGGGTAGGTCAGGTAAAAGTTTCAGGTGCCGGCAAGGAGAGTTTCATCACCATTACCCAGAAACAGGTTGATGCACTAATTGTAGAACAGAAAGAATTTTCGATAGGAAGCGATGGCGGTAACATTACAATACCCCTTCGTTCAAATATCGATTATAGTTGTTCCCTTTCAGATAATTGTAAATCCTGGTGCTCTATTACTCAGACCAAGGCCTTGAATAATTACAATATTATTCTCTCCATTGCTAAGAATGAAGGTTATGATCCAAGGACCGGTACCCTGACCATCAGTTATGATGATAAGAGTATAGTAGTCACCTTTACTCAGAGTCAGAAAGATGAGTTTATTTTAACGCAGAAAGAGTTTATAATAGGGAGCGAGGGAGGTGAACTGAAGATTCCTGTTCAAGCCAACATAAAATACAGTTGTGCTGTTGTGGAGGGAGCGCAGGATTGGATAACGATAGAACAGGCTCAGACAAAAGGTTTGGAAGATTATAATATAATACTCAGGATTGCTAAAAACAAAAGCTATGATGGTAGGGTAGGGCAGGTTAAGATATCCGGTGCCGGCAAGGAAAGTTTTGTCACCATTACCCAGAAACAGGTTGATGCACTTATTATAGAACAGAAAGCATTTTCTATAGGCAGTGGTGGCGGTACCATTACGATACCACTTCGTTCAAATATTGATTATAGTTGTTCTCTTTCAGATGATTGTAAATCATGGTGTTCTATTATTCAGACCAAGGCATTGAATAATTACAATATTATTCTCTCCGTTGCCAAGAATGAAAATTATGATCCGAGAAGTGGTACTTTGACCATCGGTTATGATGATAAGAGTATAGTAGTCACCATTGCACAGAGCCAGAAAGATGAGATTATTTTAACACAGAAAGAATTTACAATAGGAGTTGAGGGAGGCGAGTTACGGATTCCAGTCCTGACCAATATAAGCTATACCGCAACTGTGCTTAGCGATGCTCAAAGTTGGATTGGAATCTCTCAGGTCCAGACTAAGGGGTTGGAGGGGTATAATCTGATCCTTCAGATCGCAAAGAACGAGGGTTATGACGGTAGGGTCGGCCAGGTTAAAATATCCGGTGCCGGCAAGGAGAGTTTCATCACCATTACTCAGAAGCAGGTTGAAGAACTTATTGTAGAGCAGAAGGCATTTTCCATAGGCAGTGATGGCGGTACCATAACGATTCCCGTCACTTCCAATGTCGATTATAGTTGTTCTCTTTCAGATGATTGTAAATCCTGGTGTTTAATTACCCAGACCAAGGCACTGAACAATTACAATATTATCCTTGCTGTTGCCAAGAATGAAGGTTATGATCCAAGAAGCGGTACTCTTACCATCAGTTATGGTAATAAGAGTACGATAATTACCATTACCCAGAGCCAGAAAGATGAGATTATTTTAACACAGAAAGACTTTTCAGCAGGAGTTGAGGGAGGCGAGTTAAGGATACCTGTCCTGACCAATATAAACTATACCGCTACCGTACTTGGGGATGCTCAAAGTTGGATTGGAATCTCTCAGGTCCAGACTAAGGGGCTGGAGCAGTATCAGTTGGTATTACAAATAGCTAAGAATAGTACTGTAAACGGTAGGATAGGACAGGTTAAAATAGCGGGTGCCGGCAAGGAGAGCTTTATAACCATCACGCAAGGGGGTAATGAAGGCTCTTCGGCATTGGCAAAAGAGCGTGCTGCTCTTGTTGCATTATATAATTCACTAAATGGCAGCCAATGGACAAGAAAGGATAATTGGCTAAGTGATAAGCCGCTTAGTCAATGGTATGGGATAGGAGTTGATTCGCAAGGGTATGTGGTTGTAATTAATCTTCCCGATAATAATCTTTCAGGCAATATCCCTGCCGAGATTGGGGATTTCTCAAAATTGAGGTTTTTGCAACTCTGTTATGATGCCATTACCGGAAGTATACCTCCTGAGATAGGTAATCTTAAAGCGTTGGAACAACTCTATCTTTTCTACAATCAACTAACCGGAACTCTTCCCGCTGAAATAGCCACTTTAACAAATCTTAATGGCCTCGATATCACCAATAATAATCTGTCGGGTACTATCCCCGCAGCAATCCGCAATAACTCCGCTTTTTGGAGAAAATTCTGGACAAGAATAGTTTGCTACAACAATTTTGATCTTTCCGGCATTACCAATTTCCCTGCTCCGAATTTCACCTTTAACGATGTTACGGGAGCTCCAATTAACCTTGGAAATGAGTATTCATCAAATAAATATACGATACTGTTTGATTGGCAGACTTGGTGTTCATACTGTACCAATTACACACCTCAACTTGTCTCTCTTTACAATGCATATAAGTCGAAAGGGCTGGATGTAATTGGTTGTTCCATGTATGGAGGAAACTATAGTTCAATGGGTATGACGGATGCCAAGCTCAAACAAGTTGCCGATAACTTGGGGATGCCTTGGAGGACGATACTTATCCACCCCACAGCAGATATATATAACTCTCTGTTGTATCAAATGTCTATTCCAAATCTCCATGTCGTTGATGAAAATGCCAATGTTATCTTCTCTACTGCTGCTTTTGGAGATGACCGTAATCAGCTGGAGAACTTCATTAAAGGCAAGCTCGGTGAAGCTTCCGGTGGAGGAAGCTCCTACTATGAATCAACCGACTACTCTGCCGATGGCAAGGTGAAAACTTTACAAACTCACACGGTAGGAAGTGGTATAAAGTTGATATTCACGGGAGATGCCTTTACTGATAAGGATCACGCCAATGGTACTTTTGATACATGGGTAAATCATGCTGTTGCTGCCTTCTTCAGTGAAGAGCCATATAAATCTTTACGTAATCGTTTTGATGTCTATTCCGTTGCAGCGGTATCCAAAAACAAAGAGATAGCTGACGACTCTCAGACAGCCTTTAGCTGCCGTTTTGGTGAAGGAACATTCGTTGAAGGCAATGACGCAAAAGTTTTTCAATATGCCAGTAAGGTTCCCGGCGCAGATATGACTGAGAGCGTGATTACCGTCATAATAAACGCACCTAATAACTCCGGTACCTGTAGCATGTATTCGGATAATGCGGCTATAGGCTATTGTGCCATTATCGGCAATTCAGTCTATGAATTTGGTAAAGTAGTGTTACATGAGAGCGGAGGTCATGCTTTTGGCAAACTTTTGGATGAGTATACCTCCTCCGGACATGGAGCAATAACTGAAGAAGCGAAAGCATCTTTTATGCACCAAAAGAACAGTTGGGGCTGGGGAGCCAATGTCGATATCACTTCAGACCCTGCCACCATTCAATGGTCCTTTATGTTGAGTGATCCTAACTATACCAAAGTTGTTGGAATCCATGAAGGTGCTCTTACCTATGCTACGGGTGCATGGCGTTCCACTCCAAACAGTATAATGAACGCAAATACGGATGGTTTCAACGCTCCCTCAAGATTTGAAATCTACAAACGCATTATGCAGTTCTCACAGGGCACAACACCTACTTTTGCAGAGTTTGCCGCATTTGATGCTCCCAACCTTACCAAGGCGTCCACCAAAGCAGCCTTTACTCCAATACCCAAAAACTTCATTCCATTCCATCCTCCGGTATTCGTAAAAGGAAGTTGGAAGGATGCGGGAAGAAAGTAACCTGCACCTAGCAGTGCAGAAGCACTGCTTTAGTTCCTTAGGGAACAGTATAGTTCTGAGTACGTAGTGTGGAGTATGTAGTGTGTGTAAAATCGATACTAACTACTAAAAATTTACTAAGAACTTGAAACTCGGAACTCAAAACTAGAAAAGCGACCTAATCAGGTCGCGATAATCAGAGCGAAAGCGACACGCAGAGCTTCTGCACTGCTTTGGTTCCCCAAGGGAACCATTAAAAGGAGGGGTAGATAAGGAGCGAAGCGACTGGCACCACAAAGAAAAAGCGGCTATTGAAAGCCGCTTTCTTTGTGGTGCCACCGAGATTCGAACTAGGGACACACGGATTTTCAGTCCGTTGCTCTACCAACTGAGCTATGGCACCTTGTGTTAGCCATTTCTAACCAACGGGACTGCAAAGGTATGTTTTTATTCCATATCTGCAAAAAAAAGTGTTATTTTAGCATCCTGGATATGGAAAAGAAGAGATTATATGCTAAGGTACTCTTGCCTCTGAAAATGAGCAAACTGTTGTCATACTCCCTGCCTGAAGAGTATGCAGAGCAGGTTTCGGAGGGCAGCTGGGTTCAGGTGAGAGTTGTGGGTAAGAGCTATTATGCTGTGGTAGTTGATATCTCACACCGGCAACCTGCAGATGTGGAGCCTTCTAAGATCAGAGCAGTGGAATCTCTTCCGGATATGCCTCCGGTGACTTTGGCGCAACTGGATTTTTGGTGGAATCTTGCCGATTATTATATGTGCAGTGTGGGTGAGGTCTTTAAGGCGGCCTATTCCACCACATTTAGCAGGCAAATAAATGTGCGTTCCAAACAATCGGAGAAAGAGTTTAAAGAACCGGACTTCAGAGCGATTCCTTCGCTTTCTCCTATGCAACAGGAGGTTTGTGATACTATAAGACTCCATTTTGCCGAAGGTCGCAGGGTACTTCTGCGCGGAGTGACGGGATCCGGTAAGACCGAAATCTACTTTCACTTAATGCGGGATGCCATTGAAAGCGGAGGTTCGGTACTTTTTCTAATACCCGAAATTGCTGTCTCCAGACAACTAACTTCCAGGCTTGAGAAAGTCTTTGGCAGTGCCCTGCTGCCCTACCATTCAAAGCAGACTGCCGCTGTTAAAAAGCGCATATACCACCGTCTGGCAAATTCCGAACGTCCATATGTAGTACTGGGCACAAGGTCAGCACTACTACTGCCACTGCCCAATCTTTCGCTGATAGTGGTGGACGAGGAGCATGACGCATCCTACAAGCAGTCTGACCCTGCACCGCGGTACAACGGGCGTGACGGTGCGCTGATGCTCTCTTCTCAGATCGGAGCCAATCTGGTGCTGGGTAGCGCCACTCCCTCTTTCGAGTCGCTTTACAATGTCTCCATAGGTAAACTCTCTCAAGTAGATCTGCTGGAAAAGTACCATAAGACGGAGGATGCTCAGGTGGAAATTGTGGATATGGTGAGTGCCAGACGGCTACGCAATGTTAAAGGTCCCTTCTCTATCCGTTTGCTCAACGAGATAGGTAGGGTAGTAACTAATGGGGGACAGGTAATGGTCTTTCGCTCCAGGAGAGCCTATGCCCCTTATGCCCAATGTACGGAGTGTGGGACGGTAGTCAAATGTCCCTCGTGTGATGTGGCTCTAAGCTACCATAAGTTTGATAATATGCTCAAATGCCACTACTGCGCATATCAGATACCTTTTGAACCCACATGCCCCCGGTGTGCCTCGCCCTCTATTGTCGATCGTGGTGCCGGTACCGAGAAGATTGAAGAGTTGCTGCGCGAATACTTCCCGGATTATGTTATCGAAAGGTTTGATTCAGATACTATTTTGGGCAAAAGCGAAGAGCAGCGTATCCTCAGAAGCTTCGCTGAAGGAAAAATAGATGTTTTGGTAGGAACTCAGATGATTACCAAAGGCTTTGACTTCGACCGCCTATCTCTGGTAGCGGTCGTAGGCTGCGACTCTCTTTTTTCCGTACAGGATTTCAGAGCGGATGAACGCGCCCTCCAACTCCTATGGCAGTTGCGTGGTAGGGCAGGTCGCAGAGAGGATGGGGCCAGGATGATAATTCAGACTGAGCAGAAGGAGCATCCGGTATTGAAAGCCCTAATTGGTGAGAGTGATCAGGACGATCTTTCTGCTGCCTTTGAGGAACGGAAAAGGTTTGGATACCCTCCATTTGTGCGTTTAGTGGGGATTACCCTGAAGGATAAAAATGAAAAGAGGATGTGGAGTTGCGCTTATGATTTGAGTGATGCAATCAGAGGCATCGGTATTAGAGAATTCAATGGTCCGGTGGTGCCGCCGATAGCGAAAATGGGCAACTATTATCAGGTTCAGTTCCAACTGCGACTTAGGAGAAATAGTTCTCTCTCTCGTATAAAAAAAGCCCTGTACTTCGAAACAGAGCTCTTGAACCGTAAATATAACGGGATGACTTCCATCAATATTGACGTGGATCCCTATTAGTGATAACACTCTATTGTTTTCCCGAGAGTCGCTCCCTTACCCTTTCTCTTAGGGCCTCAATTTGGCGTGTTACCTCTTCCGGATTGTCGGTGGTTAGGAAAGTAGGGTTTCCTACGAGAAGAGTCTCTACGAGCATCGAATCGTTGACCGTCCAGACATTGGAAGTCATTTTGTAATTGCGTGCTTCATCCACCCAGAAACGATTGGCAAGGACTTCGTTATAGTGGTAGTCAAATCCGTTGATTCCCATTTCCAGCAGTTCTATCGGCATATAATATCCGCCTAAGTAGGCAACGGATGCCTTTGGCATCAGAGCTGCGAATCCTTTACAAGCCTCAAGGCTGAACGAGATATAATCCACCCGTTTTTCCAGTCCAATTTTTTTTACCATTTCAACGCATTTCTCAACTGCATACTTCTCAAGTTCCGGATTATCTTTGACCGGTTTTAGTTCGAGTACGAGCTGGAGTCCCTTTAGTTTTTTACCTGCAGCCAGATAATCCTCAAGTGTAGGAAGTTTTTCCCCGTTGGAAAGTAGGGAGTCCTTGATTACTTTATAGTTTGTAAGGTTGATTATGTGTCCTTTAAAGTCATTGTCATGATTGACAATCAGTATACTGTCTGCGGTAATTTGTACGTCAAACTCTGAACCGTATACCCCCACTCTATGTGCATTACGTAGAGAAGAAATTGAATTCTGTGCACTACCTTCCTGTTTCCAGTAACCTCTATGAGCAATTACTTGTGTGCCGACCATTTGGTCTACCATTTTTTCAATTCTATTCTCTTTACATCCTGAGATTGTAAACAGTAGCATTAAAGCGACTAAAGACCATGAAAATTTCATAATAAATAATCTTTGTACTATTATTGTATGTGCAAATTTATTAAAAAAAAGAATTTTGTATAATAAACTTTGTGTTTTTGAATAATTCTAATTAACTTCGCCGCGGTAAACTCAACAAAAATGCTAGATAACTCAATAACCACAGAAATAAAGAAAATCCTAACGAGGTATGGACTAAAAGCCACCCCTCAACGAATTGTCGTATATTTTGCGATGAGAGAGTTGGGGCATGCATCAGCTGATATGGTCTATCAGCGGGCAAGTTCAGAATTAGCCACATTGACTGTTGCCACTGTGTACAATGTTCTGGAATCCTTCGTTGAGGTTGGACTACTACAGCGTCGTATGAGTTCCAATAATAAGATGTATATGGATGTCAATACCTACAACCATTGTCATCTCTATTGCGAAGAGACTCACACCTATAAGGACTATGATGACCCCGAGTTGATGCTAATGATACATAATCATTTTCGTAATAAGAAAATACGAGGATTTGACCTGTATCGAATTGATGTGCAGCTGGTGGGTAGAAACAGTCAATCTAACAGAGCACAATAATGTTGGTACTAAACGGTACTATCAATCAAACCAACCTTTTTTAAAATAAACAAAATGAAATCATTAAAAGGAACACAGACAGAAAAGAACTTGCTACAATCATTTGCAGGTGAATCCCAGGCGCGCAGTAGATACGTTTTCTTTGCGAGCAGAGCTAAGAAAGAGGGCTATGAGCAGATTGCAGCCATCTTTGCAGAGACGGCAGAGCAAGAAAAAGAGCATGCGGAGACCTTTTTCAAATATCTTGAAGGGGGTATGGTGGAAGTTAAAGCTTCATTCCCCGCAGGTATCATCTCCAATACTGCGGATAACTTGAAGGCGGCAGCAGAGGGTGAGAATGAAGAGTGGTCCATGCTCTATCCTGAGTTTGCAAAAGTGGCCGAAGCTGAAGGTTTCCCTGAAATTGCTGCAACATTCAAGAATATTGCCGCCGCTGAAAAGGGGCATGAAGAGCGTTATCTGAAGCTCTTAGCCAACGTTGTGGCAGGTAAGGTATTTGAGAGAGATACGGAGATAGAGTGGCAGTGCCGCAATTGCGGATATATATTCAAGGGAAAGAAGGCACCAAATGAGTGTCCTGCTTGCAAACATGCCCAATCCTATTTCGAGGTTAAGAAGAACAATTACTAATTTTTTAATACCTTTGCGGTCATGAAAATAAAGACCGCTGACAGAGAAGGTTATGCCCTAATTACCGGTACATGGTCCGGAATGGGGAGAGAATATGCCCGACAGCTCTACGCTCTCGGGCATAATTTGATTGTGATAGACATAAATCAGAAATTTGCCGATGAGGTTTGTGAGGAGCTATATGGCCTTGAGACGACTCCTTCAGAGCTACGCCCCGATGTGATTGCAATTGGAGTTGATCTGGCTTTAGTAGGCGCTGCTGCCATCATAGCTGAAAAAGTGGGAGATCGTAGAGTAGATATCCTGATCAACAATGCCGGTGTGTTGCCTTATGGGGACTTCACCGAATATTCGCAGGAGGAAATTTCCAGGGTTATTGTCCTTCACAATCTCACATTGGTGCAACTTTGTAACCTCTTTGCCTCCGGTATGAAGGAGCGGGGATACGGCTACATACTCAATATCTCTTCGCTTTGTAGTTGGATGCCTTACCCTGTGCTCTCTGTCTATTCCGCCACAAAGCGTTTTATAAAATCCTTTTCACGTTCCCTAAGGGTCGAGCTGATGGGTAGCGGAGTCTCGGTGACTACTGCCTATTTCGGCGCTGTTTCAACCAATCTGTTTCCTTTGCAGGAGAGCATGCGCAAGCGGGCATTCCGTCTGGGTATTATGATTTCTGCTGAAGAAGCTGCCCGTAAAGCCCTCAATGCTACATTCCGGGGTAGAGCCAATGTCATGCCCGGTCTCATCAACCGTATATTTCTGCCGATATTGCCCATTGTTCCAAAACGTATGCTTCATTTCTTCCATAAGAAATATGGCGACAAGATCAAATTTTAATATGAAATCGGAGACCAAGCAGAAGATTATTTCCTCTATTAAAGAGGTAATTCCCACAACTACCAAGACCTGCATCTGGATTTTGAAGATTACGGTCGGCATCTCTTTCGCGATGATGCTACTCAAGTATTTCAATATCCTACCCTATATCTCTGATGCCGTAGGTCCCGTATTTAGTTATTTCGGCTTACCCGGGTCGGCTGCCTTAGCCTATTTGTCGGGCTATTTCATCAATGTATATTCAGCGATAGCGGTTATGAGTACCCTTGCACTGGATGCACGTGAACTTACCATCCTCAGTACGATGGTGCTTTGTTCGCACTCTATGATACTGGAGACGGCAGTACTCAAAAAGACAGGCGTTTCGGGGCTGAGGATGATTATTATAAGGACTTTGAGCGCAATAATTCTCGGTTGGTTTCTCAATCTAATCCTTCCGGCCGGTAGCGGAGAAGTGGTAACAGAGGCAGTAGCGCAAGAGCAGCTCACTTTTTGGCTGACTCTGCGCAACTGGCTATGGGCTACATTTAAGTTGGTGTTGTTGATAACAGTGATAATCTATGCCCTCAATATTATACAGCGACTTCTTTCGGCGTTTGGTATTATTGCGATCATATCGAGATTTCTAAAACCGGTCATGCTCTTTTTCGGACTTCCGCCCAAGACAGCATTTCTATGGATAGTTGCCAATATCATAGGTCTGGCCTATGGCGCTGCAGCTATGTTGGATGAAATTGCTCGTGGAAAACTGGAGCGTCGTGATGTATTGCTAATTAATACCCATATTAGCATAGCGCACAGCAATCTCGAGGATCTTATGTTACTTGTCGCTTTGGGAGCGATAGGATGGGTGATGTTACTGATAAGGTGGGCCATGGCCATCGTTTTGGTATGGGAATTGAAATTGGAATTTTATATCAAAGATGCCTTTGCCAAAAGAAAAAATCGTAACTTTGCAGTTTGAATTAATTGAGATAATGTTTTTATGAATAACGAAAAAATAAAATGTCTTATAATAGGTAGCGGCCCCGCAGGGTATACTGCTGCAATTTATGCTTCTAGAGCTGCTTTACATCCGGTTTTGTATGAAGGGATGCAGCCCGGTGGTCAACTTACCACCACTACTGAAGTTGAAAATTTCCCCGGTTATCCTGAAGGTGTATTAGGACAGCAGATGATGGCGGACCTGCGCGCTCAGGCCGAACGTTTTGGTACGGATATCAGATATGGCATGGTTACAGAAGCAGACCTATCCAAAAGGCCCTTCAAGATAACCATTGATGAAGAACAAGTTATAGAGGCAGAGACTTTGATTATCGCCACCGGTGCTACTGCCAGATATCTCGGTCTGCCTTCAGAAAGCAAGTACAGGGGGATGGGAGTTTCGGCCTGCGCTACTTGCGATGGTTTTTTCTATCGCGGAAAGACGGTAGCAGTTGTAGGAGGCGGGGATACGGCCTGTGAAGAGGCGCTTTACCTCGCTTCTATTTGCAAAAAGGTATATATGGTAGTGAGAAGAGATGTTTTCAGGGCATCCAAAGCCATGCAGGATAGGATTGCTTCCACTGAGAATATTGAAGTACTTTGGAATAGCAATACTCTGGAAGTACTTGGAGATGAAATGGGTGTAAACGGCATGCGCCTTATCCGCAAGGATGGCGAAGTGTATGAAAAGGCCATCGACGGCTTCTTCCTGGCTATCGGTCATCACCCCAATTCGGATCTCTTCAAAGAGTGGGTCAACACCAACGAAGAGGGTTATATAATTACCGACGGAAATTCCACCAAAACCAATGTTCCGGGAGTTTTTGCAGCCGGAGATGTTCAAGACCCCCACTATCGCCAGGCGATTACAGCAGCAGCCAGTGGTTGCAAGGCTGCCCTCGATGTTGAGAAATTTATTTTGGAAAATAAATAATATGATAAAAAAGTACAGACTTATCCTGGCTCTCGCTTTTGGGGCTGTTATTGGTCTTAGCGCATGCAAGTCGCAGTACGACACCATTCTTCGCAGTAATGACGTTCCTGCCAAATATGCGCTGGCATTCGAAATGTTTGAAGCCAAGAAATATCTCAAGGCAGCGGAACTCTTTGAATCGCTGACAATTGCCACAAATGGCACGCCTCAGGATGATACTGTACAATATTACTGGGGCTTGAGTAACTACTATTATGGTGATTTTACAACTGCCGAGAGCAATTTTAATCAGTTCATAAGCATCTATCCCCTAAGTCCTTTTACGGAGAAAGCCAAGTTTTACCGCCTGGACTGTCTTTACAGAGGCACTTACCGTTATGAACTTGACCAGCGTCCGACATACAAAGCCCTTAGCGCCATCCATGAATTTGTGGTAGAGAATCCTAAGTCGGATTATATTCCCAGATGCCATGAGATGGCGGACGAACTCAACGGTCGTCTGGAACTTAAGTCTTATAAGTCGGCCTACCTCTACTATCATATGGAGGATTATTTGGCAGCCCATTTTGCTTTGAAAAATGTTCTCAAGGAGAATGCTGACAACCGTTATCGCGAAGAGGTGCTCTACTATACGGCAATGTCGGCATACAAATACGCTTCTATGAGTGTGCCGGAAAAACAGCGTGAACGCTACCTTACATTCGTGGACGACTATTTCAATGTTATAAGTGAATATCCCGAATCAAAGTACCGAAAGGAACTCGACGGACTCTATTCCAGGGTCCAAACAATTCTTAAAAAGAATTCTCCCGACGAAAATAATTAATAATAATTCCATAATGAGCAACACTAAACCTATAAGCAACAACACGGAAACACGCAATCTTTCCGAGCTCGCTGATCCTACAGGCAATATATACGAGTCCGTAAAGATCATCTCCATCAGGTCCAACCAAATTGCTGCTTCAGTAAAAAAGGAACTTAGCGAAAAGCTCGCACAGTTCAAGAGTGATGCAGATGCTCTCGAAGAGACCTTTGAAAACAAAGAGCAGGCGGAAATCTCCAAGTATTACGAAGCTCAGCCTAAACCCACTCTCGTAGCTATAAACGAGTTTGAGGAAAACCGGATCTATTACCGCAAGGCAGAAGAATAATACCACTGCCCTCGCATAGAGTATCCGTATGCTCAGTAGATTGACAATACAGAACTATGCCCTGATTGAGAGTCTGGATATCACTTTTCCGGACAATCTTGTCATCATCACCGGTGAAACCGGGGCGGGCAAGTCGATTCTACTTGGGGCTTTATCACTAGTGCTGGGTGGTCGCTCTGACATCTCCACACTTAAAGACCGGACACGCAATTGCGTGGTAGAGGCAATTTTTACTCTGGAAGTGGGTCAAGAATATATCTTGAGGAGGGTTATCTCTCCCGGAGGTCGTTCACGCATCTTTATTGACGACGAACCGGCCACTTTGGAACAGATTAAAAATCTTTCGGAATCTCTTGTGGATATCCATTCGCAGCATCAGCACTTGCTCCTTTCCCGAACCGGATTTCAAACTTCAATATTGGATCACTTTGCCGGATTGACTCTTCAGGTAAGTGAGTATGAAGCAGAACATGCCGAATATTTGAATGTTTGCCGTGAAATCTCGGACTTGGAGCAGAAAATAGCGGAAACAGAGCGTACGCGTGACTATCTGGAGTACCAGTTTGCACAGTTGGAGGGGGCCTCTCTTGTCGAAGGAGAACTTGAAGAACTTGAGGCAGAGCAGGCACAGTTGGCCAATAGTGAAGAGATATTGCAGAGCATTTCCCGCATGGAATCACTATTCGAAGGGGAGGAGGGTAGCATAGCATCCCGCTTAAAGGAGATAGAATCGCTGCTGGAAAGACTCTCTACATTTATTAATGAGTTCGGACCGCTTGCGGAGCGCATCTCCTCTTCTCGAATTGAATTAAAAGATATAGAGGCCGAGGTTATGAGTAAGGGGGACTCCGTAATTACCTCTCCGCAACGTCTTCAGATTGTGGATGAGCGTCTTTCATTACTATATGACCTCATGCGCAAGCATGCTGTAGGTACTATTAGCGAGTTGATTGCCCTTAGGGAGTCGCTTGGAACTCAATTGGGGAAGACTATGGACCTATCATTGGAAAAGGAGAGTGCCGAAAAACGTAGAGATGCACTTAAAAGCAGTTGTGATGCTCGTGCGGAGGCTATTTTCAATCAACGTTCTCAGGCGGCCCCGATGCTTTCAAAGGAGATAGAGGATGCTGTGAGGGCTTTGGAGATGCCTTTTGCTCTATTTTCAGTCAAAGTGGAGCGTGAGGGAGCAGTTTTCCTATTTTCCGCCAACGGAGGTGAAGTAAAAGAGCTCTCAAAGTGTGCATCGGGGGGTGAACTTTCCAGGATAATGCTCGTTATTAAGGGACTGTTGGCCAGGTATGTAGGGATGCCCACAATGATTTTTGATGAAATAGATGCGGGAGTCTCAGGTAGCGTTGCAGACAAGATGGGACGCAAGATAGTGGATATGGGACGAAATATGCAGATATTTGCCATTACTCACCTGCCGCAGGTGGCCAGTAAAGGCTCTGCCCATTATTTGGTCTATAAGACATTTGATGAGGGTGACGAACCCCGTACCCAAATAAAATATATAGAGGGAGAGGAGCGTGTCAAAGAGATTGCCCGTATGTTGAGCGGATCCAAACTGACGGAAGAAGCACTTGCCAATGCACGTGTCCTACTTAGATCTGAATGAAATAATAATATATAAAAAGAGTAACGACCATGAGACTAATTATCCAAGAATCCTACGGAAAGATGTCGCAGTGGGCAGCGGCCTACATTACGAAGAAAATTAATGATTTTGCCCCCACAGCCGAGCGTCCTTTCGTGTTGGGACTCCCCACCGGATCAACCCCCCTGGGCACTTACAAGGAGCTGATCCATCTCTACAATACAGGTAAGGTGTCATTTAAGAATGTTGTCACATTCAATATGGATGAATATATCGGTATCCCTGCTGATCACCCCGAGAGCTATAGAACCTTTATGTGGACCAATTTCTTCTCCCACATAGATATTCCCGAACAGAATGTCAATATTCTTAATGGAAATGCCGGAGATCTCCAGAAAGAGTGTGAGGAGTATGAGCAGAAAATTGTCTCTTATGGGGGCATTAAGCTTTTTATGGGGGGTATTGGTGCAGACGGCCACATTGCCTTCAATGAGCCAGGCTCATCACTAACATCTCGTACCCGTGTCAAGTCTCTTACTACCGACACTATTATTGCCAATTCGCGCTTTTTTGGCCATGATATAAATAAAGTACCAAAAACAGCACTTACCGTGGGTGTAGGTACCATTATGGATTCCGAAGAGGTGCTTATATTAGTGAATGGCTATAATAAAGCAAGGGCTCTGTATCATGCTGTCGAGGGCTCTGTTAACCATATCTGGACTATTTCCGTACTCCAAATGCATCGTAAGGGTATAATTGTATGTGATGACGCTGCTACTGTGGAGCTCAAAGTAGGTACTGTCAATTATTTCAAGGATATCGAGAAATACAACCTCGATCCCGCATCACTTCTCTAAAAGGGCTATCATGCTGACCCGAGTACGTGAATATCTTTCCGCAGAGAGGGCGGATGCAATCATTGTCCCCTCTAACGATCCCCATTTTGGAGAATATGTGCAGAAACATTTCTGCATACGTGCCCTTTTAAGCGGGTTTGATGGTTCTGCCGGTACGCTTGTAATAACACTTTCGGAGGCAGCCCTATGGACTGACTCCCGATATTTTATTCAGGCAGAGGAGCAGCTTCACGGCACAGGCATCCACCTTATGAAAATGGGGGTTGATGGTGTACCTGATATAGTGTCTTGGTTAAATGATCGCATAGATAGGGGAGGTGCCGTACTGCTTGACGGGGCACTCTTTTCCGCCGCCGACTATGCCTCATACCGCAAGAGTCTGAACACGAGGGTAGTCGGGATTGCAGATCCCTTTGATACAATTCTTCCGGAACGTGAACCACTCTATTTCAGGCCGGTAATTTTACATAAGGAATCCTATTCGGGACTATCGGTGACGGCAAAACGGAAAATAATATTTGCCGGAGATCGGAATGACCTACGCATCTGTCGCATACTGACGCGCTGCGATGATATTATGTGGCTCTGTAATATCCGGGGGAGTGATGTAGATTACAATCCGGTTGCACTCTCTTATGCTCTTCTTTTTCGTGACAAGATATTGTTATTTGCCTGCAAAGAGGCGTTTGAAGAGCCGGCTTTGGAATATCTCGTATCCCAGCAGGTAGAGATTCTACCCTATAATTCATTTTACGATGTGTGCGAAAAGTTGGCCTCTGACGATTCAATTCATTTCTTATCTCCTGCCTCCTCCACATCCATGCGTTTGGAGTCGATTTTTGCCGATGCTAAACATTTCGGCTATGAAACCAGAACAGAGGGTGAGGTAGCATATCGCAAGAGCATTAAAAACAGTGTTGAACTTGAAGGTTTCCGTAAGGCAAATCTCCTCGACGGCATTGCCTGGTGCAGAATACTCAAATACATAGAAGATAACATCGCAAGCGGCACACTAAACGAACACTCCATAGCCCAACAACTCGTCGCATACCACAGTGCCTCTCCCGATTATAGCGGAGAGAGTTTCGAGCCTATAGTGGCTTTCAATGCAAATGCCGCTTCAGCGCACTATAGTGCCGGTTCCGATGAAGAGGCGGCGGTAGTAACCGCCCAGGGATTTCTTTTGATAGACACAGGAGCACACTATCCATTCGGTACCACCGATACTACACGTACCATACCTCTCTCTGAACTTACATCGACCCAAATCGCGGACTATACGGCAGTACTCAAAGGCATGATTGAGCTTTCAATGGCCACTTTTGTCAAAGGTACCACCGGATATCAGCTCGATATCCTCGCTCGGCAGCCTCTTATCTCCAGAGGAAGACTATTTTTCCATGGCACCGGTCATGGAATAGGCCATTATCTCTGCGTACACGAGGGTCCTCAGAGCATCCGTATGGATCGGGATAGTGGGGTAGCTTTGCTCCCCGGAATGGTGCAGTCAAATGAGCCGGCACTCTATATTGAAGGAGAATATGGCATACGAACCGAAAATGTACTTATTGTTGAGCATTTCACGGAGAATGAGTTTGGTACTTTTTACAGATTTGAGACGTTGACTCTAGTGCCAATTGCTACTTCATGTATTGATTGTGAACAGCTAGGAGATAAATGTGTAGAGTGGCTAAACAATTACCATAAGAGGGTTTATGAAAAAATTGCCCCTCATCTAAGAGATGAAGAGGCGATATGGCTTAAAAATAAGTGTCGTCCTATTTGACGGTTATCCTCTTGTCGGGAGTGTACTCCACATCCCTGCTTTCAATATTGACAAATCCTCCTTCAGTCCCGGTTCTTCGGAAATGAATGTCATTTTGGAGCATATGCATCGGGAAGTAATGAATCAAATGGGGAAAATCCTTCCCCAGGGCATTTATTACCCTGATGAAATAGAGGAAAGTATCATATCCGTGGAATGCAAAGGGAGTTGGCTCGGTATTGAACAGGGCACGGTAGGCAAGGATGAAATCCTTTGTAGCTTCCTCTTTATAATCGACAAAATAGTTAGTAGAAATATGTGTATTGACCTGATGCAGCAGAGCTCCTTCAATTGTCTCAAAATTTCTGATTTTGTTGGAGCAGTAGACTTTGATGTTATATCCGTGAAACTTTAGAACCCCCATATTTCTGATCACATCAGAAGCAAATGCTTCCTGCTCGGAAGCTACGACAATATTGTGTTCCACATCAGGACTCATTATAGTTAGGAGTGAATCTATGATAGTCCTACCGCTAACAATATGGTATCTGATCTCATTGTAGGGGAGTCCGGCCGAGTTGATTGCAGCCAGAATACTGCGTCTGTAGGGTTCCTCACTGCCTGATGCGTCAGAGAATAGGGTAAGCTTCGAGTTGAGCCCAACATTTATTCTTCCAACCAGATTGGCTGTCTGTGTAGCTGTTGTTACAGGCATTTGGAAGAAATATGGGTTGTGAAGCATAAGTGAGTCGGTTTGCTGGTCTAACGGGGAGACAAAAGGTATCTTATTGGTGGCACAGTAGTCAGTGAAAGCATTGATTTGTTTTGCATCTATATGGCCCACCATCAGATCAGACTCCCTTAACATCCTATCCTGTAATATCTCTCCCAGCCAAGAGTATGCAGTTATATCAATAGTGTTGAGTAAAATATGCATTCCCTCTTCTTTGCCCTTTTCCACTGCCATCAGAGCTCCGCTGTAGAAATCGAGATAGTTTGTGGAGGGTGTAGGAGAATGTGTTTCGAATGGGAGTATCAGCGCTATTCTTATAGGATTAGTTCTGTCAAAATGGGTAATGCCTTTTAGTCGCTCTATTTCGGCTAGAGCTTCCTTCTCGGTCATATTTTCCAAAATAAAGCCTTCAGAAATCACTTCCTTAACCTCTTCAATAATCTCTTCCTCATCAAACTCCTCTTCCGGCACGTCCAACTCCTTTTTTATTGGAATTCGTAGTATCTGGTTGAACCAGATGGTGCCCCCCTCGAGTCCGTTAAGTTTCATTATCTCCTGTACTGTGACATCGTATTTTCTGGAGATGGAGTTGAGGGTTTCAAAAAGTTTTACCTTATGCTCAATATACTCCTGTTCGGGTACTTCCTCTTCTATGCTCTTTAGTGGTTCTTCTTCTTCTTCTTCTACTACTACTACTTCTTCTTCTACTACTTCTTGGATTTCACTCTCTTCAGGTTCTTCCAGTTGTTTTTTTATCTGTATTCGTAGTATCTGATTGAGCCAGATTGTGGTATCCTCGAGTCCGTTAAGCTTCATTATCTCCTTAACGGTGACACCATATTTTTTGGAGATGGAGGTGAGGGTTTCAAAAAGTTTTACCTTATGCTCAATATACTCCTGTTCGGGTACTTCCTGTTCTATGCTTTTTAGTGGTTCTTCTATCTCTACTTCGTGGGTGTCAGCTTTTCGAGGCACTTCCAATATCTTTTTTATCGGTATTCGTAGTATCTGATTTAACCAGATAGTGGTCTCCTCAAGTTTGTTAAGCTGCATTATCTCCTTAACGGTGACACCATATTTTTTGGAAATGGAGGTGAGGGTTTCAAAGATTTTCACCTTATGTTCGATATACTCCTTTTCAGGCACTGCCTGTTCTACGCTTTGTATTGACTCTTTGGTCAGTCTTATAGGGATATCGGGTTTAGACATTTCTGTCTCTGACATTACGGGGATATAGATTATCTTACCTGCCTTCAGACCCTCTTTTAGCTGTGGGTTAGCTTTGAACAGCTCGTCGGAGTCCACCTTGTACGCTCTGCATAGTGAGTAGATGGTCTCTCCCTGTTCCACCTTATGTATAAGATAGACGTTGCCACCAATTTTGACCTTTTCGGTGGAGAGTTTTATTTGGGGAGGTAGGGTGTTCTGCGCTCCCATAGGCAGGAAGAGCAGTACTGTGAGGGTTATTATTAGGATTCTTTTCATAAGGGAAGGCGAGCGAGCATATTTTTGATATTTTCTTCTATTCGTTCGTAGATATCATCGTAGCTCTCTTTGCAAAATTCTTTTCCGGTAATCTTTTCGTATAGTTCGATATATCTATCGGAAATGATTCCGACACGTTCCGGTGTCATATTAGGAACAAGTTGACCGGGTTTTCCGCTGAAACCATTTTCCATAAGCCACTCCCTAACGAATTCCTTGGAGAGTTGTCTTTGCTGCTCACCCCTGTCAAAGAGTTCCTGATAGGAGTCAGCGTAGAAGTATCTCGAAGAGTCGGGAGTATGGATTTCATCTATAAGGTATATTTCACCATCTTTTTTGCCGAACTCGTATTTGGTGTCCACCAGTATGAGTCCGCGTGAGGCTGCAATCTCGCAACCTCTATGGTAGAGAGCAAGGGCGATGCGTTCTAACTTCTCGTAATCCTCACGGGAAACAAGTCCCCGGCTTATGATCTCCTCCTTGCTTATATCCTGATCATGCTCTCCTATTTCAGCTTTGGTTGTGGGCGTAATGATGGGGTGCTCAAATTTCTGGTGTTCCCTCATACCTTCGGGAATATGGACACCACAGATCATCCTTTCTCCAGATTTGTAGCTTCTCCAGGAACTACCTGTTAGGTAACCGCGAACAATCATTTCGATAGGGAGCGGTTCACACTTATAGCCTATAGTAACCATGGGGTCGGGAGAGGCTATCTTCCAGTTTTTGACAATATCGGAAGTTTGGTCCAGGAAAGATGAGGCAATCTGGTTAAGTACTTGTCCTTTATAAGGGATACCTTTGGGTAGCACTACGTCGAATGCAGAAATCCTATCCGTAGCCACCATTACGAGGTATTTGTCTCCTATGAAATAGACATCTCTAACCTTACCGACATACTTTGAGGTTTGTCCTGAAAAATCAAATTCGGTGCCTGTTATTGCTTTCATAATTTTGGATCAGGGTCTGTTTATGAAAAATGCCGCATCAGTCAGTCTGTTATACTGGGCTGATACGGCAAAGCATTGTCCGGTATAATCTAGTTTTTATTTCTTACCTTTATATACTCGGCATTGAGACCTTCAACCACTTCCTGAGTGATATCGAGCGCTACATTGCCTACAATCACAGTATTGGTTACATCTGTGGTGGTTAGGATGGCTGCGTAGCCGCGAACTTTATTGTATTCCTCCAGATAAGTCTTGATGGCATATATTATCTGATTGTTCATCACAAACTCCTTCTCCTGTAGCTCAAGCTGTTTCTGGTTGGCGAAGTTCTGGAGTTCCTGCTGGCGTTTTAGAAGGGCATTCTGCTGTTGTTCGGCATTTGAGCGAGTTAGCAGGCCTTTTTGATATTGGTTCTCGAAACTCTTCATATCGCTTTCGAGCTTTCGCCCTCTTTTATTTAGGTCGTCTTGAACTGCCTGAGCTTCTGCCTGGAAAGTTGAGGAGAGGTCGCTTGCCATGTCATATTGCATGATAAGGGTGTCCATACGCACAAAAACTATGTCACCTCTCTGGGCTGCTACTTCAGAATTAGCTTCGGTAATGGTTATCTTGGAACTTTTTTTACCTACAAATTGAAATACCAGCACAACTATAGCTATAACGAGAGCGAGAACGCTAAGGATTATCGGAATCCTGTTACTGCTGCAGGATGATTGAACATTATTTTCCATAAAAAATCTTTAAAAACGTGATTTATATTTTAAATGATATGCTTTGCAAAAGCAAATATCGTGCAAATATAGTTAAAAATCGGACAATTGCTCCAAATATGCGGCAATTGTATTTTCAAGTCCGAGATAGAGGGCATCACTGATAAGTGCATGTCCTATCGAAACTTCGAGCAGATTGGGAATCATTCTATGCAAATAGCTGAGATTTTCCAGACTAAGGTCGTGACCGGCGTTCAGACCCAGACCCAGACGAGTGGCCTCCTCTGCCGCCTTAATATAGGGTTCGACTGCTTTTTCCCGGCCAGCGGCGTAGCCGCTGGCATAGGCTTCAGTATAGAGTTCAACCCGGTTGCATCCGGTTTCAGCAGCATACTGTATCATTTCAACCACGGGATCTATGAAGATAGAGGTACGTATGCCGGCCTCATTGAAGAGTTTACAGATCTTTTTCAGATATGAAAGGTTGCGTTTTGTATCCCACCCGGCATTGGATGTGAGGACATCTTCCGCATCCGGCACAAGTGTAACCTGCGCAGGTCTAACCTCCATTACAAGGTCTATGAAAGAGGGGATAGGGTTGCCTTCAATATTGAATTCGGTGGTCAGTACCGGTTTGAGCTGACGGACATCGCTATACCTGATGTGTCTTTCGTCAGGCCTGGGATGAACTGTGATGCCCTGGGCACCAAATTTTTCGCAATCGATTGCCGCTTTAATTACATCGGGAAGATTTCCGCCCCGTGCATTGCGGATAGTTGCAATCTTGTTGATATTTACACTTAATTTTGTCATATTTACAAAAATACATAATTTTGACAAATTTAGCGATATAAATGAAACAGAGTACAAAGATTGCCATTTTTGGCAGGGAGGCAAGGAGCGTATACCGCGAGCAATTTGCTATTTTGTTGTATGCACTTTCATCCAGAAAAGTGAGTTTCGTATGGTATGCACCATTACTTGAGAAACTCACGGAAAATGGTCTTGAGGTGCCCAAAGGTGAACTTTTTGCTTCCTGTCAAGAGCTGCCGGATGATGTGGATCTATTTCTCTCCCTCGGGGGTGATGGTACTTTCCTCTCATCTATTACCTATGTCAGGGATAGGGGTATACCCGTAGCGGGAATCAACTTCGGCCGGCTCGGTTTTTTGACTACCGCGAAGGTTGGCTCTAAACCTCCTTTGTGGATAGATGACCTCCTTGAGGGACGTTACGCATTGGAGCAGCGTTACCTTCTCAAAATTGATACCGGCGCCTTACCGGAAGGTTTCTATCCTTATGCCATGAATGAGATTACCATACATCGCCAAAGTACTCCTTCCATGCTTACCATAAGCCTCAAGATAGATGGCCGGCCATTGCCGGTTTATTACGCTGACGGCATTGTCATAGCAACTCCTACCGGTAGCACTGCCTACTCCCTAAGTGTCGGCGGGCCTATAGTCATGCCTGATTCTCCGGTGCTGATCATTGCTCCGATAGCGCCTCATAATCTCAATGTGCGCCCGCTGGTGGTTCCTATGACATCAACTCTCGATCTCACGCTCACCACAAAGAATCAGACCGCCATAGTGACGATGGATAACCGTTATTTTACTCTCCCTTCCGAAGGCTCAGTGCGAATTGGAATAGGTGAGTTCCCCTTTAGGTATGTATCTTTATTTGATAATAATTTTATAAAAGCCATACAGGACAAGCTCCTCTGGGGCGAAGATAAGCGCAATGATCTCTAAAATCACAAATATTCCTATACATGTGTCGATAATAATGGACGGCAATGGTCGCTGGGCCCGCAAAAAGGGTTATGAACGCTTATTAGGGCATAATGCAGGTGTGGAGAGCGTAAAGGCTGCTGTTAAGTATGCAAGAGAGAAGGGCATCAGGTATTTAAGTCTATTTGCCTTTTCCGAGGAGAATTGGGGACGGCCCGATGAAGAGGTATCAGGTCTTATGGCCCTTATGGCCAAGGGAATAGCTACTGAAAGGGAATCCCTGGTCAGAAATAATATCAGGTTGCGTGTAATTGGCAATAGAGATCAGATTCCAAAGGGTTTGAGGGGTGTTGTGGAAGAAATTGAGGCCGCGACTCTCTCAAATTCATCACTTGACCTTATAGTGATGTTCAGTTATAGCGGCAGGTGGGATATTCTTCAAGCTGCACGCAAATATGGAGAAATATGTGCAAAGGCTACCAGAGAAGGGCTTTCGCTACCCGATTTAGATCAAAACTCATTCACGGAACTTCTCAGTACCGTGGGCATTCCTGATCCGGATCTCATCATTCGAACAAGCGGAGAACAACGTATCAGCAATTATATGTTATGGCAGGCTGCCTACACGGAGTTCTACTTTACCGATGTACTTTGGCCTGATTTTCGCAAAACTGATTTTGACCTGGCGCTGGAAAGCTTTAACAACAGGCAGAGACGCTTTGGCAAACTAAAATAAAAGGTTATCTTTGCAGACTTATTACTTGCTGTTTGATGAGACACGTTAGACTGATTCTGATCCTGCTTTTTCTGCTTCCCTGTGCTGTCGTATCGGCGCAGGAAGTTATTTCAGAAGGGGATGTGGAGATAGATTATTCAAGGCCCAGAACCTATACGGTAGGAGGTGTTTCCATAGATGGTCTAAAATCACGAAGGGCAGATCAAGTGCTTTCGGTGCTTGGTATTCATGAAGGTGACAGGGTGCAGATTCCCGGTGCGGACGTTTCGGCTGCGCTTAAAAGAATATGGCTCCAGAAGGCATTCTCCGCGGTTGGACTCTATGTGGATTCGCTTTCGGCGTCGCGTGATACAGCCTACCTGGTGCTCAGGGTTACAGAACGTCCGAGAGTTATCAGATGGGATTTCAAAGGAATAAGGAACTCCGATCGGGACGAACTTAGGGACAGGCTCACGCTAAAAAGGGGCGGCGAACTCTCCGACTATGTAATCTCCACCTCCACAAACATTATTAAGAGATATTTCAAAGAGAAAGGTTTTATAAATGCCAAGGTTGACGTGATTCAGCAGGTTGACTCCATCATCAATAATGCCGTATCGGTTACCTTTGATATTAACAGAGGTAAGAAAGTCAAGGTGAGGACCATCACCTACGAAGGCAATGGGGAGCTTACCAAGTTTAAGCTAGACAGGGCCATGAAGAAGACCAAGGACTCAAAGTGGTATAACCTTTTCTCATCCAAGAAGTTCAATGAGGATGAGTACGAAAATGATAAACAGTCCCTTATTGACGCATTCAATGAAGCCGGTTACCGTGACGCCAGGATTGTCCGTGATTCGATTTACGAGATAGAGGAGGCTAGGTTGGGCATTCATTTTACCATAGACCAGGGAAAGAGGTATTATTTTAGAGATATTACCTGGACCGGAAATTCGGAGTACACAGAGGAGCAGCTCAACTCCATACTCCGTATTGAAAAGGGATCAATTTATGATGTGGTGACAATGGAAAAGCGTCTTTTCGGTGGTGACAAAGAGAATGACCTGACTATTTCTAAACTCTACCGTGACCAAGGTTACCTCTTTTTCAATGTAACTCCGGTGGAACTTACCATTGATGGAGACTCGGTAGATGTGGAGATGCGTATGATTGAGGGTAAACCGGCTACATTCAACAACATTATAATTAACGGTAACACAATAACCAACGAAAATGTAGTGCGTAGGGCAGTCTTTACTCGCCCCGGTTACCTCTTCCGACAGACGGACTTCGAACGTTCCGTTCGAGAAATTGCATCCATGGGTCATTTTGATGCAGAATATGCTGCGGATCCTGCTAAGGGCTACGCATTGATTCCCAATCCGATGAATAACACCGTAGATATAACCTACAATGTAGAGGAAAAAGCCAACAGCCAGCTGGAGCTCTCCGGTGGTTGGGGCAATAATACCTTTGTAGGTACTCTAGGGGTAAGTTTTAACAATTTCTCCACCTCCAATTTCTTTAGAAAAGAGGCATGGAGGCCCGTTCCACTTGGAGATGCCCAGCAACTGGCAGTCAGATTCCAGACAAACGGCTCCTACTATACTGCATTTACGGCGAGTTTCGTGGAACCATGGCTTACCGGGAAGAAGCCGACTTCGCTCAACATTTCTGCATATTTTACACGTCAGACCAACTCCTACTCTACCTATTATTATCAGGTTCTGAATGATGACGAGTACATGGAGATTTTTGGTGCGGCAGTCGGAATTGGTACGCGCCTCAAATGGCCCGACAACTATTTTGTGCTCTACAATCAGCTAGGCTGGCAATCTTACCGCCTTAAGGACTGGTCGTACAACTTTATCTTTGATACAGGTATTTCTCATAACATAAGCTGGACCACAACTTTGACACGTAACTCCACCGACCAGTCGATTTATCCGCGAAGCGGTGCAGATATTTCATTTTCTCTCCAGCTGACTCCGCCCTTCTCGCTTTTGGGTGCCAATCGAAACAAGGATTATAATAGTATGAGTGTTCAGGATCACTATAAGTGGATAGAATACCATAAGTGGACCTTCCGAGGCTCGGTTTTCACCAAACTCATAGGGGATCTGGTGCTGATGACAAGGGCACAGTTCGGTTATTTGGGCTTTTATAACAAAAATTATGGGTACTCTCCCTTTGAGGGCTTTATACTTGGTGGTGACGGCATGTCGGGTTACAATACTTATGGTTCCGAGGTTATTGGCCTTAGGGGTTATGAGAATTACTCTTTGACACCCTACATAGGTAGGGCCTATGCGGGTAATGTATATGATAAATTTACTGTGGAACTCAGATATCCGGTTATCATGCAGCCAAACTCTACTATTTATGCGCTGGTATTTCTTGAAGGGGGCAACTGTTGGTCGGATATCCGTAATTTCAATCCCTTCCATATCAAACGTTCTGCAGGTGCAGGAGTAAGGGTTTTACTGCCCATTGTGGGAATGCTCGGCATTGATTGGGGCTGGGGGTTTGATGCCGACAAGCCAGAGGAGAGAAGTCAGTTCCACTTTGTGATAGGACAACAATTTTAACTAAATAAATGATGCTCAAGATGAAAAAGTTTTTACTCTCATTTGCAATAATTACAATTTTCGCTTTCTGTGCCGATGCACAGAAGGTGGCTTATATAAACACCGAGGTGATCTTGGAGACCATTCCTGAATATCAGGCAGCACAGATAGAGCTCAATGAACTTTCAGACAAGTACAAGGCTATTATAGAGGCCGAAATTGGCGAGATAGACCAACTCTATCAGAGATATCAGCAGGTAAAGAACTCACTCACTCCGGCTCAGCGTACTGCGAGGGAGCAAGAGATTATATCTAAAGAGCAGGTTGTAAAAAACAAACAGCGCATCTACTTCGGAGAGGATGGTATTATGGCTAAAAGGTCGGAAGAACTGATCGGACCTATACAAGCGAGGGTCAACTCTGCAATCGAAACCGTAGCTACCATGGATGATTTTGCCATAATAATTGACCTGGCAATCACTCCCGGTGTGGTGTATAAAAACTCCAAATATGATCTTACCGAAAGAGTGTTGCAATTGATTCAAATAATGGATATAAAAAACATAAAACAATAAAAACAGATGAAACGTATTACAATTATTTTTTTCCTCCTTGCCGGACTTGGATTCTCGGCCAAGGCTCAGGAACTCAAGATCGGTCATATAAATACTCAGGAGGTTATTTACCTGATGGCCGAAATGGATACCGTGCGTATGAGGCTTCAAGTTATTCAGACTGACCTTATAGAGACTATGCAGGGTATGGAGGATGAATACCAAGCCAAGTATACCGATTACAACCGTAAGCAGGCTACATGGACTCCGGCTGTAAAAGAGGCCAAGGAAAAAGAAATTCAGGACCTTATAGCACGTCTGCAGCAGTTTCAGCAAACTGCACAGCAGGAGCTTGGACAGCAGGAGCAGGAGCTATCCGCACCCGTTTATCAAAAGGCGCAAATTGCAATAAATAAAGTTGCAAAGGAGCTCTCGCTTACCTATGTTTTCAATACCGCTGCCGGTGCCATCATATATATGGATGAGGCTGCATCAGTTGATCTGCTTCCTCTTGTGAAGAAGGAGCTCGGTATTCCGGAAGAGAAGGTGACCCCAACGCAACTTCCACAGCAGCAATAATAATTAAGCATTTACAATTCATCAATTCAATATTTACATAAAAAACCATTCTTATTTTATGCAACACAAAGTTATTGACATGCAAAATGTCGTAATTCGTTTTGCTGGGGACTCCGGAGACGGAATGCAGCTTACAGGTACCCTGTTTGCGGATGCGTCCGCTATTTTTGGAAATGAGATTTCCACATTTCCCGACTATCCCTCCGAGATCCGCGCTCCTCAGGGTACGGTATCCGGAGTTTCGGGATTTCAAGTTCACATCGGAAGTGTTGAAGTAAACACTCCCGGTGACTTCTGTGATGTGCTGGTGGCAATGAATCCGGCTGCACTAAAAGCAAATGCCAAGTGGACCAAACCCACTGCAACCATCATCATAGATGTCGATGCCTTTGACGAGGCGGGCATTAAGAGAGCAGGTTTTGCTACTCTTGATCCATTTGCCGAACTTAAAATCGAGGACAGAAATATCATTCCTTCTCCCATCACTACCCTCACGCAAGAGAGTCTCAAAGATAGCGGTCTTGATAACAAGGCTATTCTGCGTAGCAAAAATATGTTCACTCTCGGTATGTGTTTCTTCCTCTTCAACAGATCGCTTGATCACACATATGATTACCTTGAGGATAAGTTCAAGAAGAAACCACAGTTGATCGAAGCCAACAAAAAAGTGCTATTCGACGGCTACAATTATGCAAGTAATATCCACGCGATTCCAAATACCTATATGGTTCAACCCGCTCCACAAGAGAAAGGTGTATATCGCAATATCAATGGTAACCAGGCTACAGCATGGGGTTTGATAGCAGCATCTGAGAAGAGTGGTATACCCCTCTTCTGTGGTTCCTATCCGATCACACCGGCTACAGGTATTCTGGAGGAGCTGGCAATACATAAAAATCTTGGCGTGAAGACTATGCAGGCTGAGGATGAGATTGCAGGTATTTGTACTGCCATAGGAGCAGCCTATGCAGGCAACTTTGCTGTAACGACCACTTCAGGTCCCGGCCTTTCTCTAAAATCCGAGGCTCTGGGTCTTGCAATGATTACCGAACTGCCGCTGGTTGTCGTAGATGTCCAAAGGGGCGGTCCATCAACAGGTATTCCTACCAAGACAGAGCAAACAGACCTGGCTCAGGCTCTTTATGGTCGTAACGGTGAGTGTCCGATCGCCGTAATGGCAGCGCACTCCCCTTCGCACTGTTTTGATGCAGCATTCTATGCCGGGAAATATGCCATGGAACACATGATGCCTGTGATTCTCCTTACCGAAGGCTTTCTCGGCAACGGTTCTGAACCTTGGAAAATCCCTTCTATGAAGGATTATCCTGAGATCAAACCACCAATAATTGATTCAGTGGAAGGAGCTTATAAGCCTTACCATAGAGATCCCGTAACATTTGTTCGTAAATGGGCATTGCCCGGAAAGGCCGGTCTCGAGCATAGGGTTGGCGGTCTGGAGAAGAATCCTGACGGAGTAATCTCTTCGGATCCCATCAACCATGAGAAGATGTGTGCGGCAAGGGCTGAAAAGGTAGCCCGCATGGCCGATTACATACCTAAACAGAAGGTTATTGGAGCAGATAAGGCAGATGTGCTTGTAGTAGGCTGGGGTGGCACTTTCGGACATCTTTACAGCGCTGTACAGCAGATGCAGTCAGAGGGAAAGAGCGTAGCTCTTGCCCATTTTGACTATATCAATCCCCTTCCCAAGAACACCGCCGAGGTATTTGCACGCTACAAGAAGATTCTTGTATGCGAGCTTAACTCAGGTCAGTTTGTGGATTATCTCAGAGCAAAATTGCCCGATTTCAAATATCTGCAATATAATAAAGTCCAGGGACAGCCATTTATTGTGAAGGAAATCGTGGATGCAGTCAACAATATTCTTTAATCTTTGAAAATATACTACTATGGCATATACAGCACAAGATTTTAAAAGTAATCAGGAAGTAAGGTGGTGTCCGGGCTGCGGAGACCACGCAGTTTTGGCATCCATCCACAGGGCTCTCCCCGAAGTTTGTGAAGCGTTGGGTTATACGAAGGAGAGAATAGTTTTCGTATCAGGTATCGGTTGCTCTTCCAGATTGCCCTACTATATGAATACATTCGGATTTCACGGCATACACGGTCGCGCAACAGCCATTTCCACAGGGATGAAGGTTGCCAATCCCAAACTCAGCATTTGGCAGGCAACAGGTGATGGTGATGCACTTGCTATCGGTGGCAATCACTTCATTCATGCAATCCGCAGGAATATCGATATCAACATAATCCTATTCAACAATCAAATTTACGGTCTCACTAAAGGACAGTATTCTCCAACATCCAAATTAGGTACAATTACCAAGACATCCCCTTACGGCACGGTTGAGAATCCCTTCAATCCGGGAGCACTTGCACTGGGTGCCGGATCAACATTCTTCGCACGCAGTCTGGATGTAGAGCTCAAGCTCAGTCAGGATATTCTTGTAGCAGCTGCCAAGAATGACGGTACTTCGGTGGTAGAAATGTTGGTCAATTGTGTCATCTTCAATGATGGTGCTCACGCCTCAATTTCCAATCGCGAGTATCGTGCTGACAGGACTATCATTCTCCAGCATGGAGAGCCTATGATATTTGGAAAGAACAAGGACAAGGGTCTGATATTCCGCAACAGGAAACTGGAAGTGGTTACTATCGGTCAGGATGGAATTGGAGTGGATGACCTGCTCGTTCACGATTCACATTGCAAGGAAGTCGGCATCCACAACTTGCTTGTCAATATGAAATATCCTGACTATCCTGTTGCTTTGGGAATCATTAGAGATGTAAAGGAAAATACCTATGATGACAATGTAAGGGATCAGTTGAAGGAGGTGGAGGCAAAATCCACTATAAAGTGTATGGATGATCTGCTTCACAGCGGTGCAACTTGGGTAGTTGACTAACCAATTGGAAAATTTTTACTATATTAACGCAAATATCAACCTTATAAATTAAGTTAAAAATTATGAAAGTAGCTGAGATTATGGCCAATCTTGAGAAAAAATATGGCCATGAAAAAGAGTACTTGCAAGCCGTACATGAGGTGCTTGAGTCAATCGAAGAGGTTTACAATCAACATCCGGAATTCGAAAAGGCAAAAATCGTTGAAAGGATGGTGGAGCCTGACCGAGTTTTCACTTTCCGGGTTGCCTGGGTAGACGATAAAGGCGATGTTCAGACAAACATCGGCTATCGTGTACAGTTCAATAGCGCTATCGGTCCCTACAAGGGTGGTATCCGTTTCCATCCTGCCGTGAATGTTTCAATGTTGAAATTCCTCGGTTTCGAGCAGACCTTCAAGAATGCACTAACCACTCTTCCCATGGGTGGTGGCAAAGGTGGTTCCGACTTCGACCCCGTAGGCAAATCCAACGGTGAAATCATGCGTTTCTGCCAAGCATATATGCTTGAGTTGTGGCATTGTATCGGCCCCGACCAGGACGTTCCTGCCGGTGACGTAGGTGTTGGCGGACGCGAGATCGGCTACTTTGTCGGTATGTACTCTAAACTTGCACGCCAGTACAATACAGGTGTTCTAACCGGCAAGGGTGCAACCTGGGGTGGTTCTATCCTTCGTCCCGAGGCTACAGGTTATGGAGCTCTTTACTTTACCGAGCACGTACTTGCAAAAGCAGGTAAGAATATCAAAGGCAAGACGGTTGCTATCTCTGGCTTTGGTAACGTAGCATGGGGTGCAGCAGGTAAGGCTACCGAACTTGGTGCAAAAGTAATTGCAATCTCAGGTCCGGACGGCGTTTGCTCCATTCCTAATGGTATCACCCAGGAGATGATTGACTATATGCTCGTTATGCGTTCTTCAAACCGCAATAAGGTTCAGGATATGGCTGACAAATTCCCTGGTGCCGCTATTTTTACTCCAGGAAAGAAGGCTTGGAGCATCAAGTGCGATATAGCCCTTCCTTGCGCATTCCAGAATGAGCTTAACGGTGACGATGCGAAAGAACTTATTGCTAATGGCACATGGTGCTGCTGCGAGGTTTCAAACATGGGATGTACTCCTGAGGCTATTGCTGCATTCCAGGGCACAAAAGGCTTCCTCTTTGCCCCCGGCAAAGCTGTTAATGCAGGTGGTGTAGCAACTTCAGGTCTTGAGATGACTCAGAATGCTTCTCACATCAGCTGGTCAGGCAAGGAAGTTGATGAAAAACTCCACTTCATCATGGAAAGCATCCACGCTCAGTGCGTGAAATTCGGTAAGAGAAAAGATGGTACAGTAGACTATGTTAAGGGTGCCAACATCGCCGGATTTATGAAGGTTGCTCAAGCCATGCTTGAACAGGGTGTTATCTAATCTTTTAATAGCTCGAAAGAGATTATATTTTGTCAGGGGTGGCCATGAGGTCACCCTTGATTTTTTACTTATAATATTTTTAAGATACTCCCCGTATTGATTACATTTTTAACAAAAGGAGTACATTTTCTTTATAAATTGTTATTTTCCCCTGATTTTTAAGGAGTTTATTATTTGAAATGTGATTTTTTTTTATTTACTTTGCAGGATGAAATAATATGCACGACTGGCCTCTGACCGGTGTGCACAAATAAGAGAAAAATATATAAATACCAATTAATCAACCAAAAATTTATCTACATGAAAAGAATCAGACTAATTCTGACAACTCTCTTGCTTGTAGTGTCTGCGACTGCATTTGCACAACAGACAATACAGGTAAAAGGTGTTGTTAAAGATGCAGCTACCGGAGAGGGTATTCCCTTTGCAGCTATCCAGCTCAAGGGTACCATGACCGGAGCAGCAACAGATGCTGAAGGAGTTTACACCATATCCGCTCCCGGCAACGGTGTACTCGTGTTCAGCTCGGTAGGTTACCAGACAGCGGAGATTCCCATTAATGGCAGAAGTGTTATTGATGTAGCGCTCAATGTTGACGCAGAGTACCTTGAGGACGTGATCGTAGTTGCCTACGGTACATCCACCAAGGCATCTTTTACAGGATCCGCCTCGATGGTAAAGAGTGAGGAAATCCAGAAGAAGATTACCACCAACGTTACCAGCGCTCTCGCAGGTACATCTCCCGGTGTGCAGATCATCACTTCCAGCGGTGACCCTACCTCTAATGCAGCAACAATCCGCATCCGTGGTGTCGGCTCAATGAGTGCGAGCAACAACCCCCTCATAGTTGTCGATGGAGCCCCGTTTGCAGGAGCTATCTCTGACATCAACCCTAACGACGTTGAGTCAATGTCAGTTCTAAAAGACGCCTCTGCGGCCGCCATTTATGGTAACCGCGGTGCAAACGGTGTAATCCTCATCACCACTAAGAAAGGTGTAGGGGATGCTCAAATTAAATTTGATGCCCGTTTCGGTTCAAACTCTCGTCTTATCCCTAAGTATGATCTGATCGATGATCCTGCTCAGTATTATGAGACTTATTACAAACTTATGTTTAACCAGCAATTCTATGCAGGTTACACTGAGGCAGAGAGTTATGCTCATGCTGACAAATATCTCTTCGACCAGAACAATGGAGGTCTCGGTTACCAGGTATTTACCATTCCTGAAGGTCAGAAGTTCGTTGGTACCAACTTCAAGATGAACCCCAACGCGACTCTCGGTTATTCAGACGGTGAGTATTACTACACCCCTGATAACTGGTATGATGAAGTGTTCCATCCTTCATTCCGTCAGGAGTACAACCTCTCTGTAAGCGGTTCGGGTGAGAGATTCAACTATTACGCAAGCGGCGGTTTCCTAGAAGACGGCGGTGTTATCAGCAACTCCAAATACAAACGTTATACAGGCCGTATCAACGCTGATTATCAGGTGAAGGAGTGGTTCAAGCTCGTAAGCAGCATGATGTTTACACACTCAGATTCACAGACCAACCCTTATACCGGTTCCTGGGGTTCTTCAGGCAACGTATTCTACATTGCAAACAATGTGGGTCCGATTTATCCACTTTACGTGCGTAATGCTGACGGATCTAAGAAACTGGAAAATGGTCGTCTAGTTTATGACTCCAACAATACCAATTTCATCCGTCCCTCATTTGTGGGTAACGCTGTTCGCGACAACGAGTATGACTCTTCGAGATACTTTGCTGACGTATTCGTTGGTAAAGCGGGTGCAATCATAACTCCTTTCAAGGGTTTCACCCTCACGGCTAACCTTAACCTTTTGAGCGACAATACCCGCCAGAATAACCTTTACAGTATATTCGGTAGTGGCGCATCTACAGATGGTATGGCTTATGTGGCTCACTCAAGGACATGGGATATTAACCAGCAGTATCTTGCAAATTACAAGACTGACTTTAACGGAACCAAGAGCAATCT
>Ga0255347_1001112_pt1 | contig 45582 bp, 31 predicted proteins | sample wastewater_treat_2_FD_192479 | JGI IMG/M metagenome (GOLD analysis project Ga0255347, IMG submission 192479) | Wastewater microbial communities from Lulu Island WWTP, Vancouver, Canada - plant24 | ecosystem: Engineered > WWTP > Wastewater > Unclassified | place: Canada: Vancouver, British...
CATCAAATTATAATCCTCTTACCGGCGGAGACGAGCGGAATCTCCTTCTTCGCCGAAAATCACACGAAATTCTTCCGGATTTGATGAACTTTTTTCCGGCAAGATGAAGTAGAATTGGATCAGATTCAAAGAAAGAAGGAAAGATTTTGTCACAAACCGCTCAGGAACTGTTAACGGCTTTGGATGGGCAACGGATTATCAATACCCATTGTCATCATCTGGATGATTCTTTTCAGAATAAATTGAATCTGGAATCGCTACTGCGGAACACGTATGTTTCATGGTGCGGGGTTGATTTTGATGAAACCGTTGAAAAACGCCGGGCATACTTTCAACAAGTGCGCTTCAATTCTTATTTTCACTGGCTTGAAATCGGACTGCAGCATTTATATGACCTTTCCATGCCACTGAATGAATCCACCTGGGAATTATTCGATGAACGAATCAAAGCTGCTGGTCGAGACCCAAACCATCATCTGGGAATTTTGAAGAATCAATGTCACTACGAACAGATCCTGCTGGATGCTTATTGGGCACCCGGCTCCGATAACGGTCATCCGGAATTATTCAAACCGGTTTATCGCATCAACCAGTTTTTGTTCGGATATTCACCGGAAGCGAAAGATCATAATGGCAACAATCCGTTCCAGAATTACCATTGGTCCACAACGATCAGCTTGGACGAATATATCACTCTGATGGAACATCAGATCATTGAGCAAAAAAAAGCCGGATGCATCGCATTAAAATCCGCTCTAGCCTATGATCGTGGATTGGACTTTTCTGATCCATCCATCGTCCAAGCACAAAGGGGCTTTCAGAATCCGAATGCTGGTCCAGCAGAAATCAAAGCTTTTCAGAATTATGTTTTTCGACAACTTTGCCGGATCGCCGCGGAACAAAATCTGCCGCTTCAATGCCATACTGGTTTGGGACGGCTCGAAAAAACAAACGCCATGCAAATGAAACCGGTCATCGAGGAATACCCAGATACGCAATTTGTGCTGTTTCACGGCGGTTATCCTTGGATCCAGGATGTATGCGCACTGGTTCATAATTTCCCGAATGTCTATGCTGACCTCTGCTGGTTGCCGATCCTTTCCGGTCCTTCGTGCAAGAGTCTGGTCCGGGAGATGATCGAGATCGGGACATTGGATCGGATGATGTGGGGCTGCGACACCTGGACGAGCGAGGAAAGCTATGGAGCGATGATCGCCGCAAAACAGGTTCTTTCCGCGGTATTCGCGGAATATGTGGATGATGGATATCTTTCTTGTACAGATGCAATCGACTTTATGGACCATATCTTCTATCGAAACCCGAAGGAAATGTTTCGGTTATAGGGGAAAGAAAGTAACTAAGAGTAACAAGTTTTATAAAAATCGTTTATTTGAAAATGAAATTGCTTATTTCCGTAAAAAATCTCAATGTTTTTTCTTACAAAACATTTACAGAATTAATGTAAAATTTTATACATGTTAGGTAATTATCAATGATAAAATATCTTATATATTTGTTTTTTTAAATTTAGAATATTATTCTAATGCAAATGCTAAAAAGATTTTCGATGATTATTTACGCTATTTTAAGCTTATAAAAATGGAGTGAAATTTGATAATAACAAAAACACCTTTCAGAATAAGTTTTTGTGGTGGCGGAAGTGATTTACCGTCTTTTTATGAAAAATATGGTGGCTGTGTGTTAAATACAACAATCAATAGGTATATGTATATTTCCATACATCCTTATTTTGATCCAAACAAAACCTCTCTAAAATATTCAAAAAGTGAGCTCGTAGACGATATTTCAAAAATTGAACATAAAATTATTAGAAATGTTCTTACAATAAAAAAAGTTTCAGGTGTTGAAATTACAAGTACCGCAGATATTCCTCAAGGAACGGGACTTGGTTCTTCTAGTTCATTTACAGTTGGACTCCTTCATACTATATCATGCTATCAAGGTAAATATATATCGAAAGCGCAATTGGCTGAAATGGCATGCGAGGTTGAAATCAATAACTTAAAATCTCCTATCGGGAAACAAGATCAATATGCTGCTTCTTTTGGTGGACTGAATTTTTTCTATTTCCGCAAAGATGGCACAGTTTCTCGATCTCCTATAATAATGGAACGAGAAACAGTCTGTGAACTTCAAAACAATTTAGCTTTGTTTTATATTGGTCATGCAAGGTCAGCAAATGAAATATTGGATGAGCAGAATAAAAATATGGAAGATCCCCAAAAAATAAGAGCCTTGATTGAGATGTGCATCCTTGCAGAAAATATGAAAGAATCTCTCGAAAGTAATGATCTTTCTTCGTTTGGTAAAATTTTAAATGAAAGCTGGAATTTGAAAAAATCTTTAGCATCTGGCATTTCAAACCCAACAATTGATCAAATTTATGAAATCGCATTACAAAATGGAGCTTTGGGAGGAAAACTCCTTGGAGCAGGTGGAGGAGGCTTCATTCTCTTTTATTGCGAGAAAGAAAAACAGAACAGATTGAGAGAAGCATTAGGATTTAAACAAATGGATTTTCGTTTTGAATATGAAGGTTCATCTGTCATTTATGTAGGTGATAAATATTGGTAGAATAGGGAAAATACTTCATGAAAGCATTAGTCGCGGGTGGAGCGGGGTTTATTGGTAGTCATTTAATCGATAGCCTCCTAAATGAAGGTTATCAAGTGGTTTGTATAGATAATTTTTATAATGGAATCAAAACGAATATTAGCCATTTGGCAAATAATAATAATTTTATCTTTTATGAGCAAGATATTTGTGACTATGATTCCTTGTCAGAGATTTTTAAAATAGAAAAATTTGATTCTGTATTTCACCTTGCAGCGAATTCTGATATTCAAGCGAGCGCTAAAAACCCCCTAATTGAATATAGAAATACCTATACAACTACATTCAATTTACTAGAGTGTATGCGTATATATAATGTAAAAAAACTTTTTTTCTCTTCCACATCAGCAGTCTATGGTGATAAGGAAAACATTACATTAACAGAGGACACAACGTCTTTGAATCCGATATCATATTATGGCGCTGCGAAACTTGGCTCAGAAGCTCTAATTTCTGCTTATAGTCATATGAATCATTTTTCATCGCTTATATTTAGATTCCCGAATGTAATAGGGCCCAGATTGACGCATGGGGTAATTTTCGACTTTATTAAAAAATTGGGGGAGAATCCTAATAATTTAGAAATTTTGGGAAATGGTATGCAAACAAAACCTTATATGCATGTTTTAGATTTAATAAATTGTATCCTCTTTTTTAAAGGTAAAGTTCCTAAAGGTGTATCAATTTACAACGTAGGAGTTGAATCTAAGACAAGTGTAAAAAGAATTGCGGACATCGTTTGTAATGAATTAGGTCTTTCGGATGTTCATTATTCTTTTACAGGTGGAAAAGCTGGATGGGAAGGGGATGTTCCTTTTTTTTCTTATAATCTTGAAAAAATCCATAAAGCAGGATGGTATGCAAGCATGAGTTCAGATGAGGCAGTTGAAAGAACTGTAAAAGAGGTTATCCATTGCAAGCAGTAATTATGGCAGGAGGAAAAGGCACACGGCTTGCATCCTTAACAGAAAACAAAATCCCTAAACCCATGGCCAAGATAGCCGGCAAACCTCTTTTAGAATGGCAAATTGAACAGTTTAAGAGTTATGGGATTACCGACATTATTTTGGTAGTTGGACATTTGGGCGAATTAATAAAAGATTATTTTAGGAATGGTGATCAACTGGGTATTCATATCCAGTATTTTTTTGAAAATGAGCCTCTTGGAAGTGCAGGTAGTTTATATTATCTGAAAAAATTACTCCTTCCTAACAGTCCTTTTTTTCTTGTTTTTGGTGATTTATTATTTAATGTCGACCTAGCGAGGATGAAAGATTTTCATCAAAAAAAATCAGCGGAAGCAACAATATTTGTTCATCCAAATTCACATCCGTTTGATTCAGATTTAGTTTTAAAAGATAAAAATGACAAGGTAATTGGATTTGACCTTAAGGAAAATGATCGTAGTAATTATTTTTACGATAATTGCGTAAACGCTGGTTTATTCTTATTTAATCCATCTTTTTGTAACAAAGTAATAAAGCCCGATAAAACCGATTTGGTAAAGGACATTTTAATGAAGATGACAAACCAAGATGAAAGATTATTTGCATATAGTTCACCCGAATATATCAAAGATATCGGCACACCGGAAAGAATCAAAATAGCTGAACAAGAATTAATAAATGGAATTGTAGAGAAACGAAATTTAAAATATAAACAAAAAGCAATATTTCTCGATCGAGATGGAACAATTAATATTCACAAAGGTCTTATTTGGGAAGATAAGGATTTTGAACTTTATCCTTTTGCCGGAAAAGCAATAAAAATAATTAACCGAGCCGGTTATCTTGCAATTGTAATTACAAATCAACCCGTTGTTGCACGAGGGCTATGTACGATAGAAGATATTGAAAAGATTCATAACAAAATGAAAACACTCCTTGGAAAAGAAGAGGCTTTTTTAGATGACATTCGGTTTTGTCCACATCATCCGGATAAAGGATATATTGGAGAAAATCCAGTTTATAAAATTTCATGCCAATGTAGGAAACCAAATATAGGATTGATCGAAGAATGTGTTCAAAGATATCATATTGATATCTCTCAATCCTGGTTTATTGGTGATTCTAGTGTGGATATTCGAACCGGTAAAAATGCCGGATGTAAAACGGTTCTGGTCTTAACAGGTGAATCCGGTAAAGATAGCAAGTATAATGATGTCCCCGATGTTGTGGCAACTGATCTTTATGAAGGAATAGAGAAAATATTAGATCTATAAATATATATATTATATTTAAATAATTAATTATTATATAATACTATTTTGCTTGCTTATATGATTAAAATTTTCTAGAAAATATGATGGAGCATTTATAAATGGACGAGAAAATAAAAAGCGGAAAAAATGCGCTCATGGTAGCCGACACACGTATATCATTAGTTGGAACAACTTTATTACAAATTAATAATACCAATCCCGGACTTTTCGACGAAGCTATTATATATTATATTGATAATATATTGCCTAAAGATCAAATTTTACTAAATTCAATTATGCCGTGCCGGTTTATTAAATATACACCTCCTTTACCTTTAGACTTGTTCGAAAAACCAAGATTTAAATTATTTTCAGTTCTCATGTTTGCCAGATTTGAAATGTTTCAGTATTTAAAAGAGTTTGAAACAATTACATGGTTAGATACTGATATCCTTATTCAAAAAGATATTAGAGAACTGTTATATATCGCAAAAAAAAATGAAGCTGTTTTTATTAGAGAAGACGATGAAAATAAGACAGCAAAAAACATTGACAGGATGAGAACTTGTTTTATATCTTATTTACCAGAACCTTATTCTAATGATTATTTATATATATCTGGAACATTTGTTTTATCAAACAAAATAACTCAAAAGGTAGATTATACTGAATGGTGTTATAAAAAAACTATTGAATGGGCAGACAATTTAAGTCTTCCTGATCAAGGTGTAATTAATGCTCTAATACAAGAATTTAATTTAAAAATTTCAGTTGTACCAGGTAATATTTATGCTTGTTTCCCGGATATTAGTCGAAATTGCTATGATGCCGCTATTATTCACTCATGGGGTGCAAATAAGTTCTGGAATGATTGGTATTTATTTTTAAAATATCCTAAATGGTATGATTTCTATAAGCAATGGATCTCAATAGGTGGCAGCATATTAAAATCTGAATTCAAACCTAAAATATCTGTCATAATTCCTTCTTATAAATCTAATTTAACTTTATTTAAAGAATGTCTCGATAGTTTAATAGAACAAAAAAGAAATTCTTGGGAACGCTTTTCCGATTTCGAAATCGTTATAATTTCAGAACCTAATGAAAATATTGCTGAATTAAAAGAACTTATTAATTCATATAACGATCCCCGTTTTCATGTTGAGATAAATGAAAAAAGAATAGGTATTGCAGCTAGTCTAAATAAAGGAATTCGCCTTTCAAATGGACACTATATTGCTCGAATGGATGATGACGATTTATCTTCAAAATATCGGTTATATAAACAATCTGAATACCTAGATAAATATGAAGAAATTACTCTATGTACTAGTGATTTTGAATATTTTGGTGATATGAATGAACGAAGGATTTCTTTTGATGGCGAAATGGCCAAGGCTTGGTCAATTTTTTCTTGTCCATTTGATCATCCAACTGTTATGTTCCGGGGCAATTTTTTTATAAAAAACAATTTATTTTATGATGAGCAACGTTTTTATGTCGAGGATTGGGAATTATGGCTACGAGCATTTGATGCTGGTATGAAAGTTGGATGTATTCATGAAGTATTGTTTTATCATCGATGGATACGTAATATGAGTGCCGGTCAAACTGATAAAACATTTAAAATGATGTTAGATCTTGTTCAAAAAAACTTTAAAAAATTGGATATCGAAATACTTAATGAAGACCTTCCATTGATTAGTCCATGGAATGGAAAACTTAATAATGACACAGAAAGAAATAAAGTATTGTATTATTTTTCAAAAGCTCTTCTTAATAACCGTATAAAAAAGCTTTATGACCAAAAAAGTTTAGAAAGAGCTTTTGTATTACGACTTACAGAAATACGAACTGGTACATTACCAGAAATTGTAGAAAAAATTGAAATAAATACTGGAGATAAAATAATAATGAATGAAACAAATTTTATCAGAAATGGCATAAAAAAATTTTTCAAACCTTTTTATAGACCATTTCGAAATCGATTTGAAAATCCAATTATTAGTATTCAGCAATCTAATCAAACAATAGAGAATCTTTTATCAAGTTTCCTATCAAATCAAAATAGAGCCCTTGCACAAATCGATCATATTTTGGTAAAACTCAATGTAATTGATTCATACAATGATATATTCGATGAAAAGTTGAATCAAATAAACCAATCTTTAATCTCAATTAATAATAAACATGATATTCTTGAGGAAAATATAGATCAAGTTAGACAAGATCTAAATTCTATTTGTAATAAACATGATATTCTTGAGGAAAATATAGATCAAGTTAGACAAGATTTAAATTCTATTTGTAATAAATATGACGCTATTGGGAAAAACAATGGACAAATCGAACAAGGAATGAAGTTAATTAATGATAAACTTTATGATTTATTTAAAAATATACGTTATGAACAAAATGCTCTTTCTTGCAAACAATTTTTTGAGAGGAAAATTATCCTTTTAGGTACTCCCGAACATAGTAATATAGGTGATGCTGCAATTACTCTTGGAGAAATAGAGTTCTTACGTAAGTATTTTTCGACTTATAGATTGATGGAACTTTCTACTTATGATTTTAATGAGTGGTATTCAAAACTTTCTTCTATAATAAATAATAATGACATCTTATTTTTACAAGGAGGCGGTAATCTAGGAAACAAATTCATAAATGAAGAGATTGTACGAAGAAAAATAATCAGCGATTTTCCTTCAAATAAGATTATTATATTACCTCAAACAATTTATTTTGATAATACTGAACAAAACAATTATGAATTAGCAATATCTGAGGAAATATATAATCGTCATGAAGATTTAACAATATTTACACGAGGAACAAAGAGTTTAAATTTTGCAAGGAAGCATTTCCCTAATGCCAGAAGTTTTATTTCTCTAGACATGGCCCTTATGTTGACCATAGATTTTAAATTGCCACGAAAGGGTTTATTACTATGTATTCGTGATTTAGAAGATGAAAGTGCATTTACAAATGAAGAATATATGTTTATTGAAAATACAATCAGAAGAATAGATTCAAACTTTACAAAAACCAACAATTTATATAAAGGTGAGGCAGATAATAATATCTATAAAGAAATGCGGAAATCTGTTGTAATAGATGAACTTAAAAATTTTTCAAAACATGAAGTTGTTATAACCGATAGGCTACATGGTCTTATTTTTGCAATCATAACACATACGCCATGTGTAGTAATGAGTTCTTATAATTATAAAATAGAAGAATTTTGCGAGATAGTCGGTTACTCTAATGCAATTTTCTTCATTGATCATAATATAAATATTTTAGAAGATGCCATTGAAAAAGCTATTAATATAAAACAACCTACGTACCAAATATTTGATAAAAATCTTTTTCAAGAAACATTTGAATTAATTATGAGCGAAAAGCAAGTTCAAAAAGATAATTTTATTAATAGTATATAAATAAACAAATCAGAAAGTTCGGCTCTGGCAACTTGAGGTAACAGTCCTGACCGAATAAACCAATAAAATATTGATAGAGGATCATTTAATTTGTGTAAATTTTACTAAGATATATAAATATAGAATATATTAGTATGAATTCAAATATAAGGCTATATTATGAGAATCAGTGTATTAATTAATAAATCAAAAGAAACATTAATAAATAATGGATTTAAGACTTTTATTGTAAAAAGCCTATTTTATATTAGAAGACACTCACAATTTTTTAAGTCAGATAATAGATCATTGGATCTATCATGCTATTTTATGGATGTTTTATTTATTAATGGATGCTATTTACCACATCCACATCGTTATCGGGTTGAGCATCAAAGGGAACAACTATATGCTAACGGCATTGAAAGTAATGAAATTTCTTATGATAATTTGACAAGTAATTTAGTAAATAATTATCGCTGTTTTATTTTTTTTCGTTGTCCGGCAACTGAAAAGGTTATCCATTTTATTGAAATCGCAAAAAAAAACAACAAGATAGTTTTATTTGACGTTGATGATCTGGTAATTGATACAAAATATACCGATCGGATTAAATATGTTCAATCCATGTCAGATAAGGAAAAGAAAGAATATGACGATGGTGTTAATCGAATGCAAAAAACACTTCGCATGTGTGACGGCGCAATCACCACAACCAATCAACTCGCATCCGAATTAAGAAATTATATATCGGAAGTTTTTATTAATCGCAATACCGCTTCCGAACGCATGGTGGAACTTTCTTTGGAGGCTATTCAAAACAAGAATGAAATAAATTCAATACGAAAAACACAAAATTCAATCATCATTGGATACTTCAGCGGAAGTATTACCCATAACGATGACATTCAAATGATTTCACCGGTATTAATTAAAATCCTAATTGAACATCCTAACGTTTTTCTAAAGTTAGTTGGCAAGTTAGATTTACCGCAAGAACTTATTCCAATTAAAAATCAGATAATTTTTGCGAAATTCGAAGATTGGGAAAAATTACCTGCAATAATTGCATCCGTAGATATTAATATTGTTCCACTGGAAGATACGATTTTTAATCGAGCTAAATCAGAAAACAAATGGATCGAAGCAGCATTGGTAAAAGTGCCGACAATTGCCAGCAAAGTTGGCGCATTTGAGCAGATGATTGAGAATGGAGTTACCGGAATTTTATGCAAAAATAATGAAGAATGGTACATCGCGTTAAGGGAATTAATCATTAATAAAGAGAAGAGAATTTCTTTAGCAGAAAATGCTTTTCAATATGTAATAAAACATTGCACAACAATTTATACCGGTTACCCTCTAACGAAATACATAAAGAACAAATTAAAACCGAACATCGCTTTCGTTGTTCCTTCTCTAAACACTAGTGGCGGAGTATTGGTCGTTTTGGAACATTGTAAAATATTGAAAAACGCTGGATATGACATCTTATTAATTGATGAAGGCGTTGATCAACAAAAAACGGCACAAATCAATGAGGAATTGCCAGCTATCAATATTAATAGTACTTCAATTAATGGTTCATTTGATAAAGTTGTCGCGACTCTATGGACAACAGTTTCATTTTTAGCCACTTATCCAAATATTAAGCAGAGATACTATCTCGTCCAAGGTTTTGAAACGGATTTCTATCCGCATGGGCAATTATTTAAGAAACATGCAAATCAAACTTATAACGCTTGCTTTCCTCTTAAATATATTACTGTATCAAAGTGGTGCCAAAAATGGCTGAATGAGGACTTTGAAAAAAATGCTTTTTATGCTCCTAATGGATTAGATATCGAATTATTTCAACCTCGAAAACGTTCTTTTAATGAAAAAATAAGAATTCTTGTCGAAGGTAATTGTATAGATTATTATAAAAATGTAGATGAAAGTTTTCAAATCATAGAAAAACTTCCACCAGAAAAGTTTGAAATTTGGTATATGTCTTATCTGGGAGAGCCAAAACCGTGGTATCGAGTGGATAAAACCTTAATCAATATTCCTCATGACAAAGTACCTGAAATTTATAGACAATGTCATATTTTGCTCAAATCAAGCATTTTAGAGAGTTTTTCGTATCCACCACTGGAAATGATGGCAACCGGTGGGTTTGCTGTGGTGTCGAAAAATGAAGGGAATTCTGAATATTTAATCGATGGGGAAAACTGTTTATTATATAAATCCGGTGATATTGCAGGGGCTGTCAGTGCCATTGAAAGAATCTGTTCCGATGAAACACTGCGAAATCTTTTATATGAAAACGGATTAAAGACTGCGCAAAGCCGATCCTGGAAGAACATCGAAAAGGATATTCTTCAACTCTACGATATCAGTTAGGGCAGTTATCACAAATCGCGATAAAAATTCAAGCTGAATTTGTTCGCAACTTGTAAAGAAGAAATTAATATGACATCTTATAACCCAGAAAAAAATTTTATTTGGATCGCTTCCGTGATCGGAGTGCTGTTGGTCTTTCTTACCCCTCCGATGACTGTCCCGGATGAACCAGCACATTTTATTAATGCTTATGCAATTTCCAAAGGCAATTTTTTCGCTGATGTTCAAGATGGTCAAATCGGTGTAACAATGCCGAAAGTTTACGCGGATTTTATCAACAAATATGGATCGGTTATTCAAGATAAGAATCACCGCTATTCTTTTTCGGATTACCAAAGTGAAAGTTGGCAGAAGCAGGATATGACTGAGGTTGTTTTTTATCCCGCTAATCGTTTATTAAATCCTATTGGATATCTGATTTCTGGGTTGGGTATCGCATTCGGCAATATCGTCTGTTTAAACTTAAATTTGCCCTATAATTTATTTCTTTTCGGTAGAATTTTTAATTTGGGATTTTATATCCTTATCATTTATTTTGCTATCAAAATTACACCGCGATTCAAGCGGACTATGATAGTAACAGCTTTGATGCCGATGAGCATATTCTTGGCAGCGTCTTTTTCTTATGATGCGGTTATTATCCCAATTTGTTTTTTATTGTTTGCTTACGTATTAAAATTATCAGCTTTTTCTGAAAATATCAGGGTTACCAGACAAGACATTGCGGTAATCTCAACCATCGCTTTCTTTTTGGGCGGAATCAAACAAGCTTATCTCCCCTTATTACTGACTTTATTCGCTATTCCGATCCGTCGCTTTGGATCGAAAAAAAGATATATAGGCTGTATAATCCTTGTATTAATTGTTGCTTTATCATCTTTCCGAATACCGCAAACAATAAATCAATCTGTAACAAAAAATATTAACCAACCAGAAAAGGAATATGAAAATCTCCAAAAAGATTATATAATTTCACATCAAGATCAAATTCCTATTATCATTCAAAATACTTTAAAAGAGTATCCTCTGTATTATTTGTCCAGTTATTTTGGTACATTAGGTTGGCTGGATACAAATTTTCCGTTCCCGTTCCTGGTGCTTTTCTATCTGATTTTTATTTCGGTCATTTTATTCGATGCCTATGAAACAGGACAAATTCCGATTCGGTTAAAAGCTTTTTCGTTTTTAGCTGTAATTATTTCCATAATCGGGATGTTTACGAAAATGTATATTTCTTGGACCTCGCTCCCATGGGTAATGGGAGTCGGAGCAGATCTGGTCAGCGGAATTCAAGGTCGATATTTTATTCCACTGACATTATTTGGTTGTCTTTTGTTTTCAAATGCTTGGTTTAGGAATTTGAAATTACTTTCGACACTGGATAAGTTCGCTGTTTATGCATCGCGATATACAATATTGATATTCCCATTATTGACATTGTTGATTATATTGTTGCGATTTTGGGTCGGATGAAAGTATTTTGGAAAATATTTCGTTTGTTTATTTGTTAAATCGTATTAAATTCGGCGTGATTCGAAAGAAAATGTTACTTTAGGTGGATCGATGTGTCAAAAGTACTGGAAAATGCTCAAATGAAAGTCCAAAAAGAACAGGAATGCTCCCAGGAACAGCCCTCGGCTTCTTTTTTTGTTTGTCTAATTTCAATTTTTCGTGGTTTTGTGGCATCAATAACAATTAATCAGATTGGATTCGGATATCATTAGACTGTTTTTGCAGTCAAGTCAAAAATATGTTAAACTAAATATTGTAAGAAGAGCATTTATGAGGTAAATATAAAAAAATGCAAAAGCGAATAAAATAATATGAAACCCTGTTTGTTTTTCCCCTCTAATGACACTATGGTGGATTGGATGATTCCTATCCGCGATAAATTGCCAATGGATTCCCAATTTATCGTATTTCCTACTAGGGATGAAAAAGCAGATTCCGCCTTAAACCGTTATGAAGTACATTATAGGGAATATGCCCCCGGATTAATCCAGGAAATCGATCCCTCTATCTGTATATTTGGAATTGATTGGGGAATGGAAGAGTTGTTCTCGATAATCGAGGCAAAATTAATAAATATCCCAACGTTGGGAATACAAGAAGGCGTAATCCTCAATTTGCGTGGCAGTAACTTGGTTAGCAACGATGACCCGACTTATGTCCAGGACAAATATCTGAATACTGATTACTTTTTTTGCCTAGGAAAAGTCTTTTTACCGTCATTAATGAGAAGCAATCTGATGATAACCGGTAATCCTAAGTTTGACGCCTATAGGAAATTACCTTTTCCGGATAAACAGAGAATTCTAATTAACTGCAATTTTCCTTATGGTGTAGATGAAGAACAAAGAAAACCATGGATCAATAATGTGGTCCTCGCTTGCGAAGAGCTGAATTTGGATTATTTCGTCTCAATACACCCCAGAGATTTCGGAAAGATCGATGTTGATGATAATAAAATAATAAAGTCTTCGTCCGCAACAATACATGAACAAATCGCCAGCTCAACCATGGTAATAAGTAGAGCTAGTACGATAATATATGAGGCAATTGCTGCAGGCAGAAAGGTTGTTTATTACAACCCAGGAATCGAAGCCCTGCCAATAATTAATGATTTTCCAAAAAGTACCCTCATCAAAGTGAGCAAATTAGAAGATTTATCGAGTGCAATTTCTGCTACTTCAAGCAGTTTGTATATTGAAGATGAGGATTACGAGTTCTTTCGTGAAAACCATCTTGGAACATTAAATCAAAATTCAACTGACTTGTGTGCCCATGGCATCCTTTCAATCATTCAAGGTGAGTTTGTTCCAGAAAACAGCTTTTTGCCAGCGAGAAAATTGAATGATATTGTAGATTGTTTTATTGTTGCTGCCACGTCTTCGATAAATAACCTCAATTATCTAAACGGGCTTAGATCCCAGTTCAATAGCCAAACCCAGTAAGTTAATAGTTAAATTAGTTACTTGCTTATAATTTAATCAAATTACCTACCTTGAAATGGAAGAATTCGTCAATTGAATTAACGAACTACGAACTTCAGCAAATTGTCTAAAGTCTTATAAAACTCAAAAAAGATTCGAGAATACACCCCCTTATTTTAGGTTGAAAAATACAAATAAGATTGTTAACGCTTAGAGCTTAATCCAGTTAAGCAAAACAATAAGATCAGCAAAACATCGACAATCATTGATTTACATTTTCGGTCTTACCCATCATACGAATTCGTAATAAATGAATTTTGTATGATATATTTTCCCCAAGTATCCTTCTGGCTATAGTCTTCATTAAATGAATCGTTGCTTCAGAAATCGGCATGTTCACCATTTTGGCTTGAATAGCCTGATTCACCTCCTCAGAAATATCTGGCATTTGAGGAACAGCAACATTGGACTGAGAAGAATTGTTTTGAATATAATTAATACAGAATTTGGTCCAAGCATTATATGCCAGCCGAACTGCTAAAACGGAGTCTATATTACTATCTAATGTTTTTTCAATTTCAGTTGTAGAGAAAATTTCTTGCCATTTCTTTTTAAGATCAATTTTGCTAAACTTAATCGCATTATTGAAGGCTTCTTCGGAAAGATGGGAATATTTTGTTTGGTCCGTTAGAATATCAATAATAGCATTTCCCGCATCTTCGGCGGCAAGCTGATTAACAGCAATTATTCCCTGACAGCCTTTAACTATTTCGAGATAGGGTAATTCATACATGACTATCGGAAGACCAAATGACTGAGCTTCAATTAACGTCATTCCAAATCCTTCAAATTTAGAAGTGAACAACAAGATGTCAGAACGTGCATAAAACTGCTCTAAATCAGAATGAAAACCTACTAAAGTGACATGATCAAGAATTTCTAGTTTTTTGGCATAATCAATCACCTTTTTGACTTCGCCTGGTTCACCAGTCCCAACAATATAAAGTTCAGCATTTGGTAGTCTCTCAAGCACTGTTGCGAAAATTTTGATGGATTCTATCGGCTGCTTTTCCCCAGAAATTCTACCTACCCAAAGGATTCTTTGCTGTTGGTTTGTTCGGGGCTTGATTTCTCTTACAGGAAGAGAGCAGGGATTGTTAATTTGATATGTACGGTTGGCAACTTGATTCCAGAATGCGGCATCCATTGCAGTCAAGGCAATTACGCAATCCGCTAATTTATAAATTGCAGGAAGTTTAAGTAAATATTGTTGATAATAAGGATCAACATAGTTAAACGTGTCAATAGTCCCATGGGCATAAATATAAAATGCGCAATTCGCTTGTTTACATACAAGTAAATCCCAAAGCAGATCTTTGTCCATCCACTTATGATAAACCAATAAATCTACTTCATATTTTCGCAAGGCGCTGTCAAGCGCATCAGCTTTTACCTTATAATCGAGAAAAGATGTGCATTTTGGCAACACCACACGTGTGTACGGAGCGTTTATTACGTAATCCAAGTCATTGGCAGGTTCATCAGTGAAGAGAATCACTTGATATCCCATCTCTACCCACAAAGGAATAATTAACGAGAGAACTCTTTCTACCCCGCCATTGTGGAGGCGAAAGTAGTATGTCCCAATAGTTTTGATGGGTTTATGAATGGGTTTGGCTAGATCAGTTTTTAAAAATCTCTCCGCAACTAATGATGGTTTTTCGAAGAACTTTGTTTCTAAAGATTGAATTAATTCCAAAGGCTCGATATATTCTAAAACGCTCGTCAATGCAGAATCGGCTTCCGGATTATTCTCCTCATTAAGAAATAACCCAACATTTTCAAATATAGCTTGTTTATATCGAGAAGTTATTGATTCTAAAGTCAGTCTAAAATAACTGGTTTTTCTTTCAGCTGATAAAAATCTCTCAATAATTTTAGGGATTTGCATACATTTTGAGAGAAGTCGAATTTTCTTAAGAGATACAGAACCTTTAGTTGTGATCCCCGAGCCAAACGTGTAATAATACAAAGTTAATCGAGGATCCCCCACATATTTTTTTGAAAAGTAGGCAATAAAGAAAAAAGCAAAGTCATCTTCCCCAATATTTATATATATTTCTGGAATATTGCTGTAAGCAGCTTGACAAATTTCGCGTCGATAAATCTTATTCCAGATAGTATAATAGAATAAATTCAGCTCATAACAACCGCGAAGGATCCTTTCGCCAGTCAGAGTCCCTTCATACGGTTTAAGTATCTGACGTAAGTTGTCGATAATTATTGAGGAGTACTCAGAAGGCAATGCAGCTTCATTTTTTTCGAAATTTCCAATGTTTTCATCAACAAAAACGATCTCAGAATTGAATTGGAAAATATCGGCATTTGTTTCTGTTGCCCTCAGCCAAGCTTGTTTACATGCATTAAGAAACAGAGCATCATCTGCGTCCAGGAACATGATGTAATCTCCGCTGGCAGCTATTGCTCCTGCTTTCCTGGCGCTGAGGTTCCCGCGATTTTCATCAAACCTTATTATTTTTATTCTTCTGTCTCTACTTGCATAATAATCAATTATTGCTTGTGTATTGTCAGTTGAACCATCGTTGACAATGATGAGTTCAATATCCTTGAGCGTCTGTTTAAGAAAACTTTGGATTGATCTTTTCAGATATCTTTCCCCATTGAATACAGGCAAAATGACTGATACATGTGGATTCATTAGTTACCCCTTCGCTATTCTTTATTGTCGAATTTAAGAATGAACATAGTCTTTGTCTGCTCCATCTTAATGGTCCTTCTTTCAGAATACTTTTCTATTGTAAATTCCGCTGAAATCGCACACACATTCCGGACTTATTCGCACAGTAAAAAAGGAAAAAAACTGGCTAAAAATATTCTACCTTAAGTTTGCGAAATAGTGCGAAATTCCCTGATCATTACGAGGACTTTTTCCTTGTTTTCTTTTTAATGTTTCTAATTAAGTGTCAAAGATCCGACAGAACCGAATTCATCTTGGACGATAAGGACAGGTTTTATGGATTACAATCGATGATAATATATATTATTGAGAATAATTTCAAAAACCACCTTCCTAAAACACATGACAATCCGCACGCAGACATTATCCCTCGAAAGACAAAAACATGCCTCATAACCTCTCCGTATCGTTCATCCTGCCATGCCTTAACGAAGAAACCACACTGCCCTATGTGCTGGCGAAAATCGGCAAGGTTTGCCAAGAAGATTTATCCGACTATCCAACCGAGATTATCCTTTCCGACAACGGCAGCACCGATCGTTCGAGGGAAATAGCCCAATCTTACGGCATCCGAGTAGAAGCCTGTCCAATTAAGGGTTATGGCGCGGCGTTAAAATATGGCATCTCCAAGGCAACTCATCAAATAATCCTTTTTGCTGATGCCGATGACACCTATGATTTTTCAGAATCACCTTTCCTAATTCACGAGATCGAAAAAGGGTATGACCTGGTCATCGGCTCACGTATGAAAGGAAAAATTTACCCGAACGCCATGCCGTTTTTACACCGGTATTTAGGCACACCGGTTCTAAACCACATTATCAACCGCCTATACAGCGTCGGCGCATATCGCATCAGTGATTGTAATTCGGGCTTCCGCTGCTTTCGAAAGGATGCTTATGAACAATGGGGAGTTGAAAGTGACGGGATGGAGTTTGCTTCGGAAATGCTGATCAAAGCCATGAAGCACCGCGCCGCGATTTCAGAAGTTCCGGTTTCGCTATATCCGGATCATCCAGAGCGCAAACCTCACCTGAAAACCTGGCGGGATGGGATGCGCCATTTTTTGCAGATATTCGTTGAAGCGCCCTTCTTCTTCAAAAAGTGGGGAGTTATTCTTTTTTCAGTCAATTTCATTTTGCTCCTGATTTGCTTGGCGACCCGTGAATATATCTATATCGGTAGCATGGCGCTGTTCGGAATTCACACCATGCTCTTTGCTATGTTAGGCACTTTGTTAGGCCAGTCTCTTTGGGGAATCGGCTTATTTATCTCGGTAAAAAGCCGGGAAGCGGAAGGGGTTTACGCTAAAGTAATCAATTTATCTGAGGACATTTTATTCTGGTCGATAGTTGGGCTAATCACCTTTTCCGCGATTTGCTTTGGTTGGATTATTCTTACGTGGGCTATGAATGGCTTTGTCAATATCTCGCTGCAAAAAGAAACGCTCTTCTTTATCGCGATTGCTTCCAACGGGATAAATTTTCTGACGAATATATTTACAGCTCATTTGCTCAAGCGAGTATGAAAGACCAACCATGCAAAGCTTCTTTTTTCAAAGAAACCCTTAAAGAATCGAAAATCAAGTTATGAAATATTTTGACGTCTGCTTACAAAAGATTAGAATTCGTAAGGTTAAACCGTGGATTCAACCCAATGCCGTTGTGTTAGACGTAGGTTGTTTCGACGGAGCTTTGTTTCGGGAAACCGAATCGAAAATCTCCTTCAGTTATGGAATGGATCCGTTACTGAAAAAGATGGTAAAAACCGAAAAATACTGCTTACTCCCCGGGGAATTTCCCGCCGATTTGCCCGCTGATTTGGGTCCTTTTGATGCCGTTACAGCCATGGCTGTTTTCGAACACATCCCTCCCGATCAGCAACGTGATTTCATCGACGGCTGCAGAAGGGTTCTGAAAACAGGCGGTAGAGTGATATTGACCGTCCCCGATGCACAAGTGGATCGAATCCTGAATGTTTTGATCGGCCTGAAAGTGGTCGATGGAATGTCCTTGGAAGAGCATCATGGTTTTCATCCTGAAGAGACGCCCAAGCTGTTTGCACAGGCCGGATTTGAGCTTGAATATGCCGGTAAATTCCAACTGGGCTTAAATAATTTATTTGTTTTCCGAAAGGTGTAAAAAGGGAAATTTATTCCCTCTTTTTAATAACTAATTTCCCAGTTCGATACTGATTTCACTGAATTTCCCTACCAACGATTCCACGGTCAGCGCCGCTTTTTCCGCACCGGATTTATCGATGATGATATTCCCCTGATGCATCATCAACAGCCGATTTCCGTATTCCACCGCATAGCGCAGGTTATGAGTTACCATAATTGCAGTAATCTTTTTCTCTTTGATAATCTGATCCGTCAGCGCCATGATCGTTTCCGCGGTCGCAGGATCAAGCGCAGCGGTATGTTCATCCAAAATCAGAAACTCAATCGGCGTCATGGTCGCCATCAAGATCGATAATGCTTGACGCTGACCCCCGGAGAGATTCCCGACTTTTGTATTCAGTTTATCCTCCAGCCCGATTTTTAATTGGTGCAGTTGATCACGATAAAAGGGAATTCGATTTTTATTCGTCCCCGACCGTAAGTTGTAAGATTTTCCTTTATTGTCCGCTAAGGATAGATTTTCCAGGATTGTCAGATTGGGGCAGGAGCCGAGCGCCGGGTTTTGAAATACCCTGCCGATCTTACGGTGCCGCAGGTATTCCGGCATTTGAGTAATATCCACACCGTCCAAAACGATTTTTCCCTCGTCCACCGGGATGCTGCCGCATATGATGTTCAGAAGAGAAGTCTTTCCCGAGCCGTTGCTGCCAATGATGCTGATAAACTCACCAGCTTGAATGGTAAGACTGAAATTCGAAAACATGCACATTTCATTGATTGTGCCCGGGTTATAGTATTTATGAATTCCGGATAAGCTAAGCATTGGCGTTCACTTTTTTCTTTTTGCTTTGGCTGAGGACCAGAATGACAAACAGCAAGACAGCGGTAATTAATTTCAGATCATTGGCGGAGAGCCCCAGTTGAATAGCAATTGCGATGCAAGCGCGATATAAGATGGAACCGATGATGGCGCCGGTGGTGGCTTTCAGGAAGGAGAGTTGTTTTGTGAAGCTCATGCCGATAATCACACTGGCGAGTCCAATCACCATCGTGCCGGTACCTTGTTGAAGATCAAAAACCCGCTGCCATTGCGTCATCAGGGATCCGCTGAGTGCAATCAAACCGTTGGCGATCGCCAATCCCAATATTTTCACATTTCCCTTATCAACCGCTAAGGTGGTAACAAATTGAGAATTATCCCCCACCGCCCGTAAGATCAATCCGGATTTGGTTTTAAGGTAGGCATCCAAAACCGACTTACATAAGAAGACCGCTAAGAAAATGATGACGAAGTTGGTATATGGCTGCAGCGCTCCGGAAAACAGACGGGATACAAACGGGTTTTGAAAGAGATTTTCAAGCCGGAAAATGGGCACATTGGCGGCTCCGGCAATACGCAGATTGATGGTAAAAAGCCCGGTCATAACGATGATTCCGGAAATAAGATCACGAATTTTAAATTTAACATGAATGATTCCGGTTGCGATTCCAGCCAGCATACCGATCAGAAAAGCGATCGGTAGCGCTAAAATGTACATCGGGATAAACAATTCAAAAATCCTGATTCCGCTGACGCCACTGGTCATTAAAGCCGCAGTGACAGCTCCCCCTAACGGGAAGCTGCCGTCTGCGGTTAGATCCGGAAAATCCAAAATGGAATAAGTGATGTAGATGCCCATTGCCATAATGGCAAAGATCATCCCCTGCTCAAATACGCCTAAAATGATTGAACCCAATGTCTTGTGCTTTCTAAGATCGCTATCCGATTAAAATGTTTCAACCGCCCGTTGTTTTAGTGAATCGGGAAGAGTAATGCCCAGGTTTTTGGCTGCGGTCTCGTTGATATATAGATTGCTTTCTTCAATGGTCTTATATTTCAAATCTTCGATTTTACCATTTCCCAACAAAACATCAGCAGCCATCTGACCGGTTACTTTGCCCAATTCGACATAGTCAACCCCTTCGGCAGCAACGCAACCCAACCGCACTTGTTCAATTTCACTTCCAAATACTGGGATTTTCTTGGCGTTGGCTTTGTCCAAAATAGTGGCAAGGCTGTTCACGACGGTATTATCCAGTAGATTGGTCATGCAATCCACTTCATTCAAAATGGCATCCGTCGCCGTCGGGATATCCGAGCCGGTGCTGATTCCCTTGATCACTAACTCAAATCCGTATTGCGGGGCGAGTTGTTGATAAAGATCGATCATCGGTTTAGAGTTGGCTTCACTGGTGGTATATAAAATGCCGATTTTCTTGGCATTCGGTAAGACTTCACGGATCATCTCCAACTGTGCCTTGGCGGGTAACAGATCGCTAGTGCCGGTAACTTTTCCGGGGTTGGTACCGTCTGAATTAGCCAATCCGGCTGCTTCAGGCGAAGTTACGGCGGTGTAAATGACCGGTAGCCCGGCTTTGGATGCCGCATTATAACAAGCTTGTGCACTGGGAGTGGCAATACCGCATAACAAGTCCACCTTCTTGGAGACAAATATCTGGGCAATCTGGTTCGCGATTCCGATATCCGTCTGGGCATTTTGATAATCGATAGTCAGGTTTTTTCCCTCGACCAGCCCTTTGGAAGCCAGCCCTTCGATAAATCCTTTCCGGCAATTATCCAGTGAACCATGTTCGGCGAACTGGTTGATCCCGATCGTGAAGTTCCCTTCCGCCAATTTGACTTCGGTCGTCTCAACGTTCGATGTAGCATTTGCCGAAGAAACCGGGTTTGTTTCTTCTATTTTTTCCGTTTGGGTTGCAATGGATTCCTCTGTCACTGCCACGGAAGAAGATTCCGTAACCGACTGGGTAGCCGGTATCGATGTCGCTTTTTCGGTTTCTTTTTCAGCGCATCCGCTGAGGAAAACCAACGCGAATAAACAACAAATGACGCCTAAAATAATCTTGCTATTTTTTTTCATATGCCCCATCCCAATGAATTAAAAACTTTACTTTGCTAAAATTTGAATGGTCAAAATCATATCAGAATTCAATCTGTTTTCCGAAAAAATGATCATTTTTTATGACTAGATCAGGACAAAATGCGACCAATCGGCTATGGTTCAACCCAGAACAATTTCATCCATAGTTACAGCTTAATCACTATGCGCAACACATACCGATTCGATCGGCGAGAGCGAAAGATGGGGTACGATGGGCTATGCTGGTGGTTTGACAAATTGACCGTTTGGTTCACCGGTGATTTCACCGTCCTCTGCAACGGTTTTTCCCCGCAGGATTGTTTTCTCCACCCGCCCTTTTCCGTTCATACCATGATACGGCGAACGTTTCACTCGGGAATGCAATTTCTCTTGATCAATGGTATATTCGCGATTGAGATCGACCAACAGGACATCAGCATCCGCTCCGATACGAATAGATCCCTTCTGCGGATATAAGCCGAAAGTTTTTGCCGGGTTTTCCGACATTAATCTGACGATATCATTAATTCGCAGCCACCCTCTGTTGACCGCTGTCAACATTAACACTCCCATCGTTTCAATATTGGTCACGCCGGCTGGCGAGGTCCACATATCGAGCAGCTTCTCTTCATAGGTATGGGGGGCATGGTCCGAACTGACAGCAGAAATTGTGCCATCCCGGATCCCCTCCCAAAGCATTTCTTGATCCTGTTTCGTCCGTACTAGGGGGTAAGATTTCATCAGGGAACCGCGACGATCAAAATCTTCGTCGCTTAAAAACAGGTAATGCGGGCAAGCTTCGGCTGAAACGGGCAGATGTTCTCGTCTAGCTTGACGGATTAAATCAACGCTTCCCCCATTCGAAAGATGCATGATGCGGATTTTCGTCCCGAGTTCCCGTGCGAAGTGGATTGCAGTGGTAATAACCATTTTTTCGGAAACCGGTGGGCGGGAATTAAGTAATGCTGCATAATCATCGGCGCCAGTGGCTCTTATCTCTTCGATCAGGGTATTGATCAGATAGAAATTTTCGGCGTGAATTCCCAATGTCTTTCCGGTTCGGGCGACCTGCCTGAAAATCCGATAAATTTCTCCGTCGTTCAGAGGGGGAATGACATTTTGCATGCTTTTTTCGTAGTTATAAATCAACTGATAATTCCGGCTGTCAACCGCATATCCCCAAAATAATTTAAATCCGATTACGCCGGCTTCGGACAGCGGAAAGATTTGATCAAGATTTAAGTCTCCGAGACAGAGGCCCCATACCCCAAAGTCCGTGTGCGCCTTTGGCGTAATACACTCGATCAGATCATTCAGATTTTCCACACAATACACAGCCGGATTACAGTTCGGCATCTCGAAAATAGTGGTTACGCCACCGATCGCACCCGCCATGGACGAATGGAAAAAATCCTCTTTATAATGAGGCCCCAACCTGCCGTCCCGCGAATGGACATGTTCATCGATGAAACCGGGAAGAACATATTTCCCCGTCGCATCACTGGTCTCAACCGCTGTCCCTGGAAGCTCTTCTTGCGTGACGGCGGCAATTTTCCCGTCTTTCACATAAATGTTTGCCGGATAACATGTGTCCGGAGTAACAACGGTGCCATTTTGAATGATGTGATCCCAAATCATCGCTGCTCCTTAAAAAGAGTGTGCAGCTTTTCAGATTCCGGCTGCATACTCTTTTCGTTCTGAATGTTGGTATAAGGGAGAAAGGCAGTTCTGTTTCTTCTCTTGCCGTTCCCCTCCGGATTATTTTTTGTTCGGCCGGATAAATTTCCCGCCGGGCTCGGCGATCATTTCGCCGTGTTCAACAATTTTCTTTCCGCGCAGGAAGGTGGCATCCACTTTCCCCTTCATCTTTAAGCCGTTGAAGGGAGTCAATTTTGTTCGGGAATGGAGTTTTTCCTGATCCATAATATATTCGGCATCCATGTCAACAACCACGATATCAGCATCGGTACCCACCTCGAGCGATCCTTTTTGCGGATAAAGGTTGAACATCTTCGCCTGATTTTCGGACATCACGGCGGCCAGCTGATTGATCGTTAACTTTCCCTGATTGACGGCATTAATCATCACAGGTCCCATGATCTCAATATTGGTCATCCCGGCCGGAGCATCCCAGTAGTCCTTCATCTTCTCTTCATAGGAATGAGGAGCATGGTCCGAGCAGACAAAAGAAAGGGTTCCATCATTCAATCCTTCCCACAGCAGATCCTGATCATGCTGCGTCCGGATCGGCGGGTATCCCTTCAGCAGCGCACCTACGCGATCAAAGTCCTTGTCGGTTAACGCCAGATAATGCGGGCAGGTTTCCGCAGTGACATTGATGCCTTGCTTTTGCGCGTCTCGTATCAATCGAACGGCATCGCCGCTTGCCAGATGCAAAATATGCAGATGGGTTCCCAATGCTTCGGCGAAAAGAATGCCGGTTTCGATGACCGTCATTTCCGATACCGGTGGGCGCGAGCGCAGCACAGCCGCATAGCTTTTATCACCCGAAGCTTTGACCTCTTCTGACAGCATCTTGATCAGATAAAAGTTTTCCGCATGAATTCCGACCAATTGGCCAGTTTTAGCGACTTCACGGAAGATCTTATAGATTTCACCCTCATCCAGCGGCGGAATGACATCTTTCATGCCTTCCTGATAGTTATAAACCAATTGATAGGTTTTGCTGTCGATGGCGTAACCCCAGAAATATTTAAAACCGCATACTCCGGCTTCGGAAAGCGGAAGAATCTGATCCAAATTCAAGTTGCCGAGGCATAACCCCCAAACGCCAAAATCAACATGTGCTTTCGGGGTGATGACTTCGATCAAATCATTCAGGTTGGCAACATTGTAGATAGCCGGATTACAGTTTGGCATTTCAAGGATTGTCGTAATTCCGCCACAGGCACCGGCCATGGATGAATGAAAAAAGTCCTCTTTGTAATGCGCTCCGTTGCGGCCGTCCCTTGAATGGGAATGCGTATCGATAAAACCGGGCAGTACATACTTGCCTTTCGCATCGGTAACCGACTTCACTTCTCCGGGAAGTTCTTCATTCGTTATTGCGGCAATTTTTTCGTCTTTTATGTAAAGATTCGCTTTATAGGTTTCAGCGGGCGTCACAATCGTCCCGTTTTTTATAACATGATCCCAAGTCATAGCTTTCTCCTTAAAAAATAAATAGTTCTGATCAAAAAATCAGAACTATTCTTTATTATGTCAGGCGGTTATCAACGTACCGGTCTCACCGCGCAATGCACGTCCGATATTCTCCGGATTGGTGATCAAAGCCTGCTTGCCGCCCGCTTCGAGGAACCAGATGCAAGCCTGGATCTTCGGTGCCATGGATCCGTTCTTGAAATGCTTCCCTTCCGACAGGTAAGCTTTGGCTTCCGCTAACGTCATTTTATCCAACCATTTTTCATCCGGTGTTCCAAAATTGATAGCCACTTTCTCTACCGCGGTGGAAATCAGAAGCATGTCGGCTTTGATATTCCGGGCCAATAAGCTGCTGCCGAAATCTTTATCGATTACTGCCGCGACACCTTCCAACTCACCCTTATCGTTTCGGATGACCGGGATACCGCCACCGCCGACGGAAATGGTTACGACACCGGCATCGATCAGCGTTTTAATGGCTTCGAGTTCAACGATTTCTTGCGGAATCGGTGACGGAACAACACGTCGCCATCCCCGTCCTGCATCTTCAATCACAGTCCAACCTTCGGATTTTGCTTTGGCTTTGGCTTCCGCTTCGGTCATAAAACCGCCGATAGGCTTGCTGGGATTCTGAAAAGCCGGGTCATTTTTATCAACCACAGTCTGCTCAACTACGCAAGCAACCGGTTTGTCAATGCCACGTTTTTTCAACTCATTTTGAAGATTTTGTGCCAGCATATAGCCGATCTGGCCTTGGCTTTGCGCACCGCATACATCCAAGGGCGCCATGGCTAACCCGATCTCTTTTTCAGCCAGTTCTGCCTTTTGTAGAATAAAACCCACTTGCGGTCCATTCCCGTGACCGATAACGACATCCCATCCCGCTTGAATCATGTCAACAATGTGTTTGGAGGTTTCCTTTGCGGCCAGATATTGATCCTGGCAGGATTGATGATCTTTATCTTTGATCAGTGAATTTCCACCGATCGCTACTACAGCAACTTTTTTCGCCATAAATAAATTCCTACATTCCTTTTGTTTTTTTTAAGATTATTCGCAGCCACAGACGAGGGCTAATAAAGCCATTCGAACAGGAACACCGTTGGCAGCCTGTCTGAAATAAGCAGCCCCTTCATAACTGTCTACTTCGGTTTTAATTTCGGTAACCCGCGGTAGCGGATGCATAATGGTTAAGCCCTTCTTCGCCGCTTTGACCGTATCGAGCGTCACTTCATAGGATCCCTTTAATCTTTCATATTCCGCCGGATCTTCAAAGCGCTCCTGCTGGATTCGGGTCATATAGAGGACGTCCGCTTTCTTCACCGCCTGCATCAAATCGGGAATGATCTCGATTTCGACACCTTTCTTTCGCAGACTTTCCGTAATTTCGTCCGGCATAGCTAATGCTTCCGGTGCCGTGAAGATAAACTTGGCGCCCATCCGGGCAAATAAGGCGGCTCCGGAATGAACCGTTCGACCGTTCTTGAGGTCACCAGCTAAGCATAGAGTCAACCCTTCGATCTTGCCCTTTTCTTTAAGAATGGTATAAAGATCCAGTAGAGCCTGTGTCGGGTGCTGACCGGCGCCATCACCAGCGTTGATGACCGGTTTATCCGAGCCGTCCGCCAATTCTTTCGCCGAACCGGTTACGGGATGGCGAATGACCGCGACATCCGAATAACTTTCAATCATTTTTCCGGTGTCGTAAACTGTTTCACCTTTTTTCGCGGAACTGGATGTTTTGGCATCGGCGACGGAAATGACCGATCCGCCCATTTTCAGCATCGCGGTTTCAAATGAAAGTCGCGTTCGAGTGGAAGGTTCATAGAATAGCGTTGCCAATGTTTTCCCGTATAAATTCATCAGACGACCGCCGTTTTGCATCACCTTTTCATATCTGGCCGTTGTATCCATGATCAATCTGATTTCATCATCAGAAAGCAGTTGAAGATCAAGAATATCCTTACCGAACAATGATGTTGTCATACTTTTTCTCCTTATTTTCCCTTTATGAATAATAAATGTAAATTAATTACCAATTCTTGGCATATTTTGTGATATTTGCGCAGTCAAATCTTTATGAAATTCCGATTTTCGGCTCATTTCATTACGGTGGCATTCCATCATCAAAATAAATTTCTTGAATTTAACACCACTTATTTTACCAGCCTTTCAAATGCCCTTGCAAGATTTGGGCGATAGATTTTTATTATACGAAAAAGTTAACGATTATATTTTAATATAGTAAACGTTATTTGTCAGACAATTTGATTAGAATATGACACAGAAAAAAAAGATGTAAGGGATGGCGTCCTTGCGAAGCAAACTGTAGGGGACGGCGTCCTCGACATCCCGTTAGATAGTGTTTGTATTACCGGCAGCGTTTCTGTAGGGGACGGCATCCTTGCGAAGCAAACTGTAGGGGACGACGTCCTTGCGAAGCAAAATGTAGGGGATGGCGTCCTCGACATCCCGTTGTGTAACGTTTATATTCCCGACAGCGTTTTCCTGTAGGGGATGGCGTCCTCGACATCCCGTTATGTAGTGTCTGCATTCCTGGCAGCTTTTCCTGTAGGGGATGGCGTCCTCGACATCCCGTTGTGTAACGTTTATATTACCGGCAGCGTTTTTCTGTAGGGAACGGCGTCCTTGCGAAGCAAACTGTAGGGGATGGCGTCCTCGACATCCCGTTAGGTAATGTTTGTATTCTTGACAGCGTTTCTGTATGGGACGGCGTCCTCGACATCCCGTTCATCACAGAATCAGATAAACATAATGCTCCGAAAATATTATAGGGTAGCGTCATGCAAAGAAAGTTGCGATCTCTCGTTATCCAGAAAAAAGTAGGCCTTTCTGAATAAATGCTTCTTTTGTAAAAGAATTTATTTTCGAAGATGTAGATAATATATGCAGATCCGATAAAACTTATTAAAAAGGATTGACAATTGTAAAAATATAACCTTACGCCTCGTATACTCGGCGCGGGACGTCGAGGACGCCGTCCCCTACAGATTGCATAATTCGAAAATTTTTTCCAATGATAAAGATAATTCAGTACAGATCATGAAAAAGGATTAATAATTGTAAAAATTTAACATTATGCCTCGTATACTCGGCGCGGGACGTCAGCACCTCGTAACCTCGGTGTGCTTCGCAAGGACGCCGTCCCCTACAGTTTGCATAATAGGAAGATTTTTTCAAAGATAAAGATAATTCAGTACAGATCATGAAAAAGGATTAATAATTGCAAAAATATAACCTTCCGCCTCGTATACTCGGCGCGGGACGTCAGCACCTCGTAACCTCGGTGTGCTTCGCAAGGACGCCGTCCCCTACGATGGAACAATTTGAAATCGATCAACTGTACTCTTATTCGTTGATAGTCAATATCCTCTCGATCATCCTCCGATAAACATAATCTGATTATTCTCGGTAAACTCCCTAAGATTGTAGGCAAAAATTTGTAAAGCGAATGGCATTTCCATACAAAACAGCATTCGCGATATCCCGTTGCAACATGTCTTTCCAAAATGCTCTGGCGACGAATTTTCTTTTTTCCCTTAAAATCATGGGATAATTGAAAATTACAAACGGAAAAATATGCGAAAAAAGCTCCTTCTTCTTTTTATAACCATTTTCTTTTGTTCATCCTGCGGCAGACTCTATACGGAAGAGCAGGTTAATGAAACTGTCGTGGCAAAAATTAAAGAGGTCGCCGCGATGCAAAAGGTAAATGTAACCATCGAAACTCGCATTATTAAGGAAACCGTACTCGTCACGGTTGCTCCCGAACCGACGACAACCATCATCCCACTCCCTTATTCCACGATTACACCTCTCAGCTTCGAAAGAACATCGATCGAGGATATCCTCGCCGCGTTATCTGCCGCCGGCATAAAGGTCAGCAGGTTCTATTACACGCCGGGGTCAGATGAAATCGGGGTGTTGGCCGACTGGATATCCCAAGCCATGAAATTCACAATCAAAGACGGAGCCGTTGAAGCGACTGGTTATGCCTATTCATTCCCAAATCCCGAAAATTTGGATAAAGCCTATACCTATTTGACCAGCCAAAAGGCGGGATCATCGAACAAATCCATATTTCGTAAAAACAACATCCTACTCGAAATCGATCCGGACACCCCCGACAATGTTCTGGAAAAAATCAAAAATTGCATCGAAACAATCCCCTAATCAGAATCACTCGGAATCCGTGGTACCGCCTCAAAATTCGGAGGAGATAACTAAACCCGGGCGTTTTCATTTCGTCCCTTGGGTCATTTTTCTCGCGGCGATTCTTTTTTTTATCGGGACGGCGATCAAAACGTCCCCCTATCGTCTATTGCGTCCTTATAGCGTAATCACCGCACGGCATTTGATCTCGACTCAATCGCAGCTATCCGACGATAAAAGTCAGTGGCTTGTTTTGATTCCGGCTGCCCAATCCGGCTCGGAGTCGGATTTCTGGATAGATCAAATTCCAATCACAATTGCCGCTTATATGAAATGCGTGACCGAAGAAAAATGTACTCCTCCGCATTACCGCGGATATTTCGAAAAATATACCGAAAACATTCTTTATCGTAATTACCCGATTACTTATATATCCTGGCAGGAAGCGGAGATTTACTGCGAAATTCATCAAGGAACACTCCCTACCGAATCGCAATGGATGGCCGCAGCCGGTATCACTTTCAGTATTCGTTATCCTTGGGGAGACGAAGAGCCGAATTTCGCTTTAGCAAATTACGACGGTTTTTATCAGGGACTGACTCCGGCAGGTTGGCTGCCTCAGGGAGCCAGCCCGTACGGTGTGTTAGACATGGCCGGAAATGTTCGGGAATGGACGCTCGACCCCTACTCTTCCGATGATAATATGGGCGGAGATACCGATCGAATCTTGAAGGGCGGCAGCTCGAGTGATTATCCTCAAACATTGGAAATAACCGCTTTTCAGTGGCATAGTGAAAAATCAGCCGGCTTTAATCGGGGTTTTCGTTGCGTCTACACGGCAGATTCCGTCGGCACAAAATAAGGATTCTTCCGGTTATAAGCTGTGATTTTTGTAATCGCCGATATCACGAAATTTTAATGCAGCGGGATGATCATCCGGATTGAGCGGAAGCGTAAAGCTGAATATGGCACCGTTGCGATCCGTCCTGTTTTCGGCCCACATTTTTCCGCCATGACCTTCAACGATACCGTTGCTCAAATATAATCCCAAACCGACACCTTTTGCCAAATTGGCGGAACGTTTGGACCGGTAGAAACGTTCAAAAAGATGTTGAAGATCTTCGCTTTGTAACCCTTGTCCTTCATCTTTTACCGATATTTTCACAAAGTCATTCTGTAGTTCTCCGCTTATCAGAATTTCTCCGCCCGGGCTGTATTTGATCGCGTTGGAAATCAGATTCATCAGAACCTGTTCTATCCGATCCGCATCCCCATAAATAATCGGCAAATCTGCCGGAAATTCGCAGCGGATAGTATGTTTATCGGTTTGAGTCTGCATCCGCTTGGCAATATTCCGTGCCAGTTCGGCTATATTTATTTCGGATCGGTTGAGTGTTAATGCGCCGGCATAAAGTCGGGAAGCATCTAACAGGCTGTTGATCATGTTGGCGAGTCTGTCGGCTTCTTCTTCGATAATCGCAAAAGATTCCTTAATGAGATCTTTATCCCATTTGGCATCATCCAACTGCATTGTTGAGGCATATCCTTTGATCAAAGCCACGGGGGTCTTTAACTCGTGACTCATCGTGGAAATGAATGTGTTCTTCAAATCATCCGCTTCACGAAATTTGGAAATATCTCGTACCAGACCGATAATATTGATCATGGTATTTTCATCATTCATCACGGGAGAATATGCGATTCCAACCGGCAGCGGTTTTTCTTTCAACGGACCGTAAGCTAAATTTCCTTCCACATATAACTTGGATTCTTTTGAAAACGGCCATCCGCCCGCTTCTCCGGCTGATAATTCCATTCCCGCTGTGATATTCTCAAGAACAATTACCTCATCGTGATGTTCCCCCAATAAGGTTTCCTCTTTGACATGAAGCAATTTGGTCATTGCCGGGTTAACCCGTACAATGTGATGGCTGAGATCGAGGACGAAAATACCGTCCGGAACTGCGTCAAATAAGGCGTTTATCCGATTCTTCTCGCGAATATTTTCCCCATAAAGATCCGCATTATGAATCGCGATCGCCGCTTGATCTGCAAAGATTTTAAGCATCGCCAAATCATTTATCGTAAAACCGGTATGGAATTTGCGAAAGATCACAATAATTCCCAGAAAATTACCGTGTTCCACCAACGGAAGACCGACACCGTCCGCAAAGCCCAGTTCTGGCATCTGACAAATTCGCTGGATCAACAGATTAATCTCAATCAACGCATTTTGATCAAAACTTTCTTCACGTTCCGAAAAATTTTTTAAATAAGTCTCGATATATCTTGCCGTCGGTTCCAATACACCCGAAATAGCCCTGACATGCCATTTTTCTTCCGGATCATAAAGAGCGATGAACCCCGCTTCCCCATTCAGTAAATTCAATGTAATCCGTAAAATCTTCCAAAGAAGAACATCCAGATCCATTTCTTGAGTCAGAACACGAGCTAACTCGATCAGATAATCCCGTTGACGTACTCGAATATCTTGCAGCATAATTTTTATCTTTCAAAATATCAAATCTTTTTCAGATTATAATCGGAATGGATGGTTTCATAGATCAAATTCGGCATTCGGAAACGATTCGTCATGAAAGTCATTCATCTGAACAAACTTTTTCTCTCATAGAATCGTGCGAAAGGAATAATCATCTTGAATTCAAAAGAAACTCTGTCGATTCAATATTTATGAATGAACGAGAGGGAAAAAAGAAAAGATGATTTTGCCGAAGATAGAAATTGTTGAGATCAAGTTCGATAACCTATTTATAATAGACATTTGAAATGCTGCGCTTATTTTATAGGGTCAGGGAGGATAAATATGCAAAATTTGCTGGTGATCATGGATATGAATAACGGATTTGCAAAAAAAGGAAACCTTTTTAGTCCTCGAACGGCAAATCTGATCGATCCGATAGCCGATTATTGTAAAAAATCAAAAGAAAAAGGTTGGACTATTCTTGCTCTTTCGGATACGCATGATCCGCAGGATATTGAAATGAAATCGTTTCCGAGCCATTGTTTGGCCGGCAGTGATGAATCGGAAGTGGTCGATGAAATTAAACCTTATTGTGATTTTTTCCTTCCGAAATTTACGACCGGTGGATTTTTTGAAATACAGGAAGCATCTCAAGAAAACAAATCGCTGGATTTACGTCGTTATGAGGAAATTCATGTGGTCGGGTGTTGTACCGACCTTTGTGTCTTCAATTTTTGTTTGATTACTCAAAAACACATGGAATACGAATATCATAAAAAGCGGATCTCAAGAATACCGGACATAATCGTTCACAAGGATTTGGTCGATACCTATGATTCGGAAGGCCACGAGGCGGATAATCTGAATCTGTTTTTCTGGGAACATATGAAATTAAATGGAATAAAGGTTGAATAATGACAGCACATAATCTTCGTGAAAAATACGATTCAAGAAATCTGAGTATGCTTTTTGACTTTTATGAAATGACAATGGGCAACGGTTATTTCAAGCAAGGGATGAAAGATAAAATCGTTATTTTCGATTTGTTTTTCCGGCGGATACCGGATGACGGAGGCTTTGCCATTATTTGCGGCTTGGAACAAGTCGTCCAATATATTGAAAATTTGCATTTTACCGAAGATGAGCTGGCATATCTGACGAATAAAAAGCTCTTTGATCCGGATTTTATTGATTATTTGCGTCATTTCGAATTTCATTGCGATGTGTGGGCGATACCCGAAGGCACGCCTGTTTTCCCCAACGAGCCTTTAGTCCGGGTTCGGGGTCCGATAATCGAGGCTCAATTAATCGAAACAATGTTACTGGTAACGATCAATCATCAATCCTTGATCGCGACAAAAACGAATCGGATTGTTCGAACTGCCAAGGGGAAAACCGTTCTTGAATTCGGCACTCGCCGAGCCCAGGGATATGATGCCGCCAATTATGGTGCACGTGCCGCTTATATCGCCGGCGTGGCAGGCTCAGCAAATAACTGGGCGGATATTCACCTCGGCGTACCGGCAAGCGGAACGATGGCACATTCCTGGATTTTGTCTTTCGATTCGGAATATGAGGCTTTTAAAGCTTATGCGAAAAGCTATCCGGATAACTGCAACCTTTTGGTCGACACCTACAATACGCTGAAATCGGGCGTTCCGAATGCCATTCGTGTGGCACATGAAGTACTCGAGCCGATGGGCAAAAGGTTGGTCGGAATTCGCTTGGACAGCGGTGACATCGCTTATTTGTCCAAAAAAGCCAGAAAGATGCTGGATGATGAGGGACTGAAAGATTGTAAAATATTTGCCAGCAATTCGCTGGACGAATATATTATCCGATCATTAAATGTTCAGGGTGCCCGTGTGGATGTTTATGGTGTCGGAGAAAGATTGATAACCGCCAGCAGCGAAGCGATTTTCGGCGGTGTCTATAAGCTGGTGGGTATTTATGACGAAAATGGAAACTTGATTCCAAAAATTAAAATTTCCGATACTTTTGAAAAGATTACAAACCCTTCCTTTAAAGAGATATGGCGCTTATACGAAATCGGCGATAACCATCCTTTGGCGGATGTCATCACATTGGAAGATGAAGTGATCGAAGATAACGTCCCGATTGAAATTTTTGATCCGTTAGATCCGACCAAACGCAAAGTGATTACAAACTTTCATACAAAGAAACTTCTGGTCCCGATTTACGAGAAAGGGAAATTGGTTTATAAGTTACCGACGCTCCAACAGATTCGAAGAAATTGTCAGAAAAATGTCGATGAATTATGGGAAGAAATTCGTCGGTTGGATAATCCGCATACTTATTATGTTGATCTTTCACAAAAGTTGTGGGATTTGAAAACCCAAATGATAAAAGAAGCCCGTATGATTTCTCAATAATTTATGCAGGTGAAACTTAATTTGGATAACGGAAGGGAATGTAAATGGATAAAATTCGAACGGCTGTGATCGGATGCGGAAAAGTGGGAGCCACTCATGCGCTTGCTTATAAAACGCTTCCAAATTCCGAGCTCTGTGCGGTATGCGATGTCTCACAAAAGAATGCGAATCAGTTTGCGAAAGACTACAATGTTCGGGCATATTCCGATATAAAAAAAATGATTCGTGAGAATGGGGTCCAAGTTGTTTCGGTCTGTACTCCGCATCCTTTGCATGCCGAACCGACCTGCGAAGCAGCGGAAGCGGGTGCGAACGTGATCTGTGAAAAACCGTTGGCCTCCGATCTTCGGGACTGTGATCGGGCAATTACCGCATGCGAAAAAGCCGGTGTGAAATTGGGAGTTATCAGCCAGCGTCGTTTTTATTGGCCGGTTTTACGCATGATTCAAGCCATACGAGACGGAAAAATCGGCAAACCAATCATCGGGACAATAGAAGTTATGGGTTGGCGCAGCCCCGAATATTACCAGATGGATGGTTGGCGGGGAAAATGGCGCGAAGAAGGTGGCGGTGTAATGGTCAATCAAACCCCTCATCAGATTGATTTATTGCAATGGATGATGGGTGACATCGATGAATTATTCGGCTATTGGGATAATTTCAACCACCCGGAAATCGAAGTGGAAGACACGGCGTTAGCCGTAATTAGATTCAAAAATGGCGGAATCGGTCAAATACTCGTTTCGAATTCTCAAAAACCGGGCTTATGGGGCAGAATTCACATCCATGGTTCAAACGGTGCTTCCGTGGGAGCACAAGTAGAGGGAGGTTCTTCTTTTATTTCAGGCGTAACCACCTCAAAAGTGGAACCGGCTTTTAATGATATTTGGACTGTCCCGGGAGAAGAGAACATGCCGGAAGTCTGGAAGAAAGAGGATCAAATCAAATCCGAAGGGATCGATCCGATGACTTATTTCCATCAGATCCAAATCGCCGATTTTCTGAACGCAGTCATTCATAATCGACCGCCCTCCGTTGACGGACATGAAGGTCGAAAAACGGTTGAGATATTCACCGCCGTTTATCGTTCCCAACGGGATCACAAGCCGATAAAGTTCCCGCTCTCCGCCGAAGATGGATCTGATTTTGACGGTCGCTTAAGTTACGTCCCTTATTCACACCGTTGAAAGGAAAAGAAAAAAATGAAAGCCTTAGTTCTGACCGATTATAAAAAAATGGAAATTCAAGATGTACCGGTGCCGATCATCGCAGAAGATGAAGTGTTGATACAGGTAAAAGCCTGCGGAATTTGCGGTTCCGATATTCACGGATATGACGGATCATCAGGCAGGCGACAGCCTCCGGTGATTATGGGGCATGAAGCAAGCGGAGTCATTGTTGAAACCGGAGCAAAAGTCCTCGGGTGGAAAAAAGGGGATCGCGTTACCTTTGATTCCACGATTTATTGCAGTCATTGTTCCTACTGCCGGGAAGGTCTGATTAATCTGTGCGAAAATCGTCGTGTTTTAGGCGTGTCGTGTGACGAATATCGTCGGGACGGTGCGTTCGCCGAATATATTGCCGTTCCTCAGCATATCCTCTATGCGTTACCGGATGAAGTCGATTTTAATCAAGCCGCCCTCGTAGAACCGCTTTCCGTCGCCGTGCATGCGGCAGATCTAAGCCCGCATCAGCTCGATGCATCGGTAACGGTGGTCGGAACGGGAATGGTCGGTTTATTGGTGATTCAAGCTTTACGAGCGTATGGCTACGGAAAAATCATCGCCGTTGACGTTGATTCCAAACGATTGGAATTGGCAAAACAGATGGGCGCGGATGATACGGTAATTTCCGATGAGAACGCACTCGAGAAAATTCGCATGTTATCCGGAGGAGAAGGAACGGATGCCGCTTTTGAAGTGGTTGGTGCTGATGCAACGTTCAACCTGGCCGTCAATAGTGTGCATAAAGGAGGTTCGGTCACCCTTGTAGGAAATATTTCGCAGAAAACGAACTTTCCGCTTCAATCCGTTGTTACCCGACAAATCCGATTGCAAGGGTCCTGTGCATCCTGCGGAGAATATCCGGCATGTTTGAATATGATTGCCCGAGGTTCTTTTAATGTGAATCCGATTATCAGCGCTACAGCTCCGTTATCAGAGGGTCCGGAATGGTTTGATAATCTTTATTATCAAAAAGTGAACGCATTGAAAGTGATTTTGAATCCGTAACAAAATTGAAAGATAGGTTTTTTTGTCAAATAATGGGAGATTCCTTTGAATAAAACAGTAGTAATTGCCAGCGATCATGCCGGATTTGAGCTGAAACAAAATATTATTGAAACAATCGAAGAAGCCGGCTGCAAAGTGATCGATGTGGGAGCATTTTCCAAAGAAAGTTCGGATTTCCCCGATTTCGTTCAACTGGGAGCCGAAAAAATTAAATCGGGGAAAGCAGACGTCGGCATTTTTCTCTGCGGATCGGGAGTAGGTGTTTGTATCGCCGCCAATAAAATCCCGGGGATCTATGCATCAGTTTGCCATGATACCTATTCTGCTCATCAGGGAGTGGAACATGACGGAATGAATGTCTTGTGTCTCGGCGCCAGAATCATCGGACCCGAATTGGCAAACGAGTTGGTTAAAGCATTTCTCGGTGCCGCTTTCAATAATAAGCCGAATCAAATCAGGCGATTCAATAAAATCAAACAAATCGAAGCCGGAGACCTTTACCTGATCAACCGAATCGAAGCATTACGGGATATAGGACAATCTGTCTGGTTGGATCAGGCTAATCGCTGCCAACTGAAAAACGGCGAATTGGTCAAAATGATCGAAAAAGGTCAGGTAAGCGGTTTAATAATGAATTCCGGTAATATGTGCAGCGCAATCTTGAACAGCGATGACTATGCGTCGGCTTTGGTTCCCATGATGCTTGCCGGCTGGAATTGCCGCAAAATCTTCGATAAACTCTTGGTTGATGATGTTCGGTCCGCTGCGGGGATTTTCAAGGATCTTTATATCAGCAGCAGCGGAAAAGAAGGATATGTCACTCTAACCTTGGATCCTGAATTGTCACATAATATCGAAAAAACCGTGTCCGAAACGAAACGGATTTGGACTGCGGTGAATCGGCCTAATATTTTGATCGGCATTCCGGCAACTGAAGAAGGTTTGGAAGCCGCAAAACAGTTGGTAACGGAAGGGATCAACATCAATTTTACAATGATCGTTTCCGAAAAAAGCTATTCGGGTGCCGTTGACGCCTATCTTTCCGGTTTGGAAACGCGATTAAAAGAAGGGAAACCTATCGATAAAATTTATTCTACAGCTTCTGTCGACGTTGCGGAAATCGATCATATCGTCAACAAATTTTTGGATCAGGCTGCCGATCCTGTCGATCCGGATAAGTCAACCGCTTTCCGTCGATTGAAAATGAAAACCGCATTGATCATTTGCCGCCGAATCTTCAATCTTTTCCTGGAAACCAATCAAAGCGGCAGAATGCAAAATCTAATTGCCGAAGGCGCTGAAATACAACATCTTTTATGGTCATCTCTCTGCCATAAGGAGCCTTCATTCAAAGACACTTATTATACAGATTCGTTGATCGCCGAAAATACGATTCTATCCGTTCATCCGAAGTTAATGGACGCCGTTATCGATCATGGACAGATCATACCATCTCTTCGAGTACCGCATGAGGAAGATAACCAAATTATTGAAGAATTTGAAAAGCTCGGTATTCATTTCGAATCACTTACGGAATGTGTTCAGGAGGAAATCATGGAATCTTATGAAAGTGCCTTTGAATCAATGTTAAAAGAATTAGACAAAAAGTCGGATCGGGTGAAAAAATCATTGGGATGCCTTTACACTCCGGTCTTTGAGAATTTTAAGAAACTCGAAGAAGATTCGATTATCCAGCGAATATTCGCAAAAGACCCCACTGTTTGGACATTCGATACACAAGCCTATCCCGAAATTCGGAATCGACTGGGATGGTTGGATGCGCATCAAAACATTGCCAAATCAATCGACGAATATAAATCAATCGCTGCCGGCTTGAAAAAAGACGGCATCCATAAGATTTTGCTAATGGGGATGGGAGGATCTTCGCTCGCTCCCGAAGTAATGGCATTAACCTTCAAAAATAACGATGGGATGGCATTGGAAATAATCGATTCCACCGATCCGGTTCAAGTCTTGGCGGCCGACGCTTCTCATCCTCCCAAAGAAACGGTCTATATCGTTTCCAGCAAATCGGGAGGGACGGCAGAAGTTCAGGCATTTTTGGATTATTTCTTCGAAAGAGCCAAAACGGAATTGGCTGATCAGGTCGGATCCCATTTCATTGCCATTACTGATCCCGGTACCCAATTAGAACGCAAAGCCAAAGAAATGGGATTTCGGAATATCATTTTGGCGGATCCATCCATCGGAGGACGATTCTCGGCATTATCCGCATTCGGTGTTTTTCCGGCTGTTTTGATGGGAATCAATCCAGAAATAATCATCGAACAGGCTACCCGCATGGCAAAAATTTGCGCTCCTTCCAATTCTGTCGGATGTAACGAGGGCGCTGCTCTGGGCGTTTATATGGGCACAGCTGCCCTGAACGATCGAGACAAATTTACTATTTTGACCGATCCGGAATTTTCAGCTTTCGGCTCCTGGTTGGAACAACTGGTCGCCGAAAGCACCGGGAAAATGGGGAAAGGAATTGTTCCGATCGATATCGAACCAAAACTGGCTCCTTCTGAATATGCGGAAGATCGAGCATTTGTATACGTGGAGACTTCCGGTACACAAACAGACTTTGTCAATGAATTGATCACAGCCGGTCAACCGGTTCTCACGATAAAATTGAATGATTTGAACGAATTATTTGCCGAGTTTTATCGTTGGGAAATCGCCGTTGCGGTTGCATGCTCGCTGTTGGGTGTGAATGCATTTGATCAACCGAATGTGCAGGACAGTAAAAATCGTACAGTCGCCAAGATTACGGAATATAAAGAAAAAGGGCAACTGGCAGATTTTCCCGCTTGCTGGGAAAAAGACGGCCTCAGCGTTTATTTCAATACGGATATACCGGATTTGAAAAAAGCGGATGATATAAAGCATTTGATAAAGGCTTTCATTCGGCAGGCAATAAAAGGGAAAGATTACATTGCAATCAATGCTTATTTACCCAGAAATGAAAAGATGTCGGCAGATTTGCAAACTGTTCGGGCGTGGATCTTGAAAGAAACTCAATGTGCCACCACTCTCGGTTTTGGTCCCCGTTTTCAGCACTCCACCGGACAATTACATAAAGGGGGTGCGAATAACGGTCTGTTTATCCAACTGATCGCGGATGCGCCGCAAGATATCGAAATTCCCAATGAAGGTATTACTTTTTCAATCTTGGAAAAAGCACAGGCTTTGGGGGATTTTGAAGCTCTGTTGGCGAAAGAACGGCGAGCCATCCGAATCAATTTGGGATCCAAGGTCGTAACGGATCTCTTATAGGGAGGGGAATTGTAAAAAGGCGGAGGAATCTTCTTTGGATCCTCTGCCTTTTAATCTTTATGACCGTTATTTTTTTGTTCGATCAACAATCCGAATAAGAATGATCGAAAACGGAATGAAATTTTGTCTTGACCTTATGAATCAAAGCGATGAAACACCAAACACGCCTCTGCATTAATCCCGATTGTACTTTACGTTTTACGATTCCGCTTTCAGAGAATATTTCGATCCGCTGTCCACGATGCGGCAGCGGGACGATTCCGATAGACGAGGGTTACGATTCGAACTTGATACCCCAACGAAAGCAAGATGAATCCGAGTTGCCAACTGTGGTCGCCGTTTTAGATAATATTCGAAGTGCTCTCAATGTCGGAGCCATTCTCAGAACCGCTGACGGAGCGGGTATCCGGAAAATTTTTCTTTGCGGTATCACCCCTACACCCGAGAATCCGAAGGTCTTAAAGACATCTTTGGGAGCGGAAAATGCGATCCGATGGGAACACTCATGGAATATTCTGGAAGTTGTTGAACAATTAAAATCGGAAGGTTTCCTGATTTTATGCCTGGAAGGCGGGAAGCAGTCGATTAATTTATTCCAAAATATTGGTAAAATTTTATCCGGACAACCCGTTGCTCTGTTTATCGGAAATGAAATTAACGGAATCGATCCCGTTGTCTTGGAAAAAGCTGATTTCAGTGTATTTCTTCCCATGCAGGGAGAAAAAGAATCTCTGAATGTCGCCACTGCTTTCGGCATCGCAGCTTATCTTTTACGTTACGGAAAAACAATTAAATGAGCGAAGAATTTACTCCCATTCGACAACAATACCTTGAAATTAAAAAACAATACCCCGATACAATCGTTTTTTTTCGATTGGGAGATTTTTATGAAACCTTCGATGAAGACGCCGAAACAACCTCTCGTGAACTGGATTTGGTGCTGACTTCTCGGAATGTTGCAAAGGGTGTCCGAGTACCGATGGCCGGTATCCCCTATCATGCCGTCGAGAACTATTTGTCTCGATTGATCGATAAAGGCTATCATGTCGCAATTTGTGAGCAAATCGGGGATCAGCCCACGAAAGGTCTCTTTGAACGGGAAGTGGTACGTGTGGTGACTCCGGGAACATTAATTGAACCCGGGTTATTAAAAAGCGATTCCAATAATTATCTGATGGCAGCCTGTGTCGAAAATGACAAGATTGGGATTGCATATGCGGATATCACCACCGGTGAATTTGCCGTCACTCAGATTCAAAGTGCGGATGTTACCGCAGATTTACAATCGGAAATTACCCGTCTCAATCCGGCAGAAATATTGGTCGCACAGTCTTTTGATCTGCCGCTTTCCGAAAATTTGCACATTACTCGCGTGCCGGATTATAACTTCGAACCGTTACGCTGTACCGAACGGCTTCGGGATCATTTTCAAGTCGCCACGCTGGACGGATACGGTCTGAAAGAAAACAGTTTACCCGTCAGAGCCGCCGGCTGCTTATTGCAATATTTACAAGATAATCAACCTTCAAGCATAAAACTCCTTTCTTCGATTTCCTTCTATTCTTTGGATGATTTCATGGTACTTGATTCATCTACACGCAGGAATTTGGAGTTAACCGAATCCCTGCGGAATAATGAGCTCAAAGGTTCGCTGTTGGGTGTAATCGATTGCACCGTCACTCCGATGGGAAAACGGGTTATTCGACAATGGGTCAGTAAACCGCTCACCAATCAAAATGGGATTCAAAATCGTTTGGATGCGGTGGAATCATTCTTTAATGACGGGATGATCAGAGCGGAAGTGCGGGAAAGCCTGAAGGGGATGAATGATATGGAACGTTTGATCAACCGAATTTCGGGTGGGATGGCAATTCCGCGTGATCTTACCGCTCTGCGCAGTTCAATTCGTAAACTTCCGGAAATCATCGAGATTATCGAACCGATTTTGCCGGCTTTGACGCCGATTATTCAGAAAATTTATCCATTGGAAGCCGTTAAGCAAATATTGGAATCGGCTGTCGCGGATGATCCGCCTGCCACTCTGATGAACACCGGTGTGATTCGCACAGGCTATTCGGAAGAATTGGATCGAATTCATCAGGAATCCGGTCATGCGCGGGAATGGATGGCTAATCTGGAAAGCAGCGAACGGGAACGGACCGGTATCAAAACGCTGAAAGTCAGCTATAACAAAGTCTTCGGTTACTATATCGAAATTTCTCGCGGGAGCGCGGATCAGGCACCGCCCGAATATATTCGGAAACAGACTCTCGTGAATGCCGAACGTTTCATTACACCCGAAATGAAAGAATATGAAGCGCTCGTGTTGAACGCGGAAGAACGCATTCGCGAAATCGAAAATCGGTTATTCTATCAAATTTGTGCCGAAATCAGTCAATATGCAACGGAAATTCTGACCACCGCAAGAGGGATCGCCACTTTAGACGTTTTGGCTGCTTTAGCGGAATCCGCCGTTCGCAATAAGTATGTCAAACCGGAAATTAATAACAGCCTGGAGATCGAAATTAACGAAGGAAGACATCCGGTCGTCGAACAGACACTTCCCCAAGGAACCCGTTTTATCCCCAACGATATAAAATTGGGAGGAAATTCCTTTATTCACGTCATCACCGGTCCGAACATGAGCGGGAAAAGCACTTTTTTACGTCAAACCGCAATCATCGTTCTGATGGCACAGATGGGTTCATTTGTCCCCGCATCTTCCGCAAAAATCGGCTTGGTCGATCGGATATTCACCCGAATCGGTGCCCAGGATGAAATTCACGCCGGATTATCGACGTTTATGGTTGAAATGGTCGAAGCAGCCAACATATTAAATAACGGAACCGATCGCAGCTTGCTGATCCTTGATGAAATCGGACGGGGGACCAGCACCTATGACGGCCTTTCCATCGCTTGGGCGATTATCGAGTACATTCATAACGCCCCCGGTCTGAAATCCAGAACATTATTCGCTACCCATTATCACGAATTGACAAGTCTTGCGAATTCCTTGCCGGGCGTAAAAAATTACAATGTAGCCGTCACCGAAAATGCGGGAGAAGTCGTATTTCTTCATAAGATCATTCCCGGCGCAGCGGATCGTTCTTACGGTATTCATGTCGCTCAAATCGCCGGCTTGCCCAAACCGGTCATTTCCCGGGCAAACGAAATTCTGAAACAACTGGAATCGGATTCAGTCAAGCAGATGGAAATTCGGGAGACACCGTCTTATCAGCTGACTTTATTTCCGGAAACAAACCCGATTATCGATACCTTGGATCGATTGGATGTCAACAGCGTGACGCCGATTGAAGCAATTAACATCCTTTACGAATGGAAACAACGTTTCGGAAAATCGGATTCGAATAAAAAAAAGACCGGGTAACCTCGGTAATCGGTCACTCGGTCTCGCATCATTTTTAAAGATCATTTCGCTCGATGCTACATTCTTCTTTTACTCTCTTTACATTAATCAGAAACCGTTTTCCAACGAAAAGCGCGGTCTATAAAAGGCAATCCAATCGCCCGCCGTCGTCCCATAATTTTCGAAAACGTTCGATAAAAGTTTCCCGATCATAACGGTGAGATTGTGTTCCCTTTTGTTCCAAAACATAAGTGGATGCCAGAGCTCCCATCTTCCCGCATAATTCCCAATCCAGCCCTTTATAATAACCGGTCAAGAAACCGGATCGATAAGCGTCGCCCACTCCGGTCGGGTCGACAATTCGTTCGGGCGGATAAACGGGCACCGTCGTAACCGATCCGTCGGCATAAATGCGCGACCCTTTTTCTCCCAACGTAATCACGGCACAATCCACTCTGTCAAGAACTTCTTCTTCGCTCCATTCACTGTGTTTTTTCAGAAGCTCAAATTCATATTCATTGCAAAATAAGAATTTTGCGCCGTCCAACCCCTCGCGAATCATCTCTCGGTTCATGCGAACAATTTGTTGAGACGGGTCGAATCCGAACGGAACCCCAAGTTCTTTACATTGCCGGGCATACCCGATCATGGCATCCGGATCGGATGGTGAAATAAGAAACAAATCAACCTTCTCATCTTTCAGCTCGGATACTTTCAGATCGGCTGAATTCTTCATTGCCCCCGTATAAAATGAAGCAATTTGAGCGTTAGCCAAATCCGTATTGGAAAAGAAAGAAGCGGTAAACTTACCCGGTATGACCCGTGCGAAGCGGCAATCAACGCCCCGCTCTTCCAGCCATTTTCGATACTGATCAAAGTCTTCACCGACCGCAGCGAACAGGATCGGCTTTTCCCCCAACAAAGCCAGGCTGTAGCAGACATTCGGAGCCACACCGCCTTGAAGCCGCACCATGTCATCGACCAAAAAAGACAGACTGATCGAATCCAAGTGATCCGGGAGAATTTGGTCTCGAAAATATCCCGGGAAACGCATCAGATAATCATATGCTACCGAACCGCTGCAGACTATTGACATTTATAATTTCTCTTCTTTCCGTTTAGTAATTCACCAATACTTCGTCGTTCCAGGTTTGAATCCAATCTTCGTATTTTTCTTCGATCAATGCCGAATCCAATGAAACCGGATTTTCGGGTTGGATCGCGAATTTTGCAAAAACCTCAGGCAAAACCGCTTCTTGGTTGACGGGGTACACAAACATCTGTCCGGGCAAATCCTCCTGCCAACGTTTCCCCAACATGGCATCGACAAATTTCTCGGCCATCTCACGGTTCTTGGTCCCTTTTAATATTCCCAGAAATTCAATCGTCCGATAGCACGTACCGTCCGCCAGAATGGCAGCCGTCGGAGCCGTTTCCATCGGAGTCTCCGAATAAAAAGGAACGGCAGCCGGGCTGGTATCATATGAAACAACCATCGGTCGCGGACCGTTACCGCCTCCGGCCGTAAAACTGGTGTAATAAGCCGAAGACCAATCATTATCGATTTGCACATCGTTTGCCAACAATTTATTCCAATAATCGACAAATCCGTCTTCGCCATACTTGGCGACGGTGGTCAGGAAAAAAGCCTGTCCCGGACCCGAAGAAGTGGGATTTTCAACAACCAAAAGCCCTTTGTACGGTTCCGAAATTAAATCGTCGAGAGAGGAAGGTACCGCCAAATGATGATCCGTGAAATAAGCGGTATCGTAATTAATACAGACATGTCCGTAATCAAAGGGTAACGCTCCGAAGGCGGGATCCGATTTAAATTCATCGGGAATATTCTTCAATTCCGGCGATTCATACGGTTCAAGAATTTCATTTTTAAGGACCCGTGCCAGTAAAATATCATTCATTCCGACAATGACATCGGCAATCGGTGAATTCCTCGTGAGAATCGCCCGATTAACAATGGAAGGCGCATCCCCGCCCTCAATAAACTGAACTTTCACCTTGTTTTCGGCTTCAAAATCTTTAATAACATCTTCGCTGACGGCGAAAGAGCTGTAGGTCAAAACTTTCAGAACATTCTCTTCCGCCTGAACGGAAAAGAAGCAAAATAAGATCAAAATGGTAAGAACCAACGGTAAAAATTTTTTCATGATAGACTCCTTATTCCTTATTTCCGAAAAACCTTTCGTACTGAATGATTTCACTGTCCGACAAAATTCCGGTTACGGTTATTTAATGACCGATCGGACTTGTGGCAAAAGTCAGGATGACCATATTCCGTTGCTCATCCTCCTGAATTTCAATCGGAAAAAAATGCCCGCCGGAAACATCCAACAGCATTTCCTGAAGAATTCCGTTTAAGATTTGGACCGGAAACATACGAATCGGACCTTCCGGTTTAATCGCCCAGGAATCTGTCTCTTCCGTATCGAGAGACATGATCGGGATACCCACCGGTTTATAAACTCTTTCGATCAGCCGTACCAAAGCGGTCTTAATCCGTTTATGATGAGGAAGCAACCGAAAGTCGACTTCCTGAAAATGAAGAACCGATTCAAATGCAATCTTAATGGGACGATAGGCATTTTTCCCGATACTTATTGCGATCCCTTCCGATTCGAAATAACCGAACTTTTCCGATAAATAGCATTGCATCATCGACAGGTATCGCATACAACTTTCCGATTCGGATGGTTCTTTCAAAAACAATCGAAAATCATCCAAATCTTCTTTTCCCAGAATTTCAACGAAACCCTGATTAATGGATTGAATAAATTGCAGATCACAAGTCATTGATATTTATTATTCTCCGGGAAATTGTTTTTCACACCCGCCATTATACCAATACCTTTCAAAGAATCGGCCGGAAATGTATCAGAATTCTTTATAAGAAGTTATGAAAAAATTATCGTTGGGTTGATTTCCAATTTAAATAATCACAACGCGGTGAAAAAAATTCAAGGCTGACCTGCCAAATGTTTTTATCCATCGTCATCGCCAATGCGGTATTCTGCATAAACCACTGATTAAACTTGTAATCGTTGTAAAAATGAACTTCCAAAAGAGCGTTGACACTTACCGGTTGAAATGTCAACACTTCGGATT